>Ga0136631_10000296_pt1 | contig 15471 bp, 9 predicted proteins | sample AntDrymUQ6012206_2_FD_104655 | JGI IMG/M metagenome (GOLD analysis project Ga0136631, IMG submission 104655) | Polar desert sand microbial communities from Dry Valleys, Antarctica - metaG UQ601 (22.06) | ecosystem: Environmental > Terrestrial > Soil > Desert | place: Antarctica: Dry Valley... | reverse complement strand
GATGTGAACGGCTTCTGAAGGAAAGATTTCGATGGCTCGACGAATCCTCTGCGGACGATGTCGTCGTCGGTGTAACCCGACATGTAGAGCGACTTGATCGCCGGTCGGATTCCGGCAAGCTTCTCGACGAGGCCGCGCCCGTTCAATCCCGGCATCACGATGTCGGTGAGTACCATGTCGATCCGTCCCTCCTCACGCGTCGCGATGTCCATTGCCGCCCGGCCATCCTCGGCCGGAAGAACCCTGTACCCCTGCTTCTCGAGAATGCGACAGGTGAGGCTTCGCACCGCGTCTTCATCCTCTACCAGCAGGATCGTTTCCGATCCCCGCGCGGTGACTTTCGCCGCGCCGGCAATCTCGCCCGCGCTCGTGAATGCCGCCGCCGCGCTCACCTCGGGAAGGTACACCTTGATCGTCGATCCGAGTCCAGGCTCGCTGTAGATCCAGACATATCCGCCCGACTGCTTCACGATTCCATAAACGGTGGCGAGCCCCAGGCCCGTGCCTTTGCCGGCTTCCTTCGTGGTGAAGAACGGGTCGAACGCATGCTCCCTGGTATCCTTGTCCATTCCGATCCCCGTATCTCCCACGGCCAGGGCGATGTAGCGGCCCGAGATCACCGGCGAGTGCTCGCTCCTGTAATTCTCGTCGACCTCCGTGTTCATGGTCTCGATGGTGATCCGGCCTCCCTCCGGCATGGCGTCGCGCGCGTTCACCACGAGGTTTACGAGAACCTGCTCGAGCTGACCCGGATCGGCGACGACATATCCCCTTGCCCCGGCCGCCGAAGAGATCGTGATGTCCTCGCCGATCAGTCGCTGCAGCATTGGCTCGAGACTCGCCACGACCGTGTTGAGATCCAGCACTCGCGGCTGCAGGATCTGCTTGCGGCTGAAGGCGAGCAGCTGTCGCGTCAGCGCCGATGCACGGTCGGCCGCGCTTCTGATCTGCCTGACATCATCAGCTCTTGGATCGGCGGGATCGAGCCCTTCGATGATTATCTCGGTGTTCAGTCGTATGACCGTCAGGAGATTGTTGAAGTCGTGCGCGATTCCTCCCGCGAGCCTCCCCACGGCGTCCATCTTCTGCGACTGCCGGAATTGCTCCTCGAGCGATCGGCGGTCGGTGAGGTCGATCGACACTCCGACGAGCCCGAGGATTTTTCCCTTCTCGTCGCGGATCGGGGAGCTGGTGACAAGAGCGGGGAATGCCTTGCCGGATTTTCCCTGGATGAGGAACTCGCCGGTCCAGCTACTGCCCGCCGCGGTGCGCTCTACGATGTCGGACGCGTGGTCGCGCATGAACGGCGACGGAGTGAGCTCCTGAATACGTTCTCCGATTGCTTCTTCCGCCGTCCAGCCATAGAGATCCTCGGCGAACTTGTTCCAGAAGATGACGACCCCCGCGGGATCGGTCGCCACCACCGCCTGCTGAACCGTGTTGAGCAGCTGGGCCTGAAAGCGAATCGCCGCTTCGGATCGCGATCGGTCGGTGACGTCCGTCATCGCGCCGAGCATTCGCACCGCGACACCCGCCGAGTCACGCATCACGTAACCCCGGTCATTTACCACCGCGTACGTTCCATCGTGGCGGCGATAGCGATACTGGCCGCTCCAGCTCGATCCGCCCTGATCGATTACGCTGTGAATGTTGGCTACTACTTCCTCCCGGTCCTCGGGATGCAGATGCTCGTACCACCAGTCGACGTGGGGGCGAATGGCGCTCTGCCGGTACCCGAACATCGCCTCGACTGCGTCGTTCCAGACCAGCGAGTTGGACCGCAGGTCCCAGTCCCAGATGACATCGTTGGTGGAACGCGCGACCAGTCTGAACCGTTCATCGCTGGCCTGAACGGAGCGCTCCGCCAGCCGCTGCTCGGTCATATCTACCACGATTCCCACGGCCGCAATGACCTGACCCGCAGAGTCACGGACCGGAGTCGAGCTCATTCGGATCACTCCGCGCGTGCCATCGCCGCGGCGGATGTGTATCTCTTCTCCCCGCACCGACTCGTGATGAATGACCGTGCGCGCCAGGGGCCAATCGAGAGGCGAGAGCGGGTTGTCCTCCGCCGTGAATCCGACGAACTCGCGATAGCCACTGAGATCGTCCGCGGGCTTGAAGGCGCTGCGAAAGATCTCCGTCATCTGGGCATTGACGGAGACGAGGCGGCCCGACGGAGCTTCAGCTACGATGACCCCAACCGGCATCTGCTGTTGCACCGCGTGGGCCAGCGTCCGCGCGGCGCTCAGACGCAGCTGGCTGTCCTGTGCCACCCTCTCGGCGATGCTCCTCTGGACGCCTGCCATCACACACTCGCCCAACGTGCGCAGCGCGGTCATGTCCTGGTCGGTCCAGGAGCGCGGCTGCGTATCTACCGCGCACAGCACGCCAAGGACCTTTCCTTTGTCCGAGGCGAGCGGGACGCCGGCGTACGCCCTGACCGTAAGCGGGTTCAGGTCTCCCCCTGTAGCCGGCGCATCCGACACTTTCACCTCGGTGCCGGTCTCTAATACCTCGGGGCAGATCCCGCCGTCCGCGGAATCCCAGCCCGGAAATAGCAGCCCGCCGATCCCGGCGGAGCTCCGGTAGAGATGCTTTTTTTCGTCGAGCAAAGAGAAAGCGACAGCTGGGACGCCGAGGAGCCGAGCCGCCAGAGCGGTGATGTCGTCGAAGAAAGATTCTCTTCGCGCGTCGGCCGCCCCGGTTCTTTGCAAAGCGGCGAGGCTGCCGGAATCGGCCAGGGACTGTGTTTTCGACAAGACGCTAGCGAGGCAGTGGAGGCCGCATGTCAGTAGACTAGCGTCCTTTCTCACTCGCCACAATTCACGCCTCTGGACCGATAGCCTGGAAGGAGGCTACTCCTCGTATTCGTCGGATCCCTGCACCCAGAGGAAGGACTGGATGTCGATCATGTCGCGGGGCGGAAGGTCGCGCAGGTCAGGTGAGACAACGCCGGCAAGCTCGAGCAGGTTCGAGTACGTGTCCCAGTTCGGCCGCGATGCGTACCTGAACTCGAAGCCGTATTCCCGCGCTGCGGCGCGAGTGACCATCGGCTTGAGAAAGAAGTGGGTGTCAGGGCTGGCGAGGAAGCGAGAGACGGTGACCAGGGGGTCCGTGGGCCTCTCGTCGCGCCCGACTGCACTGCCGCCATCTTTCGCGCCGCACCGGTCCGTTTTCATCGGGAAGGCGCGAGGATCGGACCATTACGGCGCGTTCGGCCGGTCTGGCTCGTTGCACGATGCCGACCGTTTGCCTTTCCCTGCCGGCTGGGCGAGAGGAAGCGTGAGGGTGAACACGGATCCCACGCCCACCTCGCTCCGGACGGTGATGTCCGCTCCCATCCCCCGCGCGAGGCCGCGGCTGATGGCGAGCCCGAGTCCGGTGCCTTCGGTGGTCCGTGTCAGTCCGCTCTCGAGCTGGACAAATGGCTCGAACACCGCGTCCAGCTTGTCGGCCGGGATCCCGCGGCCGGTGTCCTCGACTTCGATCGCCACCGCGTCCTTGCGCCGAGGGCATCGAACCGCGATGCGTCCGCCAGGCGGCGTGAACTTCACCGAGTTCGAGACCAGGTTTACGAGGATCTGTCGCAGCTTGTCCGGATCCGTGCAGACGAAGATCTTTGGCGAAGGGAGGTCAACCGAATACTCGATGGACTTGGCGCGGGCGAGAGACCCGACGATCGCATCGAGGTCGGTGATCAGCGCCCGGACGGGCACATCGATGATGTCGTAATGCACCTCGGTCGCCTCGAGCCGGGTGAAGTTCAGGATGTCGTTGATGATCCCAAGCAGATGCTCCTGGCTTCGTTTGATTCTGTGCAGGTCCGCCCGCTGTTCTCCGTTGAGTGGACCTCGGAGCCCGGTGTCGAGGATGTCGACGTAGCCGCCGATCGAGTTGAGGGGCGTCCGCAGCTCGTGGCTCATGACGGCCAGAAATTCCGCCTTCGACCGATTCGCCGCGTCAGCGGCCGCGCGTGCCTTCTCGACCTCGTTGATCGCCGATCGCATCTCCTCGTTCGTCAGCGCAAGCTCGTGGGCGAGCTCCCGCGCCTCGCTCGTCTGTTCCTCGAGCTGCCGCGCCTGAGCCTGAAGAAGGCGGTTGGCTTCCTCGAGGGCGGCCACGCGAGTAGCACCGAGGTCGCGCTGGCGCGACAACCGCACGGCGCGGATAACAGCGCTGACCTTCGAGAACGTGAAAGGCATAGGTCGTACCCCATTAGGGGTCACTTATGGGACGACTGTTTAACACCGGTTGGCACCCCGCCGGCACGGGTGGGAGCGTTAGGCAGCCTGGCAGGTCATCAACGCAGATTTGTGATATTTTCCGGAGGTGCGAGGGCGGAAGCCCTTCCCAGGACCGGAGCGAACAACGGGGAGAATCACCCCAGCGTAGTGTCGCTCATCTGCATGACCTCTTAATATCACCACTTGCAGTACGAGACCCGGTAGCTCAGTTGGTAGAGCAAGCGGCTTTTAACCGCTAGGTCGTGGGTTCGAGCCCCACCCGGGTCATTGCCGCGTTGAGAAGGCGCGGCGTGCGTTGAGCAGTGCCGGAACATCGTCGGTCACCATCCCGCACGCACCCCGTCGCCACATATCGTGCGCTTCGCCTGGATCGTTGACGGTCCAGATGTGCGTCGGCTTGCCTTCCGATCGCAGGAGTGCGGCAATGCGCGAGACGGGCAGCGGGAAGCCCCGATACCGGCGTGGGATGCACAGCGCATTCAGCTCGACCGCCGGCCAGCGCGTGCGCAGGAACGATCTCACGATCAGGCGAGTCACTCCATTGCTCGATGGACCGCGGGCAATGCAAGTCGTGCTGAACGCCGCGAGCGCCTCGGCATGGAATGAGTCGACCAGGCACCGATCCTGAGCCGCATGCCGCTCGATGAGCGCCCGGGTCGCCTCCGACACCTCGGCTGTCTTGAGCTCGATGATTAGCGGAGTGTTCGGAAAGGTCTCGAACACTTCGGCGAGGGTAGGGATGCGGCAGCGCACGACGTCTCTTCCGGGGCCACCCGAAAAACGGCAGCCCGCATCCAGCGATCTCAGATCAGCGAGCGTCATCGCGGCGACAGGGCCGGTTCCGTCGGTGGTCCTGTCAAGGGTAGCATCGTGAATCACCACGACTTCGCCGCTGGCGCAACGATGCACGTCCAGCTCGATTGCGTCGGCGCCGGCCGCGACTCCCAGCTCCATCGCCCTCAGTGTATTCTCCGCCGCCCGGGCCCGTCCCCCTCGGTGGGCGATCACCGGTTTTGCGGTGACATCGAGCAGAACGTTCACTGGGCCGGGGGCGTCTGCCCGGTTCCCTCGGCTTCCGGCTTTATCGCCGGCGCGGCGGTTTCCGCCGGTTCCGGAATCGGCGACCGCTGAATCCCACCCTCGATTCGATTCATCATCGTAACGAATGACCTCGCGGCGTCCGGCTCGAACTCGGTGCCGGCGCGCTCCTCGATGTAGGTGAGAACTCTTTGCGATTCCCACGCGTCACGATAAGGTCTCCGCGTACGCAGCGCGTCGTATACATCGCAGACGTGAATCAGCTTGCTCGCCTTGTGGCAATCGCGGGGATAATGGCATTTCGGGTAGCCGTGGCCATTGATCATGATGTGGTGCTCGTGCGCGACGGCGGCGGCGAGATCCAGACGACGCCCGCTCTCCAGAATCAGCCTGGCCCCATCCGTTGGATGATTCTGCATGATCCGGCGCTCCTCGTCGGTCAGCTTGCCCGGCTTGTTCAGGATGTCCGGGGGAACGTTGACCTTGCCGAGATCATGGAGAAGCCCGGCGATGCCGAAGGTGCGTACATCGTCCGACGAGAGGCCGATGGACTCGGCAAGGGCCATCGTCAGCACCGAGACGTTGAGCGAGTGAGTCGTCGTGTATTCGTCGAACTGCCGGAGCTGGAGGAGCGGAAGGATCATTTCCTGGTCGCCGTGCATCGCCATCGACAACGACCGCACGACGGCCTCCGCTTCCGCCAGCGGGAACTTGCCGCGCTCCTGCACATCGCGATGCATGGAGCGAATCGATTCGGCCTCTTCGCCGAGTGAATAGTCGATCCTCGCGATCGGGACGTTGACTTCCAGGCTTTCCGGCAGCTCTCCGCTGTCCCCCTTGATGCCCAGCGCTCCGATCTTGATCCCCACGCTCCGCGTCTGCTGCCGCTCGGCGGAATCGATGAACGAGAGCGTGATCCGCGCCATCATCTGCTCGAGGAACTCCTCGTACTCCTCACGACTCACCGTGGAATCCAGCTCGATCCGCTGCACGCCGGCCTCTGCGAGCCGGATTCCCCATTCCCACTCGCCCAGCTCGCGCAACGCGGTGTCGCCGTAAATGGTTTCCTCGCCAAGGAAGGAAAAGCGCGGGTGGGAATCGAATTGCTGGAGGTCCAGCAGGCACTGATAGGAATGGTCGACCGCGCGCTCACGGGACGGATGACCGTCGTTGTAGAGGGCCATCGTCGACACCGCTTTCCCGAATGAGACGAGAAAACGCACGGGCTCACCCATGACGAATGCTCACGCCGGATTTTCCCGCTGACGAGCTCGAACGAGCTTTGACCGCACTTCCGGGTCCTTGCTGTTCTCAGCGAGCGCGAGCGCGGTGGCAGCCTGCGGGTCAGCGGACCAGTACGCGGCTACCTCTCCGAGCGCGGACAACATCTCAGGAGTGGCCGGACGGAGCCGCAGTCGAAGCGGCCAGCGGGCCTCCGTCACCACGAATCCAAGAAGCCAGTGCAGTGTGGCCGCGGTTCGTTGACGTGCGACGATGCGGATTCCCATCGTCCGGAGCTGCGCATCGAGATCCCCTCTGTCCACGCGTTTTCTGATCAGGTCCCGGCAGGCGGCCGGACATTGCTCCTGTGCGGCGGTCAGTCCTGCGAACGCGACCCTGTTGTCCGGATCCGTGAGAGCCGAGAGAGTCGTCGTCTCCCGTGTAGCGGCATCACGGAGAAGAATACGGACCGCTTCGCGTCTGACCAGAGGGTCGGCATGCCGGAGATATGGGCGGGCGGTAAAGCCTTCCGGGAGTGCTGGCAGCCGGCCGAGCAGCGACAGCAGCTCGCGCTGGATGTGCGCCGGTGACCCGGACAACCGATCCGACACCTCGGAACCGATCTCTTCACCGAGGGATTCCAGCAGCTCGTAGTAGGCGTGACGCAGCTTTGCGTCGTCGATCCTTACCACCGCATTGAGGATCGCCGGTGCGGCGGTGGCGCCGGTACGGCGGGCGAATCTGCCCGCCAGCGAGAAATCGACGCGCTCGCTGCTCAGGACCTCGTCGAAAATCTTTTGCTCCTTGAGGAACTCGGCGACCGGTGCTCCTGCTTCCGCGCTCGGCGCCCCCTCGACCAGGTTGAGCAAGGTCTCATAGCGGCGGGCATTCCGCAGCGCGCCCATCGCGGCCCGCACCTGCGGTCCGAACGCGCCAACCTCGATCCCGATCTGCACCAGCCGCTCCGGCTCACATTCCGTCACCACGGCGGTGCGTGACTTTTCGTCCGTAATGCCGCCCGATCTGGAGATGCTTTCCAGCGCGGCCCGGTAAGCGAGCGGGTTCGGGTCGTCGAGACTCCAGTCGTCCACCAGCCTTCGCATGACGTCCCGCACCATTGGATTCGGGCGCCCCCGCGGTGCGTTCGGCGCACCGGGGTGATGAGCGAGCTTTCCAAGCATTCGCAACATCGAGTGCGACACGGTCTGTCCTTCGGCCTGGGACGCGGCCCTCACCAGGTCGACGACCGCCTCCACGCTAACGCCCTGCGCCGCGTCGAGCAGGAACTTGCGCCGTTGGGCCTTGTCCCCTCCCATCTCGAGAAGACGTTCCAGCGTCGCGGGCTTCAGCGAGCCAACCAGACGGGACACCCGACGCTGGAGGCCCGCCGCCTCAGGCCCTTCCGCGGTCTTGAGCTCGTCGCCGATCTGCAACAGATATCCGACGATCACCTGATCGTAGGCCTGCTCACGCTGGTGCTCGTCGATCGCGCGCGCGACCGTCGCCGGCTCGAACGCCGTCGAATCATCCTGCTCCGTTGATGGCGCGCTCGGGTTGGAGGTGTCCGTCACCAGCGCAGCGCGGGCGAGTCCGATCCAGAGCTGAGTCGAGCGCGACGCCGCCATTTGGTCGGCGCGGGCCGGCTCACCAGAAGGGTCGTCCTCGATCAGCTGAAGCCGGTCGTACGTGAGGGGAAAGAAGTGAACGTGCTGCCATCTGTCGGCGATGGCGTCCCGGTCGAGGCCGATCGGTTTATCAGACCGCGTCGCATCGACCGCGAGCGCCGAGAGGGCATTGGCCAGCTCGTCGCGAGTGATGCCGCGCTGAAGCTTCACCGCGCCCACGTGATGCTTGTGAAGCCTTTGCGCGAGCTCCTTGAGCACCGGGTTCTGTGGATCGGTCGCTACGCCTTCGATGATCAGCTGCTTGCGGGCGACGCCGAGGGAAAGTGAATCACGCTCGCCGGTGAACAGCAGCTCCAGTCGATTCGCGACGCCGTCGATGGCCACGCCTAGCAGCGGATGCCCCGCGGGATAAATGGTGTGCTTGTTGAGCGTAATGGAAAGCTCGACCAGGAAATCACCCAGATCGCGCGAAAGTGTGGCGACGGTCAGCCCGTGTACCCCAATGCAGCGCGCACCTCATCGCACAGCGCTTCAGCGGTGAACGGCTTCTGCAGATATGGTGTCCGCCGCGCGCGCGCGGCATCGGGGAAAACCTCGGCCTTGGGATACCCCGACATGAAGAGCACCCGGAGATCCGGGCTCAGCTCTTTCAGCTCTTCCATCATGCCGCGCCCGCCGAGGTTCGGCATTTCGACATCGGTAAGGACGAGATCGATCTCTCCGACGTGCCCCGCAGCGAGCCGCAGCGCGACGGCGCCGTCCGACGCTTCCAGCACGCGGTATCCTTTCTGGGTGAGAACTCGCTTCGCGAGCCCTCGCACACCGGCTTCGTCTTCAACGAGTAGAATCGTCTCGGTGACCCGCTCCTGCCCATCCGTCGGCGCAACCTTCGCGCCCGTCGTTCCGCGCGGTGGCGTGCGCCGTTTCCTGGGTTGAGCGGAGCTGGGATCGAACGGCTCGCGTCGCGACGACGCTAAAAGCCTGCGCGCCAGCACCGAGGCGCGTTGGGCCGCACGTTGAATCTCCCGCAGCTCCTCGGCACTCGTTGGATTGTCACCCGTCGATGCGAGCAGGAATTCAGTGTTGATGTTGATGACGGTGAGAAGATTGTTCAGTTCGTGCGCAACGAGGCCCGCCGTCTTCGTCGCGTCCTCGAGGGTGGTGGTCTTGGGCAGGTGTGAGCCCTCCTCACGACAGGGTTACCCAGCGAGGTACCGGAAACTCAAGTTAACAAACGCGCGCCGGGAAGACTAATCGCCGGTCGGTAATATTGACCCAATGCAGAATCTGCCGACTGAGGCGGAATACCACACCATCGTCGAGGTTGGGGGGAGACCTTCTAGCTCGGAAAAACGCGTGTTCGTACATTGACGCGCATGCCACGCCGTGATGACGCGCCCCTCGTCGGGCGGAGCGCAGAGCTTGCGCTCCTCTCCCGAACAATCGAAGCAGCGGCGAAAGGGGGCGGACGATCGATTTTCATTGTCGGTGAGGGCGGTATTGGAAAAACGCGTCTGGCGACAGCTGCGGCCGATCGTGCCGCCCGGCAGGGGTGGACCGTCGCGCTCGGTCGCGCGTACCCCGTGGAAACGGGCGTTCCATACGCGCTGTTCTCGGACGCCCTTCTCCCGCTACTTCGGAAGCTGGATCCGTCGGCGCTTTCCATCCTGACGCGCGGCGGCGGTGTCCAGCTCGCCCATCTCTTCCCTAACCTGGCGCCGGGCACCGACGAGCGCCGGCCGGGCGAAGGGGACCCCTCCGAGATTAAGGCCCGGCTGCTGTGGAACTTTACCCAATTCCTCGGCCGCCTCGCGGCGAAGCAGCCGCTGCTGATCCTGCTGGAGAATCTTCAATGGGCTGATGCATCCTCACTCGAGCTCTTCCATTTCGTCGCACGGCAGCTCGAAAGCCACCGCATCGTGCTGATCGGCACGTACAACGAGGCGGAAAGCGAGCTGAACGCGGCCCTCCGTAATACCGAGCAGTCGCTCCTCCGTCTCGGCACCCTGACCGTTCAGCGGCTCGCGCCTCTCTCGCTTTCCGAGACCGAAGACATAATTCACCAGATGTTCGGAGTCGACCGCAGCGCCACGCGTCATTTTTCCGGTCTTCTCTACCAGTCGACTCGCGGAAACCCGTTCTTCATCGAGGAGACGCTCAAGTTTCTGGTGGAGTCAGGAGCGCTCAGCGAACGCGATGGACGGTGGCTGGGCTGGGAAATGGAGACACTGCATCTCCCGCCTACGATTCGCGACGTCGTTAAGGCGCGCATCAGCCGCCTCACCTCGAGTGCCCGCGCCCTGGCGGACCTCGCGGCGGTTATAGGCACGCGCGCCACCTACGACACGCTCGCCCGGGTGTCGGGCCTCCCGCCAGCAGAGCTGGTTGCAGGGCTGGACGAGCTGCGCACGCAGCGCGTGTTCGTGGAAACCGGCGACGCCGACAGCATCTGCTACGATTTCACGCATCCGCTCCTTCAACAGGTGCTGTACTCCGACCTCGGGCAGGCACGGGTCCGGCTGCTGCACGCGACGATTGCCGGGGCACTCGAAGACCTTTACGGGCCTGCGGCCGCCGGACACGCCGACGAGCTCGCGCTTCATTTCGCGCGCGCCCGTTCGCCGGCGCTCGCACGGAAGGCTGTTACCTACCTGACCGCCGCGGGGCGCACTGCGCTCGAGAAATACGCGAACCGGGAGGCAGCGAACTACCTGACCGCCGCTCTGGAACATCTGGACAATCAGGGCAGCGGTGTTTCGCGCAGGGAGATTCTCACGACGCTGGCGCGCGCGCGGCAACGTCTCGGGGAATACGATATCGCGATGCAGCTCTGGTCGCGCGCGCGGGACGATGCGATCGCGGCGGAGGACCGCGGCGAGACCGCGGCCATCGAGCACCGGATGGGACTCGCCTGCTACTGGAGCGCCAAGTACGCCGAGGCCCTCGGGCATTATCAGGAGGGACTCGCGCTGGCGACGGCGCCGCGCGATGCGCCGCTCACCGTGCGACTTCTGCTGGCCAAGGGAATCTGCCTGCAGGATCTCGGGCGCCTTGGGGAGGCGAAGGCGGAAGTCGAGGCAGCGCTCGCCGCGGCAGCCGCGAGCGGCGTCGATAATTCAGCGCTTCTCGCCCGGGCGCACCGCGCGCTCCTGTTGCTGTATGCGTGGACCGGCCCGCTCGACCTCGCTCGCAACCACGGCCACCAGGCGCTCGCTCATGCGCGATCGGCCCGGCAGTTCATGCTGGAATGGACGGCGCACTGGGGTCTGGCGCTGCTGGGAGGAGTCGCCGGGAATGCTCCGGAAGTAGTCGAGCACCTCGAGGAGTGCGAGCGCCTCGCCGAGCAAATGCAGTCGCCCCTGCTGCCGGTGTGGTCGGGCGAGCTGCGGGTGCAGTACGATTCAGGAACGGGGGACTGGGACCGCGCACTCGAGACCGCCGAGCGAACGATTGCCCTGGCGCGGCGACTGAACCAGCGAACGATTCTCCCGCGGCTCTACGTCTGGTCAGGACTCATTCACCTGTGGCGGGGGCAGAAGGAAAAAGCAAAAACTTATTTCGATCTCGCCTGGACTCTCTCCGGGGGGACCGGGACAGTTTCAGCTGGCGATGAGACCGATCGCGCGCTCGATGTGCCGTCCATTGTTCCCGCTCACCTGGGTATGGCATCCTACCATCTGGCGAACGGTGACCCCCGTGAAGCGGTGCGTGTCGCGGAAGCCGGCCTCGAGATAGCCGACCGGACCGGTTACGTCGTCTGGGCGCTGCAGTGGCTCCTCCCCGCGGTCTGCGAAGCCGCGATGGAAGCGAATCTCTTCGAGCTTGCCGCGAAGCATTCGGCGCGCATGCGACGCGATGCGGTGCACGCAAACCACCGGCTTGGAATCGCATGCGCCGACGGCTGCGATGGGCTCCTCGCGATCTACCGCGACCACGATCACGCTCGCGGCATCGAGCTTTTGAGATCGTGCGCCGAGCAGCTCGAAGCAATCCCGTTTCCACCGTGGGCGGCGCGCATCCGGCACCGAATTGGCCGGGCGCTGCTCGTCACTGGTGAGCGGGAAGAAGGAATGCGCGAGCTGCGCAAGGCTCATGATGTTCTGGCGAGACTCGGGCATACCGATGCGCTCGATCTGGCGCGGGAGGATATGCGGGGGATCGGCGTGCGGCCGCCGCCGCGGTCCGTCGTCACCGGGGCAGCCGGACTTACCGGCCGTGAGCTGGAGATCGCGCGGATGGTCGCGACAAGGAAATCCAACAAGGAGATAGGTGGGGCCCTTCGCATCTCCGCGCGCACCGTGAGCACGCACCTCTCCAACATTTTTGCAAAGCTCAGCGTCGGCTCGAGAGGAGAACTGGCGGATTTCATTCGTCAGAACGGGCTTGGCGAAGGGTAGGGAGCGAATGAAAGACATGACGAAGTCGCTCAACGCGTCAATTTTGCGGTCATGATCGAGGACATTCTCGACGAGCTTGAAGCCGACACGGCGGCCGGGACCGGAGCGAAGTTCGCGGCCGTAACCGCACGTTACCTGGAGGAGACCCGCCGCGGCTCAGGCCAGGTCTCCACCCCCCATCCGCCCGAAGCGCTGGCGGAACGGTTCGACGAGAAGATGCCACGGGCGGGAAGCAGCATCGACGAGCTGCTAGCCCGGCTCGAGCGCGATGTCATCGCCGACGCCAACAAGTACTGCCATCCGATGTACATGGGGCATCAGACATCCGCCCCGCTTGCAGCGGGCATCTGGATGGAGAGCCTGATCAGCGCGCTCAATCAGTCGCTGGCCGTGCAGGAGATGTCGCCGACGGCGACGGCGATCGAGCACCAGCTCGTGCGGTGGTTTTCCACTCTCATCGGATACGGGTCCGAGTCGGGTGGAACGATGACCTCGGGCGGGACGGAAGCGAATTTCACCGCGCTCCTCGCAGCTAGAAATCACGCGCTTCCCGATGCGTGGGAGGATGGCGTCGGCGCTGACGCTCCATTCATCGTGTACGGCGAGCATGCACATTACGCGGTTACCCGTGCCGTCGGGCAGCTGGGCCTGGGCCGGCGCCGGGGCATCCCCGTACCATCCCGCGACTACCGAATGGATGTCGATCGCCTCGTTTCCGCACTCGACCGGCTGAAAGACGACGGGCACGCGGTGATGGCGGTAGTCGCCACCGCGGGCTCCACCGCGACAGGCTCGTTCGACGATCTCGAGTCGATCGCCGGTGTTTGCCGCGAGCGGGATATCTGGCTGCACGTCGATGGCGCTCACGGCGCCAGCGCTCTGCTCTCAGCCCGGCCGCCGGCTGCGCTCGGAGGGCTGCGTTACGCTCGTACCATCGCATGGGATCCTCATAAAGGGATGCTGCTTCCGCTTGCCGCCGGAATGCTGCTGGCGCGGAACGAGCGGGATCTCGACGGTGCGTTCGCTCAACAGGCGCCGTATCTCTTTTCTGATCCGGGCACCAATGCGCGCGAAGAGACCGGCTCGCGCCCTCGCGTGCTCGATCAGGGGCTGCGCAGCTTTCAGTGCTCTCGCCGGGCAGATGCCCTGAAGGTGTGGTTCGCGATCCAGCGTTACGGCTCGAGCGGGCTTGGACAGCTGTACGATCATCTCTGCGCTACCGCGCGCCACCTGTACGACGAGATTCAGGGGCGCCCGGAGTTCCAGAGCCTGCACGAGCCGGAGTCGAACATTCTCTGCTTCCGTTACCTCGGCTCCCGGTCCGGGCGCGGCAAAGACACGCAAACCGATCGGGAACGAATCGATGCGATCAACCGCGAGCTGCGCGCGGGATACAATCGGGAAGGAACCGGCTGGATCACGGCAACGGTGCTCGACGGACGGCCAGTGCTGCGAGTGACGATGATGAACCCGAGGACCGGATCGTCGCACGTTCGCGCTCTTCTGGACGCGCTCGTCGCGCGGGCGAAAAACATCGAAACCGGGGCGGGGCGATGAGGGTCGCCAGGCTGGCCGTCGCCCTGTTCGCCAGCGCTTGTTCTCAGGCCCGGCCACCACATGCGGGCGCACCCGAGCCAGTCAATACCGTTGAAGCGGAGATCTCTCCGGACAGAGCCGCGGATTCACTTCTCGTCGACGTCCGTACGCTCGAGCCGGGGATCGTGGTGGAACTGCGGTATGCGACCGCCAACAACTTTACCGGAGCGCCACTGCCGGGATATTCCGCCAACCGCGCCTACCTGCGTCGCGAAGCGGCCGCCGCCCTGGTCAGAGTGCAAGGGAACCTGCGCCCGCAAGGTCTCGGTTTGAAGGTTTTCGACGCGTATCGCCCCGTCCGCGCCACGAATGCGATGGTCGACTGGACCAATCGCGCCAACCGGGCGGATCTCATTCGCGACGGCTACATCGCGGGCCGGTCGCGGCACAATCTCGGCGTCGCGATCGATCTCACCCTCATTCAGCTGCAAGGGGGACGGGAGCTGGACATGGGAACGCCGTTCGACACGTTCTCGAGCGCGGCACACACTGCGAACGCATCCGGACAGGTCGCCGTGAACCGACAAAAACTCAAAGCTGCGATGGAGCGCGAAGGATTCAGCAACTACGAACAGGAATGGTGGCACTTCAGCTTCAGCGTCCCGGCTCCGCTCCGTTTCGACAAACCGATTCGGTAGTAGCTGCTGCGACTAGTCGGGGCTCGTCCTGCTGCAGGACCACCGAAGCGATCTCCACTGATGGACGAGGGCTACTCGGGGTCCGGCCTCGTACCGATGCGTGCTGCGTGAGCGAGCCTCCCCTGTAGCACCGGCGGCTGGGCTCCATCCGTCAGAAGCCGGGTCACGAAACGCTGGCCCTCCGATATCTGCTCGATCTCGACCGCGATCGCGTCGACCGCGGTCTCGAGTCTCTCGAGACGCTCGCCGCTGCCGCCCCGGTTGGCTGGCGGCGCTACCGGTCTGTTTGCACGCCTGAACATCAGATAGGCTGCCCCAACCGCGAGAGGGGCCAGAACGAACAGGGTGAAGAGAATCGAGACCTTCTCCACCATGTGGGGGTCGATCCCGATCTCGGTGAACGGATTCTGTGTCGTCGCTATCAGACCGGCCGGCGCGCTCGTAAGCTGGCGTCCTGTCTCAGCGATGTCCTTCTCCAGTTCCAGGATCCGCTCATCCAGGACCGACATCCTCTGCTCCAGCCCGGCCCTCGCCCCTCCCTCGGAGAGCTCGATCTCCTTTGCAATCTCCGCCCGCCGCTCGGCCGCCGACTCGAGCTGGTTGGAGAGCTCGGTGCGCCGCTCGCGTAACGCCTCCAGATCGTGCTGCGTTTGCGGCAGCGTCAAGGTATAAACGTCGCTGGCGGCCTCACCGGCGATGGCCGGCGCCG
>Ga0136631_10000295_pt1 | contig 15473 bp, 19 predicted proteins | sample AntDrymUQ6012206_2_FD_104655 | JGI IMG/M metagenome (GOLD analysis project Ga0136631, IMG submission 104655) | Polar desert sand microbial communities from Dry Valleys, Antarctica - metaG UQ601 (22.06) | ecosystem: Environmental > Terrestrial > Soil > Desert | place: Antarctica: Dry Valley... | reverse complement strand
CGGCGGGGCGTGCCGCGGCTGCCCGCTGGCCGACAAGTGCACCGGCTCACCGAAGGGCCGCACGATCCGCGTCGGCCCGCACGAGTTGCTGCTCGCCCGAGCACGCGAGCGCCAGGCCGACCCAGAGCGCCTGCGCCGGCGCGGCCCGCTGCGGGGGCGCCTCGCGCTCCTGGGACCGGCGTTCGTGGCGTCGATCGCCTACGTCGACCCTGGCAATTTCGCCACCAACATCGCGGGTGGCGCCAAGTACGGCTACCTGCTCCTGTGGGTGATCGTGGCGGCCAACCTCATGGCGATGCTGATCCAGAACCTGTCGGCCAAGGTCGGGGTGGCCACCGGCAGCAACCTGCCTGAGCTGTGCCGCGCGCACCTGCCCCGCCCCGCCGCCTGGGGCCTGTGGGTGCAGGCCGAACTGGTCGCGATGGCGACCGACCTCGCCGAGTTCGTGGGCGCGGCGATCGCGCTGAATCTGCTGTTCGGCGTCGCGCTGCTGCCCGCGGGCCTGATCACGGCGGTCGCCGCGTTCGCCATCCTCGCGCTGCAGGCCAAGGGCTATCGGCGCTTCGAGCAGGTGATCGTGGGCTTCTTGGCCATCATCGCCGGGGGCTTCCTCTACGAGACGCTGTCGGTCGGCGCCGATGCGGGCGGGGTGGTCGGTGGCCTGGTGCCCGGCTTCGCCGACACGGACTCGGTGCTGCTGGCCACCGGGATCCTCGGGGCGACGGTCATGCCGCACGTCATCTACCTGCACTCGGCGCTGACGCAGCGCCGGATCCCCGTACGCGACGTCGCCGAGCGACGTCGCCTCCTGCGCTTCCAGCGCATCGACGTGACGATCGCGATGGCGATCGCCGGGCTGGTCAACATGTCGATGCTGATCGTCGCCGCGCATCTCTTCCACGGCGCGGGACTGACAGGCGTGGAGTCCATCTAGGGCGCGCACGCGGGATTCGAGCGCCTCGTGGGCGGCGGCGCGGCGCTGGCGTTTGCCCTGGCACTGCTGGCGTCGGGGTTCGCCAGCTCCAGCGTCGGCACGTTCGCCGGACAGGTCGTGATGCAGGGCTTCATCGCCCGCGCGGTCCCGCTGGCCCTGCGCCGCGCGGTCACCATGGCGCCGGCGCTCGTCGTGCTCGCCGTCGGCGTGGACCCGAGCCGGGCGCTCGTCATCTCGCAGGTCGCGCTCTCCTTCGGCATCCCCTTCGCGCTCGTGCCGCTGGTCTGGCTGACCGCCCGCCGCGATCTCATGGGCGCCCTGGTCAACCGCCGCCTGACGACCGTGGTGGCCGCCGCGGTCGCGACGCTGATCACCGCCCTGAACGTCTTTTTGCTCTACCAGACCTTCACCGGCTGACGTCGTCGGTGAGCGGGAGCAGCAGTCGCCAGACGGCGAGCGCGGCGAGCACCGTCAGGAGCACCGCGCTCACGACGCACCACTGGCAGATCGCGTCGATGACGAAGAGCGCCGAGCACGGCTGTCAGAAAGTGCCGCGACGCGCAGCCGGCGGTCGCTCACCGCTTGAGCTCCGGATCGATCTCCGCGGCGAACGCGCCGATGTCGAGGCTACGGACGCTCAGTGCCCTGCCCTTGCCGGCGTCGGGACCGATCAGGAAGGATGGCGTGGACGTCAGTCCGGCCGCCTGCGCCTCGGCCTCCGCGTCCAGCACGGGCTTCTCCAGCGCGGCAGCGGTGCTGCCGTCGAGGACGAGCTTCGCCGGCACGCCCGCCGCCGTCGCGAGTCGCGAGAGGAACGCGTCGGTGACGTAGCCCGCGTTCTCCTGTCCTTGGTTTCGGTAGAAGAGGTCGACGAAGTTCCACATGCCGTCGCGAGTCGCGGCCGCCAGCGCCGCCCGTGCGGCGACGTCGGAGTCCGGGCCGATGAAGCGCTGCAGGCGCAGCTCGAGGCGCAGCTTGCCCGTGCGCACGTAGCGCTGGATGATCTGCGGCAGCACGTTCAGCGTGTAGTCGCGACAGAACGGGCACTGCAGGTCGGCGAACTCTGTCAGCACGACTGGTGCCTTCGGGCTGCCGAGCGAGGTCCCGTTCTGCGGGACGCCCTGGAGCATCGCGCGGGCGTCGCTGACGCCGGCGACCGTGGCGCCGCTGCTGGCGTTGGGCTCGTCCTTGGAGCCCTGGCTGACGAGCACGAGCACGGCGACCACGATCGCCGCGAGGCCCACCACCGAACCGAGCTGCAGCAACTGCTTGCGTCGCTGCGCTGCGCGCGCCTGCGCGCGCTCGCGTGCCTCGCGCTCCGCGCGCGCCTGTGCCTTCTGGTCCGTCATCGGGTGAGCTTGAAGCGGAAGGAGCCCTTCTGCCTGTGTCCATCCGCGGCGACGATCGTCCAGCTCGCCGTATAGGACCCGGCCTTCAGCGAGCCCTTGAGGCCGACGAGCACGCGGCTGATGTTGCGCGGGTCGCGGGCGCCGTTGCTCACCGACGCGGCCTTCCCGCCCGGTCCGACGACCCGGAGGGTGCCGCGTGTCAGCGGACCGGTGAAGGTCACCGTGACGCGCGTGATCGAGGTCCTGACGGTCGTGCCGCTCGCGGGGCTCGTCGACTTGAGCTCGGTATGCGCGTTCGCAATCGCCACGCTGCCGAGAACGAGCATCGACGCGAGCGCCGCCATCAAGCGGTACCGGTGCGTGCGCGCCCTGTGCTGAGCGTGCTGGCGGACAATGATCATCGAACGGCTCCTGACGCGGATGTGGACCGCTCGGCGCGATTGCCGGACGGGATGAAGACGGCCTGGTAGCGGCCGCGGATGAGACGCCTTGCGGCAAAGCGGAAGCCGCCCCGTCTGACCCTGGTGGTGGCAGACGGCACGGCCGCGTTGGTGCGCAGCAGCAGCACGCGGCCCGGGAGGCGCGGGCTCACCCAGCCGGTCGCGACGGTCTTGCCGCTCGCCATGCGGCGCAGCGTCATCCGGACCTTCGACCGCACGGTGATCGTGCGCGTCTGCGCGTTGATCCCCTCGGCGGCCGCGGTGACGGTCGAGCTCTCCGCCAGCGGGATCGAGATCGCGAAACTGCCGTTCGGGAGCGTCTTGACGGACCGTACGAACGGTGCCTTGGTGCAACGGCGTGCCTTGGCGGTCACGAGGACGGTCACGCCGCCGCGGGCCGGCACGACGCGACCGCTGGCGCGTACCCGGCCCGCACCGACACGCCGCTTGGGGGCGTCGAGGACGACGGCGGCCGTCGTCGCCGCGCCGGCACCCGCCGTGCCGCCGCCGACGGGGCTCTCGCCGGCGCCGGCACCCGATCCGGCGGCTGCGCTTCCCGGGCACGACCCGACGACGTAATCGGCGCCGAACGCCGCCTCGCTCGGCGTCACGCCGCCCGGTCCGCGATCGACCCAGTGCGGAGCCGACGCGGACGCGCCTTCGTAGGTCAGCACGAACGGCCGCGCGAGTAGCGCCCCGGGGACGGCGCCGCTTTCAGCAGGCACGTCGATCGTCGCCGTCCCGCCGGAGCCTGTCGTGACCTCGCCGTTCGTGGCTCCCGCGCTCACGAAGCCGCCGGCAAGTGTCCAGGTCCCGTAGTCGTAGCGGATCGGCCCGCTCTTCGGGGTCTGGATGCGCACGAAGCGGGACTGGCCGGCGACCTCGAACAGCACCGCCCAGCCGGCCGCGTCGGAGTCCACGTGCATCGGCCGCCAGTCGCCGAGGTTGACCTTGATGACGGCCTGCAGCCGGCCGGCCTGCTCGGAGAACCATGCCGACAGCACGTCGGTGTTCTCGTGATGGCCGTCGCCGCTGTCGTCGGAGATCTGGACGACCCCGCCGCACGGCGCCGGCGCCGCGGCCAGAGCCGTCGAACACAAGCCCAGGGTCAGCGTGATCGCGACGACGATGGTGTTGACCGACGTCCTGACCGTCGCGACGCCGGCGCCATGTGCGCGCATCGCGGATTTCTGCAAGGGGCGCACGAGCGCCCTCCTTCCCGATCGGCAGTGTGGAGCGGGGCGCAAACGCCGGGTCCCTCGCAGGACCCGGGCGCCCCGAGCTGAGCTGATGAGTGCTACGCGCTCAACACCACGGCGGCGCGCGACCAGCCGACGCGCCGGCCAGCGGCGCCAGACGCGGCAGCGCCACCGAATCCGGGCGCGCAACGTGCTTCGGCGCCCGCGGACCCGCGGTCCGTGGCCGCCGGCGGCCCAGGCGCGCGATGCGCGCGACCAGCACGCAGCTGCCGCGGACCACCAACGCGAGCAAGCCTCCGACGGCGATCGACGCCGGCAGCGCCCACAGACCACCATCTCCGAGGATCCCCGTCAGGCCCTGTGGGTGCCCGGTGGTAAACAGGCCCTCGAGCAGCTCCTGGCCGATGTAGATCGAACACAGCCCGGCTGAGGCCAGCGCCCACAACACGACCAGGCAGCGGCGACCATGCCCGCGATCAGCCTCACCGCTACGCCACGCGCGCGCGAGTCGCGCGATCAGCCCGCCCAGGCCGAGCGCGACCGCCAGGACGATCCACGGCGTCAGCTCGTGCAGGTAGGCGTGTCCCTGGTCGGCGAGCTCGCGCGATGCGTCAGCCCCGAACGCCAGCTCGTAGCGCAGCTGGTGCACCACGAAGACGCCCAGCGGAAACAGGGCCACACCGAGCTGCTGTCTGTGTCGCTGCCGCATCCCCCGACCGCCCCCCGGTCTCACCCTCCTCGACGACGCGCCGCCAGCTCACGCGATCTCATGCCCAGCGCCGACGAGGTGTCGAGGTTGCCAGAGGACGGCTTGCCGCCGGTGCGATCGTGCGTCCGCCGCGATCGACGCGTAGTCGATCCCGACGGGCCGCGCGCGGCGTGCGCGGCGCCCATGGACGTGCATCCCGATCCGGTGGACGGGGACCGAATCGGATCGCGGGTGGGAGCTGTGCGGACGAGCATTCCAACCTCCGCGGAGGTGCTCACGACGTGGCACCGAGTGCGCGGCGCAGCGGCGGGATGCGCTTGACGAGCACGAAGTCCACGAGGAGCAGCACGAGGATCGAGAGGCCCAGCAACGGGAACAGCACCCCGAGGCCCAGCGTGATCGCGATCACCCCGGCGCCGAGCTTGCGGTTCGGCGCCCTGCGCGGCGCTCCGATGCCCTTCGGGCGGCGCTTGCGCCACATGACGATCGCCGTCGCGCAGGACAGCAGCAGCGCGAGCGTTCCGAACAGCGCGAAGAGCTGGCTGTAGATCCCGAACTGGCGTCCCTCGTGCACTGCGATCCCGAGATCGGTCGCCTTCGCCATCGCTCCGAACTGGCCGTAGCGAAAGTCTCCGACCGGCTTGGCGGTGTACCGGTCGACGAACGCGAAGCGCTCCTTCAACGCGTTCTGATTGGGCTCTACGTCGTTGTCGGGGAACAGGCTGACGGCGTAGCTCGACGTCTTGTCTGCCGGGAACGTGATGATCGTCCCGGGCGCCATGCCCATCTGCTGAGCGCGCGCGACGACGGCGTCCAGCGGCGCGCCGTCCTTCGGGTTCCAGCGGATCGTCTGCAGCCGGGCGTGGTCGTTGTGGCCGGTGTGTCCGGGCCGCCCGCCGCCAACCGACGGCGGCACCGGCAGGCTTGCGGCTGCCCACGCCGGCTTGCCGCCTTTGACGACGTCCTCGACCTTCCTGGACGGCACGCCGTCGAACGTGCCCGGCGGGTAGCTCGAACCGACCTTCGTCGCGATCTCGTTGTACTTCTCGCCCCATACCCCGCTCCACGCCAGCCCGGTGACGAGGAAGAACAAGAACACGAACGAGAACGCCACGCCCGTGACCGCGTGCACGTCACGCCAGCGCACCCGCAGCGAACGCGCTCGCCATCGCGGCGTCAGCGCCTGACGCAGCGAGCGCCGGCGCCCGCGCGGCCACCACAGGTACATGCCGGTGATGACGAGCACGACGGCCCACGAGGTCGCGAGCTCGATCACGCGATCACCCCACGTGCCCTCTTCGTCCATGAATCGCGACGTCAGCAGCGACCCGTGGAGGTCAAGCGCGATCGTTGGCAGGTAGCGCCGGTTGTCGCGATGGCCGAGCACCTTGCCGGTGTACGGATCGACGAACACGGCCCAATCGCCGCCCGTCTTCGTCGTCACCCCGAATTGTGTCGAGCGCCTGGCGTTCGGCGGCGGCGCGACGCTCGTGACGCTCGCCCCCGGGAGGGCGTTCTTCACGGCCGCAAGCTGCCTGGCGTAGCTGAGCGTCGGGCCACGTCCGTCGACGTTGCGGACATGACCGTAGAACACGCTGTCGATCTGCGGCTTGAAGAGGTAGACGATCCCCGACAGCGACAGGATCACGATGATGGGGATGACCAGCAGCCCGGCGTAGAAGTGCCATCGCCAGACCGCGCGAAACAATCGCGGTCGCGGCTGCGCCTGGAGCTCCGCGCCGCGCGCGACCTCCGCTGGATCGGCTGCTGGGCCACCGGATGGCGCGTCGGCCTTCGGCAGGGCCACGACGTTCTCGGTCATGAGGGTTCTCGCTTGTGTCGGCGTTCGGCGTCGCCCGGCATCCGGCCACCGTGGTCGAGGCGGTCGCGGATCGGGACAGCCCTGGCGGCCGCCGCCGGGATCCGCGCTTCGCGCAGTGCTCTACGCGTAGCTGGACTCCGGCCTGCCGCAGCCGCGGGCTGAGGTGGTCTCAGACGAGCGCCACCCGGATGCCGTGCGGCCGCCGGAAGGCGCTACGAGCTCAACAGCGCGCCCGCGGGGGCGGCGCGCGACCAGCGCAGGCGCCGGCCAGCGGCGCCAGCCGTGGCAGCGCCACCGAAGCCGGGCGGACACCACGCTTCGGCGGCCGCCCGATGGCAGCGATCTGCGGCTGCGGCCGGCGTAGACGCGCGACGCGCGCGACGAGCGCCCGGCCGCCGCGCACCACCAGCGCCAGCAGCCCTCCGACGGCGATCGATGCCGGCAGCGCCCACAAACCGCCATCTCCGAGGATGCCGGCCAGCCCTTGCGGATGACCGGTGGCAAGCAGCCCCTCCAGAAACTCCTGGCCGACGTAGATCGAGAACAATCCGGCGGAGGCCAGCGCCCACAACATGACCAGGCAGCGACCCGTCGCCCGATCCGCCTCACCGCTGCGCCACGCATGCGCGAGCCGCGCGATCAGGCCACCGAGCCCGAGCGCGACCGCCAGGACGATCCACGGCGTGAGCTCGTGCAGGTAGGCGTGACCCTGATCGGCGAGCTCGCGCGACGCGTCAGCTCCGAACGCCAGCTGATAGCGCAGCTGGTGCACCGCGAAGACGCCCAGCGGAAACAGGGCCACACCGAGCTGCTGTCTGCTTCGCTGCCGCCGCATCCCCTTGACCACTCCCGGTCGCGCTCGTGACGCGACGACACCCTACGCGATCACACACGCCACCGCTACACGATCGATCGTCGCGGTGGCGTGTCGCCGGCGCCTACCCCGACCCGAGCCTGCGCCCGTTGGCCACGGTGCCGTGGGCGACGGGAGGGTCGGCAGGAGGGAGGTTCCGCAGCGCCCATCCGAGGGTGTGCAGCCCGGTGGTGATCTTCTTCAGCTCCACGATCGTCCTGACCAGCCGTGTGAGCAGCCAGACCGCGATGACCGCGACCGTCGCGGCGCCCAGGAGGCTCACGACTGCGATGGCGATGTCCTCCATGAGGTCCCCTAACCCGCCTGGGCCTTGCGCACCACGAGCGCGGCCTTGGCGGCGATTCCCGGCAGCACGCCGCAGATCGTGGACAGCGGACGGTTGATGTCGGCGACGAGCTTGGCCAGCGGTCGCAGGTGCTGGGACTCCACGGTCGCCAGCGCCCCGCCGAGCGTGCCGAGGCCGTTGGAGATCCTCGTCAGGCGCCTGGCGACCTGCGTCAGCGCAACGGCCAGGATCACCACGAGCAGCACGGGCTCGAGGATGCTGAGGACGGTCATCAGGTCCGTGCTCATAGCGTCTCACCCGCCGCCACGTAGCCGTCGGTGAGCGCGTTCATGTAGCCGTCCTGGATGATGGCCTCCTCGATGATGAGGTTGAGCACAGGCGGTGTGGCGGCCAGCTTGGGGATGTTCGCGGTGTAGGACGCCACCGTTCCGGCGGTCACCAGCAGCCGCTCGACGCGCTGCTCGATGTCCTTGACGAGGCTCAGGAGAAGCATCATCAGGATGATCACGACGACGAGCACCACAGCGCCCATGCCCAGCACGATCTGCCACAAGGCGTGTGTGTCATACGCTGCCAGGATCGTCACTTGCCCACCGCCACCTTTCGAAGGGTCCGGGCCATGTGAAGGATCCGGACCGCTGAGTCGTTTACCCTGTCGACGCCGTCGGCGAGGCTCGTCGTCTGAGACCTGACCATGTCGACGCCCTCGTCGGCCCTCTCGGCCTGGTCTGCGATGCGTGCCGCCAGCGTCAGGATGATGGCCACGATGATGACCACCACGACGATGATGAAGAACGCCAGCGCGAGGCTGATGTACCAGTCGGTGTAGGTCGCTGCCAGCACGGCCGTCAGAAGCCCGTGCGCATGACGACCTGGGCACGCGCTCCCTCGACGAAGCCGGCGATGATCCCGATCAGCGGCCGCTCCACGTCAAGCTCCTCGAGCGTGAGACGCAGGTGGTTGGCCACGCTGTCGAACGCCTCGTCGGTGATGTTCAGCCCCGTGTGCGCCTCCGACAGCGATCGCCCGTCGTAGGCGTCGGGCCCGCCGCCGAGCGCGTACGTGAGGAACATCCGCTGGTGACGCTTCAGCGCGTCTCGGTCGATCCCTTCGAAGTAGTGCTTGAGGTAGGGATCGGACCAGAGCCGGTTGTAGAAGTGATCCACGAGCACGGTAAGTCCGGCGTCTCCGCCGACCGACTGATACATCGCGTCGTGCGTGGTTGCCTGCATGCTGAGCTCCCTCCCTCTCATGGGCGACTTGAGTTCGGCGAGCGTAGGTGCGAACTGTTTCGACACTTCGCCAGTGGGATGAACAGCGCGTTACAGGCGCGCCCGCCATGTCCGGTCGCGCCGACGCCACCGCCCGGTCGCGGCCGGGCGCCCAGGCGCCCGACCGCGACCGCCAGGGCGGAGAGACCGGCGTTACTCCGGGACTCCGTTCCAGGAGTTCCAAGAGGGCTGGCCGACGGCGCGGACGGCTCCCCAGTACTTCGTAGCCGCGTCGCGGCAGACGTAGCGCTTCGGGTTCCACCGGCCGTGGCGCGAGTCGCACTCGGCGACCATCTTGGCCAGCATGATGTTGTCGCAGTCGAGGCGGCTGCGCGTGCGCCCGTTCAGCTGGTGGTTCTGGTAGCAGACGTCGTGCGCGTAGCACGCCCACGAGAAGTCGTACAGGCTCCACACGTAGTCGGGCGCGCCGAGGCTGCACTGGTCGCCGCCGGGGGGCAGCGGGGTGGTGGTGTTCCTGCGCTCGGCTGCCGTCCCCTCGGTCGACCTGGCGTCCCACGCGAGCGCGGGCGCAGCTCCGAAGCCGAGCAGGACACTCGCCGCCGCTGCCGCGACCAGGCCGCTCCTGAGCCGCGCTCGCCTGCGCCGACCGGGCCCACCGAGGAGCTGGTCATCGTGGGAGCCGACGAGGCGCCGGCGAGCAACTACTGGGTCGCGATGGTGCATGCTATGCCCCCTCCGGGGTCCGATGACAGTTGCGCTGAACCTAAGACCGGATGGGCGTGCGCGAAAGGGCGCAAAGTGATGATTGCCCGCCCTCGGCCGCTTCCTGACGCGCGAGCAGCCGAAGAGAAGCTGCCGTCGGACGTGCTGGCGATCGTGCTGTGGCTCTCGCTGTGGCTGGCGTCCGGCTCCCTCATCCTCGCGGTCGCGGAGGGACTCGGTCCACACCCGATGCGCAGGCTGCTGATCGGGGTTCTGCTCGTGTGCGTCAGCGCCGCTGCGCTGTGGCGGCGCGAGACGCTCGGCACGTGGCTGCGGGCGCGCCCCTGGGCGGTGGTGCCGCTTGCGGCCGCGCAGTTGGGTGCTGCCGCCGTCGACGGACTGCTCGGCGGGCCGTACGTGGCGTTCAGCATGACGTCGATCGCATTGGCCGTGGTCGTGGCGCGCCCGCGGACGGTGTGGCTGTGCGTCGCGCTGCTCGACGCCGCTTACGCGTTGGCGATCTCGGTCGATCACACGCCGGCGGCCCTCGTGCGCGACGGTCATCTCGGCGGTGTGCTGGGCGCCCTCCTCGGCTATCCGTTCGCGGCGCTGTTCGGGTTGGGGCTCGTCCGGTTGTTCACGCGGTTTTTGGCCAGCGTCGACCCGATCCTGGACGCGATGCGCCACGGAGCGCCGGCCCTCACTCCCGCCCTGAGCGGCGCGATCGAGCGGGGAGGACGGGCTGCGCTCGGCCTGCCACCCGCTCCCGTCCCATCGCCGCCTGCTCCATCGGCGCTTCTCACCGCCGCGGAGCGCAGGGTCGTGGAGGGACTCGCGAGCGGGAGCGCACCCAAGGAGCTAGCCCACCGATGGGGAGTCTCGCTGGCGACCGTGCGGACGCACATCATGCATGCCAAGCGCAAGACGGGCGCACGGACGCTCTCGCAGCTCGCCGCAATGGCGAGCCAAGCGGACTGGCCGGACGTGCGCGACCGTGCGCCCTGACGTTGACGCCACCCCGGGCCGGCCGGACGCGCTCGGCCTGGTCACCGCCGAGCGGTCTCGGCCTGACCTCGTTCGCTCCGGCGCCGAGCTCGTCGCGCTCTCGGAGCGGTTCTACGGCGGCGTCTTCCTCGGCGGGATCGTCTTCGTCGGCCTGGCGGCGCTTGCCGCCCTCGTGTTGTTGCCACTCCGTGCGCGTGGCCCGTCCGACGGCACGCTGACGCCGGCGATCGTGGCCGCGGGCCTCCTCGTCGCCGCCACTCCGGTGGCGGTCTGGCGGGTCGGCCCGCTCTACCGCACCATCCGCCGGCGGCGAGCCGCGGAGGTCGGGCTGGTGCTCCTCGCGACGCTGCTCGTCGCCTACCCGATGCGCAGCGAGTTGTGGTGGCCGTCGTGCGCGATCGTCATGCTGCTCGCGATCGTCGTGCCGTTCCGGCGTGCGCTGGCCTCCTGCCTGCTCGTGCTCGCGGCCGGCTTCGCAAGTCATGCGGTGGGCGGCGACCTTCGCGAGATGTCGGCGGTCGCGATCGTCGGGCTCTGCATCGGCTATCCGTTCTGGTCGGCGGCCGTCGCCGTGAGCACCGACCGGCTGGCCGCCTACCTGCTGCGATTGAACGCAACGAGACAGCGCCCGCGCCCGGCTCCGCGGCGCGTCGCCGCCTCCTGGACGGCTCGACCGCCTGGCGACCCGGTGCGTACCGTCGACGATGCCGGCGCCGCGGCGAACGCCGACCCGGTCGCGCGCGCGTCTCCCACGCGTCTGCTTCCCGGCGCCGATCCCACGGGCACGATCGACGGCGGTGAGGACGAGCCGCCGACCGGCGGCGGCGACGGCGGCGCCGCGATCGACCGACTGACGGCCCGCCAGCTACAGGTGGTCGCACTGCTCGCCGACGGGTTGCGCTACCGGGAGGTGGCGGCGTGCCTCTCGATCTCGGCGCGCCAGGTGCAGCGGCACGTCGCTCAGGCCGTCGCTCGGCTCGGCGTCAACGGCGCGTACGAGCTCGCTGCGGTTGCGGTGTCTGACGGCCTGGTGCCCGAGCCAGCGCGTTCGCGCGAGGGCGGCTCGTCCACCCAGGCTGCCGAGGCCGACTCCAGTCCGCTCCCCTGACGCGGTGGGCTGGGTGAAGGGCTGCCGACGCGCGGACGTCAGGTGGGGCGGCGCTCTCATGGGGTGCGTGCGAGGTAACGGCCACCCGTGCTTCGACGAGCGGCGTGACGGCCGCAACGTACTCCGCGACCCAGCCGGGATCGGTGATGTCGAGTTCGACGACGGCGTAGTGCCTCATGTGTCCTCCTGGGTGACGAGAGCACGCACCGCAGCCGCAAGCGGAGTTGCAGCGCCGGCGAGCGCCGTCGACGACGGTCATCGGGGATGGCGAGCGCGTCGGCGAGTTCGCCTCGTGGCTCCTCGTCGTGCCTCGCTTGAAGCTGCGGCGTGTCGGCGTACACATGTGCGTTGCATACGACGAGACAGACAAGCAGATGGCGTGAGAAAGGCCTGCATATGCCAAGGTTCTGGGGAGAGCGACCTGAACGTTGCAAGCGCTCGCTCCGGACGCTCCCGGTGGGCTCCGAGACCCAGTCGCCTGCAGTTCGCGCTCGCCCGCCTCGACGGATCAGGCGCGCGATCGGCCGATGCGCCGGGAAGGTCGCGTGATTGTCTGCACACCAAACAGGAACCAGCCTTCCGAGAATTCACCATCAGGCGCCTCCCGATGCGCTACGCTCGCGCCCTCGCACACTTGGGGAGGAACGAAAAATGCGGTCTCGTGAAGATGGGGCTCAGGGGCGGCAGTCGCTGCGCCGCTGGATCTCGCTGTCGGGAGTGGCAGCGTTGGGATGCGCCACGGCCGTAGCGGTGGGGTCTGCAACGGCTGGCGCCGGAACCAACGGCGAGACGGGTACGACGGATACGGGCAAGACGGGTACGGGCACGACGGATACGGGCACGACGGATACGGGCACGACGGATACGACTACCGGTCCCCCGACGACGACCACTGCTCCGCCGACGCCACCTCCTCCGCCGGAGCCACCACCGCCACCGGCGCCGCCTCCGCCACCGGCGCCACCGCCACCACCGGCGCCACCGCCGCTGACGAACACCGCGAGCTGCGCCGAGACGCCGAATGCGCCCGGATGCATCGTTGCGGTCAAGGGCACGGCGAAGATCACTGGCGGGGGCATCTGCAAGACGAAGGCCTTCCGCATCAACGTCAGCGGCAAGCGGATCAGCAAGGTCGTCTTCTCGGTCGACAAGAAGAAGGTCCTGACGCTGACCTCACCGAACCATGGCAAGAGCTCCTTCAGCCTCAAGGTCACGCCGTCGAAGCTCGCGCGCGGTGCGCACCGGGCATCGGCCGTCGTGAGCTTCCGGGCCGTTACGAAGAAGAAGCCGCAGACGTTCACGCGGGTGTTCGCCGTCGAGACACTGCTCAACGGCACGCCGTGCCGGGGCATCAGTCCGAAGCGGCCTTCGGGCTGACTTGCAGGAGCGAGCGCAGCACGTCCGGCCGCGACACGTATAGTTGCGGCCGGTCTTGCGGCATGGGAGTACGGATGCGTCGAGGTAGGAACGGGTCATGGCGGATGGGCGGTCGCATCGCGCCGGCGATCGCGCTGGCGGTGTGTGCATGCATCGGGCAGGCCGCTCCGGTAGCGGCGCAGGCACCGGCGCCACCGCCCGCCGGGCCGGCGCTGGCCACTGCGCCACCGACCACGCTGCAGTCCGGCGATGTCCTGCCCGCCGGCCAGCCGGTCCCCGCTCTCAAGCCGGGCGACATCCTGCGGATGTCCAACGAGATGACGATCACGCGCTGGGCGTACGCCCGCCTGCGCAGCCACATCTACAGCAAGCCGAGCGGCGGTTCACGGTCGGTCGGGCGGGTGCGCTACTACAGCACCTCGGGGGCGAACGAGATCTACGGTGTGCTGAACGTGACGGTCGACCAGCTGCATCGCCGCTGGCTGCGCATCCGGGTGCCCTACCGGCCCAACGGCCGCACGGGCTGGGTCCTGTCAAGCGCGTTGGGCCCGCTGCGAGTCGCCCGTAAGGCGCTCGTGGTCGAGCGCGGCAAGCTGAGCTCGACGCTGTATGACGACGGCAGGCAGGTGTTCACGACCCGCGTGGCCATCGGCCGCCGCGGCACGCCCACGCCGAGCGGCACCTATTTCGTCAGCGCGCTCGTACGCGGTGCGCGCTTCGGCCCGGCCTACGGCGCCTGGACGTTCCTGACCACCGCGTACTCGAGGCGGCTTGACTGGCCCGGCGGCGGGCTCGTGGGCGTGCATGGCACGAATCAGCCCGCTCTTGTGCCCGGCCGTCCTTCGAACGGTTGCATCCGCATGCGCAACGAATCGATCAAGAAGCTCGCGCGACTCATGCCGGTCGGAACACCGGTGCACATTCTCTGAGGCTTGTGAGCGGCACCGCACGCCGCTGCGAACCCTTGCTGCGCGCAGGTCGGTGCATCCGTATGGCATGCGTTGACGTCTCGATATCACGGACGTATCATCCTGATATCGACTAGATATCTTTAGGCAGAGGAAGAGCCTTGACGGAACCTTCGGAGCCGAGCAAGACGCCAAGCGACATCACGGGCCTGTTGTTCAAGGCCGTGAAGGGGCTGCCGGAAGACGAGCAACGTGCGGTCTTCGAGTACTTCTTCGAGAGGGGGATCGGAGTCCCGCAGCCCCCGTTCATCGGACCGTTCATCCGCGAGCGAGCGGAGCTCCGCGGGACGGTCGAGCCCGGCGCCTGGCCCGAGCCGTCAGCGTTGGCGGCTCTGTTCTCTGCGCAGAAGCCGGTCGGGCCCGAGCGGATCATGATTCCTGTGCGCCTGTCCGAGGCCCAGCATCGGCGGCTGAAGCAGTGGTGCGCAGAGCACAACTTCCCGATGTCCGTGGTCGTCAGAGGGCTGATCGACCGCTTCCTCGATAGCTGGGACAAACGCGCAGCATGAGTGACCGGGCGCCGGTGGCCGTCCGCTAGTGCCACCACGTGAGCCAGGAAGGCCGCTCGTGAAGCGAACGCACTTCAAGGGGATCGGCTGCTAGCCCTGGGCGTGTGAGGAGCGCTGCCAAGCCGCTCGAGCCGACTGCACCGCGCGCCTGGCGTGCGCGCGATCGATCCCGGCGTCGCGTGACGAGTTGCACAAACCGGCCGTGGTCTATGCCTCAGGCTGTAGCTCGTAGACGCCTTCGGATTCGCCGGCGCCAACCAATTACCGCTCTGCATACCTAGATCTCAAGAACGCCCAGATGTCGTACTACTGCTCAGAATGCGTCGTGAACTGGCGGCCCTACCAGACCGATGATGGGGATTGCCCGACATGCGGCGGTGGCACGGTCCGCAGGCATGAGCCCGCCGGTGACGAAGCCGGCGTAAGCCCGCTGGAACTCGCTGAGACCGCGCACATGGCGGCTCGCCTGTGTTGGCTGTGGCCGGAGGATCACGAGCAGCGCACGGCCGCGATACAGGCATGCGCGGCTATCAACGTGGACTACATCGGAGCGCTCGCGACGCTCATGAACGACACGGCGGCGCCCGCACACGTGGCACGTCGCGAGCTGGCCGAAGCGCTACGCAAGGCCGCCGACCGCATCTATGCGACCGACGGGCGGGTCGCTGCATCGGACGATCGCCGGGCCTGAGGCGATCACCGCTTCTGGCACCGGCTCGGCTCTCGCTCCCGCTCCCGTGTCTCGTGGCGAGGCGGAGCCGAAAGCGGTGGAAACTGCGACCCGAACTACTCCGGGTGCGCACCGGCGTTCCCGCCGACGAACCCGGGGGACCTCACTACGCGCTCGATCGCGTCGCCCGCTTCCTCGGCGCCCGCCACCAGAAACGACGAACACTCGCGCACGGCCGCGGCCTGCTGTTCGGCCGACGACCAGACCTCATGCCGCGCCGCCTCTCGGG
>Ga0136631_10000294_pt1 | contig 15495 bp, 15 predicted proteins | sample AntDrymUQ6012206_2_FD_104655 | JGI IMG/M metagenome (GOLD analysis project Ga0136631, IMG submission 104655) | Polar desert sand microbial communities from Dry Valleys, Antarctica - metaG UQ601 (22.06) | ecosystem: Environmental > Terrestrial > Soil > Desert | place: Antarctica: Dry Valley... | reverse complement strand
GATTCTCCGCATCGCGACCGAATGCGGAAATCGGCTCCCGGTACACCCGGTCGACGATCTCCATCACCCGGAGGGCGTCGAGCGACGTTCCTTTCAGTACGGGGGTATCGTGCCGAATGCAGTCGATGAAGTGCGCCACTTCGATATCCCAGGATGGATCCGCATCGTAATACGTCGTCTCCTCGCGCGGATTTCCTACGGCGACTTTCTCCCCCCGCCCGGATCGCCGGCCCACCACGAGCGTCTCGCGCCCGTAGCTGCCGGTTTTGGAAAGGAGGCCGCTGATCACAACGTACCCTGCGGAGCACCCTACCTCGAGGCGGAAGGTGTGCTTCCAGGAGGTGGCGGAAGAATGTAGCTGTGCGAGCTGACCCTTCGGCGTCCTGAGCATCACCATCGCATTGTCCTCGACGGGTATCTCGTAGTGAACGATGCCTCTCATGCCCATGACGTCGCTGAATTCCCCAACGAAGAAATGGAAAAGGTCGAGCATGTGGAGTCCCTGATCCAGCAGGATTCCGCCGCCGCCAACGGCGGGATCATTACGCCATGAAGTATGGTAGTCGTACCCACCACCCTTTCCGTAGACTCCGCGCAGCGTGAGGATTTCTCCCAGCGCCCCCGAGTCGATGATTGCCTTCGCGTCGGTGATCCCGGGATGGTGCCGGTGGTTGAAGCCAAAGATGAGCTTGCTCCGTGGATTGGCCTGCTCCGCCGCGCGGATGCGTCTGATGTCGCCGACGTTCCGCCCGGGCGGCTTCTCGCAGAAGACGTGCTTGCGGTTCTCGATCGCCGCGACCGCAACCTCGGGGATGAGGTTGTTCGGAGTGCACACGAAAACAACGTCGAGATCGGCATCGACCAGGTCCCGCCAGTCGTTGTAAATGGGGACATTGAGCTTTCCGATCTCTCCTTCGCGGTCGGGGTCGCAAATGGCCGAGAGTCGCAGATCGGGATGGTCGGTGATGTTTCGATGCCGTATCTGCCCCATGTAGCCATAGCCGACGATGCCGGCGCGGAGTGAATCACCGTCGTGATGCATGCTGTGTGATGCGATTCAATAACTCTCGCTGACTCGTGTCGGTCTCGAGGATCTTCTCGACGATGCCGATGTCCCCGGGGCGGTCGACTCCGACAGTTGCATAAGGCGCCACGACGCCGGCGATACGAACACCGTGCTCGAGCGCGCGCAGCATGTCGACCGACTCCGCTTTCTCCAGCGCGGTTTCCGGGAGTGAGCTGAAGCGAGGCAGGAACGACGCTCGAAACGCCATGATCCCGGTCTGGCGAAACACAGGTACGGTTAGTCGCTGTCGAAAGAATGGGACTGGCGCGCGAGTGAGAAAAATAACATTACCGGCGCGATCGCAAACCGCCTTGACAATATTCGAATTCCCATAGTCGTCATCGCCCTCGAGAGGCGACAGCAGATTCACGACCTCGAGCGATTCGTCTTCCAGCAGTGGTTGCGCAACCTGCGCGATCGCCTCCGGTACCAGCAGCGGTTCGTCCCCCTGAACCATTACGATGATCGGTCCCCCCAGTCCTTGCATCGCCTCCTCTACCCGGTCCGTGCACCGCTCATGGGTGTCCTTTGTCATTATCGCGTTTCCGCCGTGCGCTTCGACGGCCGCCTTTATCGGCTCGTCACAAGTGGCAACGACCACTGACCCCACGCCGGCCGCAAGACCTGCACGCCTGCGTACGTGCTCGATCATCGGCAGTCCAACTATCGGGGCCAGGGGCTTCCCCGGAAAGCGCGATGAGGCCATCCGCGACGGAATGATGACGGTGATCATCGACTCAGGGTTCGCCACGATTATTCAGGGATTGTTGCTGGAGCACAGGCTCGACTCAAATCCACGCTTCACTGTGGCAGGACGCCGCAGTCCACGTTCAGGCATTGACCGGTGATGGCGCCAGCCGCTGCCGATGCGAGGAATACGCACGTGGCCGCAACCTGATCGGCGGTCGGCAGGACACCGAGGGCGCTTTGGGTGGTGGCAAAGGTTTCCAGATACTTTGCCACCGGTTGTCCGCCGGCCGGGGACACCGTCTCGCTGAGCGCTTCCTCCAGCCCCGGAGTCTCGACATAGACCGGGCAGACGGCGTTGACGCGAATGCCCGCAGCTCCGAGCTCCTTGGCCAGTGACTGCGTCACCGCGTTGACCCCGAACTTGGTCGCGCAATACACCGAGTTGTTCGCGCTGCCGCGTTTGCCGGCGAGGCTCGAGATACTGACGATCGAGCCTCCCCGCTCGAGATGTGGCGCAGCGGCCTGACACGCGAAGAGCATGCTCTTCAGGTTGGTATCGACCATTTCCTGCCAGAAATCCTCATCGATGTCTGCCAGGGGGCGCCAGGCCGAGACGCCGGCGTTGTTGACCAGGACATCGAGCCGCCCTGACCATTCGATCGTCTGATCGACCAGGCTGCCGAGGGAATCCCGATGGCGGACATCCGTCTTTACGAATCGCCCGCGCTCACCGAGCCTCGCCGCCAGTCCGGAGTCCGTGCGTGAGGCAATCACCACCCGGAAGCCTGCGGCGTGAAAACCCTCCGAGATCGCCGCGCCGATTCCGCGCGAGCCTCCGGTGACGATGACCGTCCGTTCAGCCGTCATATCGTCATTGCCGTGAATCCACCATCGACCGCGATCTCAGCGCCGGTGACGAAGGTGGCTGTATCGGAAAACAACCAGAGCACCGCGCCAACGAGCTCGTCGGGCCGCCCATAGCGCCGCATCGGGGTGTGGCCGAGTATGGAAGCTTCACGTTCGGGGGTGATGAAGTTTTTCATCGACCACTCGGTTGGGAAAAAGCCGGGTCGCAGCGCGTTCACTCTGACGCCCAGCGTGCCCCATTCCCGGGCGAGATTCTGGGTGAGATTCCTTACACCCGCCTTCGCCACCGAGTAGGTGAACGCCTTCGACAGGGGCGGCCCCGCCGATGCGGAGCTGATATTGACGATGGAGCCGCTGCCCTGCTCGACCATGTGCTTCCCCAGCACCTGGCAGCTGACAAGAGTGCCAGTGAGCTGAACGGCGAGAATGTCGTTCCACTCCTCGACCGTTATCTCGAAAAACGGCGTGGGGGCGTTGATGCCGGCGCCATTCACGACACAGTCGAGACGGCCGTACTTCCCGATCGTCGTATCGAGCGCATTCTGGAACGCACGGCGGTCGCGGACATCGAGTGGACACGCGATCGCCGACCCGCCCGCCCCATTGACGGCGTCGGCGGTACGTTGGGCGTCCTCGGCGCGAACGTCGCAGCAGACGACCTTCATACCCGCCTGCCCCGCGGCGCGGGACATGGCACCGACCAGAAAGCCGCCCGCTCCGGTCAGCAGCGCGACTTTACCTTCGAGTCCGAACAGTGACGCGAGATAGTTATTCACGCACCCACCACTGATTGAACGTGTCGGGCACGCCCAGATCGCACTTTTTCCTGCACCGCAGCCCTGCTTCGGCGAGCAGTCGCGTGGCTTCCCCGGCTTGCTCGGGAAACGCGTCGTTGATCTCGATCAGGACGCCGTTGGTGCGCGCCAGCACCTCGCGGGCGCCGCGCAGGATCAAATGCTCTATTCCATCCACGTCGATCTTGATGAAAGCGGGTTGAGGAATTCCCAGCAGCTCGACGACGTCCGTGACGGCAATTCCAAAGATCCGGTACTCGAAAACCTCTTTCAGGGGCTCGCCGTTCTGATCGAAGGTCTCGCCAAACGTGGAAAGCGCTCCTCCCCACGCGGTGGTGGATAGCCTGAAAGAGTTGACACCGGAGCTATCGCTCAGCGGAAAAGGACAGATCGTCACCCGGTCCTCGAGACCGTTGAGCGCGATGTTTCTCGCCAGCAGCTCGAGATTGAACACCGACGGCTCGAACGCGTACACCCGGCAGCTTCGCGCCTTCGCGGCGTACACGCTGTACAACCCCACATTGGCTCCGACATCCCACACCACCGCGTCTCCGGGGATCGAATCGAGCCAGTCGAGCGTCTCAGGCTCCTTGGTGGCGAAGGTGTCGATCCGGTAGTCGGCCAGCCAGTTCGGCGCCGCCAGCTTCAGGGTAAGCGAGCGATACCGAATCTCCCGCGTCCGCGTCATTGCGGAGTCGATCAGCCGCGACGAGGCATACCGGCCGGCGGTCGTCCGGGAAAGCCTTTGTACGCTGGTGCTGACAAATCGCTTTATCGAATTCCTTATCACCATTCTACTCGGTCGTCGACATGTTCAGTGGTTGAGCAGCAACGGAATCAATACTGTTGGTCGTACCGACGATAGGTTTTCCGCCGCTGTTCTCTCCGCCTTCGCCCGGCCGCGCGAGAACCGACTGGAGCCACGTGCGCAGCTCGTCACGCCCGGAGACGACGGCGATCCCATGAGCTGCGCGATCGTCTTTCTGCACTGCTCCGAGGGGATCATAATAGATCGTGGGCCTTTCCATCTCCCGCGCCAGCAGGGCCGTCGATGTAAATGGCATGGAGATGACCGCTGCGCAGCTTTCGATCAAGCGCGAAGCGGACGTGCCTGGATCGATTGGAACAAAGCGATCCGAGGTGCCGAGGCTGTCGAGGACTGCGCCGTAGCTCCGGTTAAGAAGTTTTCCGATAGCCCTTTTTTGCTTTAGTACCATCGTGGCGCCACACTCGCTGAGCACGTCATGGATATCCAGGAGAAATCGATTCGCCGTCTCGGGAACGAAATATTCCTGAGCCATTCCGAGACTCTGGTAGCGCGATTGCCGATGAGGCTCCACATCGAATACGGCAACCGATCGTTGCGGGAGCGACGGAATCTCGCTCGTCCCGGAATGAAACCAGATCGGCCCCACGACGCTCACGTTGGCGGTCTGTCCGACGGCGCGGCGGACAAATTCAGCCTGATACTCGTCCCACACCAGGTAGTACGGCCAGTTCATCGCCTGCCAGAAGTTCTCCTGGAGGGGGTAGCCATCGGGTGTCTTGAAGCTTTCGCAGTTTGTCGAGTAGAAGTAGTAGGTGATCCTCGATCCGCGCTTTTCGGCTTCGTAGGTCCAGAGCGGACGGAAAATCCAGGTCGAATTGTGAAAGAGGTAATCGCGGGCGAGATCGGCGGGCGCATGCCGACGTATCATCGACGCGTTGGACGCTTCGTTCAGGATGATTCCGTGCCACCAACGCCCCCGGACGAGATCCATCGCGGCCGCCAAGGTCGCCGCGATCCCCCAACCGATATACCGGGCGAGCGGCCCCGCGTCCGCCAGAGGTCTGATGGCGCCGGCGAGGGGAACTATCGAAACACCGTCCGCGCCAAACGCGGGCGCCGTTGGAACCGTATGACCAATCGTGTCGAGGTCCGGCACACGCCCGGGCCATTGAAGGTACCAGCTCACAATGTCGTGGGTACGTCCAAGGCTCCCCGGCCTGGGAAGATTACCTGGGGACAAACCGTGGAAAAACGCGTAGCGGCCGAGGTTCTCACCCGAACCGCGTAAAATGTTCGAGCTGCTTTCGAGTATCCGCCTCGCGATCGCTATCACTCCGTAAAACAGGTGAAGGGCGACATAGGAGTTCCATAAAAGCGATGACTTGATCTCGCTTACCGCGAACCCGTGCTCCCTTAGGACACCCCGCCATTCAGGCGGCAGGGGGTGTACGACACCCGAAACCGGCTCGCCAAGCGCATGGAGAAGCGCCTTGTTGAGGTTGACGGCGGCAAGCCGCACCAGCAGGTACTGGCGGACCACCATTTCCGCGGCGCCAATGCCCGATCCGAAAATCAGCTTCCGTGAGCCGGTCGTGCAGCCATTCAAACAGGTGTTGGCAATCGCGTCCTTGACGGCGGCGATTTTTCCGAGCTGGTTCGTCTCTCGCAACACTCTGTAGCCACGCATGACGCGACGCAGGCGTCTCCGCTCACGCCGTTTCAGCAGCCCACCCACGATCGGAACCGCCATCACGGCTTCAGCAAGCTGCGGAGCTCGGCGTCCCTGCTCCCGTAGCGCCAGCGCGGCGGTTCAGAACGCGCGCACCATGGTGAGAGAATCCGGCGCTGGCGAAACGTAGGGCGACGGGCCGATGGCGAATCCCGCCTTCTCGTAGGCGCGAATGGCTCCCGTGTTCTCCCTGTGCACACCGAGGACAATGTGCCGGATGTTGCGATTCGCGTTGAGCCATTCACCACTCGCCCGCAGGATCTCGGGAGTAATTCCTTTCCCGCGATGAGCCGGATCTCCGATCATTACTCCCATCACCGCGTAGCCAAGATCGGAGTCGACGGGCTCGTACTTGATGTTTCCAATGTGAAGATGTGTCGCCTTCTCGAAGATGCCCAGAAAAAGAACGTCGTCCCGGTCGATTCGCTCCTCGACGAAGCGTTTCAGATCTGAGAGCTCTCTGGTGCCGGCGGCGGCTGCAATGAACCTCCTCGCTTCGCGGTCCGAGAACCAGTCGAGGTACCGGTCGGTCACGTCGGTGAGACGCAGCTCGCGCATGACGTAGCGCTCCGATGAAATCTCGACACTCATGCGCGCTTTCTGACCGGCTGTCAGCGGCCCGCGCCCGGAATCCGGCAGACTTCGGGTCGAACGTAGCGAAGAACGCCGTTGGCCTCCCGTTCGAGGCTCATGCCGGCAGCTTCGGCGATTCGTGCCGAAGGGCCATTCGCTTTCTTGACCGTCGCGTACACCTCACCGGGCAATTCGGCAATGAACATTGTGACCATTGCCTTGCCGATTCCGCGGCCTCTCGCGTCGGGCGCCACCGTCCACGACAACTCCCATGCGCCCTCATCGTAATCGGCACGCACGGTCCCGACAGGAACACCTTCTTCCTCCGCAATCATCAGCATCCTGTTCACGTTTGCAAGCGAGCTCGCGAGCCAGTCGAGATGGTCCGCTCTTCCGATCTCCCCGGCCTGCCGGCTGGCCAGGCGGGTACGGTTGTCGTTCCGCCACCGCAGCAACAGCTCGGCGTCCTCTCCAGTCGCGACCCGCAGGCGCAAGGATTTCAAATCAGCTGCCTGTACAACTCGGGCAGCCGGTCCTGTCGAGTGGAAAATCGCGCGCGGTAGTCCACGAGATCCTGCCGCCGCAGCTCGAAAATCTCCAGTTCCCCTTCACTCGACACGGGCGTGAGGAAATTGCCGTCCGGACTGACGACGACGGAGCTCGGCTCGTATTCCAGTCCGGCGCCATCCACACCAGTTCGGTTGACGCCGATCGCGAAGGCCTGGTTCTCGATGGCGCGCGCCCGCAACAGGATCCTCCAGTGAGCGATGCGCGCCTTCGGCCAGTTGGCGATGTTGACCAGTACATCCGAGGTCTCGGCAAGCGCACTGTAAAGCTCGGGGAAGCGGAGGTCGTAGCATATCGAGAGCCCGAGACAGAGGTCCGCCACTTTCAACGTGGCGACCTCGGACCCGCCCCGAAAGCAGGCGTCTTCGCCCGCGAGGGAGAATGGGTGAATCTTGACGTACCTGGCGCGCTCTGCACCGTCCGGAGAAAAAGCCACCAGGGTGTTCGCGGCTTTTTCAGCGCCGCCGAGAACGACACCAGAGATGACCCACAGCTGATGCCGTCGCGCAAGATCGCCGAACGCCGCAATCGATTCCGATCGTTCCGGATCCTCCGCGGAAACGGCGACGTTCATCGTGAACCCTGTCAGCGTCATTTCGGGAAAAATGACGAGCTCCGCACCGAGCTGGGCGGCACGGCCCGCCAGCGCCCTGCACCGTTCCAGGTTATGGGCCTTGTCTTCCCATTTCTGGTCGAGAGAGGCGAGCGCAACCTTCACGCGTGGATCCCGCCGCGCTGCATTACAGGATCTTGCGAAATACCGGCTTGGCCGGCTCTCCGACGAGATACTTCTCGTACCCGTGCTCCAGAGCGGATTTGTAGACATGGAGCGATTCCTCGAAACACCCGGCGAACCGCCGGACGTCCTCCTGGGTGTGCGAGAAACAAGGGATGAACACTCCCTGGAAAAGGATCCCTCTCTTGATCATCTCCTGCATGAAGAGGGTGCGGTAGCCGGCGGACGGGCGTCCCTCCCTGTCGCTGAACACGAACGTCGGCATCCACTCGCAGGCGAAAACCTTGATGAAATCGCCGAGCGAGCTCTGGGTAACCCGACGGGCACATTCCGCGGCAAGCAGAGCGCCGAGCGATTGATTGTGGGCGATCACGTTTTTCCCGGCGAACTCGTCGATCGTCGCCACGGCCGCGGCCATCGAGTGGGTCTCCGCTCCGTGCGTCGTGGATATGAGAAACACTTTTTCGGCGCCCGTTCGTCTGATGCCGCCCAGCTCCATCACGTCCCGCTTTCCCGTCAGAGCGCAGAACGAGAATCCGTTCGCGATCCCCTTGCCCCAGGTTGCCATGTCCGGCTCGAGCCCGTACTTCGACATCGAGCCGGGAAACGCGCTCTTGAATCCGGTCACCATCTCGTCGAAGATGAAAAGTGCTCCGTGAGCGTGGGTCACCTCGATCGCCTCGCGCAGAAATCCGGCTGGATCCGACCGGCACTCGCAGCCATCGACGCACGTGCTTCTCTCCGGCTCGGTGATCACGCAGGCGATCTGATCGGGGTACCTTGCAAAGAGGGATCTCAGCGAATCGATGTCGCAGCCGGTAAACGTCACCGACAGCCTCGAGAACTCTTCAGGGACACCCCGGTCGACGGCGGTCTTCCCGATGAACCAGTCGTCGTAGCTGTAGAACGGGTGGTTCCCGGGGAACGCTACGAGCTTCCTCCCCGTCCTGGCGCGGGCGAGCTTGACCGCCGCCGTCGTGGCGGTAGAACCGTTCTTGGCGAATTTCACCATATCGTGCTGCGGGACGAGCGCGAGAAACTTTTCCGCGGTGGTGAGCTCGAGCACGGAAGGGCGCTGAAAGTTGACGCCTTTTTCGAGCTCTTCGCGGACCCGCTCCAGCACGGGGCGATACGCGTGGCCGAGGCTGACCGAGGTGAGCCCCATGGAGCAGTCGAGAAACTCGTTTCCATCGACGTCCCAGACGTAAGCGCCCTTGCCATGCTCGATTGCGGCGGGGGCCAGCTCGGGAAACTGATCGTCGCCCTTCGAGTAAGTGTGAGCCCCGCCCGGAATGAGATCGTGCAGGCGGGCGGAGATCTCCTTCGATTTTCTGAAATTCGTGATCCGGGTGCTCATGCCTTCTCCACCAGGCGCGAGGCCGCAGCCGGCGTACGGCTCTGGCCCCAGAAATCCATTGTCGCGTAGCCGGCGTTGGTATAGGGCGCCAGGACCTCGATCAGCTCCGGGTGCCGGTCGATGTACTTGACGATTTCGTGCACGCTGATACGGGGAGCAGAGTCCTGAAGCGCTCCGTAGACAGCGCGGCAGACGATGAGGTCCTCGGGATAGTCGACGGTCAGGCGAATGTCCTTCCGGATCAGCTCGGCCGGGGGCTCGAACTTCAGTATCCGGAATTCTTCCTGATGCTCGCGGACGTACAGCGAGCAGAGCTCCGAGCGGTGTCGGGAATTACCGCGCTCATGCGACGCTCTGAGGGCGTCGAGGGTGTAGAACTCGAATCCGCTCCCATCGATGATGTTCCACATGAAGCTCGCGTCGGCCCGCTCGGCCTGGTGCTGCCGCCACACCTCCTCTACTTCCTCGAAGTACAGAAACGGCGACTCGCTCGTGATGCGGAATACGTCCGTGCCATCCGCCAGCTCGGCACAGGCTATCAGGCGCGACAGCACATCGATCTCGTCACCGATGACATGACGAAGTCCCTTTTCGTCGGCGACCTCCATGAAAACCGCGTTGTCGATTCCCTCCGAGACACCGAGGACGATCTCGTCAATGCTCTCGATCGTCTTCAGACAATCGATGATGTTGTCGATGATGCGCACGCCCTTCGCCACCTCGAGGCGTTGAAGCGGCTTTCCGTAGAGCCGCGATCCCTGGTTCCGGCAGGCGAGCGCGGCGACGAGGCGTCTTTTCATCGAGAGTTGATCAGTCGAGATCAGCGAGCGAGAGCGGGCTGTTCTGGCCGACGTCTTTCGTCAGGCGGCGATCGTAAGTGAGCGTGAGGTCCGTGATCGGTTCCGCCGCGGAAGTACGCTTGAGAACGACATCGGCTGGCGACAGCACGGATTGCCGCTCCAGGTCACGACTAGCCACCACATGGCGGCGAATCGTACTCCGATAAGCCTTCTCGGACTCACTCATTCCGAAATCCTCGTCTTCCTTTGGCTCGCCCAGGGCTTTGGCGGACTGCCGGACAACGGTGCTGAACTCCAAAAACTCGTCGGGATTGAGTGCGGACTCATGGTCCTCGAGCTTGAGAACGCGTCCGAGTGTCAGATGCTTCTCCAGCACTTTCGCACCGGCACCCACCGCTGCCACCGCCAGGGCGTAGCGAAGCGGACTCTCGGGAGGAGCGTGGTCGGCGAACCCAACGGTGACATTGGGACGAATGCGGGCAGTCATACCCGCAAAATAGCGAAGCCGCGCGATATGGTTGGTCTCGAGCGGAGTTGGATAGCCCTGGAACCCGAACAAAACCGTAACGTCCTTGCCGCCCATCAGGTCGAGCGCGCGCTCCAGCTCGCCCATGTGCGCACCGCCCGCACCGAGGAAAACCCTGTCTACCGATCCGGCCGCGACGTCCTCGAGCAGCCCGGCATTGGCGATGTCGGTCGGGTGGAGCTTGACTGCCGCCGCGCCGATGCGCTCCGCGAGGCGAAGGCTGCGGACGCCGAAAATGTCCAAATGCAGCTCTATCCCCAGCCGCGCCGCGTACGCGCCAAGATCGGCCCAGGTTTCATCCGCCATCTCCAGCGACTGGAACAGCGCGTAGTGCTGATAGTCGGGCGTCGCAAGCTCGTCGGCGTACACGAGCTGGAATTTCCCCGCATCCGCCCCGCCGGCGGCTGCGGCGGCAAGCAACAGGCGCGCCTGCTCGGGTTTGCCCTCGAACCCCTGCGCGAGCTCCGCGACTATTTGCACTCCAGTCCCCAGCGGCGCAGTCACGGATTAGCTCGCAGCTGCCCAGCGCGAGGGATCCAGCAGCTGACGGTCAGTCGTAGCAAAAGCATCCCCCGGCGTGAGCGGACCGCCCCTGGCCGCCTGAACGATCTCTTTCAGCTGGTCGACCCCATCGATACCGACGATCACCCGGCTGACCTCGGGGAATGAGAGCGCATAGCGGATGCATGCTTCCAATCTGCTGAGACCGCTGGCCTCGAGCCAATCATCGTATTTCCCCAGGACGGGCGCCCACGCGTGGAACGCCGTTGGGCGCTGCCCCGGTGCCATCAGCAACAGACCCTGCAAAAACACCGAGCGGGTGTGAAGCTCCGTCTTACTCTCGGTCAGACGTGAAAGCCACCCGGTGTCGACCATCCGGCGGTCGAGCAGACTGAGGGGGGCCTGAACGAGGTCGAAGTGGAAGTGATCGGAGAGATCGGTGAGCTCGGCGGGGTCGTAGATCGAGACTCCGGCTTTTAGAACGATCCCATCGGCTTTCAGCTGCTCCATGGCCTGAAACAGCTCGCCGCCTCTGGCGCCAAGCAATTGCACGGGACGGTGCAGCAGCAGTCCGTAGAGTCTGTCCAACTTCAGACGTTGCAGAGATCCGCGGACCGCTCCCGAGACCCATTCACTCACATCGGCGCAGTCGTCAGGGATGGCGGGGAGCTTCGATACGACTTTCCAGCCGTCCACGCCAAGCCCACCCAGACGCTCTTCGCTATCGCCGTAGGCCACCGCGGTGTCGAGCGTATCGATGCCCGCATCCCACGCATAGTCGAGAACCGCCCTCGCCTCGCCACCCGGCACTTTTCCTCTGGTGTTTGCGATACCGTAATCGATGCCGAACTGAGCGGTGCCAAGCGCGAGCCTCAACCCGCGAGCTCCCTGATGACGCCGATGATCATCCGCTGCTGATCATCGGTGAGACTGTAGAAGAGCGGAATGCTCAGCGCTTCCCGGTAGTAGCTCTCGGCGTTCGGGTAATCCTCGGGACGGAAGCCCAGTCGCCGGTAATGGGGATGGGACGGAACGGGGATGTAATGCACCTGGCTGCCGACGTCCCGTGCACGGAGCTGCCTCATGAACTCGCCCCGGTCCACGCCGATCGCCTTGAAGTCGAATCGGAGCACATAGATGTGGTGGCCACTCCGGTCACGCCCCGTGGTCTGCGCGGGGCGGGCATTCTTCAATCCGGCGAACTCGGTGTCGTAGCACTTTACCAGCTCACGCCGGCGCGCGATGAACCTGTCGAGCTTGGCGAATTGCGACAATGCGAGAGCGCATTGAATATCGGTGATGCGATAATGAAAACCGATCTCCTGCATCTCGTAGTACCACGGGTTCGGCTGCCCCCCGGTCGAGGCTTCGTCCGCGATTTCCAGCGGATCGTCGCACTTGTTGATCCCGTGACTGCGCAGCCGCAGCAGGCGCCGGTAGGTTGCCTCGTCATTCGTGGTGATCACTCCGCCTTCGCCTGCCGCGATCGCCTTCACCGGATGGAAGGAAAAGACGGTCATCAATGAATGCGCGCATGAGCCGACCCGCTCGCCGTCCTCGTGGCTGGCTCCAAGCGCGTGGGCCGCATCCTCGATCACGACCGCGCCAGCTTCGTCGGCGGCAGCCTTGATCGCCGGCATGTCGCATGGCAGTCCCGCGAAATGCACCGGGATTACCGCGCGAGTGTTGGGCTGCCTGCGCAGCGCATCCCGGAGGCTCACGGGTGACATGTTGACGGTGCCCGGATCGACGTCCGCAAAGGCCGGCTCCGCGTTCGCGTACAGCGCCGCGTTGGCGCTGGCCACGAAGGTGATGGGCGAAGTTATCAGCGACGTTCCCGGGCCCACTCCCGCCGCCAGCGCCGCCAGGTGGAGTCCCGCCGTGCAGCTCGAGACGGCGACGGCGTATTTGACACCGACGTAATCGGCCAGCGTTTGCTCGAAGGCCTCGATGACGGGACCCTGGGTAAGGGCGCCGCGCCGGAGGACATCGACAACCGCCTGGATGTCGGCCTCGTCGACATGGTGTCTGCCGTATGGAATCATCGCACGTCGATGTCGGGGCGAATCCCGAGTCTCTCCTGCTCGCGAAGTCGCGCAATGTGCTCCCCCGGTCCGCCAAGGTTTCTGCCGAGGGCCCTCCGGACTTTCTGATTGGATAGACTCATATCGTGTGGGCGCTGAACCAGGTCCGGCTTGTCGGAGAGATATCCTGGCCGGATGAAGGCCGGGTCGAGATCGAAATGGCTCGCGAGCATGTATCCGAACTGGCACTTGGAGATGCGCTCGTCGGCGACGACGTTGAAGATGCCCGAAAGTTTTCGGTCGACCAGCCCGTGGACGGCGTGCACCAGATTCTCGATGAGGATGGGAGTATAGAAAACGTCCTGAAACAAAGTTATCGGAGCGCCGGCGCGGAGTGATGTCAGGATCGTATCGCTGAACGATGGGCGGTAAGGCAATCCCCAGCCGTAGAAATTGGTGCGAACGACCAGCGCCGCGGGGTGCGCGGCGAGCACTCGCTGCTCCCCCTCCGCTTTCGTGCGCCCATAGACGTTGACGGGCGCGGTCCGGTCGTCCTCGCCGGCCAGTGGCAACTCACCCGAGAACAAGTGGTCGGTGGAGACGTGCACCAGCGGGAGCTCGAGTCTGCGGCAGGCCCGGGCGACGTTCTCCGGGAGGTCCACGTTGAGGTGCCGCGCCAGGTCCGGGTCTCTCTCGCAGGACTCGACGCTCGTCAGCCCCGCGGTGTGGATGACGAGGCGCGCATCCTCGCCGCCGAACGCGCGGACGGCCGCATCCACTGTTTCCAGGTCGAGGGAGCGGGTCTCCACCTTCCCGAGCGACACCCGCCGGCTGTGCAAACCGAGGACGACGCGGCAGCTCTCGCGGACCGCGACCGCCCAGTTGAGCGCGAGGAGGCCGGAGCCCCCCGTGATGTATACCGTCTCGCTCACAGCCGGCTGGAAGCGTTTTCCAGCTTCAACTCGGAGTGGACGATGTCCAGCAGCCGGTCGACATAGGGCTTCTGGTCCGTGTGGACGATTCTCTGGAAAATCCGGAATGCGCTTTCGCCCATGTCGCGGTCGCCCACCAGGCCTATCAGGTCCATGAACGACGACTCGAGCTCGTCGATCTGAAAGCATTTCAGCGGCCAGATCTCCTCGAAGAAGATTTTCAGGTGCGGCTGGTGCTGCGAGTGAAGCTTCCAGTCGAACACCGTGTGAGAGGGATCATCGAACGCGATGCAAAGGGCTGGAACGCGGTGGAAAGCGGCCTCGACGGCGATCGTCGAGAAGGGCGTCACCAGCGCCGATATGGCGGGAAGAACGTAGGCATACTGCTCCATATCATCCTTCCCGAAAAGCTCCAGGGACGGATCGAAGACCACTCTCTCCGCCAGCTCCGGTCCGAGGGAAGATTTGGAGAATCCCTTCCATGAGTATGGGTGCGGCCGGTATACGATTCTGACATCGCTCAGGCCGTGCTTCTCCAGCGCGTCGGTCAGGATCCGCAGCGTCTCGAATTCGACGAAAGGAAACCCGGCGCCGGCGAACATGACGTACCTCAAATCACACCTTAGCCCCAGCTTCTCCTTCGCCGCTCTCTGGCTCGGCACACCGAAGCTCTTGTAGAACTCGAATCGCGGACTACCCAGCGGCAAACTGCGGACGCCGTGCAGTGATTCGGATAATTCCGACGTCTGCGTTCCCCAGGTCAGGATCAGCCCGGGCCGCTCGATGTACGGCTTGCTCGTGGCGTTGTCCCAGTTCAACGGCACCATGATCACGGGGATCGACAGCTTCCGCGCCGATTTCACCAGATCGTCGAACACGATATCCTTCGCCGAGCCGAAACAGAGCAGCGCTCTCGACCCGCGAAGTTCTGCCGACAGATCCGGTGCGGTGGCGTCGAGAATGACCTTGAGGACTTGCCGGGCGAGCCAGGAGAGCCGCAGGCGAATGATCGACGCCAGGACCAGCTGATCGAGGCGACGAAGCCCGATCGCGGGCTTTTTCTGCCGGCCGTCAAAAATCCTGTCGTCGAAAGCGTATCTCACCAGCGAGTGCAACCCGAGCCAGAGCCGATACCGGAACCTGTTGGGCTTCAGGACACGCACGCTCGAGTGCTGATCGAGCCCCACCGAGGGAATCTGCCCCAGGAACAGCCAGACCACATCATGTCGCGCGGCGATCTCGTGAAACGCGTTCACCGACAGCAGATCCCGGTATCCGAGCTTCACGCTGGGCGCGTAGACCGCGAGTTTCGTTTTCGAATCTGTCACTGGTATGCGAATTGAGCTTGCGTCAGCGCGTCCGTGTTCGTGGGGCGCGGCTACGGCCGCTTATGAGGTAATGTGGGTCCAGTCCAGCGGCGTTCCACGAGCGATGGCTCGCGTTGCTTTGCGTCCCAGAACAAGATCAAGGTAACACGGCGACAGTCCCTGCCCCGGCCGGATCGACCGGACATTGGCCCGGGTCAGCGGCTCCCCCGCCTCGACGTCTGAAACCACATACAGGG
>Ga0136631_10000293_pt1 | contig 15504 bp, 13 predicted proteins | sample AntDrymUQ6012206_2_FD_104655 | JGI IMG/M metagenome (GOLD analysis project Ga0136631, IMG submission 104655) | Polar desert sand microbial communities from Dry Valleys, Antarctica - metaG UQ601 (22.06) | ecosystem: Environmental > Terrestrial > Soil > Desert | place: Antarctica: Dry Valley... | reverse complement strand
TGTCTCAGTCGAATCGTTGAGAGGCGTCGAGCTGCCGTGCGCGTTGACATATCCAATCTCGCCAGCTGAGACCTTCGCATCATCGAGTGCCAGCCGCATCGACCTCGCTGCCTGGGATCCGTCGGGCAATGGCGCCGTCATGTGGTGGGCGTCGTTGGTCGTCCCGTAGCCCGCCACCTCGGCGTAGATCTTCGCGCCGCGCGCCTTCGCGCGCCCATGCTCCTCGAGGATGAGAACGGCCGCGCCTTCGCCCATCACGAACCCATCGCGGTCCCGGTCGAACGGACGCGACGCGATCTCCGGCTCTTCGTTCCTCGTGGACATCGCGCGGATCAGCGAGAACGCGCCGAAGCAGAGCGGCGCGAGCGGGGCTTCCGCGCCTCCCGCCACCATCACATCAGCGTAGCCGTCGCGGATCTGCCGGAACGCGTCTCCAATCGCGATCGTTCCCGAGGCGCAGCTCATCGCATTGGTCGAGTTAGGCCCCATCACCCCGAGCTCGATGGCGATGTTGCAGCTCGAAGCCCCCCCGAACACCGAAAGAGCGAGCGTCGCATCCACTTCCCGCAGGCCGCGCTCGAGAAATACGCCGAGCTGTCCTTCCGCGTATCCGATTCCGCCGAGTGCGGTTCCCATGTTTGCCCCGACGCGCTCGCGGTCCTCACGGGCCAGATCGAGATCCGCGTCCGCCAGCGCCATTTGCGCTCCCACCACCGAGAACTGGGAGAATCGGTCGAGGCGCTTCACCTGGCGGTGGTCGAGATGATCCGCCGGAAAGAAATCATTGATCTCCGCCGCGTTGTGGCTGCGAAAAGGAGATGGATCGAACCGGGTGAGGGATCTGACGGCGGATTGCTGCCGCTGCAAGCCGGACCACAGCCCATCCTGCGTTGTTCCGATGGGCGTAATCGCTCCGATGCCGGTGATCACCACTCTGCGCTCCTTGCCTGCCATCCTACTCTCCTCCTCTCCTCTCGGCCACTTCCGCCAGGCCGGCGAGAGTGCGCGAAGCTATTCCGTGTACGAACACCGGACCGATCACCAGTGTTGCGGCAAATATTCCTATACCGGGCCAGCGCGGACCGTCCCACGCGTGCACTATCCGTACGTGCGTGCCCTCCGGACGGCGATGAAACTCCCACTCGACGTCCATACCCCTGGTGATACCCCCGATATGACGAAAACGGATCGACGGCTTTGAACGATCGACGGCCATCATGGAGAGCCACCACGTAGGCCAGTTCACGACCGCCACTCCGGCGGAGCCGAGATCGAAGGGACGGTGTGCCGCCATCTCGACGACGCCTCCACCATCCGCCGTGCGCTCCCGGAACTTCACATACCGATAGTGCACAAGGTGTTCCGGCCACTGTTCCACCCTGCTTGCAATCTCGAACATGACCTCGGTCGGCGCGCGAACGAGCTGCTCGTCAACCGTCTGCATGGGCGCGCCCAATGGCATCGCGCCGAGATCGAAAGCCGCGGATCCCGTGGTGGTCATCGATGTTTCGGAGCCCAGCTCGCCGTCACTCTGTAGATGCGGCGCTCCCTCACTCTCGCCGGCCGCGGAACCGCTTCTCTGACGGTATCCATCAGCTCCTCGGGAGTGAAGCCGCGCATTACGGAGACGACGCCGTCGTGGCGGCTGACGGCATGAAATCGGAGGGGAAACGACACGAGCCACAATCCCGCCGCCGCTATCCGGCTGCGGCGAAGATCGCTTACGATCACGCGAACGCGCGCGACGCGATCCATCTCCCTGAGCAGCTTCACCGCTTCGGCGCGCGAGAAATGGTGCAGCACCTGGGAGCACATCACGACGTCCACGCTCCTGCTCGCGAACGGCAGCTCGAGGGCGTTGCCGCAGACCGCGAAATTCACCGCCGGCTTGCTGGCGCGCGCCAGCTCCTCGGCGGCATCGAGGCCAAAAGCGTCCAGCTCGATGCCGCTTTCGTCGGCGACCTCGCGCGCGCGGCTGGGGATGTCTCCGAGGCCGGTACCGACGTCGAGCAGGGAAGCACGGCGCGGGAGCTCGCTCAGCACGTCCCTGAACTCCTCGATCGCCGCGCTCCTGCCCCCGAACAACGTGTTGGACCGGGCGACATCCCTTAGCGAGCGCGTCACGACAGCCGGGTCGACATCGGGGGCGTCCAGCAGCTCCCGTTGTTCCGACCGGGGAGGCGTGAGCAGGGAGCCAATCATTATCGCTCCAGCTGGGAGTATCCCCCTCGGTAGTAAAGCAGCGGTTTGCTGTTTTCGGTGTGCGCGGCTTCGACCCGGCCGATGATGATGGTATGATCGCCGCCATCATACAGCGTGGTGCGCCGGCACTCGATCACCGCGACGATGTCGTCAAGCACGGCGATCCCGCTCTGCGCTCTGCTGTAACCGACTCCCTCGAACCTGTCGATGTCGACGATCGAGAAACGGCGGGCAAGCTGCTCCTGCTCGGCGGAGAGGATGTTCACGACGAATCCTTCCGCTGTCGTCAGTGGCTCATGGGCCGACGCCGTCCGTTCGATGCAGATGAGCACGAGCGGAGGGACGAGGCTCAGCGACGAAAAAGCGCTCACGGTAATCCCGAAGTCCCTGCCGCCCGCTCCGACCGTGGTTACCACGGTCACCCCCGAAGGAAACCTTCCCAGGACATTCCGGAACTCGTCTTCGGTAACGCTCAATTGCGGATTGCCGGAGAAAGAAAGAGGTCGAAAAGGAAACGCGGGTTGAGGACTGCCTCGGCCGGAACGAAATCTCCAGCGACACCCACCAGGAGGTCGGCCATGTCTTTCCTCCCGGCGAGCGAGCGCACCGCGTGATTGATGAGCGGAGGAAACGCGATAGACATGCCGACGATGCGCTCCAGCCTCCATTTTCCGCCGAATTCCTGTCGGCGCGCCGCCTCATAGCCCTGAAGCGCGCGGAGCCCGCCGGCTCCATTTGCTCTCACCGCTTCAGCGACGAAAGGCGCGAGAATCTCGCCCCCTCGCAGCGCAGCATACACACCCTCCCCGGTGAAGGGATCGAAGAAATCCGCGGCGTCACCGACGAGCGCCGCTCCAGGCGCGTAGGCGCGACGGGCAGCCGAGTTGAAGGGTCCTGTGGCCCGCACGGGCGTCACCTGCTGGGCGCGGGCGAAGCGCGACGCCAGATGCGGCCGCGACGCGATCCATTGCGCGAAAAATTCCTCTCGATCGCCTGAAATCGCCGCCGCGCGCGACATGGGGATCACTATTCCGACGTTCGTGATCCCGTGTCCCACCTCGGCGAGCCCGAGATAGCCGCCCCGCTCGACGTGCATCTCGCCCATTCCCCGCATGCCAGAGATGCCGCGGTAGTGTGATATCAGCCCAATACGCTTCGGCCACGTCCGCGTACGGACGAGCCCGAGACGCCGCCCCACCACTGACCGCAAGCCGTCGGCGCCCACGACAATCCGGCTCCGCAGCACCGTCTTCTCGCCGCCGGCGCGCTGCACGGCGACACCGTTGACGCGACCACCCGGGTCGCGCGTGACGTCCGTGACCTTCGCGCCCTCCTCGACGCGCGCGCCGCACTGTTCCGCCCGACGCAGCAGAATTTCGTCGAGGACCGTTCTGCGCAGAGCGAGACCCCGGTGACTGAAAGCGGCAAATCCCTTGACGCCCGCGAATTCCGCGTTGACCGTCCTTCCGCTCGGCGCGCGGAGTATCATCCCAGCCAGGTGAGCGGCGCCGGCGGCTTCGATGTGGCCAAGCACGCCCATGTCCGAGAATATCCGCGACGCCTGCGGGCTGAGATACTCCGCGCACACCTTGTCGCGCGGAAAGTGCGCGCGGTCGAGAACGAGAACGTCGATTCCCCGATTCGCGAGCGACCACGCCGTTGCAGCTCCTGCCGGTCCGCCGCCGACAACGATCACGTCGGCGTCCGCAGAAACACTTCCCGTCAACCGACAGCGCGCGAAACGCGCTGAAAAAGGCCCATGTAACGCCAGTGAGGCCGCGGGAGATTCAGGAGCGACGCCGCCCGGGTCAGGTAGGGAAGCACTACCGACCGCGAATCAGCCGAGAACATGAAGCGGGGTTGATCGGCCGCGAAGCGCTTCAGCCGCTTCACCGTCGCATCGAAGGAGAGCTCGCGGGAAAAATAGAACGCGGGATCGAGCAGAGAGCTGCCGGCAGGGACGACCTGCTCAGCAATGGCAATGCGGTGCAACGTCGTACCGGGGTAGATCCGCAGCCCGACGGTTACGTAGACCGCATCGCCGCGCTCGAGGCGCCAACGCGCGAAATCGAGCGTCTCTTCCACCGTCTCGCCTGTTTCGCCAGGACCGCCCACCAGAAAAATCCAGAGCGTCTTCAGACGGTGTTTCTCTACGCGCTCGGCGACTTCGCGCACCTTGGCGGCGTTGAACCCTTTCTCGAGCTTCTCCAGAACCGCGTCGCTTGCGCTTTCGGCCGTAATGCCCAGGGATCGGAACCCGGCAGCTCGCATTGAGCGGAGGAGCTCCTCCGGAGCGGCGGCCGGCGTGAAGTTAGTAGTATCGAGCTGGACATCCAGCTTCCTGCGGGCGATCGCTTCGCAGACCTGAATTGCGTGTCCCGGCGGAGAGTTGAAAGTCGAATCGACGAAATCGAAATGGCGGACGCCGGCTTTGCGGTGAAGGTGTTCGATCTCGTCCGCGACGAGCTCCGGGTCGCGGGTGCGGTAGCCCCAGCCCTCGACGTTTCTGTAGGTGCAGTACACGCACTTGTACACGCAGCCGCGCTTGGTCTGGATCGGAACGGTGGCGCCGTGGCGCTGGTAGCGCGCGAGGTCGATCCACCGATCGAGCGCCGGGGGCGGGAGAGAATCGAGATCGGCCTCCTCGCCCGGTGGACTGAACACGACCGTCCCCTCGCGATCCCGCACGACGCCCGGCAGGGACTCGATGGCGTTTCCGGACATTATCGCGTCCACCAGCGCGATGCTCGCGCGCTCCCCGTCTCCGGCGACCGCGTAGTCGACGCCGAGGTCCCGAAACAACGCTTCGGGTGCCACTCCGAACGCGGCCCCACCAGCGATGATCTTCGCGCGGGGCGACGTCTCGCGGAGCGCCTGGAGAATAGCGCGTGCCTCTGGGGTATAGTGGCGCAGCGCGATGGCGTCGCTGTTGTCGATGTTGCGGACCGAGACGCCGATGATATGGGGATCGAATTCCCGTGCGGCCGTCGTCGCGGCCGCGACGGGATCGCGGGAGAAGCAGAGGTCCGCGAATCTTACCTCGTGGCCAACCCCGTCCAGCGCTGAAGCAACGCAGGCGAGACCGTTCGGCACGACCGGATAGGGTTGCCGCTCCCGATTCGTGCTGACCAGCAGTACCCGCGCCCCAGCCATTCCTGTCTCCGCGTCCGAATTGGTGCCGTTCCAGCTTAGGACATGACTAAAGCTACAAGAGCGCCCACTCCTGAGCAGAGCAGGTTTACGACGTCGTTGTTCACTCCGCTGATTCCACCGACGCGCCGGGCACGCTCGCCACAGCGGTGGACGGGCTGTTCGGTCGGCAGGCCGCACTTGTCGCACCGGTAGCGCTCCTGAACCACCGCACCGAGAAGCGAATCGGCAACGGCACCGGCAACGCCGGCACCTACAATCGCGTGGAAGGGCGTGCCCCACCCGGTGAGCTGCGCCAGGATCGCCACGAACCCCGCGCCGGCAAGAGAAGCCGCCGTACCGGCGACGGAAATACCTCCCGATGTCCCTGCCGGAACGCGCTTGCCCGAGATGATCGAGCGCGCCTCTCCGCTCGGAAGAGTTCCCACTTCGGTCGCCCAGGTGTCGGCAGTCGATGCCGCGAGCGCGCCAACGCCGATCGCCGGAAAGAGGGCCGAGGGAGACAGGATGGCTGCCGCTGCGGCGGCGGCGAATACTCCGCCATTCGCGAATACCTGCCATGCGTCCCGGGGTCCGCTCTTCATGAGAATGCCATCCGCGACACCAGCTTTGCTTTGCGAGCCAATGCGCGACAGCGCTGTACTGGAGAGAAAGAAGGCGACGAGGAGAATTCCCCAGCTCCACCCGGCGCTTACCGCGATAGTCCCGACGACCATGGCCGCAAGGGAACCGCTGCGCGACAGCGCGCGCGTGTGGTATGCCAGAGCCGCGATGCCGCCCGAGAGCAGCGCGCCGATCATGGCTCTGAGAAGCACGTCCGACTGCAGTGAAGCTTCCAGTTGTTCAACCTAGAAAGACACAGATCCGAGGCCGGTGCTTGAAGGCGATTCCGGCGGCGGTTAGCTTGCGCTCTCCCTCTACTACATAAATGCCCGGCTTCGTCAATGCACTAGTTCCGCTCAGTCTCCTCGAGGCAGTCCGCAGCGTCGACATTCCCGAGGGAGACGATGTCGAAGTCGAATATGTGCAGGAGCATCGGAACAAGCGATTCGGGTTGAGTGAGACGGTCATCGCGCAAATCGGCCGCTACAAGGAGGCAATGAAGCGCGGTCAGCCGATCGCCGTCAATGAGCCGGCGGGGATTGCCCGTCTCATAGCCAGACGGGCCGACGCCAATGAGATCTTTGTGCGAGCGGGAACGCTCCTCGCCACCCGCATGTACAGGATGATTCCCTCGGGTACGCGGCAGGTAATTCATCTGCTGCCAGGATTCGTCGTGCGCCCGCTCGCTTTTCGCCAGCTCAGGAAGGCCGGCACTAAATACTTCGCCGCAGATGTTCGACGCGTCGGGGCGTCGATCGTGGTCGCCGTGAAGGAATCAGTCACTGCCGGAGGCACACCGAAAAGCTCGGGCTGTGTCTATTACGAGTCGGCCGTTCGTGAAATGCTCCGCCTGCTGGTCAACGGTGGCGGGATGGTCGACCACGTGCATTGTCTCGACCGCGGCGAGGATGTTTGCGAGTGGCGCGCTGAATGGCGCGCGGTCAAGCGCACGAAATAGCCGCACCGTGCTGACGCGCGAGATGCTGCCGGAGCTTCAGTCGGCGCTTGCCGGCGCCAGTCTCGATGGCTGGCTCCTCTACGACTTTCACGGTTTGAATCCTGTCGCGCGCGGGCTGCTCCAGCTGCGCGGGATGACTACGCGCCGAATCTTCGTTTACATCCCACGCACCGGGCTGCCCCTCGCCATCACGCACGCCATCGAGCAGGGACCATGGCAGGATTGGCCGGGAGACTGGAAGAAGGAGAAGTACAGCGGGTGGCGTACGCTGGAGGCCGTGCTTTCGGCGACGGTCAAGGGAAAGCGCATAGCGATGGAGTATTCGCCTGGCGATGCCGTGCCCTATGTCGACCGTGTCCCCGCGGGCGTAATCGAGATGGTGCGTAGCGCGGGTGCGACCGTAGAATCGTCGGCCGACCTCGTCTCGATGTTCTACGCGGTGTGGAGCGATGAGCAGCGCGCCTCTCACGAGCGGGCTGCCCGTGCGGTTTCGACCATCGGACAGGAAGCGATCAGGCTGGCCGGCAGCCGGGCGAGCAGTCCGTCGCCGCTCACCGAGTTCGCGCTGGCGAGCTGGATACGCGATCGCTTCGAAGGCGGCGGCCTCGTGACCGACCATGGGCCCATCGTCGCCATCGGACCGAACGCTGCCAATGCCCACTACGAGCCTACCTCGGAAAGCTCCGCGACCATCAAGCGCGGCGACATCCTTCTCATCGATCTCTGGGCGAAGGAGAAGGAGGGCGTTTTCGCGGATCAGACCTGGATGGGCTCGCTCGGGGAGCCTGGCGAGCGGGACAATTCAGTGTGGCTGGCGGTGCGTGACGCCCGCGACGCCGCGCTCGCCCTGCTGAGCGAGCGCATCGGCTCCGGGGAAACGGTGCGCGGAGGAGAGGTCGACGACGCGGCGCGCGCGGTGATCGTGAAGCGGGGATACGGCGAGTTCTTCACTCACCGCACCGGCCACTCGATCGATTCGCGTGATCTGCACGGCTCCGGCCCACACATCGATAACCTGGAGACACGGGAAGAGCGGGCGCTGATTCCCGGTGTCGGGTTCTCGATCGAGCCGGGGGTCTATCTCGCTGGAGAAGTCGGGATGCGCAGCGAAGTGAACGGGTTTGTTGGAAAGGACGGGCTGTTGATCACGCCGGCGGATTATCAGAGGGAGATGCTCATCGTCTGAGATCCAACCGATAGGTGAAAGCCGGCCGACGCCGCCCTACCTTCGAATCGCTTCCCACACCGCCGGATCCTCCAGCCCCAGCCGCCACAGCGCGAACGTCGTAACCCCTAACCGTCGCGCATCCCGTACCAGCGTCTCGATCAATACGCGATCGCTCACCCAGACCTCCCAGCCCTCAGGCGAGCTCGCGTTGAGCGTGGCCGATCCGAGGTCTCTCGAAAGGGCGGTGTTGGTCATGATGGAAAGCCGGCGCGCGTCCTCGAAGCTGATCACCTCCGTCTCTGCGGCCCGCCGCCACCGATAGCCGTACAGCGGCAATGCGGCAACGATGCGCTCCGCGCCGACCTCGGCCACCCTCATGCCAAGCTGCCGCCTGACCCATTCCGGAGACGCTATCGGTCCGGGCGGCGACGCGCTCCAGTGCTGATCGTAGAGGAGCGGCATGATGATGTCCGCCGCCTCGAGGAGCAGCGCGCCGGGATAGGCCGTCGTGTCCGCGGCGGGCACCGCGATCGCCACCATCGTGACACCGTGAGCCCGCACCGAGTCGGAAACGGCCCGGGTAACCAGGCGTAGCGCGTCGAGATCCCTTGCCGTCATCCCCTCGAAGTCGATAACGACTCCGCTGTAGTCTCCGGAATCGATGACTGCGGCGATCGCGCCGGCCGTCAACGCCGCCGCCTCTGCGCTGGTGCCGAGTCCGCGGATTATCTCGGGATGGAACCGGCTGCCCTCATACGTAGTAATCAGCGCCATCCGGCGACCGGCGAGCCGCGGGTCGATCGCGCTGGTGTCCGGGTAGAGGCGCACCGGCCGGAAGCTGAGCGAGTCGAGCGTGACCCATCCCGTGATCACCCGGGCCAACTTGTCGGAGTTCGCTCGCACCGACTCGTGACTGCGCGCGTCCCAGGGGCCCGTGAAACCCCAGAACTCCACGTCCCCCGGCGGTCGCGCCGGAAGATTGAGACATGAGATGACGGTCAACGTCAGGCCGGCCAGCAAGAATCGCGGATACGCCCTTGTCAATTCCTTGTGTACTGACACACCACGCCGCAAACTCCCTCCCGTGAGACGCCTCTCAACCTACGCAGCGGTCCTTACGCTCGCACCCGCTGCCCTGGCAGCACAGCGATCCGCCGACCTGGTTTTCACCAACGGCCGCATCTACACCGTCGACGCGACGCGCCCCATGGCGTCGGCGCTCGCCGTGCGCGGGGATCGCATCCTTTTTGTCGGCTCCGATGTCGAAGCACGCGCGCTGGCGGGAACGGCGACGCGCATCGTCGACCTTCAGGGGAAAACGGTGGTTCCCGGCTTCATTGACGCCCACGCCCATCTCCTGGGGCTCGGAACCTCGCTGCGGCGCGTCAATCTCGTCGGCGCGACATCGTACGCCGAAGTGGTTTCGCGTGTCGCCGCCTGGGCAAAGAGGGTGAAGCCCGGCGACTGGATAACAGGGCGTGGATGGGATCAGACCCGCTGGGCGAGCAACGCCTTTCCAACGCACGAGGAGCTGTCGCGCGCGACCCCCGACAATCCAGTCGTGTTGAGCCGTGTCGATGGCCATGCCGTGCTCGCCAACGCGAAGGCGATGGAGCTCGCCGGCATTTCCGCGCGCACCCCCGATCCGGCCGGGGGGCGGATCATCCGCAATGCGTCCGGAGCACCTTCCGGTGTGTTCGTCGACAACGCGGAAACGCTCATCGACAAAGCGATCCCTTCGTCGTCGAGGGAAGAGAAGACGAGAGCCATTCTCGCCGCGATAGCGGAGTGCAATCGCTACGGTCTGACGGGCATCCACGACGCGGGGCAGGACGCAGCGACGACGGCCATTTACGAAGAGCTGGCAAAGCGGAGCGAGTACAACCTGCGCAACTATGTAATGCTTTCCGATCCGGGTGACCGGGCACGCGCGCTTCGCAATCCGTATATCGCGCGCGGTCCGCAGAATGGTCTCTACAACGGTCGCCTCTGGATCAGGTCGATCAAGCTCTACGCTGATGGCGCCCTCGGATCGCGGGGCGCGGCGCTGCTCGCGCCGTACACCGATGAGCCCGCCAACGCCGGGCTGCTCGTGTCCGAGCCTTCCCACATCGCAATGATGGCGGAGCTCGGTCTCGCCCGCGGCTTCCAGGTAAACGTCCACGCGATCGGCGACCGCGGCAACAGAATCGCGCTCGACGCGTTCCAGGCGGCCCTGCGCCGGAATCCGAAAGCCGACCACCGCTTTCGAGTCGAGCACGCGCAGGTGATCAGCCCCGAGGACATTCCCCGCTTTGCCCGACTCGGGGTGATTCCGTCGATGCAGGCAACGCATCAGACGAGCGACATGCGCTGGGCGGAAGCGCGCGTCGGACCGCAGCGCATCCTGGGGGCTTACGCGTGGCGATCCCTGCTCAACACTGGAGTGGTCATTCCCAACGGTACCGATTTCCCCGTCGAAGACGTGAATCCGCTGCTGACCTTCCATGCCGCGGTCACACGCCAGGACGCCAGTGGAACACCGGCCGGCGGATGGTTTCCCGAGCAGAGGATGACCCGTCACGAAGCTCTTCAGTCGATGACGATCTGGCCTGCGTACGCCGGGTTTCAGGAAGCGGTCCTTGGCTCACTTATGCCCGGCAAGTACGCGGACTTCGTCGTTCTCGACCGCGACATCATGCGGATACCCGACACCGAGCTGCTTTCCACCCGCGTGGTTTCTACATGGCTCGGAGGAAAAGCGGTGTATCAGTCGCAGTGAGCGGCATATCGCTTGCCTTTCAAGTCTGACTTCTCACTTCGATCCGTATTTGATGCTTCGCCGGCTTATCGGCCATACAGTTGCTGTCCTCCTCGCCGCGGCGTGCTCGCGGGATGATACCGCTTCCGCTCGCACGCGAGACGGCGAGCCCGGCGCCGGACGCGTCGCTGCCCGGCCTGCCGTGATCTCTCCGCCAGGCCAGCCGTACAGGGTGGTCCCGATTCAGGGGGGCGGGAGCATCGCCGGCACGGTCGATTTCGACGGGCCGATTCCGTCCGACACCATAATCCGTCCGGCGCTCGATCAGAACGTGTGCGGAACCCAGATCCTGCAATCCAGGGTTGCGCGGTCGGGAACACGCATCGGGGGCGCGCTGGTCTGGCTTACCGATATCAGAAGCGGTAAAGGATTGCCGCTCGAGCGCCGCTTCGAGATCACGAACGACGACTGCGCTCTCGATCCGTTCATGCAGGTGATCTATACCACCAGCACCCTGAACGTCGCGACAGGGGACAGGGCGCTTCACACCAATCGCTTCATCAATGTCGGTACCGGCGTGATCCAGGCGATCGCGCCGTTCAACGACGCCGGTGAGGTAGTGCCACTGGATCACGTTTTCCCGCAGCCGGGCCAGATCGAAGTCGTCTGTGAGCAGCACCCATGGACGCGCGCGTGGCTGGCCGTGCTCGATCACCCTTATTCGGCGAAAACCGCCGCCGACGGGTCGTTCAACATCGCGGACATCCCGGCGGGCAGGTATCGCGTGCGGGCGTGGCATCCGTATCTCGGCTTCGCCGACGACAGCGTAACCGTCGCTGCCGGCCAGGCCGCGAGCATCGCGTTCAGGATCCGGAGGGCAGGGACGCCAGCGCCATCACGACCGGGGCCGCCTCGACTTACAGATACCTTACCCCCGGCAGTGTCCGGCAACCCGCCGTCCCAGTTCCCCGATACGAATGCCTCGAGCACGCCGCCCAATCCTGGCGTGGCACCTCCCCAGCCGGTGCGTTAGCTCACCAGCGCGTCGCCGGGTCTGAACTGACCGCGGTACAGCCGCGAGTAAACTCCCTCGGCGGCGAGAAGATCGCTGTGTTTGCCCTGTTCGACGATCAGGCCGCGGTCCAGTACCACGACGCTGTCGGCGCGCAGAACGGTGCTCAGACGATGAGCGATGATCAGGGTCGAGCGGTGTCGCAGCAGGTGCTCCATCGACTCTTCGATGAGCCGTTCGCTCTCGTGGTCGAGACTCGAGGTCGCTTCGTCGAGAATCAGCAGCGCGGGATCCTTCAGAAATACCCGGGCGATCGCGATGCGCTGGCGTTGTCCACCCGACAGCTTCACTCCTCTCTCGCCGACACGAGTGTCGAATCCATCGGGCAGGCGGTCGATGAACTCTTCGGCGTGGGCGGCAATGGCGGCGGCACGAATCGCCGCTTCCGGAGGACGCGAGCCGTCGGTGCCAATGGCGGCGTAGGCTATGTTCTCGCGGATGGTCCCGCTGAAAAGCGTTGGCTCCTGCGGGACGATCCCGATCGCGCCGCGCAGCTCGGCGAGCGAAAGGTCCCGAATGTCGACACCGTCGAAAACGATCCGGCCCGCCGAGACATCCCAGAACCTCGCCAGCAGCGCTGCCATCGTTGTCTTCCCGGCACCGCTCGGCCCAACCAGAGCGACGACCTGTCCCGCTGAGATTCCGAGTGATACGCCGTGCAATACCTCGGGCAGGGTCGGACTGTAGCGGAACGTGACATTCTCGATCGAGACTTCGCCGCGTACAGGCCGTGCCAGACGGGTCGGAGTGGCCAGCTCCCGCACCGACGATTCCGCTTCCATCAGATCGAAGACACGGCGCGCCGCGCCAACCGCTTCCTGATATGCGCCGAAGAGCGACGCGAGCGAGCCGATCGCGCCGGCGACGTAAAGGGCATAAAGCAGAAACGAGACCAGCGCCCCCGGGGTCAGGCTTCCCTCAAGCACGAGCCTGCCCCCCTGCCAGAGAACAGCCACCACCGCCCCAAAGCCCGAGAACGTGAGAGTCCCGAAAAACGTCCCGCGTATCCGGGCGCGCTTGATGGCCGCGGCAATCACATCGCCAAGGTGGCTTCCGTAGCGCCTTATCTCCTCGTCCTCGCGCACGAAGCTCTGGACCGTCCGGATCTGCGAAAAAGCCTCGTCGGCGGTTCCCGTGGCCTCGGCGATGCGATCCTGCACCCCCGTACTCGCACGCCGGAGGGCTCGTCCGAACAAAAACGCCGCGCCCACGACGAGCGGGACGACGGCGAGGGTCGTTGCCGTCAGCAGCGGGTGCGTGAGCGTGAGGAGGACGATGCCGCCGATCAGAAACAGGGACTGCCGCGCGAACTCCGACAGGTTGTAGCTGAGGACGGTCTGGAGAACGGTGGTGTCGACTGAGAGTCGGCTGGTCAGCTCGCCCGTCCGCCGCTCGGTAAAGAAGCCCGGCGACAAATGGACCAGATGCGCAAAGAGCTCCTGCCTGAGCTGAGCGATCACCAGCTCCGCCGTGGATGTCAGAAGATAGACCTGCACGAAGTTCAGCAGTGCCTGAATCGCGAAGAGGATCAGGAGCCAAATGGCGATCGAGTTGAGCAGCTCCCCGTCCGCGGACACGAAAGCGGCGTCGAGCAGATATCTGACGATTTGCGGAAACGCGAGCGCGATCCCGGCGCTCGCCAACAGGCACGCGAGAGCGATGACGAGACGCGCGCCGAAGGGGCGAATCCGTGGGAGCAGGCGCCCCAGCGGCCGCGGGGACGAGACCGGCGGCTGCGCACGCGGCGTCGGCCGCTGTGCGGAAACCCCGAACTGCACGGGAGGCACAGGCATCAGGCGCCGATCTTTCGGTCTATCACCATCGCCACGAAGAGAAGCGCCAAGTAGACAAGGGAGAACTTATAGACCTGCCACGCAGCCTTCGTCCAGTTGGGAAGAAGACTGACGCGCACCACGCCCGCGAGCAGGATTCCACCGAGCGCGATGGCCGAGACGAGATAGATCGCCCCGAACGCGCCGAAGGAAACGGGCAGGAGCGTGAGCGCGACGAGGATGACGTTGTACCAGATCATCTGACGCATCGTCTCGCGCTCGCCCCACACGAGCGGCGCCATCGGAATCCCGGCCCTTCCGTAATCGATCTGCTTGAGCAGGGCGAGCGCCCAGAAATGTGGTGGAGTCCAGTAGAACACGATCAGAAACAGATAAGCTGCGGTAAGATCGATCCCGCCTGTCATCGCCGCCCACCCCACCAGCGGCGGAAAGGCTCCCGCCGCTCCACCGATGACGATGTTTTGCGGAGTGGTGCGCTTGAGCCAGCGCGTGTAGATGAAGACGTAAAAATAGAATCCGGCGAGCGCCAGGGCGGCGGTGAGGGTGTTGGTGAAGCGCGCGAGAAGAAAGGTTGCGGCCGTCGCCAGCGCAACCCCGAAGGCGAGGACTGCCCGCGGCCCCATCCTTCCGCTCGGGATCGGCCGGAGTCTCGTACGTGCCATGCGTGTATCGATGTCGCGATCCAGATACATGTTGACGGCGTTCGCCCCGCCCGCCATCAGGTAACCGCCTACGAGAACGATCAGCACGAGCAGCCACCCCGGATTTCCGGCGACGAACATCGGAGCGATCGTGGTGACGAGCAGCAGCGAGATAATGCGGGGCTTGGTCAGCATCACCAGATCCCGCAGCAGCGATGGCTGAGAGCACTCTCCCGCAACCGTTCCCATCAGGTGCTCACGCCTTCAGGGGTCGCGAACGGAGCGCGCGACGGGGAATCGCGAACGACGTCAGCGGGAGCGCCCGGCGCCGCGCGACCGCGCGACAGTACCGCAGCGGCAACGACGGCGATCCATACCGCCGTTCCAACAGCCTGGTGAAGCGAGCGAAGCATCGCCGGCAAGCGCATCTCGACCATTCCGGCGGCGACCAGGACCTGAAGGATCACGAGGCCTACCGCGGTCATTACGGCGATCTGGACGGTTCGCGGGTCGCTCCGCTTCCGTGTTCCAATGGCCATGCCGATGAGATGCCCGAACAACAGGAATGCCGCGACACGATGGGCGATATGGATTCCAAGCGCGGTGGAGCTGCCCTCGATCGCGCGACACCACGGAAATCCCTGACAGGAGATGGGAGCCCCCGGCACGTTCGCGGTCAGCGCGCCGAGGACAAGCGCGGTGAAGGCGAGCGCGACGGCAATGCGCCCGGCGCGGAAAGTTCGAGGTGCGCCGCCGGCAGGCAGATCCCCGGCGCCGAACCCGCCGGCGCGCAACAGAGCGACGACGAGCACCGCCAGCAGGGTCATCGCGATCGCGAGATGCGCGACCACGATGAGTGAGTGTAGCTCCAGCTTCACCGTTATCGCGCCAAAGATCGCGGCGGCGAGGACGAGCACGCCAGCCAGCACTGCCGGACGCAGCACCCCTCCCGGCCCGCCTACTCCGCTGGTTTTCCGTGACAGGAAGGCAGCGACTATCAGCGCCAGTACAGCCAGCGAGAGCGCGACCGCCCCGTAGCGGTGCGAGATCTCGATGAGCAGGCCTGGTGCGGTGCTCGCGGGGGTGAGCGTCCCGAAACAATCAGGCCAATGGTCGCCGCAGCCCATTCCCGAGCCCGTGATGCGAACCACCGCGCCAAACACGACCTGCGCGAATC
>Ga0136631_10000292_pt1 | contig 15507 bp, 16 predicted proteins | sample AntDrymUQ6012206_2_FD_104655 | JGI IMG/M metagenome (GOLD analysis project Ga0136631, IMG submission 104655) | Polar desert sand microbial communities from Dry Valleys, Antarctica - metaG UQ601 (22.06) | ecosystem: Environmental > Terrestrial > Soil > Desert | place: Antarctica: Dry Valley... | reverse complement strand
TCAGTGGTGCGAGAGCTGGTCGAGACCGGTGAATCCTCGTATCTCGCGCGCCTCCAGGAAGGGATGCCCGAGGGCCTGGGCGATCTGATGCGCGTGCCGGGACTGGGCGCCGCCAGGATCCAGGTCATCCATCAGGCACTCGGAGTGGAGACGGTCGACGACCTCGAGCGTGTGGCGCTGAACGGTCAGCTGGCCGAGCTGCCGAAGTTCGGAAAGAAAACCGCCGAGAGAATTTTGAAAGGGATCTCGATACTTCGCAGAGACACGCATCTCGAGCGTTTTCCGCAGGCCGCAATTGAAGCCCACCTGCTTGTCGCCAGCATTGTAAAGCACCCTGATGTCACGCGAGCGGATGTCGCGGGGTCGGTGCGCAGGCACAACGAAGTCGTCGCCGACATCGACATCGTCGCCGAGTGCTCGGCGAATCCGGTCGATGTCGCGGACTCGTTCGCGCGGGCGCCCGGTGTGAAGAAAGCAGCTCCGGGCGCGGAGCCCGGCTCGATCGACATTCGATTCGTGGATGGGACGCACCTCGACATGCACTGCGTACCGCGCGGCGATTACGGCATCGCGCTCTGGCGCGCGACGGGGAGCAGCGCGCACATCGAGAGTCTCAAGGTGCTGGCGAAAGCGAAGGGAGTGACGTTCGAAGGAAATTCCGTCTTCAGGAAGTCGAAGCGCATCGCCATCGCCGACGAGGAGGCGCTGTTCGAGGCACTCGGCCTTCCCTGGATTCCGCCCGAGATGCGGGAAGGAATGGGCGAGGTCGAAGCGGCTGCGGCGGGAAAGCTGCCCGAGCTGGTCGTCTATGACGACCTGCGTGGAATCCTCCACTGTCACTCGGAGTATTCCGACGGCACCTCATCCATCGCCGCCATGGCGGAGGGCGCGCGCGAGCGCGGGTGGAGCTACATCGGAATCTCCGATCACTCGGAGGCCGCGTTCTACGCCGGCGGCCTCAAGCGGGACAAGATTCTCCGGCAGCATGAGGAGATAGACAGACTCAACGCGGGCTTCACCGATTTCCGGATCCTCAAGGGTATCGAGGCCGACATCATGGCGGACGGCCGCCTCGATTACGATGAGGAGACTCTCGACCGGTTCGACTATGTGATCGGGTCCATCCATTCACGCTTCAGCATGGAAGGACATGCGATGACGAAGCGCGTGTTGACGGCGCTCGACGATCCGCACCTTACGATCCTCGCCCATCCAACCGGCCGCCTGCTGCTTTCGAGGGAACCATACGCAATCGATATCGACGCCGTGATCGAGAAGGCGGCGGAAGTTCACGTGGCGCTCGAGCTCAACGCCGACCCGCACCGCCTCGATCTCGACTGGCGCTACTGCCGCCAGGCAAAAGAGCGCGGCGTGACGATAGAGATCGGGCCTGATGCCCATTCTCCCGCCGCGCTGGACACCGTGCACTTCGGAATCGGTCTGGCACGCAAAGCCTGGCTCGAGGCGGGAGAAATCCTGAATACACGCAGCGCGGACGACGTTCTCACGTTCGCCCGCCGGAGGAAAGAGCGATGAGGAGAAAAACCATCGTCAACCTGCCGCGCGGCGGAGACCTGGTGTTGAAGGGGAAGGTCTCGGTAAAGACCGGGAGAAAGCGCGTACGGCGTCCCTCGGCGCTCGCTCCGCACGCTACCGAAGTGATGGCGCGGCTCAGGCGCGCGCACCCGGATGCGCATTGTGAGCTGGATTACGAGACCCCGCTCCAGCTGCTGGTCGCGACAATTCTCAGCGCGCAGTGCACTGACAAGCGAGTGAACATGGTGACGCCGGTCCTGTTCCGGACGTTTCCAACCGCGGCCGCGATCGGCGATGCGCCGACCGAGCAGCTCGAGGATGTGATTCGCAGCACCGGGTTCTTCCGCAACAAGGCAAAAAATCTGATCGGACTCGGGAAGGCGCTGGTCGAGCGCCACGGCGGGGAAGTCCCGGACTCGATGGACGAGCTGGTCAGGCTCCCCGGGGTCGGGCGAAAGACCGCCAATGTCGTCCTCGGGAATGCGTTCCGGCGCAGCGAGGGAGTCGTCGTCGACACCCACGTCGGACGCCTCGCCATCAGGCTCGGACTGACCAGAGAGCAGGACCCGGTGAAGGTCGAGCGGGAGCTGATGCCGCTTTTTCCACGCGACGAATGGACGAACGTCGCGCACGTTCTCATCTTTCACGGACGGCGGGTGTGCGACGCCCGCGCACCGAGGTGCGGCGTGTGCGTCGTCGCCGACATTTGCCCTTCGAGCACGGTCTAAGGGCAGGTCTGGTTCGACCCTTGCTCGTGGTCGTGTGCTGCCCCTCCCCTCGATTCGGTATTCATATGGCTCATTTTCCGCGACTTTTCCTGCTCGTGGCCGGTCTTGTCATCACCGCAGCCGCGGCCGTCGCTCAGCAGCAGCCCCGCACCGCCGGCGCGACGCGGACACCCACTGCCGCCGAGGCGCAACGGTTCATCGAGCGGGCGGAGAGGGAGCTCGCGGACCTGAGCGTCAAGTGGAACCGCGCGGATTGGGTGGCTAACAACTTCATCACCGACGACACCGAGCATCTGACCGCGGACGCGCAGGCTGCATATTCGATCGCGACGCAGAAGTTCGCGCTCGAGGCGCGCCGCTTCGACAAAGTCCGGCTGCCGGCGGATGTGCGGCGGAAGTTCGATCTCCTGAGGCTCTCGCTGGCGGCGCCTCCGCCGGGAAATCCGACCGAGGCCGCAGAGCTGACGAAAATCAGCGTCGGCCTGACGGCCGATTACGGAAAGGGGTCGTATTGTCGTCCCTCGAAGTCGAAGCCCTCGGAGCAGGAGTGCCTGCAGATCACCGCGCTGAGCCGCATTCTGGCGGAGAGCCGCGACCCGTCCGAGCTGCTCGACATCTGGCAGGGCTGGCATCGTGTGGGAGCCCCGATGCGCGACCGGTACGCACGGTTCGCCGAGCTGTCGAACAAGGGCGCGCGCGAGCTCGGGTTCGCGGACGCGGGAGCGATGTGGCGGTCAGGGTACGACATGCCGCCGGACGAGTTCGCGAAGGAGGTCGAGCGCATCTGGCAGCAGGTGCAGCCGCTCTATCTCTCGCTCCATGCCTACGTACGGGCAAAGCTCGTCGAGAAATACGGCCCGAGCGTCGTTCCACCCAACGGGATGATCCCCGCTCATCTGCTGGGCAACATGTGGGCGCAGGAGTGGGGCAACGTCTACGAGCTGGTCGCGCCGCGCGCCGCGGCGGCTCAGTTCGATCTGACGAAGCTGCTGCGCGCCAGGAACACCGACGCCAGGGGAATGGCCCGTTATGGGGAGGGCTTCTTCAGCTCACTGGGCTTCGCGCCGCTGCCGAAGACGTTCTGGGACCGCTCGCTCTTCACCAAGCCGGCGGATCGTGAGGTCGTGTGTCATGCCAGCGCATGGGACATCGACAACCTGGACGACATCCGCATCAAGATGTGCATCGAGGTGACGGGCGATGACTTCGTGACCGTGCACCACGAGCTCGGCCACAACTACTACCAGCGCGCCTACAAGAATCAGCCTTTTCTGTTCAAGAACGGCGCGAACGACGGCTTCCACGAAGCAATCGGCGACGCAATCGCGCTGTCGATCACCCCTGAGTACCTGAAGCAGGTTGGATTGCTGGATCAGGTTCCGGGGACCGGTGCCGATACGGCGTTGCTGCTGGCGCAGGCGATGGACAAGGTAGCGTTCCTGCCGTTCGGACTGCTGATCGATCAGTGGCGCTGGAAGATTTTCTCCGGTGAGGTGAAGCCGGCGGATTACAACAACGCGTGGTGGGCGCTGCGCAACAGGTATCAGGGCGTCTCGGCTCCACTCCCGCGGAGCGCGACCGATTTCGATCCGGGCGCCAAGTTCCACGTCCCCGCGAACACACCCTACACGCGCTACTTCCTCGCCCGCGTGCTGCAGTTCCAGTTTCACCGCGCGCTCTGCCGCGAAGCTGGATTCACGGGTCCGTTGCACCGCTGCTCGATCTACGGCAGCAAGGCGGCGGGGGCGAAGCTGGCGAAGATGCTGGAGGCTGGCCAGAGCAAGCCCTGGCCCGAGATCCTTTCTGAGACGACGGGCGAGCGGAGAATGGACGGGACCGCGCTGCTCGACTACTTCGCGCCGCTCAAGGTCTGGCTCGATGCGCAGAACCGGGGAAAGGCGATCGGATGGACGGGGGCGGGGCGATACCGCTGAGTGACTGTCAACTGCAAAGTTCTTCGTTAACTTCCCCTCATTAACGACAATTCATCCAACAATGACAAAATTTGCGACCATAGAGACGAACCGCGGAACGATGCGCGCCGAGCTGTACGAGAAGGAGGCGCCGAAGACCGTGGCCAACTTCGAGAAGCTGGCGAACTCGAGCTTTTACGACGGCACCAGGTTCCACCGCGTGATCAAGGACTTCATGGTCCAGGGCGGCGACCCGTACTCGAAGGGCGGAGAGCACGCGAAGGGCCCGGTCGGAACGGGAGGCCCGGGCTGGAAGATCGATTGCGAGACCAACGGCAACCCGCACAAGCACCAGGTCGGGGCGCTGTCGATGGCGCACGCCGGCAAGAACACGGGCGGCAGCCAGTTCTTCATCGTGCTGAGCGAGCAGAACACCCGGCACCTGAACGGGGTCCACACGGTGTTTGGAAAAGTGATCGAGGGGCTCGACATCGTTCCGAAGATCAACCAGAACGACACGATCTCGAAGGTGAGGGTATCGGGCGGAGACGAGGGCAAATAGATGGCGACCACTACGGCGAGGAAAAAGGGCGACCTCAGCGCCGCGCTCACCGGTCTGATTCTCGGCGGCGTGACGCTGTTCCTCCTGATGACCGCGATCGTGATGATGACGAACGCGCATTTCCGGGGAAAGGAAGTGGCGGGCGCCCACCCGTAGATCTCGCGATTGACGGCAGGGAGTAGACGAGCCATATTAACTGACTGACCGGTCAGTTATTAGAGGAGGCCCCCGTACAACAAGCTCCAAAGAGGCGCCGGAACCCCCAGCTCCGCCCTCGGCAGATAGCCGAAGCCGCACTCGAAGTGTTCGGGCAAGTCGGGGTCGCCAGGGCAACCGTCGACGAGATCGCCGAGCGAGCGGGAGTCTCCAAGGGGACCATCTACCTCTATTTCCCGAACAAGGAAGAGCTCTTCCGGCAATCCATCCGCGAGGCGCTGGAGTCGAAGTCACCGCGGCCGGCCACCGCCGTAAATGCGCCGTCAACTAGCCAGCTTTACGACACTCTAGCCCGATACTGGCATTTCCTGAGCTCTCCGATGGCTTTGGTCGTAAATCGGCTCGTGCAGTCCGAGCAGTGGCAGTTCCCGGAATTGACCGGACTTTATGCGATCGGCGTTCTCACTCCACTCGAAGAAGAGCTCGAGGAGATCATCGGGAAGGGCATCAGGAACGGAGACTTCCGTGAGATGGACCCAAGGGTAGCCGCGCGAATGTTGACTGCCGTTACAGTCCAGAGCGCAAACCGGGCGGCTGGCGGAACCCTGGCCGTGGCTGGCAAAAGCGGAGATGAAGTCTTCGGCGAGATTACCGAATTTTGCCTTCAGGCCATGGTTCCAGCCGACGCCGCATTCGCCCAGGCCGATGGTGCGCCTGCTCTCCGTGGAGCCCTCAACAATTGACCGACGACTTACGTAATCCTGATGAGCGAGAGCTCGTCGGCTTTGCGCTCGAGGGCGACCCTCGGGGGTTCGCCGGGCTGGTGCGAATGCACCAGCGCAGGGCGTATACGGTGGCGCGCTCGATCGTTCTCTCGCACGAGGACGCCGAGGACGCGGTTCAGGAGGGTTTTCTTCGCGCTTATCAGGCACTCGATCGGTTCGATCCGGGTCAGCCGTTTGGCGCCTGGCTCAACCGGATAGTCGCGAATGCAGCGCTCGATCTTGCGCGCAAGAAGAAGGTTCGAAACGCCGAGGAGCTTTCCGATTCAATGCCGAGTCCGTTCCGGGACCCGGGGGAGGACGCCGAGCTTCGGGCCAGGTTGAAAAACGCGCTGGCGAAGCTGCCGGAGCGTTCCCGCGCCGTGATCGTCCTCCACGATGTGGAGGGCTTCACTCACGCTGAGATTGGCGAGATGCTGGGGATTCCAGGCGGTACCGCGCGGTCGGACCTGCACCACGCGCGGCAGCGGTTGCGGGGGCTGCTCGAGAACATGAGGGATTAGACATGGACGATCGTAACGATTTGAGGCTGACGGACCAGGGGGACGAGAAGCTCGTTCCACTGCTGCGCGAGCTTTACGCGCCGCCGGCGGATGAAACCTACTGGGACGGGCTCGAGACCCGTGCTCTCTCGCTCATCGCTTCCAATCGCCTCGGGATCGTTCGCCTGCAGTCCAGCCTGTGGTCGGTTCTGGAGCGCTGGGCTACCCCCGGGCTTGCTGCCGCCGGGCTGCTCTTCATTGCCGCCGGCCTTTTCCTCGCCCGGCCGACCGAGGAGGAGCCGCGGACGGCGTATGAAGAGGTCACGGAGCCGGCGGTAGTCGAAGAGCTTCCGGGCGCCGTTCATGTCGTCACCGCGCCGCGCGACGGCTCGTCGCAGCGCGAAGCAGTATTCCGCTACGTGCTCTCACACTGAGGAGTCCGATGGAACGCTCGAAGGGTTACGCGCTCATGTTTCTGCTCGGGGCTTTCATCACCGGAGGCGCGCTCGGATTCACGGCCGATCGGGTGATAGGCGGCGACCGGGGTCACGAAGGGCGGGGGCACCGCGGGTATCGGCAGCGGATGGCGGCAGAGCTCGACCTCACTCCTGCTCAACAGGCGTCCGTCGACTCGCTCATGGACCAGAAGCACCGTCAGATCGTGGCCGTGTACCGGCCGGTCAAGCCGCAGCTCGACTCGCTGGCCCTGGCCGCCCGGGTCATAAGCGATAGCACCCACGCTCAGATCAAGCGTCTGCTCAACCCGGCTCAGCAGGAGAAGCTGGAGAAAATGCGGGCGGAGGGCAGGAAGGACCTGGCCAGGCGGCGAGGCAAGGACACTCTCGGCCCCCCCTCCATCAGGAGGTAGCCGGAATCTGATGCAAAAACGCCGGCGCTTTCCGCGCCGGCGTTCTGTTTTTCGGGTCGTGCCCGAGCCCTAGATATTGTCGGGGTCGGCGTTCTTCTGCGCCTTGCCGAGGTTCTTCTGGAACTTGCCCTCGAGCTGCTCGGCGCGCCCCTTGATGTGCTCGCTGGTGTTGTCGGTGGCATCACCCAGGTCGCCGCGGAGGTTGCCCTTCATCTCCTTCGCCGTGCCCTTCACCTCGTTTTCGATGCCGCGTTCGTTTAGATCTTTCATTAGAGCCTCCATCAGAGAGAACGTCATTTATCTGTCCCTTGTGGAAGCTTCATAACGCAAGCGATATGCCTGTTTACGGCTCGGTTTGAGGCCTTCGAGGTACCGACCTTGCAAAGGCCGGATCAGTTACGGAAATTCCGAGGCTCACAGCCCCCCGGCGATACGGAAGGCGTGAAACAACCTCTTTAGGTCGCGAAAATCAGCATTCCCGTCGAAGCTCACGCTGTCGGCCAAACTCACGTCGAAGCCCACCCGACCGGCCGCCGTCTCGCAAAACTGACCCTCCTCGCGCTCGGCGTCGTCTATGGCGACATCGGGACGAGTCCGCTTTACGCCCTTCGCGAGTGCTTCAAGCCGGAGCATGGTTTGGCACCGACCGAGACCAATGTTTACGGAGTCCTCTCGCTGATTTTGTGGTCACTCATCAGCGTGGTCTCGATCAAATACATCGTGTTCGTAATGAGGGCCGACAACCGGGGCGAGGGTGGAATCCTCGCCCTCGTCGCGTTTATTCTTCAGCGAACGCATCGTGAGGCCGATCGTACCAGAAAAGGGATAATAATCGCCATCGGTCTGATCGGTGCGGCGCTCCTGTACGGCGACGGAATCATCACGCCCGCCATCTCCGTCCTCAGCGCCACGGAAGGTCTGGGAGTCGTGAACCCCGTGCTCGGCAAATTCGCGATTCCACTCACCCTGGTCATCATCTTCGCGATTTTCTTCTTCCAGAAGAAAGGGACCGCCAAGGTCGGCCGGATCTTCGGTCCTGTGACGCTCGTATGGTTCGTCACCATTGGTATCCTCGGCGCAGTGGAGATCTTCAGACAGCCGAGAATCCTCCTGGCGATCAATCCCTGGTACGCGCTTACGTTCCTCGTCGATCACGGGACTCAGTCGTTCGTTGTGCTCGGATCCGTGGTGCTCGCTGTTACCGGCGCCGAAGCGCTCTACGCCGATATGGGCCACTTCGGGAAGCGGTCGATCAGACTTGCGTGGTTCGGGCTCGTTTTCCCGAGTCTCGTTCTGAATTACTTCGGGCAGGGCGGTCTCATTCTGCATGATGCGCAGACGGCCGCGAACCCGTTCTATCTGCTGGCGCCACGGGTTCTTCTCTACCCGCTGATCGCGCTGGCGACGATGGCGGCGATCATCGCGTCGCAGGCCATGATCTCCGGCGCGTTCTCCCTGACGAGGCAGTGCGTGCAGCTGGGGTACAGCCCCCGCGTCACGATCATTCACACCTCGAAGATGGAGCATGGGCAGATCTACATCCCGGAGGTGAACAACGCGCTGATGGTCGGATGTCTGATGGTCGTGCTCGGCTTCCGTTCGTCGACGGCGCTGGGCGCGGCGTATGGAATCGCCGTCACCGGAACGTTTCTGATGACCACCTCGCTGCTCTACATCGTCGCGCGAACCTGGTGGGACTGGAGTCCTGGAAAGGCGCTCGCGCTGGTGGTGCCCTTCCTGATCATCGATGGCGCCTTTTTCGGGGCGAATCTGCTCAAGGTCCGCGATGGAGGCTGGGTGCCGCTTACGCTCGCCCTGATCATTTTTACACTGATGACGACGTGGAATCGGGGGCGGCTGATCGTGCAGGATCTGCTCAAGCGCGGAATGCTCCCGATCGACATGCTGATCGCGGATATCGAGGCGCGCAAAACCGTGCGCGTGCCCGGGGTGGCGGTTTTCATGACGCGCGAGCCCGAAGGCGCGCCAGTCGTTCTGCTTCACCACCTGAAGCACAACAAGGTGCTGCACGAGAAGGTGGTTCTGCTCTCGATCCTTTCCGAGGAAGTCCCCGAAATCCCCGACGCTGAGCGCATCAAGGTGAAGATCCTGCCACAGGGTCTTTACCGCATCACGGCACGTTACGGGTTCATGGAAAGCACGAATGTCCCCGCGATAATGGAGCGCGCGCGGGAGTCGGGGCTCGAGGCCAAGCCCCTCGATACTTCCTATTATCTCGGTCGCGAGCAGCTGCTGGCGACAGGCACTACCAAGCTGGCGCGGTGGCGAAAGAAGCTCTACGTCTTCATGTCGAAGAACTCGCGCTCAGCCACGGCGTTCTATGGAATCCCACCCAACCGCGTGGTAGAGCTCGGGGCACAGCTCGAGTTCTAAACTGCCGCGTTGTGCGTTTTCCGTTGTTGCGTTGTCCGTTATTGCGTCGAGGTGCGGACGAAACCGAGCGTCAGCCTTTCCGCCGCAGCTTCTGTAGCGCCCGTCTGTCCTTTTTGGTCGGTTTGCCCGAGTCGTAGCCAAAGGCCGGTGACGCTGCCTTCATTTGCGCACGCAGCAGCTCACGTGCGTTCTTTCCTTCCGGCGTTTCAGCGTAAAGCGTAGCCGCCTGGGTGGCGGGCCCCCGACGCTCCGATAGCCCCAGCACTTCGACATGGTGGGCGTAGGGCCCAAGCTTGATCGTCACGGCGTCTCCTGCCTGAAGCTGCCTGGCGCGCTTCGCCCGCTCGCCGTTGACCTCGACCTTTCCCGTCTCGATCGCCGTCGCCGCCAGCGAGCGCGTCTTGAAGAAGCGCGCAGCCCATAACCATTTGTCCAGGCGTACCTTCGGTGTTTCGTCAGGGGTCATTTCGTTGCCCGTGAAGAGGCTTTGCAGTCAGTGAAGATAGGTTTGGATATTCACTCGCGCCCGGAGCATCGATGGGCGAAGAGAACTGGAAAACCCAGCTGCGGAAAATCGAGCGGGAGTTCGACGGACTCCCGCCCGAGCCTTCGCCGGCATTCGCCAAGCTCCAGACGGAGACCGAGCGTCGCGCCCATAAACGCGCCGCCGAGCGTGCCGCGGCGATCGGCGCGGCCGCGCGCCTCGTCCTGGTGCTGGCGCTGGGGGCCGGTCTCATGTTCTGGCCCTACCCGCGGGACTGCGGGCAGGGGCTCTTCACTTTCATTGCCGCCGAAGTTGTCTTCATCGCGGGCGGCATATGGATCGCTTCTTTTACCTGGCGACACGGGATGCCCCGTACGCACATCCTCGCGCTGCTCGTGGTATCGATCGGACTGATCCTCGTCGCGGCGGAGGTCCTGCCGCGCAATGGCTACGCCGCTGTCGATCCTGAAAATCCTCCGGGGTGGTGGTGCGCGCAGTAGCAGCTACGTCTCTATCGGCGCCATCTCCAGCTCGATAACATCGTGTTCCGGACTGGGGATGACTTCGACATCGGGCAGCACCTCGGTCTCGATCTCCATAAATTCGGTTTCGGTCGGAGTCGCTACGATGTTCGGCCGGGGCGCGAGCACACGGGCCGGAACCGCCCGCCTCAGCTCGCCTTTTCGTGGCGCGGCCTCGATGCGCGTGCGTCGCGGAGGGCCGAAGCGCTCGATCCCGTGGGGAACCTGTGGCCCGAACATCATCGCGCCATCGGGACCGTGAAATTCCATCCCCGGTCCCGGGACCCTGATGTTGAAGCGCCCGGCGTGCCGCAATACCTCGCTCGAGCGCCCCGTCGTCACCGCGACATCCCTGAATCTGCCGGCTGAGTAGACCCGCAGCGTTACTCTCGTGCCGGCCGTGAGCTTCTGTACCTCTCTGGTCAGGCGGTGGGCGGCGATTCCATTCGTGTAGGCATCATCCACATCCGACACCGCGGAGCGAAGGTCGATTCCGTTGATCGCCGCGATCCGGTCGCCTTCGATGATGCCAGCCGCCTCAGCCGGCCCGCGCGGTGTCACCGCCACAACGAAAACACCAAGCGTATCACGGCGCGTTCCGGTCGGCCGCAGCTCGATGCCAAGCGCCGCCCGGTTCATCATGGCCGAGTCGGTGCGAAAGAACATCTTGCGCAGCCCCGAATCGCCGGCGACGGGTTCCCTGTTCTGGGCGCCGGTATCGCTCGCGGCTGCCGCGAGAAACACGGAAAGAATCAGCACAGCTTTCATCGTCATCTCCTTGATGAGTTCCATGAGATGGGACATCGGTGCCTATTCAAGGGTTGCCGGTGCCAAAGATCGCCCGTGGCGGCGATATTTCCGTATGGCTACGACATTGGAGCCGCCTCCCGGAGAAGTCGGCGGGCACGGGATCGACGTCCACGAATTCGAGCACCATTGGCAGGACGAGGCGGACGCCGCCTACCTGTATCGCCTGCTCGCCGGCGCCGAGCCCGATCCAAAAAAGAAGGACATCTACGCCCGCCTGGCCGACGTGGAGGATCGTCACGTCGTGGTTTGGGCTGACCTGCTCGCACAGCACGGGCATACGCTCGGGAAGTTCAAGCCGAGCGGACGCGCGCGGCTGTTGGCTGCCGCGGGACGCTGGTTCGGGCCCGGATTTCTCCTCCCGATGCTCCTCGAGGAAGAGGGCCGTGAGGTAAAGGCGTACCTCGACATGCACCGCGCGACAGCGCCCGGAGCGCCGGGGGGCGCCGAAGCGCTCACTCTCGCCCGTGAATCGGCGGAGCACGCGAGCACACTCGGCGAAATCGCCGGAAAGGGCGCCGAGCCCTGGCACAAAACGGCGTCGGGCGGATTCCTGCGGAACGTCGTCTACGGATTCAACGATGGCCTCACCGCGAACTTTGGACTCGTCGCAGGCGTCATCGGTGCCGGCATCGTTAATCAGCACGAGGCCGTGGTCGTCGCCGGCGTGGCGGGGCTGATCGCCGATGCGTTGTCGATGGGCTCGAGCGGCTATCTCGCCAGCAAGAGCGAGCGTGAGGTTTACGAGTACGAGATCGCGATGGAGAAGGTCGAGGTCGAGCTGATGCCGGAGATCGAGCGCGACGAGCTGGCGCTGATCTACGAAGCGAAGGGCATGGATCGGGACAGCGCGCACGGGCTGGCGACGCAGATCATGGCGGATCCGAAGCTGATGCTGAAGGAGCAGGTGCAGGAAGAGCTCAAGATCGGCGAGATGAAGGTGTCGCCGTTCAGAGAAGGCTGGATCACCGGTCTCGCGACGGCGTTCGGAGCCGCAATCCCGGTCTTTCCTTTTCTGGTCTGGGAGGGAAGGACCGCGATCACGGTGTCGTTCGTCGTGTCGATGCTGTCGCACTTCGTGATTGGTGCGGCGAGGTCGGTGTTCACCGGCCGCGGGTTGTTCCGCTCGGGGTTCGACATGTTCGTCGTCGGAGTCGGGGTGGCGGTTGTTGGTTATTTCGTGGGTGGGTGGGTCGGTCGACTGCTGTAGCATGAGCGTTCACGTACATCGCTCGACGGCGGAGTGTCCCGCCGCCTCGACATTGCGTTTTGAGTTTACCGTTTTTGCGTTTTCCGCTGTTGCGTTGGGGCACGAGCTGATTGCTGAACGGAACAACGGAGAACCCAGCAACGGAAGACGCACAACGCAATCTTCCTCTGCCTGATTCCCGATCCCCGACAGATATATGCCTTCTCGCCCCTACGTCCTCGCCGAAACGAGCTGGAAGTCAGTGAAGGAGACGGGCTACGAAGTCGCAGTTCTGCCGTGGGGCGCGACCGAGCCTCACAACTATCATCTCCCGTACGGAACCGACAACTACGAGTCGGCCGTGATCGCGGAGCGCGCCGCCGGAATCGCGTGGAAGAAAGGCGCGAAGGTCATCGTTCTCCCCACGGTTCCGTTCGGCGTGAACACGGGACAGCTCGATCTCAAGCTGGCGCTGAACATGAACCCGAGTACGCAGTTCGCTGTCCTTGGCGACATCGCGCGCGCGGTTTCCTCGCAGGGACTCGAGAAGCTGGTGATTCTCAACAGTCACGGCGGCAACGACTTCCGGCAGATGATCCGCGAGCTCCAGCCGCAGGTGGATCTCTTCATCTGCGCGATCAACTGGTGGACGATCGTGAACGGCAACGACTATTTCGCCGAGCCGGGTGATCATGCCGGAGAGATGGAGACGAGCGTGATGCTGTCGCTGGCGCCGGATCTCGTGCTTCCGCTGGCAGAAGCCGGTCCTGGCAAAGCGCGGAAGTTCCGCATACCGGGGCTGCGCGACGGCTGGGTCTGGGCACCGCGGCGCTGGACTCAGGTCACGGACGATACTGGAACAGGAAATCCCGGCGCCGCCACCGCTGAGAAAGGCGAGAAGTTTCTCGAGGCAGTCACGACCAAGATCGCGACTTTCCTCGTGGATCTCGCCAAGGCCGACACGAAAAACCTCTACGAGTAGCTCTTTGTGGTTTGGTTTCTTCGCCAGGGGAGTCGGAGGGGGCCTGCAACGCGAGTACGCTCGCTCGGGCGGAGCCAAACTACGCTCGCGCCAGCTCCGCTGGCACTCGCCTGTCTCCTTGTCGCTCGCTGAAACTCGCTTATGCAGGCCCCCTCCGACTCCCCACCGAGTTCCCTGAAGAGAAACCTCCTCGTGAGGCCGCGAGCGAGCGTCAGACGACGATGTTGAGCAGCCGCCCGGGGACGAACACGATCTTCTTTGGCGGACCAGAGGCAAACCGCGCGACGGTCGGATCGGACATGGCCGCGGCAACGGCTTCGTCCTCGCGGATGTCACGCGCGACTCTGACTTTCCCGCGCAGCTTGCCGTTCACCTGAACGACGAGCTCGATGGAGTCCTCGGCGGCGAGAGCCGGATCGAACTCCGGCCATCCGGAATCGAACACGCTCCCCGTCGCGCGCCCGTTGCCCGTGAGCTCCCAGAGCTCCTCGGCCAGATGCGGCGCGAACGGGGACACCAGCGTGATCATCGGCTGCACTTCATCGCGGTGCGGCGTGCGCTCGCCCTTTCTCAGCACGTTCATGTATTCCATCATCGCCGCAATCGCCGTGTTGTAGCTGAGACGCGAGATGTCGTCGCCTACCTTCCGGATGGTCTGGTGGAGCTTGCGCATGACATCCGGGTCAGGATCGCCCTCGCCCGACATTGCGTGCACCGAAGCGAAGAGCCGGTCGAGAAAGCGGCGCGTCCCCGAGATGCTCTGGTCGCGGAAATCACCCCCCTGCTCGTACGGGCCGAGGAACATGAGGTAGGTGCGGAACGCATCGGCTCCCCACTGCTCGATGTATTCGTCCGGGTTCACGATGTTGCCCTGCGTCTTCGACATCTTCGCGCCTTCGCGGATGATGTGTCCGTGGGCGCAGAAGCGGGTGTACGGCTCCTCGAATTCCAGGTGTCCGGCGTCGTGCAGCACCATCGTGATGAAGCGCGAGTACAACAGGTGCAGTACCGCGTGCTCGTTCCCGCCGATGTACGAATTGACGGGCAGCCACTTCCGGGTGATCTCATTCTCAAACGGAACATCGTTCCGGCCGACGCTCGGATAGCGCAGGAAATACCACGCGCTGTCGAGAAAGGTGTCCGAGACATCGGTCTCGCGGCGCGCGGCTCCACCACATTCCGGACACGCGACGCGGTACCACTCCTCGTGACGCGCCAGCGGCGAGACTCCCGAATCGTCGGGCTTGAAGTCCTCCACGAACGGCAGCACCACCGGCAGATCCTTCTCGGGCACCTGCTGCACGCCGCACGAATCGCAGTAGATGATCGGAATCGGCGGTCCCCAGTAGCGCTGCCGCGAGATGCACCAGTCGTGGAGGCGGTAGTTCACGACCGCTTTCGCCGTCCCCTGCTCCGCCAGGATCTCGACGATGCGGCGCTTTGCCGCCTCGACGGGGAGACCATCGAGCGGACCGGAGTTGACCATCGTCCCCAGATCGCACTGAGTGTACGCTTCGGTCAGCGGAGCGTTGGCGTCGTCACGCTCTCCGCAGACGACGCGCACGATCGGGAGCTTGAACTCGGTCGCAAACTCGAAGTCGCGCGAGTCGTGGCCGGGGACGCCCATGATCGCCCCCGTTCCGTACTCCATCAACACGTAGTCGGCGACCCATATCGGAATGCGCTGCCGCGTCGCCGGATTCATCGCGTAGGAGCCGGTGAAAACGCCGGTCTTTTCGGTGCTCGTCTTGCGAGCGACCAGGTCCTGCTTCTTGGTCCGCTCGCGGTAGGCGTTCACCTTCTGCCGCTCGGCCGATTTGGTCAGTGACTCGACGAGTGGATGCTCGGGAGCGACGACCAGGTAGGTCGCACCGAAAATCGTGTCGGGACGGGTGGTGAAGACCCTGATGTCGCAGCCGCTGCCATCGCCCGCATCGTTGGCGGCGAACGCGACCTCGGCTCCCTCCGATCTGCCGATCCAGTTCCGCTGGGCCGTCTTGGTCGTCTCCGACCAGTCGATGTGCTCCAAATTCTCCAGCAGCCGCGGCACGTAGTCGCTGATGCGAAAGAACCACTGCTCCAGCGAGCGCTGCTCGACCGGAG
>Ga0136631_10000291_pt1 | contig 15512 bp, 18 predicted proteins | sample AntDrymUQ6012206_2_FD_104655 | JGI IMG/M metagenome (GOLD analysis project Ga0136631, IMG submission 104655) | Polar desert sand microbial communities from Dry Valleys, Antarctica - metaG UQ601 (22.06) | ecosystem: Environmental > Terrestrial > Soil > Desert | place: Antarctica: Dry Valley... | reverse complement strand
GCTCGAGGGCGCCGAGAGCGACCTCGTCGCCGCGCGGCTCACCTCCCCCGACCTGCTCGGTCCCTACGGCATCGGCACGCTCGGGCGCGGCAACCCGGCCTTCAACCCGATCGGCTACCACACCGGGTCGGTGTGGTCCCACGACACGGCCATCTGCGCCCTCGGCCTGGCCGCCGACGGCCACCGGGACGGCGCCTCCGCCGTGCTGCGGGCCCTCGTCGACGCCGCGTCGCGGTTCGACTACCGGCTGCCGGAACTCTTCGGCGGCCCCGACGTATCCGAAGGCCCGTCCCGCCCGGTCCCCTACCCGGCCTCCTGCCGGCCGCAGGCCTGGGCGTCGGCCTCCTCCGGGGCGCTCGTCACCGGCATCCTCGGGCTGCGCGCCGACGTGCCGGCGAGTCGGCTCTGCCTCTCCCCGATGAGGCCGAGCCCCTTCGGGGCCATGACTGTTCGGGGCCTGAGGGTCGCCGGCGAGCCCTGCGAGGTGACCGTCGAGGGCGACGGCACCGTCACCGACGTCCAGGCCCCCGGGTGGCTGAACGTCCAGGTCGAGCCTGTGGGCTGACCCCGTCGGCCGGTGCCCGCCAGGCGAGCGCGCCAGTGCCGAGGCCGACCAGCAGCATCCCGAGGGCGCCGTACGGCGAGAAGATGTGGTCGGCGTGCACCAACCAGGCTCCCGGGACCATCATGACCCCGGGCACAGCCGCCGCGCCGAGCCGTCTTGCCGCGTCCAGCACGACCACGACCGTGCACGCGAGCAGCGCCCACGACCCCATTTCGCCGATTCGGCCGCCGATGGAGAAGAGGAAGCGCACCTCGTCAGGACGAGGCACCCCCTCCGCCAGCCGCCAGGTGACGTAGCCCGCACCGATGCCCGAGATCACGTCGAGGGCGGAGTACGCCGTGGCGTAGACGTAGGCGGTCAGCCGGACGACCCAGGCCACCAGGTCGGTGCGACCCCGCACCAGCCACACGAGTGCGAGCGCCACCAGCGGGAAGACGAAGAGACCGACCAGGTGGAGCTGTGTCCAGCGCTCCGCCGAGGTGGCGTTCAGCGAGTGCGGGTGGGCCAGGCCGGCCGCGGCGAGCGCCAGCCCGGGCAGGGCCGCGCCGACGGCACGGGCGGCGGGTCGGTCGATGGCCATGCCCATGCCCGCGACCCTACGTGGCGACGCCCACTCTCCACCTCGACGCTAAGACGGCTGCGGGGTACGCCGACGGGCCGCCGGCACCACGAACGCCGACGGCAGCAGCAGGAACGCCACGACGAGCAACGCTCGCAGCGTGCCTACCTCGTCGGCGACGAAGCCCAGTAGCGGCGGGCCGGCCAGGAAGGCGGCGTAGCCGATCGTCGAGACCACACTGACCCGGGCCGCCGCCTGGACCGGGTCGTCGGCTGCGGCGCTCATCCCGACCGGGAAGCCTAGCGAGGCCCCGACACCCCACAGCACAATGCCGACGACCACCGGGGCGGGGCTGGCCCCGAAGACGATGAGCAGAACCCCGGCACCCGCCGTTGCCATGGTCGCCCACAACACCAGCGTCCGGCCGAAACGGTCCAACAGCGCGGGCCCGGCGAGCCGGCCGGCGGTCATGGCGGTCACGAAGACGGCGAAGCCAGCGACCCCGACCCACCGCTCGACGTCGTAGCCGTCGACCAGGGCGAGGGCGAGCCAGTCGTTCGCCGCCCCTTCGGTCAGGGCGAGTGCCAGGACCATCAGACCGATCAGCACGGTGCGCGGCTCGCGCCAGGCCGACCAGGCCGGCAGCCGCCCCTCGGGCTCCGGGTCGACCGGCAAGAAGGCCACCGACGTCCGCCACGACACCATGAACGCCCCGAGCGCCATGACGCCGAGGTGGAGCAGCATCGAGATGTCGAGGGCCACCAGGAGGGCCCCGAACCCGGCTCCGGCCACGGTGCCGAAGCTGAAGCCGGCGTGGAAGCGCGGCATGATCGTCCGGCCGAGACCGTGCTCGACGGCCGCCCCCTCGACGTTCATCGCGACATCCCAGACGCCGGTGCCGACGCCGTAGCAGAGCAGCCCGAAGGCCGTGAGCGGCACAACGCCCCAGACGCCGGCACCGACGCCCACGAGAAGCAGTCCCACGGTGGCGGAGGCACCAGCGAAGCGGACCACGCGCACGGTGCCGAAGCGGTTGATCAGCGCGCCCGTCGTCGGCAGGGAGAGGACCGAGCCCACCGCGAGCGCCAGCAGCAGCGCGCCGAGCGCGCCGTTGGACAGCCCCAGCCCCTCCCGCACCTCGGGGATGCGCGAGACCCAGGTTGCGAACAACAGGCCGTTGAGCCCGAACGAGACCCCCACCGCGTTGCGTGCCGCGGTAGTGCTTGGCGCATGGGTCACACGATCCTCTGGATGCCGGGGGGCCCGGCCTCGAGCCAGGACTGAAAGCCCATGAGGGAGGACGGGCTCATCGCCAGCTCGACCTCGCCCCGAGGGGTACGGCAAACCACCACCACGTGGTCACCGAAGAGCGACATCCGCTCCACCCCCTCAGGTGCCCGGTGCCCGGCGTACGTCAGGGCTGCCCGCGGCCAGCTGCGCTTGGGACGCGGCCAGAGCGAGAAGATCCGGAACCACTCCAGTGAGTCCCCGGTGTAGCGGCCGATGCCGAGCAGCCAACCGCGCCCGGCCTTGTGGGGCCGGACGCGATAGCTGAGCTCGAAGGTCCCGCCACGGCGGGACAGCAGACGACGGCGCACCACGAGGGCGAGCCCGTAGAGAAGAACCAGGAGCAGCACTGCGGCGACCGAGTCCAACAGCCATTGCCACAGCGGCATCCCATCCTCCACTCGCTCACTGGTGGGCACACTCTAGGGTCCGCCCGCCGCCGCGAACGAATCAGGAGGACTTCTCGGCCGCCCGGATCCGCGCCTCGGCGAGGCGCACCCGCTCCTCGGCCTGGTCGTCGTTCTCGCCGGCAGCCTTGGCCCGGTCGAGGTCCTGGCGCGCCTTCTCCAGGTCAATGTCGTGCGAGGCCTCGGCGTACTCCGCGAGGACCGAGACCCGATTGTTGGCCACCGACAGGAAGCCGGCGCTGACCGCCGCCACCCAGGTCTCGCCCTCGACCGTCTGGACGTCCACGACGCCGTCGATCAGCAGGGACAGGATCGGAGCGTGGCCGGGCAGGACACCGACGTCGCCCTCGGTGGTGCGGGCGATGACCATGGTGGCCTCGCCCGACCACACGAGGCGGTCGGCGCTGACGACCTCGACCTGGAGGGAGGAACCGGAGGACTCGGCCATCAGAGACTCTTCTGGATCTCAGCCCAACGTGCCTCGACGTCGTCGAGACCGCCGCACATGAAGAACGCCTGCTCGGCGACGTGGTCGTAGTCACCGTCGGCGATCTTGTTGAAGGCCTCGATGGTGTCGCCGATCGACACTGTCGAGCCCTCTATGCCCGTGAACTGCTTGGCGACGTAGGTGTTCTGCGACAGGAAGCGCTGAATGCGACGGGCACGGTGGACGATGACCTTGTCCTCCTCCGAGAGCTCGTCGACACCGAGGATCGCGATGATGTCCTGGAGCTCCTTGTTGCGCTGGAGGATCTGCTTGGTGCGCACGGCGCAGTCGTAGTGCTCCTTGCCGATGTACTGCGCGTCCAGGATGCGCGAGGTCGACGTCAGCGGGTCCACCGCCGGGTAGATGCCGAGCGAGGCGATGTCGCGCGACAGCTCCGTGGTGGCGTCGAGGTGGGCGAACGTCGTGGCCGGGGCGGGGTCGGTGTAGTCGTCCGCCGGCACGTAGATCGCCTGCATCGAGGTGATCGAGTGACCGCGGGTCGAGGTGATCCGCTCCTGCAGCTGGCCCATCTCGTCGGCCAGGTTGGGCTGGTAGCCGACCGCGGACGGCATCCGGCCGAGCAGCGTGGAGACCTCCGAGCCGGCCTGGGTGAACCGGAAGATGTTGTCGATGAACAGCAGCACGTCCTGCTCCTGCACGTCGCGGAAGTACTCCGCCATCGTCAGAGCCGACAGGGCGACCCGCAGGCGGGTGCCCGGCGGCTCGTCCATCTGGCCGAAGACGAGGGCGGTCTGGCCGATGACGCCGGCCTCCTCCATCTCGACGATGAGGTCGTTGCCCTCACGGGTGCGCTCCCCGACGCCGGCGAACACCGACACGCCGCCGTGGTCCTTGGCGACACGCGCGATCATCTCCTGGATCAGCACTGTCTTGCCCACGCCGGCGCCGCCGAACAGGCCGATCTTGCCGCCCTGGACGTAGGGCGTCAGCAGGTCGATGACCTTGATGCCGGTCTCGAACATCTCGGTCTTGGACTCGAGCTGGTCGAAGGCCGGAGCCTTGCGGTGGATGCCCCAGCGCTCGTGCTCCCCCAGGGTCTCGCCCTCGCCGAGGTTGAGGCAGTCACCGGTGGTGTTGAACACCTTGCCGAGGGTGACGTTGCCGACCGGCACGGTGATCGACGCGCCGGTGTCGGTCACCTGGGCGCCCCGGACCAGACCGTCGGTGGGCTTCATGGAGATCGCCCGCACCATGCCGTCACCGATGTGCTGGGAGACCTCGAGGGTGATCTCGTGGGTCTCGCCGGTGAGCTCGAACTTCACCTTGAGGGCGTTGTAGATCTCGGGCATCGAGTCCGAAGGGAACTCGATGTCGACGACCGGGCCGATGACGCGGGCGATCCGGCCGACGCCTCCGCCCTGGTGGTCCTTGTTGGTCTCTTCGACGGTCGCAGTCATCTCTCTCACTCACTCCCCGCGGTGGCGTCGGCAAGGGCGTTGACGCCACCGACGATCTCGCTGATTTCCTGGGTAATACCGGCCTGGCGGGCCTGGTTGGCGATGCGCTTGTACTTCTTGATGAGCTCCTCGGCGTTGTCCGTCGCGGACTTCATCGCCTTCTGCCGGGCCGCCAGCTCGGACGCCGAGGACTGCAGGAGGGCGAAGAAGATCCGGCTCTGGACGTAGCGCGGGAGCAGGGAGTCCAGCACGTCGGCGGGCGACGGCTCGAACTCGTAGAGCGGCAGCAGGTCGTTGTCCTCGGGACGCTCTTCGCCCTCTACCACCTCGAGCGGCAGCAGTCGCACGGCGGTCGGCTCCTGGTTGAGCATCGAGCGGAAGCGCGTGTAGACCACGTGCACCTCGTCGACCGGCTCGGGAGCGTCCTCGATCGGCTCGTCCTCGGTGTTGATGAAGGCCGAGATGAGGGTATCCCCGATGTCACGGGCCACGTCGTAGGTCGGCTGGTCGGAGAAGCCCGTCCACGTCTGCTTGGTCGCCCGCTGGCGGAACTTGAAGTAGGCCTGCCCCTTGCGACCGGTGACGTACACGTCGACCTCCTTGCCTTCCCCGCGCAACCGCTCGGTGAGACGCTCGGCCTCCTTGAGCACGTTGGAGGAGTAGGCGCCGGCGAGCCCGCGGTCGCTGGTCACGATCAGGAGTGCCGCCCGCTTGGGGTCCTCGGGCTCGGTGGTCATCGGGTGGTCGACGTTGGAGTACGTCGCCACGGCCGACACCGCGCGCGTCAGCTCCCGGGCGTAGGGCGCCGCGGCCTGGGCCCGCTGCTGCGCCTTGATGATCCGGGACGCGGCGATGAGCTCCATGGCGCGCGTGATCTTCTTGGTCGACTCGACCGACTTGATCCTGGCGCGGTACTCACGCAGAGATACAGCCATCAGTGGTCACCTCCGTCAGCTCCGCTTCTGCTTGACGATCTGCTCCTGCTCGAGCTCCTCGTCGGGCAGCGCCTCGTGCTCTTCCTTACCGGCCTTGATGCTCTGGCCGTCGGAGGTCTCGAACTGCCCGAGGAAGTCGTCGTACGCCGCGATCAACTCGGCCTCCGCGTCGTCGTCGAACTTCGTGGTCTCCCGGATGCCAGAGAGGATCCCGTCGTGCGACCTTCGCAGGAAGTCGAGGAACTCGGCCTCGAACCGCAGGATGTCCGCGGTCGGCACCTTGTCCAGACGACCAGTGGTGCCGGTCCAAAGCGACACCGTCATCTCCTCGACCGGGTAGGGCGAGTACTGCGGCTGCTTGAGCAGCGCCATCAGGCGCTGGCCGCGGTCCAGCTGCTGGCGCGAGGCGGCGTCGAGGTCGGAGGCGAACATCGCGAACGCCTCCATGGCGCGGAACTGTGCGAGGTCGACCTTGAGCGAACCGGTGACGGCCTTCATCGCCTTGGTCATCGCCGCGCCACCCACCCGGGACACCGACACCCCGACGTCGATCGCGGGCCGCTGGTTGGCGGCGAACAGGTCGGACTGCAAGAAGATCTGCCCGTCCGTGATCGAGATGACGTTGGTCGGGATGAACGCCGAGACGTCGTTGGCCTTGGTCTCGACGATCGGCAGACCCGTCATCGAGCCGTGACCAAGGTCGTCGGACAACTTCGCGCACCGCTCCAGCAGCCGCGAGTGCAGGTAGAAGACGTCACCCGGGTAGGCCTCGCGGCCCGGCGGGCGGCGCAGCAGCAACGAGACTGCGCGGTAGGCCTCGGCCTGCTTGGTCAGGTCGTCGAAGACGATCAGCACGTGCTTGCCCTCATACATCCAGTGCTGGCCGATAGCCGAGCCGGTGTAGGGGGCGAGGTACTTGAACCCGGCCGAGTCGGAGGCGGGCGAGGCGACGATGGTGGTGTACTCCAGCGCGCCGGCAGCCTCGAGGGACCCCCGCACGGCGGCGATGGTCGAGCCCTTCTGGCCGATCGCGACGTAGATGCAGCGCACCTGCTTGTCGGGGTCACCGGTCTCCCAGTTCGCCTTCTGGTTCATGATCGTGTCGATCGCGATCGTCGTCTTGCCCGTGGCACGGTCGCCGATGATGAGCTGGCGCTGGCCGCGGCCGATCGGGGTCAGCGCGTCGATGGCCTTGATGCCGGTGGCGAGCGGCTCGTGCACCGACTTGCGGTCCATCACGCCGGCGGCCTGGAGTTCGAGGGCCCGGCGCTCGGTGCTCGCGATCTCGCCGAGGCCGTCGATCGGGGTGCCGAGCGGGTCGATCACGCGGCCGAGGTAGGCGTCGCCCACGGGGACCGAGAGGATCTCGCCGGTACGGCGGACCGTCTGGCCCTCCTCGATCTTCTCGAAGTCACCGAGCACGACGACGCCGATCTCGCGGGTGTCGAGGTTGAGGGCGATGCCCAGCGTGCCGTCCTCGAACTCGAGCAGCTCGTTGGCCATCGCGGAGGGCAGGCCGCTGACGCGGGCGATCCCGTCCGCGGTCTCGGCCACGGTGCCGACCTCTTCCCGACTCGCGGTCTCGGGCTTGTAGTCGGACACGAACTGCTGAAGCGCGTCCCGGATCTCGTCGGGACGGATCGAAAGCTCCGTCATGTTCTCTTCCTTCTCTCGTCTGCTCTTGAAGTCTGGTGAGGGCCGGTCCCGGGGGTCGGGCCCGGGGCCGCCTAGCCGGCGAGCTGCCGGCGGGCGTTGTCGAGGCGGGCGGACACGGTGCCGTCGATGACGTCGTCACCGATCTCGACGCGGATCCCGCCCAGCACCTCGGGGTCGACCAGCACGTTGAGGTGGACCTCGCGGCCGTACTGGCTCGACAGTGCATTGCCCAGGCGCGTCATCTCTGCGTCGGACAGCTCATGGGCGACCCGGACGGTCGCCACACCTTGACCGTGCACCTCGGCCGCGACCCTCTGGTACGTCGCGAGCGCGACGCCGACGGTTCGATAGGTGCCGGCCAGTGCCTGCCGCGCGAGCGTCACGGTCGCCGGCAGTGCCTTGCCCTCGAGGAGTCCGCCGACCAGCGCCGACTTGTCCTCGGTCGACCGGGCCGGGTCGGAAAGGGCGTCCCGGAGGTCCGGGTTGTGCTGCACGACCTGGGCGTAGGCGAAGAGCTCGTCGGCGAGCCGCTCGGTGTCCGAGCCCGCCGACCGCACCACGGCGACCTCGCTGAGGTGCTCGAGCGTGTCAGCCAGGTCACGGCTGGCCCGCCAACGCCGACCGACCGCCGAGACGATCAGGTCGAGCGAGGCAGGATCGGCCTTGCCCTCGAAGAGCTGGCGGGCGAGTCCCTGCTTGGCCTCGGCCGGCAGGGACACGTCGGTGGCGACCCGGCGCAGCGACGGCTCCGAACGGAGCACGACCGACACCGTGAACAGGTCGTCGCCGACCCGGGCGGCGTCCGCACCCCCCTCGAGCACGCGGTCGAGCTCCTCGCGAAGACCCGCGAGGGCGTCGGCCGAGGCGCCACGCAGCTGCATCAGCTGGCCCCGCCCTGCCGGGCACCCTGGTCGGACGCCTCGAGCTCGGCGAGGAAGCGCTCGACGACCCGGCTCTGACGAGCCTCGTCGTCCAGGCTCTCGCCGACGATGCGACCGGCCAGGCCGGTCGCGAGCGAGCCGACCTCGGCACGGAGCGAGGTGACCGCCTGCTGGCGCTCGGCCTCGATCTGGGTCTTGCCGTGCTCGACGATCCGGGCGGACTCGATCTGGGCCTGTTCGCGCATCTCGGCGATGATCTGCGCGCCCTGCTCTCGGGCGTCCTCGCGGATCCGGGCAGCCTCGTGCCGGGCCTCGCCCAGCCTTCGCTCGAGCTCGGCCAGCCGTGCGTCGGCCTCGGCCTGCTTGGTCTCGGCGGCGTGCAGGCCCCCCTCGATCGCCTCGGTGCGCTCGGCGAACGTCTTCTCGAAGTTCGGCATGACGAACTTCTTGACTGCCCAGAACAGCAGCCCGAAGACGACGAGCGACAAGACGATCTCGACCAAGTGCGGCAGGAGGGGGTTCAGCTCCCCCTCCTCGGCCGCCAGGATGATCTGCTTCATGGCTTGTCCTTCGTCGGTGGTGCGGTCAGCTCAGGACGAACGCGAGGGCGATACCGATGATGGCCAGCGCCTCCGCGAGCGCGAAGCCCAAGATGGCGATGGTCTGGAGACGCGCCTGCGCCTCGGGCTGGCGGGCGACGCCGCTGATGTAGGCGGCGAAGATCAGGCCCACGCCCACACCGGGGCCGATGGCCGCGAGGCCGTAGCCGATCATGTTGAGCGAACCGTTGATTGTGCCTTCCACGACACTGTCCTTTCGATGGTTGGTGCAGGTGTTGGTGAAGCTCAGTGCTCGTCTGCCAGCGCGCCGGAGATGTACATGGCGTTGAGCAGGACGAAGACGTAGGCCTGGAGGAACTGGATCAGCACCTCGAGGAACGCGATCATGATGAAGAGCAGCCAGGCCACGATGCCGACCGGCTTGACCAGCCAGTCGCCGTGCAGGAGGAGGTACTCCCCGCCGAGCGCGAACAGGATCAGCAGCAGGTGGCCGGCGAACATGTTCGCGAAGAGTCGCAACGCCAGCGTGAACGGACGGACCAGGATGTTGGACATGAACTCGAGCGGGATCAACAGCAGGAGGATCGGGCCCTTCATCCCGCTGGGCACGGTCTGCAGCTTGAGGTAGCCCAGGAAGCCGTGCTTGCGGATGCCCACCGCGTTGTAGATGACCCAGCTCAGGATCGCGAGGCCGTAGACCATCCCGGAGCGCGACATCGTCGGGAACTGGATGAACGGGATCGTCGCGAACCAGTTGTTGACCAGGATGAAGAAGAACAGGGTGAACAGGTAGGGCACGAACCGCATGAAGTCGTGGCTGCCGATGATGTCACGACCCAGGCTGTTGCGGACGAAGCCGTAGCCGGCCTCACCGACGTACTGCAGCCTGGACGGGACCATCGAGCGCTGCTTCGCGGCGACGTAGAAGAAGGCAAACACGAGCACGCCGGCCAGCACCACCTGGATCATCGGCTTGGTCACGCCGAGCGCGAAGGTCTGCCCGAACATCTCGAAGCTCGAGCTGGCGCCGATCGGGGGCAGGTCGAAGTCCGCCGGCCCGGGAGGGGTGAAGGTCTCATCGGCGCGCAGGCGTCCCGTCGCCACGTTGATCACGGCATCTCCTGAGTCGTCGGCACCATCAGTCCTCGGTCGTGCTGGGTCGAGCCGCCGAAGCGTCCGCGGCTCGCGTGCTGTTGAAACGCATGAAGGTCATGTAGAGGCCCAGGCCGGCGCCGAACACGATGCCGACGGCCACCACGAAGGAGGTCCCCCACCACCGGTCGAGGAGCCAGCCCACGAACCCGTAGACCATCACACCCGCGACCAGGTAGCCGAACGCGTGCCACGGATCCCCCCTGTACTGCTCGCCCGACAGGGACTGCTCGGCATCCTCGGACGCAGCTTTCCGGTGACCCATCGCGCACCGGACAATAGCAGTGACCGCTGGTCATCGTTCACCCCCGGTCCAGGCCCCGGAAGGCCCGGCGGACGGCAGGTCGTAGAGCGGGATGCGTTGTCGGGTGACCAGCCAGATGTGGGCGACGACCCAGGTAGCGGTGGCCGCAATCACTCCGGCGGCCAGCCACTCGCGCGGCGTCTGCTCCTCGAAGGCGGCGGCGTTGGACAGGCCGGCGAAGACGACGGCCATCACCACGACCTGGAGCACGTAGGTCATCAGGGCGACCAACAAGGATGCCTTGGGCACCAGGCTCGCGACGACGTTGACGACCAGGGCGCCGACCAGGAAGACCGCCGCGGTGATGCCGGCGCCGGCGGCGGCGCCGTACGCCGCGTCCGCACCGGCCAACAGCCCACCGAGGGCCACCACGACCGCCCCGACCACGAGGGCCCCCACGGCCGCTCCGAGGAGCACGCGCGACCCGCTGACGCGAGGTGCCTGCCCTGTGCTCGGGGTCGTGGTCGTCATCTCGGCGGCCCGATCTGTGGGGGAAAGGGAGCTGGTTGCGGCGGTTCTGGGGTGCTCGTGAAAACTATCACAAAGTCCCGGAGGGGTCGAAGTGAGTTTTCGCCGACTGCGTGTGGACCCGGGGCAGCAGGAAGGTGATCGCCACCGTCGCGCCCACCATGCCACCGAAGGCCACCCAGATCGTGCGACCACTGTAGAGGCTGAGGAGCACGATGCCGGAGCCGATCAGACCGGCCCACAGCCACATGATCAGCACCGCGCGGCGGTGCGAGTGGCCGAACTCGAGCATCCGGTGATGGAGGTGCTGCTTGTCGGGTGCGAAGGGCGACTTGCCGGCCCGGGTCCGGCGGAAGACCGCCAGCACCAGGTCGGCCAGCGGCACGATCAGGATCGAGACCGGCAGCAGGATCGGCAGCAGGCTGGCGCGCGCGTCGGCGCTGCCGAGGTCCTCCGCGGTGAACTGACCGGTCAGGGTGATCGTCGAGGCGGCTAGCACCAGGCCGATCAGCATCGACCCGGAGTCTCCCATGAAGAGGCGCGCCGGGTGAAAATTGTGGGGCAGGAAGCCCGTGCAGGCACCCGCCAGGGCCGCACTGAGCAGGGCACCCGTGGTGGCCAGGGTGACGTCGTTGCGGTCGCTGAGCAAGTAGCAGAAGACGAACATGGCCACCGCGCCGACCCCGACCACCCCGGCCGCCAGGCCGTCGAGCCCGTCGATGAAGTTCACGGCGTTGACCGTCGCGACGACGATGAAGACCGTCAGCAGGGACCCCTGTGCCAGGTCCACGGAGAACGACCCACCGCCCGGGGTCGGCACGAAGTAGAACTGCACGCCCTGCCAGACAAGGATACCCGCGGCCAGGCACTGGCCGCCGAACTTCGTGAGGGCGTCGAGCTCGAAGATGTCGTCCAGCACGCCGACGGTGCAGATCACCGCGCCCGCGATCAGCACCGCGCGCGCCTGGTCGAAGATGTAGGGGTCGGCGCGGGAGAGGAACGGCAGCTCGCGCCCGACCAGGTAAGCCGCAACCAGACCGCCCAGCATCGCCAGGCCACCGAGGTAGGGAATCGGCTCGTCGTGGACGTCCCGGTCGCGAACCTCCGCGAAGGCGTGCGTGCGGAGCGCGAACTCGCGGGCGATCACGGTCAGCAGATAGGTCGCGGCGGCGGCGACCAAGAAGACGAGAATGTACTCGCGCACGTGACTGCTCCCGGTCTAGTTGCAGTCAGTCATCGAGGGGAGCGATCTCGTCGTCGAGGATGCTCGCCCCGGTGGGCTCGAGCGCGGCGTTCAGCTCCTCGAGGCTGATCGCGCCACGACGCAGTATGCGGCCCTGCACGCCGGTCACGTCGATGATGGTCGACGCCCCACCGCCCGGAGACTCCCCCGCGTCGATGACCACGGAGACATGCTCGCCGAGCATGTCGTCGGCGTGCTCCGCGTCGGTGGCCGCCGGCCGACCAGTCAGGTTGGCCGAGGAGACCGCCAGCGGACCGGTGCGCTCGAGCAGGTCGAGGGTCAACGGGTGGTCGGGCATCCGCATCGCCACGGTGCCCCGGGTGTCGCCGAGATCCCACTGGAGCGAGGGCTGCTGCTTGCCGACCAGGGTCAACGGACCGGGCCAGAAGTGCTCCATCAGCGTCCGTGCGTAGCCGGGCAGGGCCAGCGCCAGGGCGTCGGCGGTGGTGGCCGAGCTGATCAGCACCGGCGGCGGCATGTCGCGGCCGCGGCCCTTGGCCTTCAGCAGGTCGGCGACGGCGTCGGGGTCGAAGGCGTCGGCCGCCACCCCGTAGACGGTGTCGGTCGGGAGCACGACCAGCCCACCCCGGCGGATGGCCAGCGCGGCCGCCTCGATGGCGGCTTCGCGTTCGTCGTCGGTGCTCGTGGGCAGGCGCATGGCGTTATCGTGCCAGCCGCGCCGTCGTGTAGCGCGCTCGCCCGGCGAGGTCGACGTGATCGCGCACCTCACGCCAGCGTCCGGTGGCGGTGAAGACGGCCGGCGCGGACTCACCCTGGACGTCGGCGTGCTCGAAGCCGACCACTCCCCCGGGCCTCAACAGCACCGCGGCCCGGCGCTCTAGAACCCGGATGGCGTCGAGTCCGTCGTCGCCCGAGAACAGTGCCAGGTGGGGGTCGTGGTCGCGCGCCTCGGCGGCGACCGACTCCCACGCCGTCAGCGGCACGTAGGGCGGGTTGCAGCTGATGACGTCGACGAGGCCGGTCAGCTCGCCGAGCTCGGTGGCGAAATCTCCCAGGCGCAGGTCGACGCCGGTGCCGGCCAGGTTGCGCGAGGCCCAGGCGTACGCCCCCTCGTCGAGCTCGACGGCGTGGACGGTGGCGTCGGGCACCTCGGTCGCCACGGCCTTCGCGATCGCTCCCGAGCCGGTGCACAGGTCGACGACGACCACGCCCGGACCCGCCTCGCGCGCCCGGTCGACCGCCCAGCCGGCGAGCAGCTCGGTCTCGGGGCGCGGCACGAACACGCCCGGACCGACCGCGAGCTCGACGTAGCGGAAGGCCGCGGTGCCGGTGAGGTGCTGGAGCGGCTCGCGCGCCGCTCGGCGGGCGACCAGCCCGTCGTACGTCGTGGCCTGCTCGGGGGTGAGCGCGTCGACCAGCGTCAGCCGCCCCCGGTCGGTGCCGAGGACATGGGCCAGCAGCTCGTCGGCGTCGTGGGCCGGCGAGGCGACCCCGGCCGCCCCGAGCCGCTCGACCGCGGACGCGCGGACGGACCGGCGGTCGAGGGTGGTCATGTCTCGAGCGACTCCAGGCCGGCGGCCAGGTCGGCCTCGAGGCACGAGTCGAGCACCGGCTGGAGGTCGCCGTCGAGCACCGCATCGAGGTTGTAGGCCTTGTAGCCCGTGCGGTGGTCGGAGATGCGGTTCTCCGGGTAGTTGTAGGTCCGGATCCGCTCGGAGCGGTCGACCGTGCGCACCTGGCTCTTGCGGGCCTGGCTGGCCTCGGCGTCGGCCTCCTCCTGGGCGGCGGCCAGGATGCGGGCCCGCAGGATGCGCATCGCCTGCTCCTTGTTCTGGAGCTGGCTCTTCTCGTTCTGGCAGCTCGCCACGATGCCGGTGGGCAGGTGCGTGATGCGGACTGCCGAGTCGGTCGTGTTGACGCTCTGGCCGCCAGGCCCCGACGACCGGTAGACGTCGATACGCAGGTCGCTGTCGTCGATGCTGACGTCAACCTGCTCGGCCTCCGGCATCACCAGGACACCGGCCGCGGAGGTGTGGACACGCCCCTGGGACTCGGTGACGGGCACCCGCTGCACGCGGTGGACGCCGCCCTCGAACTTGAGCTGGGCGAACGGCGCCTCACCCGGATCGGGCGTGCCTTTCGCCTTCACCGCGAGGGTGACGCTCTTGTAGCCGCCGAGGTCGGACTCGGCGGCGTCGAGGACCTCGGTCCGCCAGCCCTTGCGCTCCGCAAAGCGGGTGTACATGCGCAGCAGGTCACCGGCGAACAGCGCCGACTCCTCACCGCCCTCGCCCGACTTGACCTCGAGGATCGTGTCCTTGTCGTCCGCGGGGTCGCGTGGGATCAGGAGTCGCTGGAGCAGGCCCTCGACACCGGCTCGTCGTGCCTCGAGCTCGTCGGCCTCGGCGGCGAACGCGGGGTCCTCGCCCGCGAGCTCGCGGGCTGCCCCGAGGTCCGCGAGCAGCTGTTGCCACTCGCGGTACGCCGCCACCGTCGCCGACAGGGCGGCGTACCGCTGGTTGAGTCTCTTGGCGAGCCGCTGGTCGGCGTGCGTCTCGGGCGCGCCGAGCTGTTGCTCGAGGGCCGCGTGCTCGTCGACCAGTCCTTCGACGGCCTCGAACACGTGAACTACTTGGACTCGGAAGTCTCGGCCTTCTCGGCCGGAGCCTTCTCGGCCTGGGCCTTCTTGGCGTAGCGAGCCTCGAAGCGCGCCACGCGGCCGCCGGTGTCGAGGATCTTCTGCTTGCCCGTGTAGAACGGGTGACACTGCGAGCACACGTCCGAGCGGATGGAGCCGCTGGTCTCGGTGCTGCGCGTGGTGAACTGGGCCCCGCAGGCACACGTGACGCTCGTCGTCACGTAGGCGGGGTGGATGTCCTGCTTCATGGTGTCCTCTCTGAGGCCGCCGGGTCGTCTCGACAGGTGCAGGACGTGAACCGGAGCCGGTGGGCAATGATGCCACCCGCCTCAACGCCGGACCGAATCGCCACATTCCCGTGGTGGTGCCCGGCGCCCGACGTGCGGTGGGGCGTCAGTCGCCGTGCGGGCTGGGGGTGGTCTTCTGGACCTGCATCAGGAACTCGATGTTGCTCTGGCTCTTCTTGAGCCTCTCGAGGAGCAGCTCGAGCGCCTGCTGGCCGTCGAGGCCGGAGAGCACGCGGCGGAGCTTCCAGACGATGGCGAGCTCCTCCTTGCTCATCAAGAGCTCCTCGCGCCGGGTGCCGGACTGGACGGCGTCGATAGCTGGGAAGAGCCGCTTGTCGGCGAAGTCGCGACGAAGTCGGATCTCCATGTTGCCGGTGCCCTTGAACTCCTCGAAGATCACCTCGTCCATCTTCGAGCCGCTCTCGATCAGGGCGGTGGCGAGGATGGTCAGTGAGCCGCCGTTCTCGATGTTGCGAGCCGCCCCGAAGAATCTCTTGGGCGGGTAGAGGGCAGCCGAGTCCACGCCTCCGGAGAGGATCCGGCCACTCGCCGGCGCCGCCAGGTTGTAGGCGCGGCCGAGGCGGGTGATGCCGTCGAGCAGCACGACGACGTCGTGTCCGAGCTCCACGAGCCGCTTGGCCCGCTCGATCGCCAGCTCGGCGACCGTGGTGTGGTCGGAGGCGGGGCGGTCGAAGGTCGAGGAG
>Ga0136631_10000290_pt1 | contig 15582 bp, 13 predicted proteins | sample AntDrymUQ6012206_2_FD_104655 | JGI IMG/M metagenome (GOLD analysis project Ga0136631, IMG submission 104655) | Polar desert sand microbial communities from Dry Valleys, Antarctica - metaG UQ601 (22.06) | ecosystem: Environmental > Terrestrial > Soil > Desert | place: Antarctica: Dry Valley... | reverse complement strand
GCTGCTGAACCTGCGCGCGATCAACCCGGAGAGCACGGCCTTCGCCGTCAAGCACGCGATCGACCGCGTGGTTGCATCGACGCTGCTGCTGGCGCTGTCGCCGCTGCTGGCGATCATCGCGCTGGCGGTGAAGCTCTCCTCTCCCGGGCCGGTCCTCTTTCGCCAGCTCCGCGCCGGGCGCGACGGCCGGGTCTTCAACCTCCTGAAGTTCCGCACGATGCGCGTCGCCGACGAGCAGACCGACGAGGCCGCGTTCGAGGTGCACCCCGGCATGGCGCCCGGCGGCGTCGAGGGCGTCGACCGGCGCACGCGCGTCGGGCGGCTGCTGCGCAGCAGCTCATTGGACGAGCTGCCGCAGCTGATCAACGTCGTGCGCGGCGACATGAGCATCGTCGGCCCGCGCCCCGAGCGGCCCGAGTTCGCCGAGCTCTTTCAGCGCGACATCGAGCGCTACCAGGACCGCCACCGCGTGCGCTCCGGGATCACCGGCTGGGCGCAGGTCCACGGCCTGCGCGGCCAGACCCCGCTCGTCGACCGGATCGAGTTCGACAACTTCTACATCGAGCACTGGTCGCTGTCGCTGGACCTCAAGATCATCCTGCTCACGATCCCCGCACTGCTGCGGGGGTCCTAGCGCGCCCGTGCCGCCGCGCCGCCTCGGCCAGGCCGTCGCTACGCTGATCAGCGAGGGACGCACCCTGCTCGCAGCGACGTTCCCATTCCATGTCGCTACCTGAGCCACGTAAACCAGTAGAGGTGCCGTCAGTGTCATCGGTCCGAAGCGGACAGGAAGACCCAGTGCTGCGGGAGTTCTTTGCAGCGATGCGCCGGCGCGCCGCGATCGTCGTGATCGCGATCGTCGCTTTGCCCGCGGGCGCGCTGGCCTACTCGCTCGGTGCCGAGAAGCAGTACACGGCGACGGCGAAGCTCCTATTTCGAGATCCCGGTTTCGATCAGAAGACGCTCGGCGGCGGCTCGGCGCTGTCGCCCTCCGCGGACCCCGCCCGCGAGGCCGCGACGAACATCGGGCTCGTGTCGCTTGACACCGTCGCCGATCGCGCGGCGAACGTCATCAAGTCGCGGCGCCTGACGGCGAACGAGATCCGCGACAAGGTGACCGTCGCCGGCCAGGGCCAGTCGAATGTCGTCACGGTGCAGGCGACCGACGCGGCCCCGGGCTTCGCGGCGAAGCTCGCGAACACGATCGCGCGCCAATACATCGTCTTTCGCCGCGACGCCGACCGCACGAAGATCAACCAAGCCGTCGCGCTCGTGCGCCGCAACCTCGATGAGCTGACGCCCAACCAGCGCACCGGCAGAGAAGGCAGGAACCTGCGCGAGCAGGTCGAGGAGCTGCGCGTCCTAGCGGCGCTGCAGACGGGCAACGCCGAGCTCGTTCAGCCCGCCGCGGCACCGCGCTCGCCCTCGTCGCCCAAGCCTGTCCGCAACACGATCCTCGCGCTCCTGCTTGGGATCGTGATCGGCATCGGCATGGCGTTGCTGCTCAACCGCCTCGACCGCCGCCTGCGCGATCGCGACGCCGCCGAGGCACTGCTAGGGCGCCCGGTGCTCGGCGTCATCCCCGAGAGCAGCTCGATTCGCGCGGACGGTGGCAATGCGCTGCACCTCGACGGCCACGAGGCCGAGGCCTTCAGGGCGCTGCGCGCCAACCTGCGCTACTACGACATCGACCGCGACATCCGCTCGCTGCTGATCACCTCATCGGCGCCCGGCGACGGTAAGAGCACCGTTGCGCGCTATCTCGCCGCCACGGCCGCGGCCGCCGGCGTGCGCGCGGTGCTCGTCGAGGCCGACCTGCGCCGCCCGACGCTCAACGGCCTGTTTAGTGTCCTGCGCGACATCGGGCTGTCGGACGTGCTGACCGACCAGGCGCCGCTGGCCGCCGCCATCCAGCAGCTTCCGGTGTCGCTCGCGGGCGCGCCGACCGGCAAGGTGCTGGACGTCATCAACTCGGGCGCACCGCCACCAAACCCGACCGACCTGCTCGAGTCCGAGCGCATGCGGACCGTTCTGCGCGAGCTGCATGCGCGCTATGACCTCGTCGTGATCGACAGCTCGCCGGTCACGATCGTGCCCGACTCGATTCCGATCCTGAGCCAGATCAGTGGCGTACTCGTCGTGATGCGCGAGTCCAAGAGCACGATCGTCGGAGCGCGCCGCCTGCGTGACCAGTTGGCGCACCTCGGCGTCGTCCCGCTCGGCCTCGTGATGAACGGCGCCGAGCCCGTCGAGGACCGCTCGCACTATGGCTACTACACCTACGAGCCGGCCTCCGCCCCCCGCGCCACCGCGTCCAACGGCAGCGCGGCGACGCGGCGCGAGGGCCGCGTGCGGCGCAAGCTCGAGCGCGAGCGGAGCAAAACCGGCGCAGCGCGCAACTGAGCTCGCGCGCAGCGAGAGCTTCTGCCACGACTGCGGCTGGAAAGCGCTCGATGCGGACCAAACGTCTAAACACTGGCCTGAGGACGCCGCTATCTTGCCCCGCAATTGCCAAGATCTCAGTGCGCAGGTTCGCGGACTGCGCGGCCAGACGCCGCTCATCGAACGCGTCGAGTCTGACAACTTCCATGTCGAGGTTCGGTCGCTGTCGCTCAACCTGAAGATCATGCTGCTCACGAGCCCTACGCCGCTCAGCGGATCGTGAGCGCGCGTCCGCGCCCAGGGCTCGCCCGTACCGCAAAGCTGTTCGGGCTCGCGCTGCTGGCAGCGGCCGCCGCCGGCGGCATTGGCACCGGCGCCGCGTCGCTCACGCGCGAGTCGACTACGGCCACGGCGCCGGCGGCTGGTGCCCCCGATCCCGCCACGTCGGTCGACATCGAGGTCGTGGCAGCGGTGCTGCACCCGGCTGCAAGCGCCAGTGGCAAGCTGCGCAAACGCGCACGCCAAAGCGTCGAGCTGCGCGTGACGAACCGTGCCACCAGCGCCGTCACGCTGGAGCGCCCATCACTGCAATCCGATGGCCGGACCGCGCGCGCGGACCTCAACGCGCGCGACGAGGCGCGCGGGCTGCTGGGTCCAATCGCGGGAGGCGCGAGCATCCGCGGCGTGCTGCGCTTCGAGACCGCCGGCGCGCTGTCGGACAGCTTGAAAGACGCGAAGCGCGCCACGCTGCGCTACGCCGGACGGGAACTCAGCCTGCGGGTGAAGGTCGGCGGACCGGCGGCATCATGACCCTCAGGCCAGACCTACATGCTCGTCGTGCTCCGCTCCAGGCACAATATGAGCACGTGGTCGTCAAATGCTCACCCGGCATAGTCGTGACCAACTCGATCCCCGTGCACGAGGATCGCGCTGCCTGACGAACGCAGCACGCAGGCCGTGGCGCCCGTGGCTTCACCGCCGGAGACCGCGCAACCATCGGCGTGCCCGACACTCGCCGAGGACGCATCGGCCGAGCGCAAGCACACGCCGAAGCTCGGCAACGTCCAGGCCCTGCGCGCGATCGCCGTGCTAATGGTCGTCGCCGTCCACGTCGGCAACCCCTTCGGCTTCGAGCCGCGCTACCTGGGTGGGACATCGCTGATGGGCTGGTTCAACTTGCCCGGCCAGGTCGGCGTCGACCTGTTCTTCGTCATCAGCGGGCTGATCATGACGATCACGACCTTCAATCACGATCACGGCGCGCCCGCATCGCGAAAGTTCATCCTGCGCCGCGTCAAACGCATCTATCCGATCTATTGGGTCGTGTCGCTGCTCGTGCTGGCGGTCTACCTCGTGAAGCCGGAGTTCGTCAACTCTCACTCCGCAGCTCCGCCGGAGATCCTCCAGTCCTTCCTGCTCATGCCGCAAACCGGGTTGCCGCTGCTCGCGGTCGGCTGGACGCTGACCTTCGAGATGTACTTCTACCTCGTCTTCGCGGGCGCGCTGCTGCTCAGCCGCAGACGACTGCCGTGGATCCTCGGCGGCTGGGGCTCCATGACGCTCACGCTGTCGATCTTCTTCAGCGACTCGGGTTCGCCGGTCATGCAGTTGCTCACGAGCCCCCTGCTGCTGGAATTCGTGCTCGGCGTTGGTGTGGGCTACGTCGTCATGACGCGCCCCCCGATCGCCCCACTCAAGATGTTGATTGGCGGAACGATCCTGATAATGATCGCCGCGAGCTTTGCCCATCAGTTCAGCGACGCGTTAATGGATCCGTGGTACCGCGTGCTCACGATCGGACCGGCCTCGGCGATGGTCGTGCTGGGCGCTATCGGGCTCGAGCGCCAGCGCCGCTATATCGCCCATTCCTACCTGCAGTACATTGGCGACGCGTCGTATTCGATCTACCTGTGGCACACGCTCGTGCTCGTCGCCGCCGGCAGGCTGCTGGCGATCGTGCTGCCCGATCCGAACGGCGCGCTGCACGTGCTGCTGCTGATCACGATCCCCGTCGCCGTCGTGGTCGTGTGCGTCGTGCTCTACGAGCTGATCGAGCGGCCGCTGCTGACGGCGCTTGGGCAGCGAGTGACACCGCGGCCGCGCAGAGCCCCGTTCGGATGATCGTCGTCGGACCGGGCGGCACCTGCGTTACGGTGCCCGCGTGCTTATAACCGTCCCATCATCACCCCAGCCGGATACACCCATATGAGGGAGAGGATCGTGCAGCGGCTGCAGCTGCAGCAGACGATCCACAACATCGTCAATGAGATCGGTCATGCGCGGCGCCTGTGTGCGGATCTGCCCTCTCTGCTGCGGTGGAGCAGCGACATCGTTCTGTTCAGGCTGCTGCGAGTCATCGACTGTCCGGGCCATGACCGCCCGCGCACGATCACGCTCAAGGGGGACCTGCAGCTCACGTACCGGCTCAACCGTGGAGACGTGCTCACGCTACGCGAGGTCTGGATCGACGAGGTCTACCGCATTCCGCAAACCGCCTCCTGCGCGCCGCGAAGTCTCGTCGACCTGGGCGCGAACATCGGACTGGCGAGCGTGTGGTTCGCAGCCGTCTACGGATGTGATCAGATCGTGGCGGTCGAGCCGCTGCCGGAGAACGTCGAGCTGCTGCGGCATAATCTGGCGCAGAATCACATCCGCGCTACCGTCCTGGTGTGCGCGGTGGGACAGGCGAACGGAGTGGGGTACTTCGCGCCAGCAGGTGAGCCGAACAGCGGGCACCTGGCACCTCAGGGCGAGCCGGTCGACCTCGCATCGATGGATGCGGTGCTGCACGAGCTGGTGCCCGGGGGAAAGGCGGACATCCTGAAGATCGACATCGAGGGAGCTGAGCAGACGTTGTTCACGGGGGAGCTCCAGTGGCTCGCCGGGGTGCAGGTCATCCTCATCGAGCTGCACCCGAGGTTGATCGATGTGCCGCACGTGATCGGCGCGATCGAGCGCTCCGGGTTTGAGATTGCGCAGCCCTTAAACGAGCTCGAGGGCGCGGTGACGTGCTTCACGGCTCGTCGCGAAAGCCTCAGAGGCTGAGTGCAGGTGGGTCTGTCCGATCGGGGATCGTCTCTGGTCAACCGTGTCCTGGGGAAGGTAGAGCGGCTGCGGCGGCGCGAGGAACTGCATCGAATCGCGCTGGCGTTCGACGGCCTTACCACGCTCGAGATCGGCGGGCCGAGCCCGATCTTCGGGCACGGGCTCCTGTCGGTCTACTCCCGATTGGGAGGCTGCGACCTGGTGAACTACGCCTCGCAGACGCTATGGGATCAGCAGACTCGAGCGCAGATCGCCATCCGGCAGCAGTTCATCGCCGAAGCCGTCGACCTCGGCGTGCCAAGCTGCAGCTACGGCGGACTGCTCGCGTCACACGTGCTCGAGCACGTCGCCAATCCTCTGAAAGCGCTGTACGAGTGGCAGCGGGTCGTCTCGCCAGGGGGGCCGGTGCTCCTCGTCCTGCCGCACCGCGACCACACGTTCGATCACCGCCGACCGGTGACCCCGCTTGAGCACATCCTGGAGGACCATCGCGCGGCTGTCGCAGAGGACGATCTCACCCACCTCGACGAGGTGATCGATCTCCATGACGGGCCCGAGCACGATCAGGCGGCCTTCATACGGCGGTGCCGTGACAACGAACGCCAGCGCAGCATGCACCACCACGTCTTCGTGACAAGTTCGGGCGTCGCGCTCGTCGAGCGTGCCGGCTTCGTGGTCGAGCTGGTCACGGCGCGCCGTCCGCACCACATCATCATCCTTGCGCGCGTGCCGGGCGCAGGCGACGGAGCGGCTCCGGATTCCGGTGATCCACTGGCCCGCGCGCTGACCGCGAGCCCGTTTGCATCCGATGCCCGTGAGGCGCGGCGCTGAGCACCCGCAGCTCCTCGCTCATCTTTGGCGCGGCGATCGTCGCCAGCAACATCGCTCAGGCCGCGTGGCTCATCGCAGGATCACGTGTCTTCTCCGCGGCGGGCTTCGGCACCGCACTGACGGCGCTGGCGATGTACGGCGTCCTGCAGATCGTCGTCGACAACGGCGCCGGCTTTCACGGTGCGCGGCTCGCCGCCCGTCGCGATCTCGCTGAGCGCGACCGTCACGAGATCGCCAATGTGCGTCTACAGCTCGCCGTCAGCGGAGCGCTTCTCGGAACGGCCGTCGCTGCGATCGGAGGCTTTGCGCTGCTGCTGGCCTTCGCGCCGTTCGCCGCTGCCCTCTGTCTGTTCGCGCTACTGAACGTCTGGGAGCCCTACGGGGAGGGACGAGTCCTACCGTATGCGATCTACATCGTTCTGCGCTCGGCCATGCTGGCACTGGTCGTCGGCGCCTTCGCGATCGTCGGCACCGAGCTGGCGATCGCTGCCGTCGGATTGTGCGAGTTCGCCGCGATCGGGATCACGGGCCTCGGCTTCGCGGCATGGCTTTCGCCGCACGGCGTCCACCGTGTGCGGCGGCGGACATGGCGCAGCGTCTTCGACATTGGCCTTCCCGCGCTCATCACGCACTACAACTTCGCCGTGATCACGATCGTCCTCGGTGTCACCGGTCGGACCTCGGCGGCGGCGGTGTCCGGCGTGACGTTCCGGCTGCTCAGTGGCGTGCAGAGCGTCAACGGCGCCGCAGTGGCAGCGATCTTCCCTCGCATCGCACGCAGCATCTCCCCCGGGGCTGCGGCTCTCCGTGCATCGAGCCTGGCTGCTTGGGGGATCGTCGCGGTCTCCTACATCGCCGTCCTCGCCACGGCGATCACCGCTCCGCTACTCGTCTTCGGCTTCCTGGCGACATCGGGCGAAGCCGAGCAGGCGACGCTCGTGCTCGGCATCGGAGGCGCCGCGAGCGCCGGCCTCGTGATGCATCAGAGCTTCTCGCTCGTCGCGCGCGGGCTGGAGCGTCGCCTGCTGTGGAGCTTCGCGATGGGCGCCCTCGTCATCACGCTCGCCGGCTTCGTCGCTGCGTCAGTCGGCGAGCAGGAGGGTCCGCTCATCGCGGCAGCGGGCTTCGTCGGCGGTCAGATCCTGACGCTCGTGCTCTTGTTCAGGGCGGCGGACGCTCTCGGCGAGGCGCACACAACGGACCGCGCGCTGGTCGTCGTGGCAGCCGGCCTGGTTCCCGCCTTGGCACTGGCGTTGGCCTTGGCGGGAGAAGACCGGATCTGGATCGCCTCCACCCTCGCCGCTGCCTCGGCGGTGATCGCCGTCGTGATCCGGATCTCCTGGCACTCGCGGTCGGCAGCGAGCACCGATTCCGATTGCTGAGGCGAGCGCAACCGGTCCGCCGGCTACGGTGCTGCGAGCGGGCCAGGCTTGATCAGCAGGCGCGAAAGGATGACCAGCGCGATGAGGTCGAGGAACGGGAAGAAGAACTGCAGGAAGATGTTGACGTAGAACGCGAAGGCGAGCTGCCCCGCCACGTAGGCGTAGATCCAGAGGATCGCCACCGACCGCCCGCGCGCGAAGTGCACATACAGCACGTACGCGACGGCACCGAGCCCGAAGCCGAACAGCAGCGCGGGAAGCAGGCCGAAATCGAGCAGCACCGGTCCGGCGTAGGTCGCCGTGATCCAGCCCCCGGCGTTGGGCGCGGTGATTGATCCGGGATCCACGGCGCGACTGGTGAAGTTGTGCGCAAACCAGATCGAAGATGTGAACGGCGGTGTCCGAACATCCGCGGCGCGCAGCTCCGCAATGACACGCAGCTGCTCGCCGAGGCCGATGCTGACGGATCGGTATGCCGACGCGAGCGGAGAGCTCTTGGCGCCCGTATCGTTGTAGAGGACCGACCCGATCACGCCCGTCGGCGCACGCTGCTCGACGCGCACGAGGAACATCGCGCTCGAGAACATCAGGATCGCGATCGGGATCACGATCAACATCCGGCGTGCGGCGCGGGCGGAGACGTAACGGCCCGCGACGACCAAGGCCATGATCAGCGGCACGAGCACCGGGCCCCGCCCCCCGTTGAGCACGAGGATCAGCGGGACGAAGCACATGATCGCCTCGAGCACCCGACGCTGCGGCGCAGTGAAGCATCCTGGGCGGGCCACCCGCGCCCACGTCCCGATCAGCAATGCGAGCGGCAGGCCCTGCGTGAACACGTGCAGAGCGCCGAACTCGACCGCGAAGCGGGTCTTGTCGATGTTCGAGCTCAGCAGCGGCGGGCCACCGATGGTCGACCACTCGAAGGCGTAGGAGGCGGTTCCCACGATGCACATCAACAGGCAGACGGCGATCAGCCGCGACGGGTACGGTAGGGCCGCCGTTCCGAGCTGCATGCGCGGCAAACCGGCCGATGTCACCAGCATCGCCGCGCCGACTCCGATCAGCGGTGCGAGGACGATCAGCACGACGGCGCTCAGGCTCTCGGGCGACCACTCCGCGAAGATCCGCGTGATCGGTTGCATGGCTGCCGCGAGGCTCAGCAACAGCGGCACGCCGAGCAAAGCCAGTGGGCTTGCCAGCGTCCCGGTGCGGAGGCTGAAGAGGGTCAACGCCAGCGCGCCCGCCAGCGACAGCACCGTCGTGACCGGCACGAGTACCTCATCCGAGACACCTGCGACGAACCAGCCGGCGAGTCCGAACGCCACGGCCATTGCAGCGTACGCCGAGACTCGCATCAATACAGGCAGGGGCCTGGCACGCTGCGCCGGCAGCGAGCTCATGGCACTGGCGCGGCGTTGGCCAAGCGCTCTAGCGCGACGTCATGACCGGGAGCGACCGCCCCCTGGAACCCAGCAGGGGCGCCGACGAGCTTTGCCGGCTCGGAGCGGCTTGCGGGCTTCTGGCTCGCAGGAACGGCGCGTAGCTCAACCACGGACTGCCGTCAGCGAGAGCGAGGGCCCATGCGGTCCGTCCGGGTTGTCGAAGCCGATCTCGACGTCGCCCCAGCCGAAATGCTTGAGCGCGCGCATGAGGTCGTCGCGTGACAGCCAGTTGGCGTGAGACTGATTGCCGCCGTAGAACCCGACGAGCCTTCGTCCCAAGCCGTAGTCGAAGCGGTGTCGGGTGTGATCGAGCCCGCGCGTGACGGCAGCTTCCGGCTCGTCGGCGAAGTGGCGCCGAAACAACGGCCCGAGACGCGCCACGTGCTCGGCGTCGTAATACTGGGTCCACAGCGCCAGCCGGCGGCCGCGCTGCGCTGTCATCGCTATGAGCTCCACCGGGTCGGCCACGTGGTACAGGACGCCCTGCGCGAGGACAAGGTCGTACTCGAGTGCCTCGGTGTGCAGCATCGCCATGAAGTCACCCAGCCGGAGCTCCGCCGCGTCCATCCCTAGCAAGTCCTTGACAAGAAGGCATCTGAGAAAATGGCGAGCGTTGCCCTCGACCGCCACGACGCGCTCTGCTCCGGCTTGCAGCGCCATGTAGGTGTGGCCACACTCCAGCGGCCCCAAGTCGAGCACGGTCTGTCCGTCCAGCGGGCCGAAACGATTCAAGGCCCAGTAAATGCGTTCGTCTTCGAAAAGCAGCGCTTCGCCGGCACGCAGGCCGTCGTATGGGGGCGGTAGTCGCGATGCCCATTCGCCCTCGAAGATGTCCAACGTGGACTGCACGCTCGGCGGTCCGTCGACGTGCGTGGCGGGCGCGCGTAATGAATCGATCACGCGGCGCGCGGGACCGCGCAGCGAGCGCAAAGAGGGAAGTGCTCGCACAGTGCGATGGTACATCGCCTGCCATGGCGCTCCCGTGAGGGCGTTCTCGCTTCGGATCATCCGCCGAGACGGCTGATTTCCCCACCGCGCAGCAGCGCCGCCGCACCCCGGATCGCGCCTATGTAGACCCGCGCACCCGCCGGATCGGTGCGTAGGCGCCGCGCTGCCCTGGCGAGGCCGACGAGTACCATCGCCAATGCGACGCTGGTGCGGCCGGAGCGGGAGAAGTGCGTTCGCGCGTACTGCAGCACTCCGTAGAAGTAGCGCGCGTGACCTTGAGGAACGTCGAGACGGCGCGCGGTCGCGCCGCCGGTGTGCCGAAACGGCGCGGTCGGCACGTACAGCGAGACGCCGTAGGGCGCGAGGCGCCGCGAGAAGTCCACGTCCTCGTACCAGAACCAGTAGCGCTCGTCCCACCCGCCGATTTGCTCGACGACGGCGCGCCGGACGAGCAGGCAGGCGCCGGCGGGCTGGTCCACCTCGACGGTCGCGTGGTCGTCGAGCGGATGGCGAAGATGGCTGCCTGTCCAGGGATTGCGCGGCCACAGCCGCTCCAAGCCGAAGAGGCGCGCCACGACTGTCGCCGCGGTCGGAAACGGCCGCGGCCGGTACTGGTCCTGCGTGACGAGATCGGCCGATACGAGGCGGCCACCTGCAGCCACCGCGTCAGGCCTGCTCTGGAGGGCCTCGAGCAACGTGCGGATCGCACCGGGCTCCGCAGAAACGTCGTCGTTGAGATACAGGACAAACGGCGCGGTGCCGAGCCTTGCGCCCATGTTGAGCGCCGCCGCGAGACCGACATCCTGCTCGAGAGCGACGACTGTCACGTCGGGATGGGCCGCGCGTGCGGCATCCGCTGTGCCGTCGGTCGAGGCGTTGTCGACGACGACGATGCTTGCGATCAGATCCGGATCGCGCGTGTGGGCGACGCACTCCAGCGCCTGCTCGCGGGAGTTCCAGGTCAGAAATACCGCATCGATCATCGCAGGCGGTCACTCCACGGACCGACGGAGGCGTTGCGGGCAAGAGCCGAGCGCAGGCCACGAGCCGGGGCAAGCTTGACGGGCCGGCGCGAGCTTCCCATGGAGCGGTAGTGCCGCCACTCGCGGAGTCCGCTCGCGCGCCCGCGCAGGGGTGCACTGCTGCGATCGATGACCAGCGCGTAGCACACGTAGGCGAGGTCGTAGAGGACCATCAGCGCCCCGTAGCGGGCGAGCTGGCCGGAGGTCGCGTTCTTTGCGAGCATCCGCACACGGTTGCGCCCGACGAGAAAGTACTTGAAGTCCGAACGATGGCCCGCACTGCGTGAATGCTCGTGCAGCACCACGGCGCCGGGCACCTGCAGGCAAAGCCAGCCGTGAGCTCGTGCACGCCACGCGAGGTCGGCATCCTCCAGGTACATGAAGAACGAGCTGTCGAAGCCGCCGACCTCCTCGAGCATCGCGCGACGGTAGAGGGCGGCACCGGCGGACGCACCGAAGACCTCCGTGGTCGTCTGCGGCACGTCGCACGCGCGCCCACCGACGCCGATGTCGATCGCGATTCCCAGGCTGTCTATCTCGAGGCCGGACGAGTTGACTATCTCGGGACGATCCGCGAAGCGCATGTGCGCCGCTAGCGCGCCGACTTGCGGGTGACAGCGGGCCTCCGCGAGCAGCACTGCGATTGCCGTGCGCTCGACTGCCGCGTCATTGTTGACGTAGAAGAGCCACTCGCCGCGGGCTTCGGCGATAGCACGCTGTGCCGCGCCGGCGAAGCCGAGATTCGTCTCGGACTCGATCACCCGGACGTCGGCGAACGCGCTTGCCAGCATCTCGCGAGAGCCGTCGGTCGAAGCGTTCTCGATCACGACGATCTCAGCGACCGCGTCGGTCGCGGCGAGGGCGGTGCGCAGCGACTGCAGACACGTGCGCAACAGCTCGCGGCCGTTGTAGTTCACGACGATCGCCGAGACCTCGATCTCCGGCTTCGGGGGCGTGGAGCGTGCGGACACAAATGGCGCGGCGGCGTTCATCATCGGCCGGCTACGTCGGCTTACGCAGGATCACGACCGCGTAGCTCGTCAGCGCTGGGATCGGGTGGCGGCACAGCCAGGCGGATTTGGCCTCCTCCAGCGCGCGCATGGGCTTCATCAGCGGCTGGTTGTAGTACGGATGGCCGAAGTAGCCGCGGTACTCGACGATCTCATAGCCGAGCGCGGTCAGGCGCCGGCGCATCCGCGTGCTCGGCCCGCGGCTCCAGCTGTAGTGCGCCGGGAACTTGTCCTGCTGGTAGCGGTCGCGCGGATTGAAGATGTCGAGCAGGCGGCTGGCCAGGCCCTCGGGCACGAGGCGGTTGACGAGAAACGGCAGCGCGTAGAGCGTCGAGAAGCAGTGCGCGGTCACGCCGCCGGGGCGCAGTACGTCGAGGATATTGCGGTAGTAGCGCTCGCCATCGGCGACGTGCTCGTTGACCATGCGGCTGAAGACGAGGTCGAAGGCCCCGCGCGGGAGTTCCGGGCGACCTGCCGCGGCCATGTCGAGCAGCAGCGTCTCATAGGCCGGACCGGCCTTCGCCAGCTCCGTCGCGTCGCGGTCGTTGGTCGTGTAGCGCAGGCCGCGCCGCTCGACCTCCACCGGCGAAAGCGTCGGGTTGGCGCCCGAGCCAATTTCCAGCACCGAGCGGCTCGACTCGCAGTCGATGATCGAGGCGAGGAACTGCGGCGCCTTCGTCCAGCCCGGAAACGTCATGTAGTGCTCGTAGACGACCGTCATCCGCGCACCCATAGCGCAGCGCGCGCAAGTGCGGAGTGGCAGACCGACAGGCCGAGCTTTGCGCCGATGCCGGCGTAGACCACGAAATCCGGAAGCGCATGCTCGCCGCCGAGGTGACGGCGATAGAAGCGACCCATCGACCGATGAAACGCCACGTTCTGACGCAGGCGCCGGTGCGTGCCAGCGCTCGCGCCCTTGACGTGCAGTGCGGTCACCCGGCCGTTGTACAACACGTCCCAGCCGGCGCGGCGAAAGCGCGTGCACCAGTCGAGGTCCTCGCCATACATCCAGTAGCCGGCGTCCAGAAGCCCGACCTCGTCGATCGCCTCGCGGCGCACGAGCATGAACGCGCCATTGACGGCGTCGACCGGCCCCGCCTCGTGCTCGCCGACGCCCGGCGCGAGGTAGCCACTGCCCGAGCCGCCGGGCCGGAAGTAGCGCAGCGCGTCGGCGACACTCGGGATCGAGCGCTTGGCGGCATGGTCGAAGGTGCCGTCGCGGCGCACCAGCCTGCACCCCGCCACCCCGGCGCGCGGATGCTGCGCCAGATACGCGGACATCGCGTCGAGCACGCCCGGCCAGACCTCCGTGTCGGGGTTCAGCAGCAGCACCTGCTCGGCACGCGCCTCGCGCAGCGCGACGTTGTTGGCAGCCGAGAAGCCGACGTTCTGCGGCAGCTCGATGAAGCGCACGGCGGAAAAGCGCTCGCGCACCGCCTCGGCGGTCCCGTCGGCACTGGCGTTGTCGACCACCGTCACGGTCATCGGCCCGCCCTCGTAGGGATGCTCGGCGATCGAGTCCAGGCAAGCGAGCAAGAGCTCGCGGCAGCGGTAGGAGACGATCACGATCTCCAGCGACGGGCCGTCACTCATGGCTCGCGTCGCGGGCTCGGAGGGGCGTCCCGCCGAACGCCCCGATGCTCAGATCCCCGCCGCGCGCTCGAGCACGTCGACGTCGATGTCGAAGTTCGCGTGCACCGCATCGATGTCGTCGTTGTCCTCCAGTGCATCGATCAGGCGCATGAGGTTCGCCGCGTCGCCCTCCTCGACAGGCACGCGCGCCTTCGGCAGCCAGGCAAGCTCGGCGGATTGGATCTCGACGCCCGCGTCGAGCAGCGCCGCGCGCACAGCGGTCAGCAGCGACGGCTCGGTCAGCACCTCGAAGACGCCGTCCTCCTCGGCGATATCTTCGGCCCCCGCCTCGATCGCGGGCATGAGGTCGTCCTCGGAGTAGTTCTCGGCGTCGATCACGATCAGGCCGCGCTTGTCGAACAGGTAGGCGACCGTCCCCGGCTCGCCCAACGAGCCGCCATGCTTGCCGAGCACGTGGCGAACGTCGGCGCCGGTGCGGTTGCGGTTCTCGGTCATCGCCTCGATCAGCATCGCCACGCCGCCGGGGCCGTAGCCCTCGTACATGACGTCCTCGATCGCGGCGGCGTCAGCGCCCGCGCCGGTGCCCTTGAGGATCGCGCGCTCGATGTTGTCCTTGGGCATCGACGCGTCGCGCGCCTTCTGCACCGCCAACTGCAGCGCGGGGTTGCCGTCCAGCTCGCCGCCACCATCGCGAGCGGCGGTCGTGATCGCGCGCGCCAGCTTCGTGAAGAGCTTGCCGCGGCGCGAATCCACGATCGCCTTCTTGTGCTTGATCGACGCCCACTTGGAATGGCCAGACATGCGGGGGATTCTAGAGCCGTCGCGACGACTACGATCCGCCGCCTATGGCGACCACCGCTCCTTCGGAGATATTCAAGGCCTACGACGTCCGCGGCCTGTACGGCGAGCAGATCGACGGCGATGTCGCCGAGGCCATCGGCCGCGGCTTCGCGCTCGTCCTGTCGGACCTCGTCGGCAAGCCCGCGGGCGAGTTGCGCATCGGCCTCGGCCGCGACATGCGCTTGACCGCCCCCGAGCTGGCGGCGCGTTATCGCGAGGGGATGCTGGCCGAGGGCGCGACCGTCGTCGACGCCGGGCAGGTCGGCAGCGAGATGCTCTACTACCTCGTCGGCTCGCGCGAGCTCGACGGCGGGCTGATGTGCACCGCCTCGCACAACCCGAAGGCCTATACGGGGGCGAAGCTCGTCAAGCAGGGCGCGATCGCGCTGTCGGGCGACGCCGGCATTCAGGACGTGCGCCGCAGGATCGAGGACGGCCTCGGCGAGATCGATCCGAACGCGCGCGGCGACGTCGAGGAGGTCGACGTCTACGAGGAGTTCCAGGCCGCGGCGCTGGAGTTCATCGACTCCGGCGCCATCAAGGCGCTGCGGGTCGTCGTCGACGGCGGCAACGGGATGGCCGGCCCGATGGTCGGGCCGCTGCTCGAGCAGCTCGGCCTCGACCTCGTGACCGCCTACTGGACGCCCGACGGCGAGTTCCCCGACCATGAGCCCAACCCGCTGCTGCCCGAGAACCGCAAGTTCATCATGCGCAAGGTCGTCGAGGAGGGTGCCGACCTCGGCATCGCCTGGGACGGCGACGCCGACCGCTGCTTCTTCATCGACGACCGCGGCCGCTTCGTCGACGGCGACTTCCTGACCGCGCTGCTGGCCGAGTCGCTGCTGCGCAAGTCGCCCGGCGATGCGATCCTCTACGACGTCCGCGCGAGCCGCGCCGTCGCCGACACGGTGAAACAGGCCGGCGGCACGGCACACCCCAACCGCGTCGGGCACGCGTTCTTCAAGACGCGCATGCGCGACGAGGGAGCGATGTTCGGAGGCGAGGTCTCCGGGCACTACTACTTCCGCGACTTCTACTGCGCCGACAGCGGCACGATCCCCGCGCTGCTGATCCTCGAGCTGCT
>Ga0136631_10000289_pt1 | contig 15602 bp, 16 predicted proteins | sample AntDrymUQ6012206_2_FD_104655 | JGI IMG/M metagenome (GOLD analysis project Ga0136631, IMG submission 104655) | Polar desert sand microbial communities from Dry Valleys, Antarctica - metaG UQ601 (22.06) | ecosystem: Environmental > Terrestrial > Soil > Desert | place: Antarctica: Dry Valley... | reverse complement strand
GTATAATTACACATGCTCCCCGTTCCCGACGCCGTTGCTGCAAAGCTGCCGCACCTTCCCGACGGACCCGGCGTCTATCTCTGGAAGGGAAGGGACGGAGCCACTCTTTACGTCGGCAAGGCGAAGCGCCTCCGCTCGCGGGTAAGAAGTTATTTCTCCAGCGATCAGCTCGAGAGCGTAAAGACCAGGCACCTCGTCGGGATGGTAGCCGATGTCGAGACGATCGTCGTTCCGAGCGAATCGCACGCTCTGATATTAGAGGCGAACCTGATCAAGGAGTATCGACCGCGCTTCAACATCGCCCTCCGGGACGACAAGTCGTACCCGTACATCAAGGTCACCGTCCATGAGCCCTTCCCGCGAGTCTATGTGACTCGACGCCTCGAGGATGACGGCGCGAAGTACTTCGGACCGTACACCGATGTCGGCTCCATGCGCCGCGCCCTCAACGTCGTCAAGCGTATCTTCACCGTACGGAGCTGCAACTATGAAATGCCTTCGCAGATGCCGGAGCGCCCGTGCCTCGATTACTACATCAAGCGCTGCAAGGCGCCTTGCATTCTGGCCCAGTCACAGCATGACTACGGGAGCATGATCGACGAAGTCGTTCTCTTTCTCTCCGGACGACCCGACGAAGTCGTCAAGCGTGTAACGGAGCGGATGGATCTGGCCGCGGAACAGCTCGATTTCGAGCGCGCCGCCGAGCTGCGCGACGTGCTGCACCATCTCGAGCGAATGGAAGAGCCGACGGTAGTGCTGGAGGTCGAGGGCGGCGACCGCGACGTAATCGGCTACGCGCGCGACGCGGACGATGCGTGCGTAACCATCCTCCGCATCAGGAGCGGCAAGCTGCTCTCCCGCGAGCACCGCTTTCTGGAAAATCTCGACAGTGAGGAAGACACCGAAGTGCTGTCGATCTTTCTTGCCGGAACCTACATCAGCATGCAGGAGCGCGCCCGACAGCTTCTGCTCCCCTTCGATTTCCCGGATCGCACCCTCGTCGAGCAGGCCCTCCCTGACACCCGGATCCACATCCCCCAACGAGGCCGCCGCCGCGACCTGATCGCCCTGGCCGAGCAGAACGCGCGGCACCTGCTGGAGGAGCTCAAGCTCTCGACGATGGAGTCGGACGGCCGCGCGGCTGACCCGGTGTACGAGCTCGGACGGGAGCTCGGACTCCAGCGGCTGCCGCGGGCCCTGGTATGCTTCGATATTTCCACCACGCAAGGGACCGACACGGTCGGCTCGGCCGTTTGGTTCGAAAACGGACGGCCGAAAAGGGGCGAGTACAGAAAATTCCGGGTGAAAACGGTCGAGGGGACCGATGATTTCGCCTCCATGAAGGAGGTCGTGAAGCGCTACTTCGACCGCCGCATCGCCGACGAGAAGCCGCTCCCCGACCTCGTGGTCATCGACGGAGGAAAGGGGCAGCTGTCGGCAGCACAGAGCGCGATGGCAGAGGTGGCCCTCGATCGACCGCTGATCAGCCTGGCCAAGCGGGACGAGGAGATATATGTGTGGGGTCGATCCGATCCGCTCCGCCTTTCCCGCCGCTCGCCGGCGCTCCGGCTCCTCCAGCAGGCTCGTGACGAGGCCCACCGGTTCGCGGTGACGTACAATCGGAAGCGCCGGAGCATGCGTACGGTGACATCCGAGCTCCTCAAGGTTCCAGGCATTGGCCCGGTGAAACGCCGCCAGTTGCTTCAACATTTCGGCAGTATTCAGGGAGTCCGCGACGCCGGTGAGGAAGCGATAGCGAAGCTCCCGGGGTTCAACGTGGAACGGGCGCGAAAGCTTCTCGAGACCCTCGCCGCGACCGCTCCGGTTTAGTCGTGCGTCCCGCGGCTAAAGCGCGGCAATTACTTGCTTTCGCCCCCGTTAGCTATAAATTACTTGAGCTATGGTCAAGGTCGCGCGTATCGAGGAGGACAGCATCGCTGAGGCTCTGGGAATAGAGCCCGGGACCGAGCTCCTCACGGTCAACGGGCGCCCTTTCGCGGACTTCCTCGACTGGGAGTTCCTTACCGCTGACGAAGAGCTTGTCGTAGAGGCGAAGCAGCCGGACGGGGAGGCAGTGATCTATGAATTCGAGAGACTGGATGGCGAGCCTCTCGGTCTCACGCTCCAGCCACCGCCAGTTCGTCGCTGCGCCAACAGATGTGAGTTCTGCTTCATCGAGGGCCTGCCACCCGGTCTCCGCAAGCCGCTCTACATCCGCGACGACGACTACCGGCTCTCGTTCGCCTATGGAAATTTCGCGACCCTTTCCAACGTCAAGGACAGGGACATCGAAAGGATCCTCGAGTACCGGCTCTCGCCTCTTTACGTCTCGGTGCACGCGACGAATCATGAAGCCCGGAAAGTCCTGCTGAACAATCCGCGCGTTCCCGACATCAAGGATCAGCTCACGCGCCTCGCGGCGGGAGGCATCCAGTTCCACTGCCAGATGGTAGTGGTTCCGGGGCTCAACGATGGTGCCGTGCTCGAGGAATCCCTCAGCGACCTCTGGGAGATGGGGGACTCGGTGTTGTCGGCGGCCGTTGTACCTGTGGGGCTCACCCAGTTCTCACACTTGTACACAGGGAAGGGAATGGACCCGGGAACGGCCGAAGTCGTGCTGGGTCAGGTGGAATCCTGGGGCAAGCGGGGACTTACCGAGCGCGGAGAGACGTGGGTGTTTGGTTCCGACGAGCTTTACATGCTCGCGGCGCGCGAGCTTCCTGGTGCCGACCACTATGGGGACTTTGCCCAGATCGAGAATGGCGTCGGGGCTGTGACCTCGCTGCGCATGCGGGTGAAGGGCGGGCTGAAGAGAATCGGCAGGCGGGATGGCCAGCGGATCGGCGTAGTCACCGGACTGGCGATGGCTCCCATCATGAAACCGCTACTCGAGAGCCTACGCGAAGCCAGCGGCGCCCACTTCGAGCTGATCGTCGCGGAGAACTCGCTCTTCGGGCCGACAATCACCACTGCAGGCCTGCTGGTCGGAAAAGACATCCTCGATGCGCTCAGGAACCGGGTGGATCTATCCATGGCTCTGATTCCGGCGGAGACGATCAACGAGGACAGCCTGTTCCTCGATGATTATCCGCTGACGGCCCTCCGCGCAGATCTCCCGATGCCGGTTTTTCCCTCGTACGATTTCATCGATGTTCTGGAGCCGGTAACGGGCGGAGTCCCGGCGTGAGCATTCCGGTGATCGCGCTGGTGGGAAGGCCTAACGTCGGGAAGTCGGCGCTCTTCAACCGGATCGTCGGCGACAACAGCGCGATCGTCAGCGACGAAGCCGGAACGACGCGCGATCGCCACTTCGCCCGCGCCGACTGGAACGGGCGGCAGTTCTGGCTGGTCGACACCGGGGGGCTCACCGACGACCCCCGGATGCCGATGGATGTGGAGATCAAACGGCAGGTAATGCAGGCCATCGAGGAATCCGACCTGCTCATGCTCGTGGTCGATGCAAAGAACGGCCTCCATCCCAGCGATTCGCGGGTCGTGGATCTGTTGCGGGAATCAAGGAAGCCGTGGGTGCTCGTCGCGAACAAGGTCGACGATCCGGCGACGACCGACTACTACGAGTTCTACGAGCTGGGGGCGGGGGATCCCGTGCCGGTGTCCGCCGTGAACGGGAAGAATTCCGGCGACATGCTCGATGTCCTCGTGGAACGCATTCCGGTCGCGGCGGAGGAAATTCCCGAGGCGCTTCGTGTCGCCGTCGTCGGCAGACCAAACGTCGGCAAGTCTTCGATCATCAATCGTCTCCTCGGCGAGGAGCGTCTGGTCGTTGCGGATGAGGCCGGGACGACCCGCGACGCGATCGACACGCCAATGTCGTTTCACGGGCGGCAGATCGTGTTCATCGATACCGCCGGCTTACGGCGGCAATCGAAAGTGAGCGATGGAATCGAGTTTTATTCATCGCTACGGACGAGGCGGGCCATCGAGCGCTCGGATATCAGCATCCTCATCCTCGACGCCGTTGAAGGACTCCACAACCAGGATCTCAAGATCGCCGCCCTCGCCTGGGAAAGCGGGCGGGGGCTGATCGTGGTCGTCAACAAGTGGGACCTGAAGGAGAAAGACAACAACACGGCAGTGAAGTTCGAAGCCGAGTGCCAGGAGAAGGCTCCGTTCCTCAGGTTCGTTCCGTTCGTGTTCACCTCGGCGCTCAGCGGCCAGCGCGTGACGAGGATTCTCGATCTCCTGCTGGAGGTCGACGCCGAACGTCACAAGCGGATCAGCACCTCCGCGGTCAATACGACTCTCGAGGCGATCGTCGGCCGACGGCAGCCTCCCCAGGCGGCGGGAAGGGAAATAAAGCTGAACTACGCAACGCAGGTTGAAACCGCCCCCCCGGTAATTGCGGTGTTCGGCAATAACCCGGATCTCGTTCAGGAGCATTACGTGCGTTATCTCCACAACGAGTTTCGCGAAGCCTGGGGATTCCGCGGAAATCCGCTCCGGATCATCATGCGGCGCAAATCAGCCTAGATGCCGGCGTTCGTCGGCATTTTTATTTCGTACCTGGCCGGCTCGATACCTTCGGCCTATCTCGCCGGAAAAGCGCGGGGTGTCGACCTCCGCGCGCATGGCTCCGGTAACCTCGGCGCGACCAACGTCGCCCGCGTCCTTGGCACGAGGGTGGGCGTTCTCGTATTCGTTGCGGATGTTCTCAAGGGATTTCTACCGGTGTGGATCCTGCCGCGGTACATAGACAGTCCGACCCTCGAGCTGTGGGCAGTCCTTTACGGCGCCGCCGCGATACTCGGGCACGTCAAGCCCATCTTCCTCGGCGGGAAAGGCGGGGGGAAGGGTGTAGCCACGGCCAGTGGAGTTTTTCTCGCCCTTGCATTCGTCCCGCTGCTCATCGCGCAGATCGTCTGGGCGATCGTGTTCTACTTCACGCGGTACGTCAGTCTCGCGTCGCTGGTAAGCGCCGCCATTCTGCCGATCGCGATTCTCACCTGGTGGCGTGATCCAGCCTCACCGATCTTCATCGCCAGCGTCATGGTGGCGGTGTTCGTGTACTGGACGCATCGTGCCAACATCGGCCGTCTTCGCCGCGGCGAAGAACATCGTTTCGTGAAGAAGCCGAACGTCTGATGCGGTGCGCGGTCGTCGGAGCGGGAGCGTGGGGAACGGCGCTAGCCGATCTTCTCGCGAGAAACGGACATGAGGTTCGCCTCTGGGCGTACGAAGCCGACGTCGCGGAGACGATAAACTCCCGGCACGAGAACTCGAGGTTCCTCGCGGGGCAGAAGCTCGCTTCGTCACTAGTGGCGGAGAACGCGTTGCCGCGGGCGCTCGCCCAGGCGGAGGTGGTGGCGATCGCCACTCCGTCCCAGGTGATGCGAGCGATCCTGAAAGAAGCCCGGCCGGCGCTGAAGGCAGGCGCTCCGGTGGTAATCGCGAGCAAGGGCATCGAGCTGGGAAGTCTCGCCCTGATGACCGATGTGGCGAGCGAGGAGCTTCCGGATGCTACGGTCGTGGCGCTGTCCGGGCCGAGCTTCGCGAGCGAGGTGGCGAGCTGCCAGCCAACAGCCGTCGTTGCCGCATCTGCTTCCGACGAAGCCGCCGAGCTGACGCAGATTGTGCTCAGCTCACCCTATTTTCGGGTCTACACGCATACCGATGTGATCGGTGTCGAGCTTGGCGGTGCGCTCAAGAACGTCATGGCGGTCGCGACCGGAATCGCCGAAGGACTCGGTCTCGGATTCAACGCTCGCGCCGCGCTCATCACGAGAGGCCTGGCGGAAATGACCCGGCTCGGCATCGCGCTCGGCGCCGAGCCGGGGACCTTCGCCGGTCTCGCCGGCCTCGGAGACCTCGTGCTCACCTGCACCGGGTCTCTGAGCCGGAACCGCGCGGTGGGAGTCGAGCTGGGAAAGGGAAAATCGCTGGAAGAGGCGCTCGCCAAACGCGAAACCGTGGCGGAAGGCGTGGCTACGGCGCAGAGCGCGCGAGATCTCGCGGCGCGGGAGAACGTCGACATGCCAATCGTTGATACGGTGAATCGAGTACTGTTCGAGGGTCAGTCGGCGCGCGGCGCGATCGCCGCGCTGATGACCCGGGAGCTGCGAGCGGAGGTGGATCGATGAAAGCGAAGGAGCCTGTTCAGGAGTTTTTTTCCATCGGCGACGTCTGCGCGCTCACCGATCTTAAGCCCCATGTGCTCCGGTACTGGGAAAGCCAGTTCAAGTTTCTGCATCCCGCCAAAAACCGGTCGGGCAACCGGGTCTATCAGCGACGCGAGATCGAGCTGATCATGCTGGTGAAGCAGCTGCTCTACACCGAGAAGTACACGATCGACGGCGCGCGTCAGAAAATCGACGAATACAAGAAGAGCGGCGAGCTCCGGACGGCGGCCCGGGCGGCACTGGATTCGCAAGCTGTCGAGGCAATGGAGAGCGACCTGCGCTCCATCCTCGCGATACTAAACGGGCAGGTCGAAGAACGGGGGAATAAAAGTTGATCGAGCCACTCGTGGTACTGGTGCCGGCTTACAACGCGGAGCCATCGCTGGCCAAGGTAGTGAAGGACGTGAGAAGGAATCTTCCGAAGGCTTTCATAATAGGGATCGACGATGGCTCGACCGATGGGTCGCGCCAGCTTCTCAAGACCGTCTGCGATGAAACGATCGAGTTCGACAAGAATCGGGGCAAGGGCGCCGCACTCCGGGCTGGATTCGACGCCGCTCTGGCAAAAGGAGCCGCCGCCGTGCTGACGATCGACTCGGACGGCCAGCATGACGCGGCTTTCGCCCCCGCCCTGGTGGCCGCGCTCGACCGCGCGGACATCGTCATCGGCACTCGCGACCTCTCCGGAGAATCAGTGCCCAAACACCGGCGAGTCGCGAACATGATCTCCTCGGCCGCCACGCGCGCCGTGTCAGGCGGGAAAGTTCGCGACAGTCAGTCGGGCTATCGCGCGTTCAAGGCCGACGTCCTTCGCAAGGTCAAGGGCGAGGGCGACCGTTACGAGTACGAGACCGACTTCATCATCCGCGCGGCGCGACAGGGATTCACGACCGCCAACGTTCCGATCTCGACGATCTATGGATCCCCGAGCTATTTCCGTGAGTTCAGAGATGCCTGGCTCGTGATCAAGGTACTGTGGCGCCACCGCGCCGGGATCTTTCACCGTTGAGACTGCTGTGCACGAATGACGACGGCATCCTCGCGTTTGGACTTCAATGTCTCGTAGAAGCCGCAGAGCCGCTGGGTGAGATCACGGTCGTCGCGCCGGACCGGGAACAGAGTGCGACGAGCCACTCGCTGACACTCCACCACCCGGTGCGGCCGATCGAGCGCGGAGAGCGGAGATTTCAGGTCGACGGGACACCTACCGACTGCGTGATGCTCGCGGTGGAAGCGCTAATGCCGGAGCGGCCCGACTTCGTTCTCAGCGGAATCAATCACGGGCAGAACATGGGTGAAGACGTCCTGTATTCCGGGACGGTGGCGGCGGCGATGGAGGGCCTATCCCTGGGAATTCCTTCGATGGCGATCTCATTCGCCGGGGGAGATCTCAGAGCCGATGTTTCGATGCTGCGAGATCAGGTCGAGCCGTTGCGTACACTGCTGCGTCAGGTACTCGAGCTCCCTTCGTTTCCCGAGCACACCCTTTTGAACATCAACCTGCCGCCGCTCAAGGCGGCCGACATAAAAGGGGTACGGCTCACCCGGCTCGGCCGGCGCGTTTACTCGGATTCACTGAAGCCGATGCAGGATCCATGGGGACGCCAGATCTACTGGATCGGCGGCGGGTCGATCGAGTGGTCGGGAGAAGAAACCTCCGATTTCCGCGCTGTGCAGGAAGGGTACATCTCGGTGACTCCGCTCCATCTGGACCTCACCCATCACGCGATGCTGGCGGCGGCGGAGACCTGGTGGCCGCACCTCTAGAGCACGAGTTTCGGGGTCCCAGACGGCGCCTGGTGGAAACGCTGCAGCAGCAGGGAATTCGCGACCTGTCTGTCCTGCACGCAATCGATGTGACACCCCGTCACCTCTTCGTGCCCACCGGTGTCCAGCACCGCGCGTACGAGGACTCGGCTCTGCCGATCGGGAGCGGCCAGACGATCTCCCAGCCATCGATCCATGCGCGTTATCTGGAGCTGCTCAAGCTGACCGGCAACGAAAAGGTTCTGGAGATCGGGACGGGTTCGGGCTATCAGACCGCGCTGCTGTCACAGCTGGCCGCGCAGGTCTTCTCCATCGAAAGGATTCCGGCTCTGCTCGACGGAGCCCGCGACGTCATCCGCCAGATCGGGGCGCGGAATATTTCGTTTTTGCTTGGCGATGGAACTCTTGGCTGGCGACAGTATTCGCCGTATGATGCGATTCTTGTTGGAGCGGGAGCGCCGGAGGTTCCCTCGACTTATCATGAGCAGCTCAAGGAAGGCGGACGAATTCTGATTCCACTTGGCGACAGGGAAGAGCAGACCCTCTTCATGTTCACGCGCCGGGGCGATACTCTGGCGCAGACGGAGATTGCGCCAGTCCGTTTCGTCCCGCTCGTCGGCAAGTACAGCTGGGAGGGAGCGTAGTGCCGAATTCGCCACAGCGACCGTTCGTACCGAAGAGCACGCCTCCGCAAAAGCGCGCGCCGGCCCCGGAATCGGAGTTCCGTATCGCCAGGCCGTTCGTACACGGCCAGGCAAGGAGCTACCCAGGTGCTGAGTCCGTAACCGCGGAACTCGCAGCGCTGGCATCGATCACCGACTTTCTGGCGGCGGACGCTCCGCCCGCACAGTCGGAGATTACCGCCGCGGAGGCGCCGGCTTGGGAGGCGCCTCCCGCAGTCAGCGATTTTCTCGCGACCGGCGCACCGTTCGACTACGAAGCGGTCGAGGCCGGCAACGACCCGTATGAGCTTCCGCCAATCGAGCACTTTACCGATACCGTTGCGGAAGCGGAAATGCCGACCGCGGACGAGTATGAACCGCCAGACGATAATCCGTTCGGCGACTTCCCGCTGGCCTCGCGATCCGACGAGCACGGGTGGGAGGACACAGACTGGCAACGTTACGACTGGCGGTCGGCGGCGGCTCTTGGCGAGGCTGGCGATCCGGCGGCGAACACTGCCTGGGCCCAGACTGACTGGGGAACGTCCGGGGCGGGAGCGAAGGATGTGCGCGAAACGGCGGCGCAGGCCATTGCCGACGCGCTCGATGGCATCGCTCGTCGAATCAGAGACGGTGATCTCGTGATTCCCAAGGCCCCCGCCTCGGTCCCCGATCCGGCAACCATAGCGGCCACCCTCGCCGCGTTGTTAGGAGTGCGTCGCTAAAGAGGCATGAGCACAATTCACCTCGAGATCCGCGGCCGGGTTCAGGGCGTTGGGTTTCGCTGGTTCGTTCAGGAGACCGCGCGCGAGCTCGGTCTCAGCGGCTGGGTAAGTAACCGGAGGGACGGCAGCGTGGAGCTCGCCGCGGCTGGGGCTGAGGAAGCGCTGGAGAAATTGCGGACGGCGGTGAGGAACGGGCCCCCCGGCGCCGTCGTTCAAACCGTGAACGACTTGCCTGCGCCCGAAGAGCGAACCCTTCCAAAACCGTTCACGATCGCGCGGTAGTACCGCCCCAGGAGGAATGTCACCCATTGCTCGCTGCGCGCTGCATCCGCCCCTGCACGACAACCACCGCGAGCAGAAATGCCCCGCGGATTACCCACTGCCACCACGGGCTGACTGTCCCTTCGAGATTCAGCAGATTCAGAATCACTCCGAGCAGCAGCACGCCCGTCAACGTCAGGCCTGCGCCGCCCTGACCACCGGTCAGAACGGTGCCTCCCACGACTACAGCCGCGATGGCATCCAGCTCCCATCCGGTTCCGGCTACTGGCTGCGCAGCACCGAGTCGGGACGTGAGCACCACCCCGGCAAGCCCGGCAAACGCACCGCTCACCACGTAGGTGATGACCAGGACCCGATCCACCTTGAGCCCGAGCAGGCGCGCGGCATCCATATTGTCACCTACCGCGTATACATGGCGGCCGAACCGCGTGTAGCGCAGGACCACCCAGCCAGTGGCGAAGGCGAGCAGAAGGAGCACCACCGGGACGGGTAGCGGACCTATCTCGCCACGACCAAGCCACGCAAGTCCGCTAGCGCCCGGTGCGAGAGGGATCGAGTTCTCGCCGGTTGCGGCGAGCGCCAGGCCGCGGGCGGCGATCATCATCGCAAGAGTGGTGATGAATGGCTGTATACGCGCTTTCGCGATCAGGAGTCCGTTGACGAGCCCGATCAGGGCGGCGACGCCGACTCCAGCGGCGATCGCCGCCAACGTTCCGAATTTGGCGAAGTAGACCGCGGCCACACCGGCGACGGCGAGAACCGCACCCACGGACAAGTCGATTCCGCCCGTCAGGATGACGAAAGTCATACCGAGGGCCACCAGACCGACCATGCTGTTCTGCCGGACGATGTTCAGCAGGTTCTCGGAGGTGAGAAAGGCCCCGTAACGAGCAAATCCGAAGGCGAGGGCAACGACGAGAGCGACGAGTGCCCCCTGATGCCGGAGAACCGCCAGACCTCGCTCGCGGAAGGACGGAGCAGTTTTGGGGAGTGCCTGGCTCATTCCCTAGACCCGCTTCGCGCGCTGGAGGTACACGGCGAAGAGAATGATTCCCGCCTTGAGCGCGAGCGACCAGGCATAAGGAACGAGCAGCATGTTGAAGCTCGTCGCAATCACCTGCATGATCAGCGCGCCGACTACCGTGCCGAAAATCGTGGCGCGCCCGCCCGTGAGGGCAGTTCCTCCGACGACTACGGCGGCGATTGCATCCAGCTCGATATTGACGCCTACCTTTGCCGCATCAGACGCCCCGAGCCGCGACACTTCTATCAGTCCGGCGACACCCGCCAGCAGGCCGGAAAGAGTGTATGCGGTGATGAGCGTCCTTCGCACTGGAACGCCCGCGAGCCGCGCGGCAGCGGGGTTTCCGCCGGCGGAGAGGAGATACCGTCCGAACGGCATGGCACGCAGAGCGAATGCCGCCGCGGCCGCTACTAACAGGGCTATCACGACTGGGGTCGGCACGGGGCCGATGTGGCCGCGGCCGAGGATCTCGAAACCTGGCTCGTTGATCGGCACGAGCTGGCCGTCATTACTGATTACCTGCGCGAGGCCTCGTCCCGCGATGAGCGTCGCGAGCGTAACGACGATCGGCTGGATACGGTCGCGTGTAATGAGCGTGCCGTTCACGAAGCCGACCAGCGTTGCCGCTGCGAGCGCGATCGCGGTAGCTGGCACGATTCCAAGGCCAAGCTGAACCGCCGCGACTGAGCCCGCGATCGCCATCACCGATCCAACGGAAAGATCGATTCCGCCGGTCGCGATGACGAGCGTCATCCCCACGGCGACCAGCACCACTTGCGACGCCTGGAGCAGAACGTTCCAGAAATTGCTGGTCGTGGCGAAATTCGGTGTGAAGAACGAGTTCAGCAGCACGAGAACGATCAGCGCTATCAGCGCGCCCGATGCCGACCCGGGCGCGAGCCATCCCGGGATGCGAGAGGCGCCGAGTGAAACTGCCGAAGACGGGCCGGTCATTCCGGTTGCGCGCCCTCCGCTACGGCGCTTCCGCTCGCCATTGCGCGGATTATCGCGTCCTGGGAAATGTTCTCACGGGACAGCTCGGCGACGTCGCGGCCGTCTCGAAGAACCCTGACCCGCGAGCTGCCTTCGACCAGCTCCTCGAGGTCGGAGGAGATCATCAACACTCCGAGCCCTTGGCGGGCCAGCTCGTTGATTAGCGCCTGAATCTCGCCTCGGGCTCCGATGTCGATGCCGCGCGTGGGTTCGTCGACGATGAGGAAATCGGGATTCGTACAGAGCCAGCGAGCGAGCAGGACCTTCTGCTGATTCCCGCCCGAAAGCTCCCGGATTTTCTGGTCGGCGTTTGAAGCCTTGATTGCAAACCGCATCATGAATCTTTCGACGACTGCCTGCTGCTGCTTGCGATCGACGATCCCCAGCTTCGTCAGGGTGGGAAGAGCCGCCAGGGTAAGGTTTTCGCGCACGGAAAGATCCGGTATGATCCCTTCGGCTTTCCGATCCTCGGGTACAAACGCGATTCTGGCAGCTATTGCATCGTTCGGAGACCGGATCTCCACGTGTTTGCCGCGCACCTCGATAGTTCCGCCGTCGATCGGGTCCGCGCCGAAGAGAGCGCGCGCTGTTTCGGTCCTTCCCGATCCGAGCAGGCCTGCCAGACCGACGACCTCGCCTTCGCGAATCTCCAGAGAAACGCCGCGCAGCCTGGTCCCGGACTGCAGTGCGTGGGCGCGGACGAGCGGGACGGTGGCCGAAGCCTCACCGGCGTGAGCGGTGAACGCCGTAGCGCCCAAGGCCAGTGCTTCGCGCGACTTGCCGAGCATCAGGCAGATCAGGTCGATCCGTTCCACATCTGCGAGGCGCCGCGTCGCCACGTATTTCCCGTCGCGCAGAACCGTGACGCGATCGCAGATCGCATACAGCTCGTCAAACCTGTGACTGATGTAGATGATGCCGGTGCCCCGTGATTTGAGCTTCCGAATCAATCCATAGAGAAGAGTCACCTCTCGCTCGGCCAGCGAGCTCGTCGGCTCGTCGAGCACGAGCACTTTCGCGCCCAGGGATACCCCGCGCGCGATCGCGACCATTTGCTGCTGCGCTGTGCGCAGTGTTCCGACGGTGGCGCGAGGGTCCATGTCGAGACCGAGATCGTTTAACAGCGCCGCCGCGCCGTCGAACATCGCGGTCCAGTCGACGAGCCCCCATCGTCGCGGCTCGCGGCCCAGAAATACGTTCTCCGCGACGGTGCGGTAGGAAAGGAGGTGAATCTCCTGGTGAACGGCGATCACGCCCTCTGCCTGCGCCGCGGCCGGCGTGGCGAAGTTCACGGGACGGCCTTCGACCGACATCGCACCCTCGTCCCGGAAGTACGCGCCGGTGATGATCTTCACCAGCGTGGATTTTCCCGCGCCGTTTTCTCCTACCAGGGCGTGCACTTCGCCGGTGTCGAGGGAGAAATCGACCTGGTCGAGTGCCGTGACTCCGGCGAAGCGTTTTACGATTCCTTCCATCCGGAGCAGGGGAGCCCGTGGCGTTGAGCTCTGGCCGTCAGACATTTCCTGCGTCCCGGTGGACCGCCGCTCGTCAGTAGGCTTCGGCTACGAACTGGGCGGCGTTCGTCTTGTCGAATATCCGGTCGGTGAGCAGGATCTTGGTGGGGATCTGCTCCTTTTTGCGCAACTTGTCGATCGTCTCGAAAGCCAGCGGTCCGAAGCGAGGGTTGCTTTCGACGGTGACCGCGAGCTCTCCCCGCTCAATGGCCTCGAGCGCCGCGCGCTCTCCATCGATCGACGCGATGATGACGTCGGTTCCGGGCTTTCGTCCCGCATCCTTCAGCGCCTGGATAGCCCCAAGTGCCATCTCGTCGTTGTGCGCGTACACCGCGGTGATCCTCCTGCCCATCGATTGAATCAGGTTCTGCATCACCGCCTGTCCCTTCGCCCGCGACGCATCGCCTGTCTGGGATGCGATGATCTTCATACCGGGGTGCTTGGCCAATGCATCCCTGAAACCGGCGGCCCTGTCTCGCGCGACCGAAGAGCCCGGTGTCAGAGTGAGCTCAACGATCTCGGCTTTCCCGTTTGTTGCGTTGGCAAGCCAGTCGGCAGCCCGACGTCCCTGCTCCACGAAGTTCGATCCGAGGAACGTCACGAAGTCCTGTCCCGCGACGCCGGCGGCTTCTCGATCGACGAGGATGACGGGGATATTCGCCTTCCTAGCGGCCGCGAGAGCGGGAGCGAGTCCCTCGAACTCCCGCGGGGCGAGGAGAATCACGCTTACCCGCCTCGCTATGAGATCCTCGACGTCGGAGACCTGCTTGGATGTCTGTCCCTGCGCATCGGTGACCACCAGTTGTACACCGCGCTTTGCCGCCTCGTCGCGGAGGCTTTTCGTCTGGGCGATTCGCCAGGGGTTATTGGATTCCATCTGTGAGAATCCAACGACGTAGCTCTCACCTGCGTCCTTCCGAGTGCAGGCGGCGATGCTGGTAAATGAAAGCGCGAGCACGGCAACCTGCGCAATCTGCCTCCAGGAACGTTGGAAAGCGGCCATTGGACTAGTCCGGGCGGAGGTAGTTGATACGAGTGGTGGTCCGATGGCGCATCGAACCTGTCTGAAGGGGTTCAGACGGGTCCACTGTGCAGCCGCTCCCCCGGATTGTCAAGCGAAGGAGTCCGGTCTTGACACCCGGCGGTCCGCACCCGTATGCTCGTCTCCTTGAACCGCACTGAACGGGTTCAAACTGGTTCGATTCCGCGCATTTCCTTTGATAGCGGGGCTATGACCGGAAAACGTCCTAACATTACCGACGTCGCTTCGCACGCGGGCGTTTCCAAGGCAACCGTCTCCGCCGTTCTGAACGACGGCCAAGCGGTGAAAGGCCGCACCCGCGACAGAGTTCTTGCCGCAATCGAGCTGCTGAACTATCGCCCGACTCAGCAGAAGGGTCGCTCGACCCGCCGGTATCGGAGCATTGCACTCCTGATCAAGGAGTACGACAACCCCTACTACGACGAGGTGACGGCAGGCGTCCGCGCCTATGCTGAAACGCAGGGATACATGCTCCTTGTCGTGAGCAGCGAAGGTAGCTACGAGGCGGAGCGCAGGGCGGTCGAGCTGCTGCGCGACAAGGAGGTCGACGGGTTGATCGCCGCGCCGGTGCTCGATGACCATGCCGATCTTTCGCATTTCTTCGAGCTGAAACGTCGAAACTTTCCTTTCGTGTTCCTCGAGCAGGTAAGGGGGGTCTCCGCCAGCCTCGTCGATCTGGAAAACGTCGGCGCGTCCCAGAAGGCGGTGGAATACCTGTTCGAGCTTGGCCACCGGCGCGTCGCGCACTTCGCCGGTCCTGCTTATTCGGCGCACAGTCAGGAGAGAGTCGACGGAGTGCACCGCGCATACAGCCGGACGAATCTGGTGTTCGATCACAGTGACATCGTTTCGGCCGGAGCGCACTTCGAAGATGGCTATCGTGCCGGGCTCGCCTTCTTTCGAACTCGCGCGCCTGGCGAGTGTCCGACGGCGGTGACGTGTTACAACGATCTGGTTGCGATGGGCCTCTGCAAGGCGCTGACGGAGCTTGGGCTGAGGTGTCCGGAGGACATTTCGGTCATCGGCTTCGATGACATCAAGTTCTGCGAAACCTTCTCGGTGCCTCTGACATCCGTTCGGGTGCCGAAGTTCGAGATGGGTGACCTCGCCGCGCAGATGCTGATTCGGCACATCGAGTCCAAGCATGCCGTAATTCCCCAGAAAGTCTACCTCGACGCCGCGCTCGTGATTCGACGTTCCACCGCGCCCCCATCCCAGGCCAGGCTTCGCGTATCCGGCATGACGGGCGAATTGGGCCTCCTCGCCGAGCGTGGCGCGTCAGTCCTTTCACCCGAACTCCCGGTGGCCTGCCTAACGTGATCTCCCTCATTTCGATTATCTCACCGCCACGGTACGGCGCTCACGTCATAGTCGCTGCTCTCGCACTGGGCTGCGCGCCGTCCGTACCGCCCGCGCCGCCCCCGCCCCCCGCGGCGGTAGTCGCAGAGACTCCGGC
>Ga0136631_10000288_pt1 | contig 15661 bp, 15 predicted proteins | sample AntDrymUQ6012206_2_FD_104655 | JGI IMG/M metagenome (GOLD analysis project Ga0136631, IMG submission 104655) | Polar desert sand microbial communities from Dry Valleys, Antarctica - metaG UQ601 (22.06) | ecosystem: Environmental > Terrestrial > Soil > Desert | place: Antarctica: Dry Valley... | reverse complement strand
CGCCGACGGAGGGGGACGGCCACCTGGTTGCTCATCTTTTGGCTCCTGTTCGGGGGTGGACGCGTTCGACCGCGCGCAGCCGGACGGAGGCGGCGCGCGGGTTGTGCTCGGTCTCGGTGTCGTCGGCCCGCTCGGCGCCCCGGGTCACCAGGCGCAGCTCGGGCTCGTGCCCGGCGGGCACGAAAGGCATGTCGGGGGGGACGTGGCTGGTGGCCCCGGCGGCGAAGGCCCGCTTGACCAGCCGGTCCTCGAGGGAGTGGTAGGACTCCACGACGACCCGGCCGCCCACGGCGAGCACGTCGATGGCCGCGGGGATCGCCCGGCGCAGCGTGGCGAGCTCGTCGTTGACCTCCATCCGCAACGCCTGGAAGGTGCGCTTCGCGGGGTGGCCGCCGGTCCGGCGAGCCGGCGCCGGGATGGCGTCGTAGAGGAGCTCGACGAGGCGTGCCGAGGTGGTGAACGGGGTGGTCTCGCGGCTGCGGACCACCGCGTTGGCGATCACCCGGGCGAACCGCTCCTCGCCGTACTCCCGGAGGATCCGGGACAGCTCGGCTGCGGTGTAGGTGTTGAGCACGTCAGCGGCGGTCGGGCCGGTGGTGCCATCCATGCGCATGTCGAGCGGTGCGTCCTCGCGGTAGGCGAACCCGCGCTCGGTGACGTCGAGCTGGAGGGAGGAGACGCCGAGGTCGAACAGGACGGCGTCGACGGCCGGCAGACCGAGGTGGTCGAGCACGTCGGGAATCTCGTCGTACACCGCGTGCACGCCGGTGAACCGGCCACCGAACGGCGCGAGCCGCTCGGACGCCATCGCCAGAGCGGTGGTGTCGCGGTCGATGCCGACGACCCGGGCGAGCGCGCAGCTCTCGAGCACCGCCTCGGCGTGGCCGCCGAGGCCGAGCGTCGCGTCGACGAGGACTGCGTCCTCGTGGTCGAGCGCGGGCGCCACCAGAGCAACGACCCGGTCTAGGAGCACCGGGACGTGGTGGGGGGTGGGCATCGGTGGTGTCTACCGACCCAGGGTCATGATGAGCAGCAGGACGGCGGAGACCCCCACTGAGGCGGCGGCCGAGAAGGCCATCAGCGCGGCGGTCTCCCGGGCCTGGTGGCGGACCCGGCGCACCCGCGGTGCCGATCCGTTCCGCGCACCGGCCGACAGACCTGCTACGACGGACGGCGTCGACGGCGTGATGCTCATGGTCTCGACCCCTGAGGTTGGCTTGTGGCGGCTTCGCTTGGCCAGGTCCCTGCCCGCTCTCCGTCGGGGACTCGCCGTCTGGTGCCGGGGAAGGTGCCCCAGAAGACGAAGGAGAGCGGGCGCGAGACCTGGTCCTGCGATGCCGTTGTGCTGTTGTGGTGGTGCCTTCGTGGGTGGTGCCTTCGTGGTGGTGCGTGGTGGAGCGTTGGTGCGAGCCCGGTCAGACGCCGGGGAAGATCTCCTCGCTGAGGTCGCTGAACTGGTCCTCCTCGGAGGCCAGGTAGGTCTCCCAGTTGGTCGGGTCCCAGATCTCGACCCGGTCCAGGGCGCCGATGACGACGACGTCCTTCTGGAGGCCCGCGTAGCTCCGCAGCAGCGGCGCGATGGAGATGCGTCCCTGTTTGTCGGGGGTCTGGTCGAACGCTCCGGAGGAGAGCATCCGCACGTAGCTGCGCGTGGTCCTGTTCGTCAGCGACGCCTCGCGCAGCTTCGCGGTCAGCGTCTCGAACTGGTCGAGGGCGTAGACGGTCAGACAGCGCTCCTGGCCACGGGTGACCATCAGCCCCTCCTCCAACGCGTCCCTGAACTTGGCCGGGAGGAACAGCCGGCCCTTGTCGTCGAGCTTCGGGGTGTAGGTACCGACGAACATCGGCCGACCCCCACTTCCACTCCCTTGTCCTCCACTTCGCTCCACTCTACTCCACTTTCCCCCACCGTCAACCACATTCCAGCTGAGCCGGTGTCCCTCTGCTCGGCGTACGCCGGCGGACCGGGGGCGTAAGTTGCCGCTACGGCCTACGGTTGTCCCAGACCCGGCCAAGCTGGGCGAGCGCTGGACTGCGCTCGTGATGTCAGGAAGGACATGGCGTGGCAGAGCCGACGACGCAGGAGCGCACCGAGGGCACGGTGCCGGGAGGTGGCGTGACGACCCCGTCGCCTCGTGGAGGCGCCGACCTGGAGACCGTGGCTCGCGTGACCGGCCGGGTGCGCGCCAACATCGAGCGGGTCATCGAGGGCAAGCCCGACGTGGTCTCAGCGGCGATCGTGGTGCTGCTCGCCGAGGGCCACCTCCTCATCGAGGACGTGCCGGGTGTCGGCAAGACGATGCTGAGCAAGGCACTCGCGCGCAGCATCGACTGCTCGGTCCGCCGCATCCAGTTCACCCCCGACCTGCTCCCCTCCGACGTCACGGGGGTCTCGGTGTTCAACCAGGACACCCGCGAGTTCGAGTTCCGCCCGGGCGGCATCTTCGCCAACATCGTGGTGGGCGACGAGATCAACCGCGCCTCCCCCAAGACCCAGTCGGCGCTGCTGGAGTGCATGGAGGAGCGCCAGGTCACCGTCGACGGCACGACGTACCTGCTCGAGGCGCCCTTCATGGTGATCGCCACACAGAACCCCATCGAGATGGAGGGCACCTACGCCCTTCCCGAGGCGCAGCGCGACCGGTTCATGGCGCGGGTGTCAGTGGGCTACCCCGTCGAGGCCGCCGAGATCGCGATGCTCAACTCCCACACCTCGCACAACCCCCTAGACGACCTCGAGGCGGTCACCGACGCGGCCGAGATCCGCAAGGTGGTAGGCATCGTGAGCCAGGTCTACGTCTCCCCCGCAGTCCAGCGCTACGCCGTCGCGCTCACCACCGCGACCCGGCGTTCGGGCGAGCTGATGCTGGGGGCGTCGCCGCGCTCGACCCTGCACCTGGTCCGGGCCGCCAAGGCCGTGGCCGCGATCGCCGGGCGCGACTTCGTGCTTCCCGACGACGTGCACGGGCTGGCCCGTCCGGTGCTCGCGCACCGGCTGCTACCGAGCGTGGAGGCCGCGATGACCGGACGCAGCACCACCGCCATCCTCGAGGGCATCGTCAGCACCGTCCCGGTGCCCGACGGCTCCGCCTCCTGACGGGGCGCTGGTCGTGCGCGAGGCACTCTCGGGGCTGACGGTCCGCGGACGGGCCTTCCTGGCGGCCGGGCTGACGGCCGTCGTCTGCGCGATCTTCCTCGGTGAGGACTCGCTCGTCCGAGTTGGCGTCCTCATCGCCGCCCTGCCGCTCATCACCGCTGCCTTCATCGCTCGCAGCCGCTACCGGCTGGCCCTGGTCCGCACGGTCACGCCGCAGCTCGTCGCCGCCGGCCAACCGGCCCTGGTCAGGCTGGCGCTCACCAACGAGGGCCGGACCCCCAGCGGGCTGCTGCTGCTGGAGGACCAGGTCCCCTACGTGCTGGGCGCCCGTCCGCGCTTCGTGCTCGAGGGGATCGGCCACGGCTGGCGCCGTCACGTGACCTACCAGGTGCGCTCAGATGTCCGCGGCCGCTTCGAGATCGGACCGATGAGCGTGCGGGTCAGCGACCCGTTCGGCATGGTCGAGCTGGGTCGCTCGTTCCAGACCGCGGCCAAGCTCGTCGTGACGCCGCGGACCGTGCCGTTGCCGACCATCCCGCTCGGCGGCGCGTGGACGGGGTCGGGCGACAATCGCCCGCGGGCGTTCGCGTCCGGCAGCGCCGAGGACGTCACCGTGCGCGAGTACCACCGCGGTGACGACCTGCGCCGGGTGCACTGGCGCAGCTCCGCCCGGGTGGGCGAGCTGATGGTGCGCCGCGAGGAGCAGCCCTGGCAGTCGCGCGCAACGCTCTTCCTCGACAACCGCATGCGAGCGCACCGCGGACAGGGCATTGCGTCGTCTCTCGAGACCGCCGTGTCGGCGGCGGCGTCGGTCGCGGTCCACCTGAGCCGACGCGGCTACACCGTGCGGCTGGTCACGGCCACCGGTGAGGACCCCGGCACCGTGTGGCACTACCGCGACGCCGAGCTCAACACCCGCCCCCTCCTCGAGGCGTTGGCCGTCGTCCAGCCCACCGCCCAGGCGCACTTCGACACCGGCTGGCTGGCCGACTCGTCGCACGGCGGCCTCGTGGTGGCGGTGCTCGGCGGCCTCGACCCCCACGACCAGCCGATGCTCCGACGGATGCTGCACCATTCGGGGTCCGCGCTGGCGATCGCCCTCGACGTCGACCAGTGGCAGGCCGGTGGGGGCGCCACGGCGGGCAACTCCACCCTCCTCGGGCGGTCCGGCTGGCGGTCCGCCGACCTGCGTCCCGGCGACCGGCTCGAGACCATCTGGCAGGAGCTCGGACGCAGCAGCTCGCAGGGGGCGCGCCTGGCTGACCGTGACCATCGTCCGAGCGTGGAGCCCGTCGGATGACGACCTCCACGAGCGCGGAGACACAGTCCCGCGACACCGCCAGCCCCACCCGAGGGCTCCCCCCGCGCCTCCAGGGTGGCCGGGCGAGCGGCGCGGTCGCGATGATCGGCCTGACCGCCGCCGCGGCGGGCACCACGTGGGTGGCGATGTTCGCTTGGCGCGGCTTCACCACCCAGTCCCTGGTCTTCCTGGGGCCGCTCTTCATGCTCGGCCTGCTGGTCGGCGGTGTCGGGATCGCCCTGCGGCTCGCCCGGCTGCCCGTGCTCGCCGTCCTGGCGGTCCAGGTGGTCGCGTCGTCCTGGGCCGCCCTGGCCGTGATCACCGGCAACGCCCTCCCCACCAGGGCGACCCTCGCCGACCTCGGCAGCCGCATCAACGGGGCCATGGAGTCCTCGCAGGCATACGCCGCACCCGTCCCGCCCGACGCCGCCGGCGTCGAGCCGCTGCTGATCCTGGGTGGGCTGGCCTGCCTGCTGCTGGTCGACCTGCTGGCCTGCTCGCTGCGGCGGGTGCCGCTCGCTGGCCTCCCGCTGCTGACCATCTACACCGTGCCGGTCAGCCTGACCGGCGAGGGAGTGTCGTGGTGGGTCTTCGCGGCCACCGCGGCGGGCTTCGTGCTGATGCTCTTCCTCCAGGAGAACGAGCACCTCTCCCGGTGGGGCCGCACGCTCGGGCAGGACGCCCAGGACCCCAGCGGGTTCTCCGTGCGCACCGGCGACGTCCGCTCCAGTGCCGCCGGCATCGCGGGGTTGGCGACCGCGGTGGCGCTCCTGCTGCCGATGCTGATCCCGACCTTGACGCTGTCGCTGTTCTCGGGTGGCTTCGGTGCCGGGGGCCAAGGCGACATCCGGATCATCAACCCGACTACCGACCTGCGCCGCAACCTCCAGCGGGGCGCGGACATCCCGCTGGTGCGCGTGGTGACCGGCGACCCGAACCCGTCGTACCTCCGGGTCGCCGTGCTCACGCGACTCGGCGACGACGAGTGGAGCTCGGGCAACCGAACGGTGCCGCAGGACAACCTGGCCCAGGGCACGCTGCCGGCCCTGGAGGGGGTCTCGGTCGACGTGCCCCGGCGGGAGTTCTCCTACCAGGTCGAGGCCCTCGACGGCTTCGAGTCGATCTGGCTCCCCACCGCGCAGCACCTGGCGCGGATCCAGGCGCCGGGTGACTGGCGCTACGACCTCGGCACCATGGACTTCCTCTCCAGCGACGAGGACCTCACCACGGCCGGCGTGTCCTACGACTTCACCAAGGTCGACCTCGACCTGGCCGCCCTCGAGATGGCCCGTGCCCCGGCCGCGCTCGGCGCGGTGGACGCCGAGTACACCGCCACGCCCGGCAACCTGCCCCCGCTGGTGCGCGAGCTGGCCCGCGAGGTGACCGATGGCTTCACCACGCGGTTCCAGCGGGCGGTGGCTCTGCAGGAGTGGTTCCGCGGGCCGGAGGGCGGCTTCCAGTACAGCCTCGAGGTGACCGACGGCAACGGCGCCGGCGATCTGACCTCGTTCCTGAGCGAGGAAACGGGAGGCCGGATCGGCTACTGCGAACAGTTCGCGTCGGCGATGGCGGTCATGGCCCGCACGCTCGGCATCCCGGCCCGGGTGGCCGTCGGCTTCCTGACCCCCGAGCAGACCGGCGTCTCCAGCTACGAGTACAGCGCGCACGACATGCACGCGTGGCCCGAGCTGTACTTCCCGGGTTCCGGCTGGGTGCGCTTCGAGCCCACCCCGGCCGGCGGCCAGAGTGCGGTCCGGACCACCACGCCGGACTACACCCAGGAGCGGCTGCCGAGCTTCGAGCTGCCCTCCGACGGCCCGAGCGCCGCCCAGCCCAACGAGGACCTGCCGACCCGGGGCGGCGACGCCGTCACCGACGACCCCAACGCGGCGGACACCACCTCCGACGGTGGCTTCTCACTCGGCGTCGTGGGTCGCCGGATCCTGGCCGGGCTGGGCGTGGCAGCCCTCCTTGCCGTTCTGCTCCTGCTCCCCCGAATGGTGCGCGAACGCCGTCGCACCCGGCGATGGGACGTGGGCGGCCCGCCCGCCGCCTGGGCCGAGCTGCACGACACCGCGACCGACCTCGGCATCGCCTGGCGGTCAGGCCTCTCGCCCCGGGCGACGGGCGACCGCCTGGTCCAGCACTTCGGAGCTCCGGTGGAGGACGGCACGCCCGAACGGCCCGCCCGCGGACCCGAGGTCGCCCCCGCGGCGGCGGCCGCCCTCGACCGGATCGTCCACGAGGTGGAGCTGCTCCGCTTCGCCCGCAACCCCGGCACGGCCGCCGACCACGAGCTGCGCTTCGACACCGAGCTCTGTGTCGCGGCCCTCGAGGGTGGCGCCTCGCGCAACGCCCGCGGGCGCGCACACTGGTGGCCGCGCTCGGTCTTCACCCGCGCACCCCGCCAGGCATCCCACGGGGCATCACGCCGGGCGTCGGCCGAGGCCGAGGCGGACGCGGCGACGCTGGCGGGTTCCGGCGTGGTCGTCGACCACGTCGGCTGACGCCGAGCAGGCGCCGAGTCACCGGGTGCGGGTCAGGAACCGCCGCGCTCGTCGCGGCGCTTGCGCCACCGCTCCTCCATGCGCTCCATGAAAGAGCCGCCCGAGGATGAGGACGACGACTGGCTGCTGCTGCGACCGCGGGAGCTGCGCTTGCGGGAGCGACCGCCCTCGATGAGGGTGAAACCGGCCGCCGGCGACTCGGGGGCGCGGTTCTCGTGGCCGACCGGGGTGCCCCCGCGGAGCGCGGTCAGGGCCATGGTGGCGGAGCCGAGCATGATCACGAAGCCGGCGATGCCCAGCGGCGTGATCGTCAGGTAGGCGCCGGCGATCAGGACCGCGACGCCGGCGGCGAAGCCGACTCCGGCGAGGATCGCCCGGCGCCGCGCGCTCTGCCGGAAACTCGTGCCGCGCAGGGTGGAGGCGAGCTTGGGATCGTCTTGGACAAGGGCGCGCTCCATCTGCTCGAGCAGTCGCAACTCTTCTTCCGAGAGTGGCACGCTTCCTCCCCTGCCTGGTGGTTGAGGCCAAGTCTAGGCAGCGTCTGGTCACGGCGGTAGCGTGTGTCACAAATTGTCTGACTCTTCAGGATCTGGCAGCCAGCAGACTGGCCGGTCCGACGACAGAGGGGCCGAACCGATTGGTCGCCCGGTCGACCGCCCGGTCGGCGTCGGACCAGCCGTGGTCGCGCTCCCCGAGCATCAGCTGACGGTGTACTCCGGCCCGGGGCACCAGCCCTTCGACCCGCACCCCCACCAGCCGCACCCGGGCCCGCTGGAGCCTCAGCGCGTCGTACAGGGTCGACGCCGTGCGGAAGACCTCCTGGGTGACGTCGGTTGCCTCGGGCAGCGTGCGGGACCTGGTGATGGTGGTGAAGTCGGCGAACCGCACGGTCAGCGTCACCGTGCGGCCGGCCACGCCGGCCACCCGCATCCGGCCGGTCACCTTCGCGGTCAGCCGGAGGATCTCACGCACGATCACCTCGCGGTCGTCGGTGTCGCGGCCGAAGGTCTCGTTGGCCCCCATCGACTTGTCGGGCTCGAAGGGTCCGTGCCGTGGGGTGATCTCCCGGCGGTCGTCGCCCCAGGCCAGCGCGTGGAGATGGCTGCCGAGGGAGTCGCCGACCGCGCGCTGGAGAGTGCGCAGCGGGGTGTGCGCGACATCGCCGACGGTGATGAGGCCGAGCCTGTGCAGCATCGCCTGGGTCTTCTCCCCCACGCCCCACAGCTCCCCGACGTCGAGCGGGTGCAAGAAGGTGGTGACGTCGGCTGGCGGCACCACCACCACACCGTCGGGCTTGGCGCGGCGACTGGCCAGCTTGGCCACCGACACCGAGGCGGCCACCCCCACCGAGCAGGTGATGCCCTGCTCGTCGTGGACGACGGAGCGCAGCTGCTCGGCGATCCGCAGCGGCGACCCCAGGCGCCGGGTCGAGCCCCGGACATCGAGGAACGCCTCGTCGAGAGAGAGCACCTCGACCAGCGGGGTCACCCGGCGGAAGTTCTCCATCACCGACGACGACACGTGCCCGAAGGTCTCGAAGTCCGGGGAGATCACCACCGCCTGCGGGCAGAGCCGACGGGCCCGGGTCATCGGCAGCGCCGACCGGACGCCGTACTGCCGGGCGAGGTAGTTGGCCGACAGCACCACCCCCCGCTGGCCGCCGCCGACGATCACCGGGACGTCCTGCAGGTCGGGACGGTCGCGGGTCGCCACCGACGCGTAGAAGGCGTCCATGTCGACATGCAGGATCGGGCACCCTGCGGAACGACCCATCACGGCCCCCTGCGACAGAGCCGAGCAGGCGGTAAGTGCCGGAGGAGCGAAGCGGAGGAGGAACTTAGCGCCGGCTCGGCGAGGTGTCCATGGCCTGCGAGCCGTACGCCGGCCCCAGCTCGCGCGGGTTGGTCTGAACCGCAACCACCTGATCTCTCAGCGCTGCGCGAGGACGTGCAGCTGCGTGGCGAGGGGGAGGTACTCGGGACGCTCGGCGACGGCGCGCTCGAGCTCGACGAGGGCGGCCGTGGAGCCGGGCTCGAGGTCGAGAAGGGAGCCGGGGACCAGGTCGGCGAAGACCCTGATGCCGTGGACGGTCGTGGGTCGCAGGCCGGCGCCGGTGAGCAGCGCGGTGAGCTCGTCGTGGGTGAAGCGGTGGCCAGATCGATGACCGGTTCGGCCGTCGCCCGCGCTGGCGTCGAGGAGCGTGCGGGCCTGCTGGAAGTGACCGGCCATCGCCCGGGCGATGACGGCGGCGTGCCGCTGGGCGACCAGCAGGCTGAGGCTGCCGCCGGGACGGAGCACCCCGGCCAGGGTGGCCAGGGCGGCCGCCGGGTCGGGGACCACCTCGAGCACGCCGTGGCAGAGCACCAGGTCGGCGTCCCCCGCGTCGGCTCCTTCGGCTCCAGCGAGGTCGGGAAGGCCGGCGAGGTCGCCCTGGACGCCGGTGACCAGGGCGGTGACGCCGCTCTCGGCGGCCCGGCGGTCCAGCGCCGCGAGCGCGTCGGGGCTGGGGTCGACCACGGTGACCCGGTGGCCGAGCTCGGCCAGCCGGACGGCGAACCCGCCCGTGCCGCCGCCGATGTCGATGATCCGGGCACGTCCCTCGGCACCAGGGGTCTCGAGGACCCGACGAACGGCTTCCCAGACCACAGCGGTGCGGGCCGCGCTGCGGCGCGCGCTGGGCCGGTCGGCTGCTCGCTCGGACATGGGACACAGCCTAGGGCGAAGCGGCGCACGGTCGGGGGGCGAGTCATCCGGGGCTCCCGGGGCTGCGGTGCCAGAGCTTGCGAGCGACCTGCTTGACGTCCTCGCCGGCCGGCTTGATGTCGGCGTACGGAGAGAGCCGGAACCCGCTGGAGTGCACCAGCACCCGTCGCTGCTCCACGCCCAGGAACCCCTCGGGGACGACGGCCAGGTGCTCGTGGACGGCCTCGATGCCGGCGGTCTGCCAGAGCCGGTGCAGGGTGAGCAGGTCCCAGGCGCCGGTGCCGCGCAGCGAGACGCCGCGGTAGCCGGTGCGGCGCAGCTCGCCGCGCACCACCAGCAGCCACGAGCCGAAGACGGTGGCTGCGTAGGGACCCTGGGCGTCCTCGAAGAACGTTGCGTCCACCGGACCCGTCGCGTCGTCGAGGGTCAAGAAGACCACCCGGCGACCCGACCGGATCGGCGGGGTCTGGGTGGCCACCTTGACCCCCGCGACCAGCAGCTCGGCCTTGCTGCGCCGGCGGAGCAGGTCGGAGCCCCGGGTGACGCCGAGCTCGTCGAGGAACTCCGCGTAGGAGTCGATGACGTGTCGGCTGGCGTCGAGCCCGAGGATTTCGAGCTCAGCTCGCATCCGCTCCTCGGGCGTCATCTCCGGCAACCCCGAGGCCTCCCCCTCGGCCGGCGCGTCCCCGAGGTCGAGCGCGAGCTGCACCGACGTCACCGGGTCGGGTGCCTGGGTGGCCCGGGACTGAGCGGCTGCCTGCGCCCAGATCCCTGGTGCGGCCAGGGCGTGCCGTTCGGTCGCGGGCGCCTCGTTGCGGGTCGCGGGGTCGGTGCTGCTGCGGGCCGCGGCCTGCTCGGCCCGGGTGTCGGCCGGCCGGGTCGCGGCCCGGCCGCGTCGAGACGACGAGCCGCGGCCGCGACCGGCGCGCGCCACCGCCCGCGCATAGCGGTCGAGCTCGGCGACCTGGAGCAGCAGGTCGCGGCGGGTGACCCGGTGCCGGCGCTGCACCGACCCGCCGCCGGGTCCGGAGGCGTCGGTCACGAGACCGTAGACGGCGTCGAAGGCGCCAGCCAGCACCAGCCGCTCGGCGATCGGCCGGGAGGGGTGGGCGCGGTGCCAGAAGTCGGTGAGCGATCGGTAGGGGTCGGTCGGCCCGTCCGCCGTCAGCGCACCCCGGCCGACGGTGATCCGCTCGATCTCGGCCTCGGAGATCCCCTTGACCTCGGCGAGGGCGAGGCGGATCGCGTAGCCCGCGGCCTCGTCGGGGGCGGGCTCGACGGCGTACTGCTTCTCGGAGGTGTTGACGTCGAGGGTGCGCACGCCGACGCCGCAGTGCCTGGCGTCGGCGAGAATCAGTCGTTTGGGGTACATGCCCGGGTCGTGGGTGAGCACCCCCGACAGGAAGTGCGCCGGCCAGTGCGCCTTGAGCCAGGCGGACTGGTAGGTCGGCAGCGCGAACGCCGCGGCGTGGGCCTTGCAGAAGCCGAACGACGCGAACGCCTCGATCACCTTCCAGATCGCCTCGACCATCGGCAGGGAGTAGCTCCGGCCGAGCGCCCGCGGGTAGAACCAGAGCTTGGTCTGGGCCATCCCCTCGCGGTCGCCGAGAGCGCGGCGCTTCTCGTCGGCCTCGGCGAGGCTCACGCCGGTGAGCTGGGCGATCATCTCGATCACCTGCTCGTGGAAGACCACCACGCCCTGGGTCTGCCCGAGGATCGGGCGCAGGTCGTCGTGGAGGTAGGTGGGGGCCGCCCAGCCCTGCTTGGCGTTGAGGTAGGGCGTGATCATGTCGCTCTTGACCGGCCCCGGCCGGAACAACGAGATGTCGGTGATGATGTCGGCGAACGAGCCGATGCCGGACTTGCCGACCAGCTCGCGCTGCCCGGGCGACTCGATCTGGAAGACGCCGAGCGTGCGCGCCTGGCTGATCATCTCGAAGGTCGTGTCGTCGTCGAAGGGCACCTGCGCCTCGTCATCGAGGTCGACCTCGACACCGTCGACCCGCTTGATCTCGGCGACCGCGTGCGCCATCGAGGACTGCATCCGGATGCCGAGCACGTCGAGCTTGAGCAGGCCGAGGTCCTCCACGTCGTCCTTGTCGAACTGGCTCATCGGGAACCCGGCGTAGCTCGCCTCCACCGGGGTGCGGTCGAGCAGGGTCGCATCGGAGAGCAGCACCCCGCACGGATGCATGGCGATGTGGCGCGGCAGCCCGTCGAGCCGCTCGACCAGCCGGAAGAAAAGATCAAAGGCCGCCCCACTCCCTCCTTGATGCAGTCCGCTGGCCCGGAGCTCCGGCAGGTCCCGCAGCGCCACCCGGGCGTCGCGGGCCCGGATGTGCGGGAACGCCTTGGCGATCGCATCGATCTCCCCCGGTGGCATCCCGAGAGCGGCCCCGACGTCGCGCACGGCGTGCCGGACCCGGTAGGTGTCCATCATCGAGACGCAGACGCACCGCTCCCCGCCGTACTTGTCGAGGATCGCCTCATAGACCTCCAGCCGCCGGGCGGACTCGACGTCGACGTCGATGTCGGGCAGTGCCTGTCGCAGCGGCGAGAGGAACCTCTCCATCAGCAGGCCGTGGCGGATCGGGTCGACCCCGGAGATGCCGAGCAGGTAGTTGACCACGCTGCCCGCGCCGGACCCCCGCGCCGCGCACCGCACCCCCATCTCGCGGATCAGGTCGGTGACGTCGCCGACGGTGAGGAAGTACGACGCGTAGCCGAGCTGCGCGATCGTCTGCAGCTCGTCGTCAAGGCGCTTCTGAACCCGCTGCCGCGGGGCCGAGCCGTAGCGGTCGCCGATCGCGCCCTCGCACCGCGCCCGCTCGGCGTGAACTCGGGGAAGTGCACCTCCCCCAGCCCGAGGTCGGCCCGCGGGTCGAGCGCGCACCGGTCGGCGACGGCGCGGGTGCGGGCCAGCAGCCGGTCGGCCTCGTGGACGGCACTGCCACCGAGGCCGGCCAGCCGACAGATCTCCTCGGCCACCTCGTGCATCTGCTTGCCGGACTTGAGGAACCCCTCGGCGTTGCTGCGGTCCAGGTGGCGCAGGTCCAGCGGCACCAGTCGCCGGGCCGCGTCGAGGACGTCGACGGTGGGCGCGTCGAGCCGGTCTGCGTAGCGGACGGCGTTGCTCAGCACGGTGCCGAGGCCGACCGACCGGGCGATCCCGGCCATCCGGGCGGCATGGGCGGAGGTGCCCGGCCCCCAGTCGCCGCTCGGCTGCCTCCCCCGCCGATGGGAGACCAGCTCGACGAGGAGGTTGCCGGCGGGCACCAGCTCCCGCCAGGGCGCCAGCGCAGTGAGGGCGAGGTCGTCGCGGCGCACGGTCGCGGCGGTGCCGACCAGCGAGGCCGGCCCGAGCAGCACCATCACATCACCGGAGCCCAGGAAGGGGGCCAGCAGGTCGAGGTCGGCGACCGGGCTGCCGCGCTCGCCGGCCAGCTGGACAGCGGAGACCAGGCGGCAGATCGCCGCCCACCCGCCCCGGCCACCGCCGGGACCGCCCGCGTGGGCCAGCAGCGTCACCCGGGGCAGCCCGCCGCGCTCCGGCGCCAGGTCACGGAACGCGCCTCCGCGCGCGGGTGCCCTCACCGTGCTCGGCGCCCTGCTCGGCGCGTAGGCCAGGTCCACCCCCAGGACCGGGCGGATACCGGCGGACCGGCAGGCCAGGGCGTGCTTGACCGCGCCGTAAGCGCCGTCGCGGTCAGTGAGCGCGAGGGTGTCCATCTCCTGCTCGACCGCCCACTCGACGAGCACGTGCGGGTGGGAGGCGCCGTACTGCAAGGAGTAGCCGGACGCCACGTGGAGGTGGACGAAGGGGTCGGACACTAGGCCGCGCCAGACCGCCCGGTCGGCACCACGATCCGGAGCCCGCCGGGCAGGTGCGGCGCGAGCCCGAGGGCCTGCTCGACGACGCCGAGGAACCGGTCGGCGTCGCGCACCAGGTCGTCGGCCTCACGCTCGGTGACCGCGCGGGTGGACCCCGCCTCGGCCGCGGCCCGTTTGCCGGCCCCGGCCGCGAAGAAGGTGGCCCACTCCCCCAGCTCGGGGGCCACCTCGGCCAGCAGCACCCAAGCGTTCTTCTGCCGGGGCCGCCGCCCGGTGGCCGGCCGCGCCCGGGCCGCGAGCAGCGCAGCCGCGGCCCGGAGCGCGGCCACATGGGCGCACGCGTAGCGGGTGGGGACGTCGGTGGCGACGGTCGCCTCGTGGAGCGAGTCGGCCGCGCGGGCGAGGTAGGAGTGTGTGGTCGCCGGCAGCGAGCCGGGATGCCCGGGGTGAATCGTCATCGTCGTCACCTCAGTCCGCGCAGCCCACGAGCTGCCAGCGCCCGTCGGTCCAGCTGAACGCCAGGTCGAAGACACCGCCGGTGTCGGTCGCCCCACGGCCGGCCTCCACCCGCCACATCTCACGCTCGGCGACCAGGTCGACGGCACCGGAGGCAGCGTCGTCATCGATCGCCTCGTCGGTGCCCACCAAGGCCCGCACTCCCGCGGACTGCCACCACGGGCCGGTCTCCACCCAGTGCGCGAGCACCGCCCGCACCTTCCAGAGTCGCCCGCGCCACAAGAACTGCTCGGGGCCCTCCTCCTGATCACCGGAACCGCCGCCCTTTCGCACCTCGACGGGATCGTCGTACAGCCTCATCGCGTTCTCCTCCGCAGCCGTCGACCCCCTGGACCGGCGGGGACGGGGGTCGAGGTCGCCCCCACCGGTCGATCGAACAGATGTTCGATCGAGACCAAGGTACACGGCTGCACCGACAGCGCGTCAAGATCTGCGAGGAGCCGACTCAGCGGCCCTTGAGGAACGCGTTCGTGTCCTTGTGGAAGCAGAAGAACAGCAGCACCGCGTTGAGGACCAAGGAGACCACCGTCAGCGCGAGGAAGGCGTCGGGGAGGTTGCGGTTCAGGCCGACCACCGAGGTGAATCCGGCGAAGACCACCAGGGTCACGATCGACCAGCGGGCCCATCCGTGGCCGGTCCGGAAGAACACCGCCAGCACCCAGCCGAGCAGGGCCAGGACCACGAACATCACGAGCGCGACCGGCACGAAGGACGGCACGATCTCGCTGCGCTCGAGCGCCTCGAGGCCGCCCTCCTCCAGCAGGGTGCGGGCAGAGGTGTTGCCCTCGGCCCAGGACCGCACGAGCTCGTCGCGGAGCACCACGGTCAGCAGCGCGGTCACCCCGCTCAGGCCGATGACACCGGCCAGCAGCCACGACGCCACGCGCACGGACCGGGGCAGGACCACGGACACCGAGGTGTCCGCCGCCCCCGGGTCGGTACGCGGGTCCATCCGGGCGTCCTCCTCAGTCGGGCACGTGGCTAGGGTCGGCGCCATGAGCAGCGAGCATCCCGCCGTCACCCGCTTCCGCGGTGAGCACACCCTACGGGGCGGGACCGGCCGCATCATCTCCCTTCCGGCGTCGGTCCACACGGCTGCGCTCGCGGCCGAGGCCCTCGGCTGCGAGGTCGGTGCGATCGCCAACAGCCTCCTCTTCGACGCGGCCGGGTCCCCGGTGCTGATCCTCACCTCGGGCGGTCACCGGGTCGAGGTGACCAAGACGGCCGCCGCCATCGGCGTCGACGAGCTGCGCCGGGCGACCCCCGAGTTCGTGCGCGAGCACACCGGGCAGGTCATCGGAGGCGTCTCGCCGCTGGCCCATCCGCGCCCGGTGCCGACCTACCTCGACCCCTGGCTGCGGCAGTACGACGAGATCTGGGCCGCCGCCGGCCACCCCGCCGCGGTCTTCTCCACGACGTACGACGAGCTGCTGGCGATGACCGGGGCCACCGAGATCGACGTCGACGGCTGACGCGCCCCGGCATCCTCGTGGCCACGGCGCTGACTATCGTGAGCCACGTGGAAGCACTCCCCCTGGCGTTCTCGAGCGGCTGGGCCAGCGGCATCAACGCCTACCTCGTCGTGCTCGTGCTCGGCATCGCCGACCGGGTCGGCGACTTCGGCCAGATCCCGGACCCGCTCGCGCGCTGGGACGTGCTGGCGGCAGCCGGTTTCCTCTACGCGATGGAGTTCGTCGCCGACAAGAT
>Ga0136631_10000287_pt1 | contig 15725 bp, 12 predicted proteins | sample AntDrymUQ6012206_2_FD_104655 | JGI IMG/M metagenome (GOLD analysis project Ga0136631, IMG submission 104655) | Polar desert sand microbial communities from Dry Valleys, Antarctica - metaG UQ601 (22.06) | ecosystem: Environmental > Terrestrial > Soil > Desert | place: Antarctica: Dry Valley... | reverse complement strand
GAGCCGATCGAGTCCAAGGGCGAGGCCCCGCCGGTGCGCTTCCGGGGAGCGCCGGACGAGCTGCGCGAACGCGCGCAAGAGCTTGGCCTGAAGGTGGATGGAGACGTGGGGCCCGAGCTGGTGTCCTGCCGCACGGCAAGCCTGGCCGAGCAGTGGGGCATGAACGACGCCGTGGGGATGATGGTCGGCCCGCCGATGGACACAGCCCGGCTGGCGGAGCTCACGCGCACACCGGCCACCACGGAGGAGTCCGCCCAGGCCGCCGAAGCCTTCTTCATCGCCCTCGGCCTTCACGTGGAGTGGGTCGGGGATTCGCCCGGGCTGGTGCTGCGGCGGATCGTCTGCCAGTTGGTGAACGAGGCCGCCTTCGCCGTGGGCGAGGGCGTGGGCTCGCCCGAGGATGTGGACGCCGGTGTGACCCTTGGCCTGAACCACCCGCGCGGGCCGTTCGCCTGGGCGGAGGTGCTGAGCCCCGAGAAGGTGCTGGAGACGATCGACGCCCTGTGGGAGGAGCGGCGCGAGGAGCGCTACCGGGCCGCCCCGCTGCTTCGCCGGGCGGCGTCGCTGGGGATCTCGCTGGCCGCGGCCGGGGAGCGCTGATGGCCACCGCCGACCTCACCGTGCTCACGCTCGGGCGCCCCGACGTGAGCGCCAGCGGCTACATCGCGGAGATCCAGCTCCGGCTGGCCGCCCAGGAGCGCGTGCACTACGAGATGCACGCAATGGGCACCTCGCTCGAGGGGACCGTCGCGGACATCCTCGCCGTGGTGGGAGAGCTGCACGCGGTGCCGTTTGATCAGGGCGCGCCGCGCGTGTACACCGTGCTCAAGCTCGACGAGCGCAGGGATCGCCCGGACCAGACGCTCGCGGACAAAGTGCGCTCGGTGGAGGAGCGGCTAGAGGGGGTCTGATACCGCCAGGGGCGGGCCCGTTACGGCCATCCCCACTTCGGCGCCGACCTCCCGGAAGGAGTCCGGCCCGGCGGAGCCTTCGGGAAGCGCGCCCGGACCTTGAAGGGCCGTTCTGCCAGGATGCGTTCATGAGCGATATCGAGCGCCGCCCGTCCCGCAGCGTCCGCGAGCAGCGGGCCTACCGCTTCGCGCTGGCCACCGCCACCTTCGGCTTCCTCGCCGTGGGCGGCATCGTGCTGGCGCTGGTCGGCGTGATCAGCCTGGGCCTGCCGATCCTCGCCCTGATCGCGGCCGCCATCTGCGGCCTGCTGTTCCGCCGTACCGTGAGCTAGCGCGAGGACGGGCGCCCGGCGCGAAGGCCCCGGCGCGCTGCTAGGTTGGGGCTTGTGCGGGGGCACGGGCGTACTCGGCTGATGATGGTCGCCCTATCTGCAATGGCGCTGGTCTTTCCGGCCCATTCGATAGGCGCCGCCGACGACCTCTCCTACGTGAGTCGGGCATCGGGCTTCAACGGCTCGCCCGGCGACAAAGATTCACGCTACGCCTCCGTCTCGGGCGACGGGCGATACGTCGCGTTCGCTTCGGTGGCCGAGAGCCTGAGCGACGAGGACGGGCAGTACGCCGACATTTTCGTCCGCGATCTCCTGACCGGCCAGACGACTCTCGTAAGCCGAGCGGACGGGCTGGCCGGAGCGCCCGCCAACGGGCCGTCTGACTATCCATCGATCTCGGCGGACGGCCGCCACGTGGCCTTTCAGGCCGAGGCGAGCAACCTGAGCTCAGAGCACTACGACGGCGTCGCCCACGTCTACGTTCGCGACCTCGTAGCCGGAACCACCACCCTCGCGACCCGGGCGACCGGGTTCGCCGGCGCGTCGGCCACCGACCACTCCGAGGACGCGTCGATTTCCGGTGATGGGCGCTACGTCGCCTTCACCTCCTCCGCCGACGACCTGAGCGCCGAAGACGGCGACGGGCTCGATGTGTTCGTGAGGGACCTTCTGCTCGGCACTACGACGCTGGTCAGCCGCAAAGACGGGATCGCGGGCGCAAGCGCCGCGGGCACCGACCCCTCGATCTCTCTCGACGGTCGTTACGTCGCGTTCAGCTCCGGCGACGTCCTCACGGAGGAGCGGGACTCGGGCTACGGCGACGTGTACATCCGGAACCTCGAAAGCGGAGTGACCGAATTGGTGAGCCGGCAAACCGGGCCTGGCGGGGGTCCGGGGGACGAGCGATCACGGGCTGCATCCGTCTCGGCCAACGGACGCCATGTGGCCTTCGAGTCGACGGCGAGCAACTTCGCCGATGAGCCCACCTACAACGCCAACGTCTACGTGCGCGATCGCCAGGCGGGTACCACCACCCTGGTCAGCCGTCCCAGCGGCACCTCCGGGGTGATCACCCACCAGTTCTCCATCGAGCCGGCCATCTCCGCGGACGGGCGCCTGGTCGCGTTCACCTCTCAATTCAACGGCCTCACGGCGGAGCCCGACTCGGATGGGTTGGACGTCTTCCTGCGCGACACCGTGGCCGACACGACGGTGCTGGCCAGCCGCGCTTCTGGTGCGAGTGGCGCCGCGGGCGACAGCGGCTCTCTGTACCCGGCTATCTCCGGGAACGGAGCCATCGTCACGTTCCATTCGTCGGCGAGCAACTTCAGCGACGAGGACGTCGATCATGAGGCGAATCCCGTCAGCGACGTCTTCGCTCGGGAGTTCGGAGCCAGTTCCCCTCCCCCGGAACCCGCGCTGCCCGGACCGGCTGCGCCGCACGGGACGGCTCCCCCCGAAGCTCGACGCACCGATGCCTCAGATCAGCGGACTGCTCCCAGGGACATCGTTGCCCCGGTGGTCTCTCGCGCGGCTTGGACAGCGGGACGTTTCGCCGCAGGACGAGGGCGAACGGCTCGCGTGGCGCGCCGCGGCGTGCCACGGGGGGCGAAGCTCAGGTTCGTGCTGTCGGAGCGCGCCGACGTGAGGATCCGATTCCTCCGGGTCTGTCGTCCCAGCGGATCGGTTCGCTGCGGCCGCACGAGGACGGTCGGGAGGGTGCTGCGGCGTCGCAGGCCCGCTGGACCAAACGGGATCAGGTTCACCGGCCGCCTGGGCTCGCGGCCGCTCGCGCCCGGGGCCTATCGCGCGGTGGTGTGGGCGACCGACGCCAGCGGGAACAGATCTCCCAGCCGTGCATTGCCTTTCAGGCTCGTTCGCCGCTAGCCGCGGTCGCGCAGCTGCCTGAGCACGAAGTGCAGGATCCCCCCGTGGCGGTAGTAGAGCCACTCGTTGGGGGTGTCTATCCTCACGCGGGCGTCGAACTCGATCGCCTCTCCCCCACCCTCGGGCTTCGCGGTCACGCGAAGCCCGCGAGCCCCGTCCTGAAGCTCGTCGAGGTCGTAGGTCTCGCTCCCGTCCAGGCCCAGCGACTCGGCGGACTCCCCGTCACCGAACTGCAGCGGCAGCACGCCCATCCCGACCAAATTGGAGCGGTGGATGCGCTCGTAGCTCTCGGCGATCGCGAAGCGGATGCCCAGCAGCCGCGGGCCCTTGGCCGCCCAGTCGCGCGATGAGCCCGAGCCGTACTCCTTGCCGGCGAGCACGCACAACGGCACGCCCTCTTCGGCGTACTCCATCGCGGCGTCGTAGACGAACCGCTCCTCTCCATCCTTCAGCGTGTAGCCGCCCTCGGTGCCGGGCGCGAGCTGGTTGCGCAGCCGCACGTTGGCGAAGGTGCCGCGCATCATCACCTCGTGGTTGCCGCGCCGCGAGCCGTAGGAGTTGAACGAGCTTCGCTCCACGCCATGCTCGATCAGGTACTCGCCCGCGGGAGAGTCCTTCTTGATCGCCCCGGCCGGTGAGATGTGATCGGTGGTCACGCTGTCGCCGAGGCGCGCGATCACGCGGGCGCCGGTGATCTGCTCGAAGCCCTCCGGCGCGTGCGCCGCCATTCCCTCGAAGTAGGGCGGGCGCTTGACATAGGTCGACTCGTCGCTCCAGGCGTAGCGGTCGCCCTCGGGCACCTCTAGCGCGTTCCAGTTCTCGTCGCCCTCGAACACCTCGCCGTAGCTCTTGCGGAACATGTCGGACTCGATCGCCGACTCGATCGCCGCCTTCACGTCCTCTCCCGAGGGCCAGATGTCGCGCAGATAGACGTCCTCGCCGTCGCTGCTCTGGCCCAGCGGCTCGTTGTAGAGGTCCAGGTCCATCCGACCCGCCAGCGCATACGCCACGCACAGCGGCGGCGACGCGAGGTAGTTCATCTTCACCTCGGGGTGGATGCGCCCCTCGAAGTTGCGGTTGCCCGACAGCACCGAGCACACGGTGAGGTCCTCGGCCTCGATGCCCGCCGAGATCTCGTCCTGCAGCGGGCCCGAGTTGCCGATGCAGGTGGTGCACCCGTATCCCACGAGGTCGAAGCCAAGCGCCGAGAGCGGCTCTGTGAGCTGCGCGCGATCGAGGTAGTCGGTGACCACCTTCGAGCCCGGCGCCAGGCTCGTCTTGACCCATGGCTTGCGCTGCAGCCCGGCCTCCACCGCCTTCTTGGCCAGCAGGCCGGCACCGAGCATGACCGACGGGTTGGAGGTGTTGGTGCAGCTGGTGATTGCGGCGATCACCACGGCGCCGTCCTGGAGATCGAACTCATTGCCGTCGAGCTTCACGCGGGCGCTGGAATGGGCCACGTCGCCGCGAGCCACGTTCTCGTGCCGATGGGCGGGCTTGCCGTCGTCCTCGCCGCTGTCCTGACCGGCGATCGAGGACGGCGGATCGCTGGCGGGGAAGGTGTGGCGGGCTCCGTTGCCCCCGTGGTCGGAGTCCTTGCCGTTGCGCTGATCGGCCAGCTCGCCGAGAAAGTCGCTCGCGGCGGCCGACAGCGACACCCGGTCCTGCGGGCGCTTGGGGCCGGCGAGGCTGGGCTCCACGGTGGAGAGGTCCAGCTCCAGGGTGTCGGAGTACTCGGGATCCACCGACGAGTCGTCGTGGAACAGGCCCTGCTCCTTGGCGTATGCCTCCACCAGCTCCAGCCGCTCCTTCGGGCGCCCGGAGAACTCCATGTAGCGCAGCGTCTCGGCATCCACGGGACAGATCGCGCATGTAGAGCCGAACTCCGGGGACATGTTGCCGAGCGTGGCGCGATCGGCCAGCGCCAGGTTGGCCAGGCCGGGGCCGTAGAACTCCACGAACTTGCCGACCACGCCGCGCTCGCGCAGCATCTCGGTCACGGTGAGCACGAGGTCGGTGGCGGTGGATCCCTCAGGCAGCTCGTTGTCCACCCGGAAACCCACCACCTGGGGCAGCAGCATGGACACCGGCTGGCCGAGCATCGCCGCCTCGGCCTCGATTCCGCCCACCCCCCAGCCGAGCACTCCCAGGCCGTTGACCATCGTGGTGTGGGAGTCGGTGCCAACCAGGGTGTCGGGGAAGGCCTGCCCGTCGCGAGACTCGACCACGCGCGACAGGTACTCGAGGTTCACCTGGTGACAGATGCCGGTGTTGGGCGGCACCACGGCGAAGTTGTCAAAGGTCCCCTGGCCCCAGCGCAGGAAGGCGTAGCGCTCGTGGTTGCGCTCGTACTCGCGCTCGGCGTTCTTCTGGAACGCGAGCCGCTCGGCGAAGCTGTCCACCTGGATCGAATGGTCGATCACCAGCTCCACCGGCACGAGTGGGTTGATGGAGGTGGCGTCCCCACCGAGCTCCTCCATCGCGTCGCGCATGGCCGCGAGGTCCACGATGGCCGGCACGCCGGTGAAATCCTGCATCAACACGCGGCTCGGGCTGTAGGCGATCTCCTTCGAGGGCTCGTCGCCGGGCTGCCAGCCGGCCACGGACTCGATCGACTCCTTCGTCACCGAGTCGCCGTCCTCGTTGCGCAACAGGTTCTCCAGCAGCACCTTGATCGAGTACGGCAGCTTCGCCACGTCGTGAGGGTCGGCGAGGGCGTCGAGGCGAAAGATCTCGTGGCTTTCGCCGCCCACCTCGAGGGTGGAGCGCGCTCCGAAGCTGTCGGGGTGGCTCACCGCTCCAAGATTACTTGCGGCACTAGCGCAGGCGCACTTGCAGCCGGCGTTCGGTTCTTGACGGAGGCGAACGCCGGATCGTCCTGAGCGTCAACGTGGCGCCCCCGGCACGCCTGGTGCGTATGGGGATCGTCACCCGCTGGCTACGGCCCGGTGCGATCGGGCCAAACTGCTTGCGCCCGAGGACGCGCGTGCCGCGACGTATCACCGCTTGACCTGCACATCGGATAGCACTCAGCGCCGGGCACACGAAACGGAGCGAAAAGCGGCCGGTGGTGAATCTCAGTCCCCTGATGGTGACCGACGGCGCGCAGTTGACGAAGTTGTCGATGCGATCTCCGGCCAGCGAGGCGGGAGCCGAGCGTAGGCAGCCGATGCGATCGGGCTCGCCGTCCTTGGCCCGAACGCGGTCGCCTTCGAGCGCTGTAAGCCGGTCGCGGCCAGGGCCCGGGACGAGCAGGTCGCTCGCGAAGTCGTCGTCTACGCCGAAGCGATCGTCACCGGATCCTCCGTAGATGCGGTCCCTTCCTGAGCCACCGCTGAACGTGTTGTCCCGCTCGTCACCGATGAGCACATCGTTTCCCACGGTGCCCTCCACAACCTCGATGTCTGCTGCCAGATCGTCGCCTTCAGCGGGCTCGCCGTCGTTGGGGCCATCGCCAAAGCTCGCACGCACACCTCGTTCGGAGCCCAGACCCAGGACGGCGTTGTCGCGCCCGCGCCCGCCGCTCAGGCGATCTCCGCCGGACTCGCCCGTGAGAGTGTCGTTGCCCGAGCGGCCGGTGAGGGTGTCCGATCCGGGCCCGCCGCTGATCCGAGTACCGACCGCGGCCGCGCCGAGCACGTCGTCACCGGCGCCCCCTCGGATAAAGGTGACCCGTCCGAACACCTCGTCGCCCTCACCCGGGCTGCCGTCGTCGACTCCCGTTCCGGCGGTGGCCACGACCGACTCGGACCGGGCTGAGTAGTCGATCGACGCCTAACCTCCGTCCACAGCCCCCATCCGGTCGGCACCCGGCCCGGCCGCGATGTAAGCGTAGCCGCCGACACCGACCAGATCGTCATCTCCCAGCCCGCCGGAGAGATCCCCATTCAGGCCGGTCATGCGGACTGAATCGTCGCCGGCGCCGAGCAGCACTTCCGCCCGATCGACCGCTCCGGGTCGCGAGCAGAGCGCAGTTCCCGGTGTGACGATGCGGCACCCGCGACCTGCCCTTAATGTCGAGTTCGACTCGGTCACGCGTACCCGGCTCCGCGACAACTTTTCGATCACGAGACGGTTTGCGTCCGTGGCGCGATCCACGACCACGAGCCCGAAGGTGGTCTCGATGTCCTCGCTGCAACCCGCAACTTCATCGCAGACGTACGTGTCGTCGTCAAGGCGCACGACAGCGGCGGACGCCGGCTGGGCGGCGATCCCGGCGACGAGCATGACCGCGAAGGTCAACGTAACGCGCACCTGGGTCACGGCCGCAGGGGGCCTGCCACCAAGAGCCTGGCGTACCCGCTCTGGCTGGCTGCCGCCGCCCGTGTGCCGCGAAACAGCGCCCGCGCGCGGTAGCGGCCCTCGGCGCGAGGGCGGAACCGCACGGACGCGCTGCCCGCCACCGCGCGGGTGCGGTAACGGCGCGCGAACTGCCACCCGAACAGCGGGTCAAAGCGCTCCACAAGGACGGTGACGGGACCCGTGGAGGCAGGCCGCACCGCGGCCCCGATCGACACAGCTCGCCCGGGCATGGACCGGGCCCCGCGGGCGCCGTCGATGACGACCCTCGTGGAGGTGATGGTGCGCACTGAGCGGCCCAGCCGGTAGCGGCCGGCACTGCCACCACTGGCCTGCACGGCGGCGTAGTAGCGCCCGGGACGCAGGCGGCGCGATGCCGTCTCGTTGCCGCCCCCACCGCAGGCGCATTCGAGGCGACGGCCGCTTTGGCGCAACAGCAGGAGGTCGAAGTCGGCTCCCCTCGCCCGCAATCGCAGGCTCACGTTGCTGCGCCGCAAGACATCGAAACGGAAGAGGTCGACCACGTCGGCGCGCGAGCCGTTCAGCGATCCACGCACGCGCCGGCCCAACCGGCGACCGGGCAGCGAGTCGTCGCGGCCGGCTCCCGCCACCTGGAGATGGTAGCGCTGCCGTCCACGAGCGCGGCCATCGGCCTCCACGAGCAGCTTGTGCAGGCCACCGTCGCCCGGGCCGGGTGTGTAGAGGAGGTAGCCGCCGCAGGAGCGCTGGCGCAGGAAGCGACCCCCGAAGGAGCGCGCGCCGTGGCCGAACAAGCGCAGGCGCATGCAACGCCCGCCGGTGGCCAGGTTGATCCTGTAGGAGCGACCCTCGCGCATCCGGCGCGACCATGCGTCGTCGGTGTTGCCCAGCCGGTCCAGCGATCGCGTTACTCCTCCGGGCGGCAGCCGCCGTCCCGGCGGCTGCGCGGCGCGCTGGGGGGCGAACAGATCAAGGCGAAACGCGCCGTCCACCGACCCGGTGCGCTCGGCCACCCGTACGACGTAGCTCGTGTCCGCTTCCGCCTGGAAGGCGATCGCGGCCTCACCGTCGGCGTCGGTGCTGTCGCAGCGCACCGCGGTGAGCTGCGAGCGGCGACGGCTATACACATCCAGCACAGCGTCGAGGTCTCCCGCCGCGTTCAATCGCAGCGCCAGCCTGCGAGCGGCTCCGGGACGAATCTCATACCACACCGAGGCACGGCTCTCCGAGCACGAGGAGAGAGGCTCGCCGTCCTCCAGGGTGGCCTCGGAGGTGGTCCCGCGCAGGCTGGCCGGGGGCTCGATGGCCACCGCGCCAGAGCGGTCGTCGTTCGAAGGCGCCACGGCGTGTGCCGTTCCCGTCACCACTGCGAACAGTGCAAAAGCGATGACCCCCCTGCGCATGCCAGGAGAACAGCGCCGAGTGTCGTGTGTGACGTTCGGCTGTCTCGTGGCCGCGGTTACGCTCGCCCGGAATGGACCGCCTCTACGACCTCTCCTGCGTGCTGCATCTGCACTCGACTCACTCCGACGGCACCGGCACCGTGCCCGAGATCGCGCGGGCCGCCGAGCAGGCGGGCGCGGACGTGGTGCTGCTCACAGACCACGACACTCTTGCCGCGCGCCGTGCCGGCGAGGAGGGCTGGTACGGCGCCGCGCTCCTTTTGGCCGGTCACGAGGTGAGTCCTCCCGGACGCAACCACTACCTGGCGTTCGGCCTGGACGAGGAGATCGACCACCGCGGGCTCACCCCGGCGGAGATCGTGGCCGCGGTGCGCGAGCGCGGCGGCTTCGGCTTCGCCGCCCACCCCTTCGCCTCCGGATCCGGACGGTTTCCTCGAGTCTCGGCGGACATGCGCTGGGAGAACCTCGAGTGCCTCGACGGCCTGGAGCTGTGGAGCTTTCTCGCCGACACTGGCCAGAGCCTCAGGAGCATCAGCGACATCGTTCGGTTCATCACCCGGCCCGAGCGCTTCGTGGCCCATCCGCCGGAGCACAACCTGCGTGAGTGGGATCGCCTGGGCGCCGCCCGGCGAGTGGTGGGCATTGGGGGCCTGGACGCTCACCAGTTCGGGCTGCGCGTGGCCGGGCGCACCCTGCGGGCGATGAGCTACCGGCGCTCCTTCGAGCAGCTGCGCACACACGTTCTCGTGGCCAGCGAGCCGCGAGGAGAGCTCGAGCACGACCGCGAGCTCGTGTACTCCGCCCTGCGTGCCGGGCGCTGCTACATCGCCTTCAACGCCGTGGCACGCGCCACGGGCTTCCGCTTCTTCGCCGAGCGCCTGCGCGGCGAGCGCCTGGAGATGGGAGCCGAGGCCGGCGCCGCCGGCTGGACCCTGCACGCGCGCCTGCCCCGGGTGGCGGACGTGCGGCTGCTGCGCGACGGCGAGGTGGTGGCCCGCGCCGACACCCAGGCGCTGGTGCACAGGGCGGAGGGGCCGGGCGTCTACCGGGTGGAGGCGCGCCTGAGCTCACACGGCGCGGAGCGCACCTGGATCCTGTCCAACCCGGTCTACCTGCGCTGAGGCGCCGCGCTAGTCGATCACCGGTGGCCGCCCGGCGCCCGCCGCGCGAGCGGCTCCCGCGCTTGCTGTGACCACCAGGCCGATCGCCACGGCGTCGCGCAGGCCCAGCACCTCCCCGAGCACCACGAAGCCCACGAGCGCGGCCATCCCCGGCTCCAGGCTCATCAGCACGCCGAACACGTGGGCGGGCAGGCGCCGCAGGGCCTCGAGCTCAAGGGAGTAGGGAATCGCGGAGGAGAGCATGGCCACGCCCGCGCCCACGAGCAACACGTGCGGATCGAGCAGCTCCGACCCTCCCTGCGCGATTCCGAACGGCAGCAGGACGGCGCTGGCCACCACCATCGCCAGCGTCAGGCCCGAGCCGCCCGGGAACGCCTGGCCGGCCCGGGCACTGAGCAGGATGTAGGCGGCCCAGAATGCCCCTGCCAGCAGCGCGAGCCCCGCTCCCGCGGCGTCCGTTCCGCCACCGGTGAACGGGTCCGCGAGGAGCAGTATCCCGGCCGCCGCCATCACCACCCAGAGCAGGTCCAGGGCCCGCCGCGAGCCTGCCACCGCGACCCCCAGCGGCCCGACGAACTCCAGCGTGACGGCCACACCCAGCGGGATGCGGTCCAGTGCGGAGTAGAAGGCGAAGTTCATTCCCGCCAGCGCCGTCCCGAAGCCCAGCACCAGCAACCAGTCCCGGCGCTCGATCCCGGTGATCCGCGGGCGCCAGATGATCACCAGCACCACGGCCGCGAGCAGGACGCGCAACAGCACCGTGCCGCCGGGGCCCACGTCGTCGAAGAGCGACTTGGCCAGCGAGGCTCCGGTCTGCACCGATGCGACCGCGCCGAGCACGAGCACCGTGGGAGGCACGGCGTCGACGGGCGAGGACCGGATGGCGTTTCCGCTCATTGCGCTGACGCTACCCGCGCGCGATCATCCGGGCGTGGCCGCCACCGACACCGCCTCCACTGGGCCCGCTGCTGCCGCGCAACCGCTCGATCACGCCGCGCTGGAGCGGATCTTCGAGGGCCTGGACGCCCCATTCGCGCTCGTTGACCTCGACGCGATGTGGCTCAACGCGGCCGAGATGACCGGCCGCGCCGCCGGCAAGCCCATCCGCGTGGCAAGCAAGTCGGTGCGCTCGCGCCCCCTCCTCGAGCGCATCCTCGCCAGTGACGAGGGCTTCCGCGGGCTGATGACGTTCACGCTCGACGAAACGCTGTGGCTGCACGGCCACGGCTTCCGGGACCTGTTGCTGGCCTACCCCACCGCCGACCGCGCGGCGATGGCCGGCCTCGCTCGCCTCGAGGGCCACGGCCGCCCGATCGTGATGGTGGACTCGATCGACCACCTGGAGCTGATCGCCGCGGCCGGGGCGAGGGCGGCCGAGCCGGTGCGGGTCTGCATCGAGCTGGACGTTGGCTTTCACCTGGCACGCGGGCGGGTGAAGATCGGCCCCAAGCGCTCCTCGATCCGCACGCCGGAGCAGGCGGTGGCCATCGCGCACGAGATCCTCCGCCGCCCGGGCCTGGAGCTGGCGGGCCTAATGGGCTACGAAGGCCACATCGCCGGCGTGGGCGACCGGCCGCTGGGTAAGCCCCTGCAGGGGCCCGTAATTCGCCGGATGCAGCGCGCCTCTGCGAGGGAGATCGCCGAACGGCGGGCGCAGGTGGTGGAGGCGGTGCGCAGGGTGGCACCGCTGACGCTGGTCAACGGCGGCGGCACCGGCAGCCTTCACACCACCTCGGCCGAACCGGCGGTCACCGAGCTCACCGCCGGATCGGGGTTCTTCGCGCCCACTCTCTTCGACCGCTACTCGGCCTTCCGGCTGCGCCCGGCGGCGATGTTCGCCCTCCCCGTGGTGCGGCGGCCGGGCCGCCGTACGGCCACGCTGCTTGGAGGCGGGTACCTGGCCTCCGGAGCGGCCGGGCCGGACCGCCTGCCCCAGCCGCACCTGCCCGAGGGCTTGGAGCTGGACTCCTTGGAGGGAGCCGGCGAGGTGCAGACGCCGGTGACCGGGGCCGCGGCCGCCGGGCTGCAGGTGGGCGACAACGTGTACCTGCGCCACGCCAAGGCGGGCGAACTGTGCGAGCGCTTCGAGACGCTCTATCTGGTGAGCGGCGGCCGGGTGGTGGATGAGGTGCCCACCTACCGCGGCGAGGGCCGCTGCTTCCTCTGAGCCGCGTCTAGATTCGACGGCTTGGGACTGCTTCGCGCATCCGCGCTCGCCGTGGTGGTGGGCACGTTCACCGTGATCCCCGCCTTCCTGGTAGGGGTGCTGTCGCTCCAGATCCGCTCCGACCTCGACGTGAACCTGGCCCAGGCCGCGGCCGGCGTCACCGTGTTCTTCGCTGCCGGTGCCCTCGGGACCGCGCCGCTCGGCCGGCTCTCACAGAGGGTGGGTGCGCTGGAGTCGATGCGCATGGCCGCAGTGGTCAGCGGGCTTTCGATGCTCGCCATCGCCGCGTTGGCCTCTTCGCTGGAGGTGCTGCTCGGGCTGCTCGTAGTGGCGGGCCTGGCGAACGCGCTCAACCAGCCCGCGATCAACCTGCTGATGGCCGAGGAGGTGCCGCTCGGCCGGCAGGGGCTCGCCTTCGGGGTCAAGCAGTCCGCCATCCCCGCAGCGATCCTGATCAGCGGCCTGGCGCTGCCCCTGGTGGCTCTGCCACTGGGCTGGCAAGCCACGTTCGGCGTCTGCGGCGGTCTCGCGCTGGTGGTGGCCGCGGTAGCGCTCACCGCCGGCAGCTCCCGGTACCCCACCGCCGACCGCCCGATCCGCACAACGGGCCCGCCGCCGTCCCGCGAACTGGCCCTGCTTGCGGTGGGGGCCGCGCTGGCCAGCTTCGGTCCGGCGGCACTTGGGGCGCACATGGTGGCCTCGGCTGTGGATGCCGGGATCTCCGAGGGACGAGCGGGCGTGCTCGTGGCGGCGGCCAGCGCGGGCTGCCTGATCCTGCGGGTGAGCCTCGGAGAGCGCGCCGATCGCCGGGCCGACTACGGCTTCCTGCCGGTGGCCGTGTTGCTGGCCTCCGGGTCGCTCGGTTACGCGCTGATCGCGAGCGGCGAGCCCACACTGCTGGTGATCGGCGCCGTGGTGGCGTTCTGCCTTGGTTGGGGCTGGCCGGGCCTGTTCAACCTCGCCGTGGTGGACCGCCACCGCGCGGCCGCGGCGTCGGCCACGGGGATCACTCAGAGCGGCATCTACGTGGGCGCCTCGGCGGGGCCGGCGCTCTTCGGCCTCGCGGTCGCGCAGACGAGCTACGGAACGGCCTGGGCCGTGATCGCAGTCATGGCCCTGGCGGGCGCCGCCACGTTCTTCGCGGCGGGCCGCGGCCTGACGGCCCGAGCGCTGGTGCGGTAGGCGCTGCTTCCTAGGAGTTAGCTGCCGCTGGCTGCTTTTTCGGCAGCCGCTTCGATCTTGTCCGGATCGGGCTCCCAGTGAGCTTCGGCATCCACCGGGGCATCGCGCAGGTAGGCCTCGGCGTCGAGCGCCGCGGCACAGCCCGACCCGGCCGCGGTGACCGCCTGGCGGTAGGTGTGGTCCACCACGTCGCCGGCGGCGAACACGCCCGCGAGGTTGGTGCGGGTGGAGCGGCCCTCCACCTCCACGTAGCCGTTGGGATCGGTGTCGACCTGGCCCTCGATGATCGCCGAGTTTGGCTTGTGGCCGATGGCGATGAACGCGCCGTCGATCTCCAGCTCGAGGTCCTCGCCGCCGTCGGTGTTGTCGAGCACCACCTTCTTCAGCATCCCGCCGTCCCCGGCCTCGAAGCTGTCCACCGTGTACGGCGTGAGCAGCTCGATGTTCTTGGTCTCCTTTGCGCGATTGAGCATCACCGCGGAGGCGCGGAACTCGTCGCGCCGGTGCACCACCTTCACGTCCTTGGCGAACTTGGCGAGGAACGTGGCGTCCTCCATCGCGGTGTCTCCGCCGCCGACCACGATCGTGGGCTTGTCGCGGAAGAACGCGGCGTCGCAGGTGGCGCAGTAGCTCACTCCGCGCGAGGCCAGCTCCTCCTCGCCGGGCACGCCCAGCTTGGTCGGCTCGGCGCCCATCGCCAGGATCACCGACCGTGCGAGGTGCTCCTCGTCGCCCACGTAGACCTTGTGCACGCCCCCGTCGGTGGAGAGTTCCACGCGGGTCGCGTCGTCGGTTACGAAGCGGGTGCCGAAGCGCTCGGCCTGGTCGCGGAACTGCTGCATCATTTCCGGGCCCATGACCCCCTCGGGGTAGCCCGGGTAGTTCTCCACGTCGGTGGTCTGCTGGAGCAGGCCGCCCCACTGAAAGCCCTCGAACACGAGCGGATTCAGATCCGCCCGCGACGTGTAGAGCGCCGCCGTGTACCCGGCGGGCCCGCTTCCGATGATGATCACTTCTTCGACCGGGCTGCGGCCGTTCTCGGTGTCGCTCACATGGCCTCCGCTGTTACTTTACTTTTTGAAGTATAGCCCTGGCGCTGGGCTTCCCACCTTTCGACTGTGTGACGGAGTTGGAAGTAGGCCACCACGCCGGGCGGAATCGGCAGCCAGAAGGCGATCACGCGATAGGTGAGCACGGCGGGGAAGACCACTTCGTTGGGGACCCCGAACAGGAGGAACGCCCCGATCATCCCGGCGTCGACCGATCCCACGCCGCCCGCGGGTGATGGAATCAGGTTGGCTGCCATCCCCACGAAGAAGCCCTGGACCAGCACGCCGAAGGGCACATTTCCGCCAAAGGCCTCGAAGCTGGCCCACAGCACGCCGATCTGAGCGGCCCAGAAGCCGATCGCGCCGGCAACAGCCAGCGAGCCGCGGCTGGGGTGGCTGAGGTAGTCGATCGCGGTGCGCACGCCGGTGGACAGCGTGGCCGGCCCGCTGGCCAATCGCTGCGCCAGCCGCACGCCCCGTCCCTCGCCGGTGACCGCCGACAGGCGGCGCTCGAAATCGCCCGGGATCAGCGCCACGAGCCCCAGCAACAGCATCACCACCGCCGCCACTGCGGCCGGCACGATCGTGCCGCCCACCGGAGCGTTGCCGGGCAGGACGCCGGTGCGAAGGAGAACGCCAAACACGATCAGCGCGCCGAGGTAGACCGAGTAGGTGAGCACAAGGAAGGCCACCATCCGGCAGGCCGAGCGGCGCCGGGGCATCCCGGCCTTGCGCAGCGCCCAGTAGGTGAGCACGATCCCGCCCGCACCAGCCGCGGAGAAGATGCGCGTGGCCGCCAGGCCGGCCATGGTGATCTGGTAGGAGGCCTTGGCGTCGAGGCGCTCGCGCACGTCGCTTGAGTCCCGGCCGCCGAGGATGCCGCGAAACAGCGCCACGTAGGCCGCGAAGGCGGCCACGTTGAAGAGCACCGCGACCACCACCCAGTACCACTCGGCCTCGTCGATGCGGTCGATCGCCTCGTCCAGCCCGAGAAGCTTCGGGAGGATGAAATAGATCCCGCCGATGGCCAGCAGGAAGACCAGGCCGATGCTGACCAGGCGCCGCTTGTCGGCCAGCAGACTGGATACCCGCAGGTCCTCCTCCTGATCGGCGGCCTCCTCGTGATGCTCGTCGTGCAGTTCGGGGTCAGACGGCCGCTGTTCGGGTGGAGCTCCTGCGCCCGGGGGCCGCCCGTGCCCGAACATCACGGCGTTCCCGGCTCCAGCCGCTGCACCTGGCGCGCTGCCGCCAGCAGGGGCCGGGCGGCGTACGGCGCGGCCCGGCGCGTGCCCTCGGCCAGCGCGAGGCCGGCCACGAGGTCGATCACGTAGTGCTCGCCCAGATAGACGAGACCGAAGCCCAGCGTGAGCGCATAGGTCCAGCCCAACGCCCCCG
>Ga0136631_10000286_pt1 | contig 15730 bp, 18 predicted proteins | sample AntDrymUQ6012206_2_FD_104655 | JGI IMG/M metagenome (GOLD analysis project Ga0136631, IMG submission 104655) | Polar desert sand microbial communities from Dry Valleys, Antarctica - metaG UQ601 (22.06) | ecosystem: Environmental > Terrestrial > Soil > Desert | place: Antarctica: Dry Valley... | reverse complement strand
TGCTCTACGCCTACTCGATCGGCGTGCGCTCAGCGCGCGGGATCGAGCGTCACTGCTCAGAGGACGTGGCCTTCCGCGTCATCACCGCAAACCAGATTCCCGACCACGCCACGATCGCACGCTTTCGCGCTCGCCACGAGCAGGCGATCTCAGAGCTCTTCTCTGGCGTGCTCTCGCTGTGCGCCCGAGCAGGACTCGTGAAGGTCGGAATCGTCGCGATCGACGGCACGAAGATCGCCGCCGCCGCGACTCATCACGCCAACCGCAGCTATGACCAGATCGCAAGGGAGATCCTCGCGGAGGCAGGCCGGATCGACGCCACCGAGGACGAGCTCTACGGCGAGGCACGCGGCGATGAGCTGCCCGAGGGCCTGCGCACGGCGGGCGATCGGCGCAAGTGGCTGCGCGAGGCAAAGCAGGCGCTCGATGCAGAGCGCGCGGCGAAGGCAAAGAAGGTTCCACGCGATCGCTCAGAGCGCCTTTCGGAGTGCAAGGAGCGCCTCGAGCAGGATTGGCGCCTCGAGCAGCGCGTCGTCGCAGAGCACGCGGCTTGGCACGCGCGCGGGATCGCAAGTGACGGCTCGCGGCGGATGACTGGCGCCCGGGCGAACATCAAGCCATACCCGCTCTCCGAGAAGCCCGCGGGCAAGATCAACCTCACCGACCCCGACTCGCGCAACCTGAAGACCACGCGCGGCTGGGTGCAGGGCTACAACGCCCAGGCGGCGGTGACCCCCGAGCAGATCGTGGTCGCCGCCGAGATCTCGACCGAGTCGCTTGACACCGCCAACCTCGAGCCGATGGTCAACACCGCCGGCGAGGAGCTTCGATCGGCGGGCATAAGTGCGAAGCCGGGCGTCGTCTTGGCCGATGCCGGCTACTGGAAAAACGACGCGATCGAGGCGATCGTCGGCCAGGGGATCCAGACGCTGATCGCCCCGGATGCGGACAGTCGCAAGGAGCCACGCCCGGGCCGCCGCGGCGGGCTCTATGACTTCACCCGCCAAGTGCTCGCGACCGACTGGGGCAAGGAGCTCTACCTGAGACGACAGGGCACGGTCGAGCCCGTCTTCGGGCAGATCAAGTCAAACCGTCGCGCGAACCGCTTCTTACGCCGCGGCAGATCGGCCGTTAGGTCGGAATGGCGGCTCCTGACGGCGACCCACAACCTGCTCAAGCTCCATCACCACCAACTCTCGCCTGCCTGACGGTCAGGTGGCCGGGTCGCCGGCGCCCTCAGGACCGGTGAACCTCCCCGCGGCGAGCATCACCCTCGGCGCTCCCTCGCTCGCTGTCCAAATCCAGCGGGTCTGTGCGACACCCTCCGCGCGAAGCGGTAGCGAGCCGCTCGTTGGGTGCTCGGCTCGCGGGGCGGGTCAGCGCTGGTCGGGCTGGGGTTGAACTGCTCAGGGCGCTGGTGCGACGGCAAGGCCGCTGTCGTGTGCTGCTCGGTTGAGATCGAGGTCCCAGGTGATGACCGTCGTGTTAGGGCCGAGTGCGAGCGAGCTTGCGAGGTGGACGGCGTCATAGCCGCGCAGCCCCAGCCCTTCGGCGAGTTCGCCAGCGTGCCTCGCGAGAGGGTCGTCGATGGCTACGACCAGCAGCTCGCTGTGGGTGGTCTCGAAGTCCTCGAGCGCCGCCCGGTAGCCGGTCTGGGTTAGACGCTCAGCGCGGCGAGCTGAAGCGAGTGCAGCGCGCCCTTCGGGGTAGGCGAGGATGCTCGAGGCCACCGGATGTCCGGTGCTCCAAAGCTCGGTTGCAAGCTCGGATCCATCTTCCTGAACGGTCAGCTTGATGAGCGCCGAGGTGTCGAAGTAGAGAGTCAGCGGCGCTGGGCGGCGACCAGATCGGACACAGAGCCCTGGGCCTTCACCCGCGGCTTCTTCGCTTGGCGCGGAGCCTTTGGCGAACTGACGAGCCCCCGTTGAACGAGTTCCTCCAAGGAGTCGGCCGCGTCAACCGCGGAGAGCCTCGCGATCGGCTGCCCGCGACGCGTGACGACGATCTCCGTGCCGTTGGCTACCCGCTCGAGATGCTCACTGAGACGGTCGTGCAAGTCCCGTACCCCGACTTGCTCCACAGGTAGCGTCATGGGCCACACCGTAGCAGCTACATGTACGCCTACAGCGGGATCTCCCACAGCGGGAACCAGCGCGAGGTGTCCTCCTCGAACGGGATCTCGCCGCCCAGCTGGGCCTTGAGCCGCAGCTCGCGCTCGGTGTCGCGCTGCTGCTTCTCGCCCTTGGGGACGAACGGGTAGAAGGCTCCCCGCTTGAAGTTGTAGATGAAGTAGATCCGCTGCTGTTTTTCCTCGAAGGCGAATACGGCGGCGAGCAGGCGGTCGCCGTAGCCGCCGCCCTGCAGCTCCGTGGAGATCGTGTTCAGCGACACCACGAGGTCGTCGAAGTCGGGGTCGCGCAGCACGATCCAGCGGTAGCCGAACTCGTCGTCGGCGGACTCCAGCGTGGAGCCCTGCTCCTCTGCGGTGCCGTGCAGCAACTCCTCGGCGTCGCGCAGAATCTGATCGAAGTCCGATGTGGCCAACGGCTGGAAGACGATCCCGGCCGAGCCCGCGCTCTTCATGGAGAACTCGGTCTCCATGGTCACGTACGCGGTGGTCATGGCGAACAGGCGGTCGGGCGCCACGCCCTTGAGCTTCTTCTGCCCACCCAGGATCGAATCGAAGAACCCCATGGGCTGAGCCTAGTGGCCGAAAACCAAGCCGGGGAAGGAAGCAGGGAGCGACGCGTGCTCCGCACGCGAGCGACCGATGACGCCGCCAGGCGCAGGTTTGCAGGGCACTAGGCGGGGCCGGCCTGCAGCGCGCCCTCGAGCTTCTGCAACCGCTCGATGCGCTTCTCCATGGGCGGGTGCGTGGAGAAGAGCGTCTTGATGCTGCTCTTGACACCCGTCGGGACGATGAAGAAAGCGTTCATGCCCTCGGCCTGGCGCAGGTCGCGCTGGGGCACGCGCTCCATCTCGCCCGAGATCTTCATGAGCGCCGAGGAGAGCGCGCTCGGCCGGCCGGTCACCAGGGCGGCGCCGCGGTCGGCGGAGAACTCGCGGTAGCGCGAGAGCGAGAGCATCAGGAAGAAGGAAACGATGTAGACGACGAAGGAGGCCAGGAGGATCACGATGATCGCCGGGGCGCCGTCGTCGCTGTCGCCGTCGCCGCCGCCGCCGAAGAAGAAGCCGAACTGCAGCATCATCGCGGCCACGCTGGCGAAGAAGCTGGCGACGGTCATGATCATCACGTCGCGGTTCTTGACGTGCGAGAGCTCGTGGGCCATGACGCCCTCGAGCTCGGCCGGGGAGAGCGTGTTCATGATGCCCGTGGTGGCGCACACCGTGGCGTTCTTGGGCGAGCGGCCCATGGCGAAGGCGTTGGGCACATGGGTGTCGGCCACCGCGATCTTGGGCTTCGGGAGGTCCGCCTGGATGCACAGGCGCTCGATCATCGAGTGAAGGCCCGGCGCCTGCTCGGGAGTGACCTCCTTCGCGCCCATCGCGGCCAGGGCCAGCTTGTCCGAGAGGAACAGCTGTGACAGCGACAGCGCGCCGATCACCACAAGCATGATCACGGCGCTGGCGCCGGCGGCAAACATCGCTCCCACGAATGCCACGTACAGCAGTCCGAGCAGGAACAGCGTGAGCAGCATGCGGAACTGGAGGCCGGTATCGCGGGGGAAGATCGCCTTCTGGGACGCCATAGGGCAAGTGTAGTGAGGCGCCTGCTGAAAAATCCCTTGCAGGCAGCAGGAATTAGGCCGGAAAGCGGGTGCTCCCGTGCTACGGTGCCCCGGTTCCTAGCCCAGAAATGCCTGCATAACAAAGGTAAACGCGGTTGAGGCCACGCGGCCGCAGCCGCTCTGGTGCGGGCGCCCTGCCCGGCGCCACAAGACCCGCTCCACATGCGACGAATTCTCTTTGCCATCCCCTTCCTGCTTGCCCTGGCCGCGTACGTGGCGTTGCCGCTGCCCGGCTCGTCGGCACCCCTGTCCGAGCGCATCGAGACCAAGCGCGGCCAGGTTGAGGTCAAGAAGGAGCGCGAGGGCGTGCTGTCCACCACGATCCAGGGCTACAACACGAACATCTCAAGCCTCCAGGGCGAGATCAACACCACCGAGAGCCGCCTGACCCAGGTGCAGTCCGAGCTCGATGGGGCCCGTGCCCAGCTCGAGCAGGTGCGCGACGACCTGGAGGTGGCACGCGACGAGCTCGCAAGGGCGCGGGCCAAGCTCAAGGCCTCCCGTGCGGGGTTGGCCGATCGTTTGGTGGAGCTCTACAAGGCCGATCAGCCCGACGCCCTGACCGTGGTGCTCGAGGCAGACGGCTTTGCTGACCTGCTCGAGCGCACCGAGTTCCTCGAGCGGATCTCAGAGCGCGATGGCGAGATCGTGACCGAGGTGCGAATCCTGAAGGCGCGCGCCGAGAAGGCAGAGCGCCGCCTCGACGAGCTGGAGAACATCAAGGTGAGCGCGGCGGAGACGATCCTCGAGCGGCGTGACGACATCGCCGCCGCCCGCGACCGCCTCGCTTCGGCACAGGGCGAGCTGCGCACCGCCCGCAACGGGCGCCAGACCGCCCTGGCCCAGGTGCGTGAGAGCCGAGTGAGGCTTGAGGGCGACCTCGACGAGCTCGAAGCGGCCCAGGCCCGTGTGACCGCCCAGTTGCAGAACGGTTCCGGCGGTGCACCGGCGGGACCGATCCGCCAGGGCTCGGGCCAGCTGATCTGGCCGGTGGGTGGACCACTCGTCTCGCCCTTCGGCATGCGCTGGGGGCGCCTGCACGCCGGCATCGACATCGCAGTGCCGGCGGGCACCCCGATCCGGGCCGCGGACTCCGGCACGGTCATCCTGCTGGGCTCGGTCTCGGGTTACGGGAACTACACCTGCATCGGTCACGGTGGCGGGCTCTCCACCTGTTACGCACATCAGTCGAGCTTCGCCACCTCCCAGGGAGCCAACGTCTCCCAGGGTCAGGTGATCGGTTCCGTGGGCTGCACGGGCCACTGCTTCGGCGATCACCTCCACTTCGAGACCCGGCTGAACGGGTCCCCGGTGGACCCGATGGGCTACCTGTAGCGCCCCCCTAGATCCTCCGGACGCCCACATGGAGGTGAGGCCCGGTCCCATGGGCCGCCGCGATGATCTGTACCCGGTAGTCGCGCCCGTTACGGCGGATCGTGAAACGCTGGAAGTCCGCGATGTCACGCGGCCCGCCTAGCTTTCGGCTGATCTCGTCGGCCCGGTCATGGGCGTCGCGAGCATCAAAGTCCACGGCGTCGGCCGTGACCTGTGAAACGTGATGGTCGGAGCCCGGATTCCCGAAGGTGACCACACGCTTGCGCGACGTGACCCGAGCGCGGGCACCGACGATCCGGATGACCTCGTTCGTCACCGCGCGGGAGCCACCCCATAGGCGGTCCGACGCCTTCTCGCGTCTGCGCATCGCCTCCGCCCGCAGCCGCTTGACCCGTCGAGCGATGGCCCTGGTCAGGTTGCGGATGCGCTTGGCATCTCTCGCGCGCCGACGGCGTCGAGCTGCTAGCGCTCGCCGCCAGCGCGTCAGCCGGGGATCGGCCAACCCTTACCTCCCGGCTTCACGAACCCGAGGCTAGCCCGCGCGAGCGCCCGCCGCTGGGATACTGCGGCTGATGACCGCCACAAGCCGCCTCTTGACCGCAGTGGCCCTGACCGCGACCGTCCTCCTGCTCGCCGCCTGCGGCGGCAGCGATGAGGAGGACGTGCAGAAGGCGGTCAAGGGCTTCGCCTCCGCCGTCAAGGACAAGGACTACGGCAAGGCCTGCGACACCATCACCGACGATGCCCGGAAGGCGCTGGAGGGAGCGGCCCCCGGCGACACCGGGTGCGAGGGCGTGCTCAAGCAGGTGAACGAGGCGGGTGGCCTCGAGGGACTGCCAAGCGACCCCGACAAGATCGAGTTCGACAAGACCGAGGTCAAAGGCGACACGGCGACGATCAAGGTCAAAGGCGATGAGACCGGTGACACGCGGATGAAGAAGGAAGACGGCGAGTGGAAGCTCGACGTCAACTGACGCCGTAGCGCGGCCCCACTAGCCTGCGGCTGGTGCAACCCGAGCTAGACCTCGGCCCGGTCACCCTCCAGACCTTCGGCATCTGCTTCGCGTTCGGCTTCTTGGGCGCCGGGGCGCTGCTGGGACGCCGTTTCGTGGAGCTGGACAAGCCGGTGGACTGGGCCTACGAGATGATCTTCGCGGGACTGATCGGCGGTCTGATCGGCTCGCGGCTGGACTTCCTGATCCAGAACTACGACAGCGTGTCCGACGACCTCGTCGGCGCGTTGTTCTCAGGCTCCGGCCTGGTGTGGTTCGGGGGCGTCGTGGGTGGCGCCGCGGGCGTGATGCTGTGGGCTCGCTGGCGCGGCTTTCTGGAACGCCGCTTGTTCGACGTCGCGGCCCCAGCCGTCGCCCTGGGTTATGCGATCGGGCGAGTGGGGTGCCAGCTTTCGGGTGATGGTGACTACGGCAGGCCCACGGACATGCCGTGGGGGATGGCCTACCCCGACGGCACCGAGCCCACCACTGACGAGGTGCACCCCACGCCGGTGTTCGAGACCGTCGCGATGGGGTTGGTGGCGCTGGTGCTGTGGAATCTCCGCGACCGCTTCGCACCCGGGGTGCTGTTCGCCCTGTATCTCGTTCTCGCGGGCATAGAGCGCTTCCTGATCGAGTTCATCCGCCGTAACGACGGGGTCCTCGTGGGTCTCACCCCGGCCCAGCTGATCAGCGTGGCGATGGTGGTCGGCGGCGCGGTGTGGCTCAGCCGCCTGCGGGGCTCCTCCGCACAGCCGCGGCCGGCCTAGGCCAGCCGAGCGTCCCCAGCGCCGCCGCCAGCACGAGCGCCAGCGCCACCGACGCCCCGGCTCCGGATCCCAGGTGGTGGGAGGCATAGATCCCGATCACCCCGGCGCCCACGGCCAGACCGGCTCCGGCAGCCATCGCGGCCGGCGGGCTCGAGGCGTGCCGGCGCACGGCCACGGCCGGCGCCACCAGCACCGCCAGCACCAGCAGGCTGCCGAGACCGGTCACTGCCACCGCGAGCGCTACCGCTAGCAGCAGCAGCAGCGCCAGCTCCACGCGGCCGGGCGCGATGCCCAGCGATCGCGCCCCCACGGGGTCGAAGGCGGTGGCCGCCAGCGGACGGTGCAGGGCGGCGAGTGCCAGCCCACCCACCACCACGAGGGCGCCGGCGGCCAACAGATCGCCATCGATCACGCCGAGCGGGTCACCGAACAGCAGCTCACCAAGGCGCGCGGGGGTTTCCGGCGCCAGCGCCAGCAGGGCGCCGAGCCCGAACATCCCAGTGACCACCACGGCGGTGGCGGTGTCGGCATCGATGCGTTCGTCGCGCGCGGCCAGCGCCACCAGCGCGGCTGCGAGCGCCACGCCTCCGAGCGCCCCCAGCACCAGGGGCGCGCCGGCCAGGGATGCCAGCACGAGTCCCGGGAGCAGGCCGTGCGCAAGCGACTCGGCGGGGTAGGCCAGGCGGTAGCCCACGACCCAGAAGCTCAGGCCGCCGCAGATCACTCCCAGCAGCGCCACCTCCGCCAATGCGCGCCGGTCGATGCCCGAGCGCAGCGGGTCGAGGAGGAAGTCGACGACGTCCATGTTCAGTGCTCGTGGTGCTGGACGGTGACCGCGCGCACAGGGCCGTCGCCATCGTCGAGCATCACGATCTCGCTGCCGTAGGTGGCCTCGAGCACGTCACGGCCCAGCGCCTCGGCGGGCGTTCCGAAGGCCACCTGGCGGCGGTTCAGGCACAGCACGAGGTCGAACGCGCGCGCGCTCTGCACGTCGTGGGTGGACACGAGCAGGGTGCGACCCTCATCACGCAGCGCCGAGAAAAGGCCCTCGATTCCCTCGGCGCTGGCAGGGTCGACGCCTGCCAGCGGCTCGTCGAGTAACAGGACACGGGCGTCTTGGACCAGCGCGCGGGCGATCAGCACCCGCTGGCGCTGGCCGCCGGACAGTTCGCCGAAGCGCGTGCCGCTTTCGGCCCCCAGGCCCACGCGCTCCAAGGAGAGTGAGGCGGCGCGGCGATCGGCGCGCGAAGCCGGGAGCCACCAGCGCCCGCGGGCCAGGCTCCCCATCAGCGCCACGTCCAGGGCACTCACCGGGAAGTCCAGCCGCGTGCGGTCTGTCTGGGCGACGTAGGCGGGGCGCCCCTGCACCTCCAGCTCGCCGGCTTCGGGTGCCAGTGCGCCCACCAGCCCGGCGAACAGCGTGGTCTTTCCGCCTCCGTTCGGGCCCAGGACGCCGACCGAGGTGCCGGCCGGCACCGCGAAGTCCAGATCTTGGAGGACGGGCGCCCCGCCGTAGCCCAGGGCCGCACCGCTTGCGAGCACGACCGGTGCCGCGGTCATGCGGCCTCCTGCGCCCTGAGGGCCGTCCGGGGCCGCATCGCCGTTCCCACTGCGCACAACGCGTACGCCGCTCCGCCGAGCACCGCCACGGCCGGCCCCGGAGGCAGGTCCAGCCAGAACGAGGCGTAGAGCCCGGCGGCGCCGAGCGCCGCCGCCACGGCCACCGATCCCGCCAGCAATCCGCTCACGCTGCGCGCGAACAGCCGCGCCGTCGCGGCGGGGGTCACGAACAGTGCGGCCACCAGCAGCGCTCCCACGGCCGGGAGGGAGGCCACTGCCGCGAGCGCCACCAGCACGAGCAGCACACGGTCCGCCTGCCGCGTGGGCAGGCCGAGGGCGGTCGAGGCGCCGGGGTCAAAGCCGGTCGCTGTCCACGCCCGTCCCAGACTGACGGTGCCCGCTGCGGCGAGGGCGGCCGCCACGGCCGAGAACGCTACGTCGGCGGCGCCTAGCCCGATCGCGGTGCCGAACAGCAGCCGGTCCACCACCGCGCCCGACTCGAACACGTCGCTGGCCAGCACGATTCCGATGCCCAGCGCGGCCACCAGTGCCAGCGCCGTCGCGGCGTCGGTGGGCCGGCTGCGTGCCCCGGCACGCTCCACGCCGCCTGCGAAACCAAGGCCCACCACCAGCGCGGCCAGGCGTGGGCTCACGCCGGCGGCCTCGGCCGCCACCAGGCCGGGGAAGGTCGCCGTGCCCGCCGCGTGGGCGAAGAAGGCCAAGCGCCTGAGCACGATCCAGGCGCCCAGCAGGCCGCCGGCGATCGCCAGCAGGGCGATCTCCAGCGCCGCCGTGCGGAACACCGGAAGCTCGAGCAGGTCGAAGAGTGAGGGCGGGGCCGCGATCTCCACTCCGGAGATCCTAATTGAGAATGGTTCTCAACCTTGAGAGAGGGCGCGCTGGATGAAGCCAGCTGAGATGTTCTGCACCTCGAGGTCGTGCTGCAGCGACCGATGGTGGCCGCCCGGGAACAGCAGCAGCCGCTTAGGATCCTGCGCCACGCGGTGCAGCTCCTCGCTGACGGTGTAGGGGATCTGCTCGTCACCGCGGGCGTGGAGCAGGAGCAGCGCGGCGGCGGGGCCGAGTCGCGCGGCCGCCGCGTACACGTCGAGCGTGGACAGCCACCGGTCCATCGCAGCGGTGTCATATTCGAATCCTTCGAGCGTCCCGGCGCGCACTCCGCGCAGCAGGATCTCCTCGGGAGCGGGGCATATCGCGACCACGGCAGCGATCGCGGGGTCCAGCGCCGCCGCGTGTATGGCCTGCCATGCGCCCAGGCTCGAGCCGCGCAGCGCCACGCGCGGCGCGTGCGCGCGCAGCAGGTCGCACATGGCCAGGGCGTCGCCGAAGGCGGTCGGCCCGAACTCTCCGGACGAGCGTCCGTGGCCGCGGGCGTCGTAGGCCAGTGCCGCGAGTTCCCGCTCGCGGCACAGACGGCCGAAGTCGAAGTGGCTTTCCTTCGACGAGCCGGCTCCGTGCAGCAGCACCACGCCCCCCAGCGGCTCGCCCTCAGGCAGAAACAGGGCGTAGGCGATTCCGTCGTGGGTGCCCAGCTCCGGTGGCGCCGGGGCATCGTGCTTCATAATCGCGCAGCCTATGGCCGCCGGGGACCCCCAGGGAGCGCTCGCCGACGCCGGGGTGGCCGACCTCCCGGGCGGGCTCGGCCACGTGTTCCCGCTGGGCTCGCGGCTCAACGAGGACGGCCGGCTGGAGATCGGGGGCTGCGACAGCCTCGAGCTGGCGCGCGAGTTCGGCACGCCGGCCTACTTCTATGCCGAGGACGACATGCGCGCCCGCGCGCGTGCCACCGTGGGCGCGTTCGCGGAGCGCAGCACAGACTTCGGCGTGGTTTATGCGAGCAAGGCGTTCGCCTGCACCGCCGCCCTGCGGCTGTTCGCCGAGGAGGGCCTGCTCTGTGACGTGGCCTCCGGCGGGGAGCTGCACCTGGCGCTGGGCGCGGGCTACGAGCCCGACCGCCTCTACCTGCACGGCAACAACAAGTCCGAGGCCGAGCTGACCCAGGCCTTGGAGGCCGGAGTGGGGCACATCGTGGTGGACTCACTCGATGAGATCGAGCGCCTGCGCCAGTCATCCTCCGCGAGTGGCCAGCGCGTGCTGCTCCGGGTGGCGCCGGGCATCGAACCCGACACCCACGCCAAGATCGCCACCGGGCAGGAGGACTCGAAGTTCGGGGTCCCGTTGCCGCACGTGCCGCGGGCGATCGAGGCATGCGAGGCCGCCGGGCTGGAGCTGCGCGGGCTGCACTCCCACATCGGCTCTCAGGTGTTCGACCTGGACACCTACGAGGCCCTCGGAGGGGTGTTGATGGGCCTGGCCGATCTGCCCGTGGTGAGCATGGGTGGCGGCTTTGCGGTGGCCTACACGCGCGACCAGCGCCCGCCGCCGCCGGCCGCGTACGCGGAGGCCATGTTGAGCGCGCTGCCGGCCGAGAAGGCTGTGCTGTGCGAGCCCGGCCGCTCGCTGGTGGCCAACGCGTGCGTGACGCTCTACACGGTCGGGACGGTCAAGGAGATCCCGGGCGTGCGCACCTACGTGTCGGTGGACGGCGGCATGTCGGACAACATTCGCCCGATGCTCTACGACGCGGCCTACGAGGCCCAGATCGCCGACCGCTTCGGGGAGAGCACGCCCTGCCGGATCGCAGGGATGCACTGCGAGTCCGGCGACGTCCTGGTGCCGGACGCATCGCTCGCCGACCCCCGGCCCGGCGACCTGCTGGCCGTGCCCGCCACCGGCGCCTACGGTCACGCGATGGCCAACAACTACAACGCGGTGCCGCGCCCGCCCGTGGTCTTCTGCCGCGACGGTGATGCCCGCCTGGTGGTACGCCGCGAGACCTACCACGATCTGACCGCACGTGACGTCTGAGCCGTTCCGAGTCGGGCTGCTCGGCCACGGGACGGTGGGGGCTGCCTTCGAGGAGCTGGTGGCCCAGCGTGCCGACGCGATCGCCGCCGAGGTGGGGCAGCGCCCCGAGATCTCGGGTGTCCTCACCCGCAGCCAGGGTGACTTCGACGACATCCTGCAGCGCAGCGACCTCATCGTGGAGCTGATCGGCGGCACCGACCCGGCGCTGGACTACGCGCTGCGCGCCATGAAGGCGGGGAAGCATTTCGTGACCGCCAACAAGCAGCTGGTCTCACGCCACGGAGAGGAGCTGTTCGATGCCGCCGGCAGCGCGGCGGTGCAGTTGCGATTCGAGGCGGCGGTGGCAGGCGTGGTGCCTGCCATCCGGGTCATCTCCGAGACGCTCGCCGCGGCTCACATCGAGCGCGTCTACGGGATTGTGAACGGCACCACCAACTTCATCCTCACGGCGATGGAGCGCACGGGCGCCTCCTATGAGGACGCGCTGCGCGAGGCCCAGGAGCTGGGATTCGCCGAGGCCGACCCCACCGAGGATGTGACAGGCCAGGACGCCGCCGCCAAGATGGCGATACTCGCCCGGCTGGCGTTCGGAGTGCCGGTGCACGTGGACGATGTGCCCTGCGAGGGAATCGAGCAGATCACCGCGGAGGACATCGCCTACGCGCGCGAGCTTGGTCTGTCCCTGAAGCTGATCGGCAGCGCCGAGCGCGTGGACGGCGGGCTGTCGGTGCAGGTCTACCCGGCCTTCCTGTACGCGGGGCACCCGCTGGCGGCCGTTCACGGGTCGTTCAACGCGGTCACGATCGAGTCGCCCGCCATCACCGAGATCACCCTCTCGGGCCCCGGAGCCGGCGGCAGCCAGACCGCCTCGGCGGTGCTCGGTGACGTGGTGTCGGCGATGATCCCGCCGCCGTTCAACCCCCCGCCGGCGGAGCCCGTGCCGCTGGTCACCGACCGCGCGTCGGCCTTCTACCTGCACGTCGAGGTGGCCGACCGCCCGGGGGTGCTGGCCCAGGTGGCGGAGATCCTCGGGCTGCAGGGCGCGTCGATCGAGTCGGTGGTGCAGAAGGGGCTCGGCGACGATGCGCGCCTCGCGATGGTGATGCACCCGCTGTTGGAGTCGCGCTTCCGAGCGGCCGTGGATCTGATCGGGCGGCTGGACTTCGTGCGGTCGCCGCCCAGGGTCATCCGCGTGATCGGTGAGGTGTTTGAGTGAGGTGGGGCCTCTGAGCCTGTGGCGCTACGCCGATCGGCTGCCCGTCGAGCCGCTCGTGACGCTCGACGAGGGCGACACGCCTCTCGTTCGCGCTCCCCATCTGTCCGAGCGCACCGGCTGCGACGTCTGGCTGAAATTGGAGGGCACGAATCCGACCGGGTCGTTCAAGGATCGCGGGATGACCGTGGCGGTCTCGGCCGCGATCGGTGAGGGCGCTGAGGCGGTGGTGTGTGCTTCGACCGGCAACACGGCCGCAAGCGCCGCGGCCTACGCGGCGCGCGCCGGGCTGCGGGGGGCCGTGATCGTGCCCGAGGGCAAGATCGCCACCGGCAAGCTCGCCCAGGCGCTGGTGCACGGCGCGCGCGTGGTGGCGCTGCGAGGCAACTTCGACCAGGCGCTGGAGCTGGTGCGCGAGCTGAGCCGCCGCCACCCGATCGCGCTCGTGAACTCCGTGAACGACTTCCGCATCGAGGGGCAGAAGACCGGAGCGTTCGAGGTGTGCGACCAGCTGGGCGAAGCGCCCGACGTCCTGTGTGTGCCGGTGGGCAACGCCGGGAACGTGACGTCCTGGTGGCGGGGCTTCACCGAATACGGAGTCGCACCCGCCTTGCACGGCTATCAGGCGGCCGGAGCGGCCCCGCTGGTGCATGGCGCTCCGGTGGAGCAGCCGGAGACCGTGGCCTCGGCGATCCGAATCGGCAACCCGGCCCGGTGGGAGGACGCGATGGGGGCCTTCACCGCATCGCGCGGCCAGGTGCGCGCGGTCACCGACGAGCAGATCCTCGGCGCCTATGAGCTGCTGGCCGCCCGCGAGGGCGTGTTCTGCGAGCCGGCCTCGGCTGCCTCGGTGGCGGGCCTGCTGGCCAACCCGCCGGAGGGGCGGGTGGTGTGCGTGCTCACCGGCCACGGGCTCAAGGACCCCCAGACCGCGATGAGCAGGGCCACCTCGGTAATCCCGTGCAAGCCCGATATCGACGCCGTGGAGTCCGCAGTGATGGAACGCTCGTGAAGCGCAGGCGGATGGTGAGGGTGCCGGCGTCCTCGGCCAACCTCGGGCCGGGCTATGACTCGCTCGCCGCCGCACTTGACCTCTCCCTCGAGCTGGAGGTTGAGGAGACGGGAGAGCTGTTCGTGCACTCCGACGTCGAGGGCGTGCCCACCGACAGGACGAACCTCTGCGTGCGGGCGTTCGAGGCACTCCACCCCGCCGACGACATCACGTTCCACATCCGCTCGGAGATCCCTATGGCCGCGGGGCTGGGCTCCAGCGCCGCCGCGATCGTGGCCGGCCTGTGCGCCGCCGATCACATGTACGAGCTGGATGCTCCGATCTTCGAGCTGGCCGCCGAGGTGGAGGGCCACCCCGACAACGTGGCCGCCGCCCTGTATGGGGGGTTCGTGGTGTGCGCCGACTCAGCGCCCGCGCGCTTCGACCCGCCGCCCGGCCTGGAGGCCGTGCTCGCCACCCCACCCGACACGGTGGCCACCCAGAAAGCCCGGGAGGCGCTGCCCGACGAGGTGCCGATGGCCGACGCCGTGCACAACGTGGCGCACGCCTCGCTTCTGGTGCTGGGCCTGGCGCGCGACGACTTCTCCCTGATCGGGCGCGGCCTGTCCGACCGCCTGCACCAGGACCGCCGCGCCCACCTCTACCCGCGCTCGATGGAGCTCGTGCACAAGGCGCCCGAGCTGGGGGCGGTGGGGGCCACGATCTCGGGCGCTGGGCCGTCGGTGCTGTTCTGGTGTCACTGGCAGCAGACCGGCACGCTCGTGGAGTCGCTGAAGACCCAGGCGGAGGACTGCGAGGTCCGGCGCGTGATGTTCGCCCCGGGAGGCGCGGACGTGTGCGAGCTATGAAGCCGGTCAAGGCGGCTGGGGGTGTGGTGATGCACGAGGAGCGCGTCCTGCTCGTTCACCGCCCACGCTACGACGACTGGACGCTGCCCAAGGGCAAGCTCGACCCCGGCGAGAGCTTCGAGGACGCCGCGCTGAGAGAGGTGTGGGAGGAGACCGGCCTGCGCTGCACGCTCGGCCGTGAGCTTCCCGGGACCGAATACCGCGACCGCAAGAACCGGCCGAAGGTGGTGCGTTACTGGCTGATGGAGCTCGAGGGGGAGCCCCCGGCCTTCGAGCCCAACGATGAGGTCGACGAGGTGAGCTGGATGGCTCTCGAGCAGGCCGCGGCCCAGCTCACGTACGACCGCGACCGCGACGTCTTGAAGTCGGTGGATCCACGTCGTCGGTAGCGCGGCCGGCGCGCTCGGTGCCCGGGCGCAACCTGATGGCGGCGGCGAGGGCGACGAGCAGCAGGATGAGCACGGCCACGGCCGCGATGGCCACCGTCATCCGCGCGTCACCAGTTCCCTGCCTTTCAGGTCCCAGGCCACCTCGCGGCGCCCTTCCCGCAGAGCGGAGATCACCGCGGACACCACGTCGTGGTGGTCGAGCGGGTCGGGCAGCGGCGGCGGCGTGCCGGTCAGCGCGCGCTCGGCGAAGGCGGTGTCCATGTGCGGGGGGCGAACGTCGAGCACAGTGAGACCGTGCTTGCGCCGCTCGCGGCGCAGGGCGGTCACATACGCCGACAGCGCCGCCTTGCTCGCCGAGTAGGCGGCTACACCGGCCGTGGGGTGGTCGGCCACGATCGCCGACAGCGCCACCACCGCGCCGTCGTCCTCGAGGTGCCGGAGGGCCTCGTCGATCAGCGCGATCGGACCGGTCGCATTCGCGGCGAACACCGCCTGGATGGTCTCGCTGTCCAACTCGCCGGCTACGCCGAAGGCCGCAACTCCGGCCGTCACAGCGAACGCGTCCAGGCCGCCCAGTGCGGCCGCCAGCGCGTCGACGGCGCGACGGCAGCTGTCGGGATCGGCGGTGTCGAAGCGCGCCGAGGGTGCATCCAGTTCGTCCGCGATGCGCGCCAGCCGGTCGCGATCGCGGCCCATCACGCCCACCTCGGCGCCGGCGGCGGCCAACTCGCGGGCCAGCGTGCCGCCGAACTCGCCGGTGGCACCGGCCACCACCACTCGTGCGCCTTCGATCTCCATACCCGGGGTCCGCGCCGGCCGCCCGGCGGGATCACGGGAGAGCGCGGCTAGCTGTAAGAACTGACCAGGTTGTTCCCGTTCAGCTGGTGTAGTCGGCTGATCGGGGGCTGGTGGCTGAGGGAGCCGTGTTTGCGCCTGTGATTGTAGAAGTCGGTCCAGCCGGCGAGTGCGGCGG
>Ga0136631_10000285_pt1 | contig 15731 bp, 18 predicted proteins | sample AntDrymUQ6012206_2_FD_104655 | JGI IMG/M metagenome (GOLD analysis project Ga0136631, IMG submission 104655) | Polar desert sand microbial communities from Dry Valleys, Antarctica - metaG UQ601 (22.06) | ecosystem: Environmental > Terrestrial > Soil > Desert | place: Antarctica: Dry Valley... | reverse complement strand
GTCGAGCGTCGCGGTCGCAAGCTCGCTGTATCCGGTGATGACGGTGACGCTTGCCGCGCTGCTGCTCGGAGAGCGCGTGCAGGGGGTCCAACGGCTCGGGGTCGTGACGGCGCTGGCGGGCGTGGTGATGATCGCCGCCGGCGGTTGAGGTCGGCGTCGCGCCCGGGGTGCTTCATGCTTGCCTGGCCGATGAACCCGCCGCTTGCCGCAGCCGTCCAGATCGCGCCGCTGCAGCTCGCTCCGGTGCTCGCCTTCGGCGTCATGTACGCCATCCGCGCGCGGGCTCTGGCGCAGCAGGACAAGCCGGTGGCGGCCTGGCGCCAGGCGTGCTTCTTCTCGGGCATCGGCCTGATCGCGATCACCCTCGTGTCGCCGCTGGGCACGCTCTCCGACGAGCTGTTCCTCGCCCACATGGCCGAGCACCTGCTGATCGCCGACCTCGGTGCGCTGCTGATCGTCCTCGGCCTCACCGGCCCGCTGCTCGCGCCCCTGCTCAGGTCGCCCGCGCTGGGCTGGCTGCGCCATCTCGCTCACCCCGTGCCCGCCTTCGCGCTGTGGGCGATCGACCTGATCTTCTGGCACTTCGCCGGTCCGCACGAGGCGGCCGTGCGCAACGAAGCCGTCCACGCGCTGCAGCACATGCTGTTCGTCGGCCTCGGGATCAACATGTGGATGACGCTGCTGGGCCCGCTGCCCAAGCCGGCGTGGTTCGGCAGCTTCGCCAAGCTCGCCTACATCGTCGTCGTGCGACTCACCTCGACCGTGCTCGCAAACGTCTTCGTGTGGAGCAACGACGCGTTCTTCGACGTCTACCGGCGCGGCGAGCTCGAGCACGGCATCTCGCCGCACACCGATCAGGTCGTCGCCGGCTCGATCATGATGGTCGAGGGGTCGATCCTCACGATCTGCCTGTTCTGTTGGCTGTTCCTGCGCAGTGCGCGCGAGGGGTTGGAGCGCCAGGAGCTGCTTGACCTCGCTGCCGCGGGCGGCGTCGCGCTTGACGAGCGCCGCGCCGCGCGCGCGGTGGCAGCCGGCCGCGGAGCCGATCTGAGACGCCGGATCGAGAAGGGACCCAGCGGGTAAGGTCTTGCGCATGGCCTCCATGTTCAAGAAGAAACTCACCGAACTCGCGAGCTCGCCTCAGGGCAAGAAGCTCACCGACAGGGTCCACAAGATCGCCAACGATCCCAAGACGCGCGAGCAGATCGAGAACGCCAAGCGCAAGCTCAACGATCGGCGCAGCCGCGGTGGCGGGGGCCCGAAGGCCGCCTGAACCGACCCGGCTCAGCTCACTCGCCGAGCGTCAGCTCCCGCGCGCGCTCGGCGAGTTCGGCCACCCCTTCGCCGAAGCCCTTCAGGTACGGGTCGTCGGTCGTCCCCGCGAGCGCGCGCCGGTAGTTGCCCTCCATGAACACCGCCGCCTTCCACAGCGCCAGGACGCGGTACCAGCGGATATCGGTCATCGAGCGCCCGCTGCGTGCCTCGTAGCGCGCGATCAGCTCGTCGCGCGACAGGAAGCCCGCGAGCCGCGTCACGCCGGAGATCTCGAACATTCCCAGCGGCGGGTCGTCGCGTTGCGCCCACAGCGCGCAGAGGTAGCCGAGGTCGGCCAGCGGGTCGCCGATCGTCGCCATCTCCCAGTCGAAGATCGCGACGAGGCGGGCCGGCGCGGCGGCGCTCATCATCGTGTTGCCGAGGCGGTAGTCGCCATGCACGATCGTCGGCGCGCCGGTCTTCGGAAGCGTGGCGGCAAGCCACGCGCCGACGTCTTCGATCGCCGCCAGCTCGCGCGTCTTGGAGTGCTCCCACAACCCGCTGAAGCGGCGAAGCTGGCGCTCGAGATAGCGCTCCGGCTCGTGGGTGAAATCGATCAGCCCGCAGCCGCGCCAGTCGACGGCGTGGACCTCGACGAGCGCGTCGACGAGTTCCTCGCTCATCCGCCGGCGCTCGCGGGGCGTGTTCAGCTGCGCCGGCACGGCGCTTGTCACGACCTCGCCCGCGACGCGCTCCATGACGTAGAACGGCGCGCCGATGACCGCCTCGTCGTCGGCGACGGCGAGCACGCGCGGCACGCGCGCCGCGGTCGCCTGCAGCGCGCGCAGCAACCGCGCCTCGCGCAGGACGTCGTGGGCGCTCGGCGGCAGCGGCCCGCGCGGCGGGCGGCGCAGCACGAGCTCCGCCCCCGAGCGGCGAACGAGGTACGTGACGTTCGAATGGCCCTCGCCGACGGGCGCCACCTCGAGCTCGCCGGAGCCGAGCCCGTGCGCGTCGAGGAACGCCCGCAGGGGCTGCAGGACCAGCAGCGGCTCGCGTTCGTTGGCCGCCGCCGCGGCGTGCGTCGCGACGATGTCATCAGCAGAGGCCGCACTCACACAACGCCACGTTAAGCGGCCAGCCGCAACCTTGCACCGCTACCGTGGTTGCAATGGCCGTGTCCCGGTTCCTGCCGCTCGCCCTCGTGTTGTGCCTGCTCATGGCCGCTCCCGCAGCGGCGTCGCGTTCGCAGTCGATGACCTTCGAGGCGCCACGCGACCTGCTCAACCCGAACAGGCCGGCGGCGTTCGCCGAGCTGCAATCGCTGGGCGTGCGGTCGTTGCGCGTCGTGCTGACGTGGTCGATGGTCGCTCCCGGCGCCGCTCAGGCCCAGAAGCCCGACTTCGAGCCGACCGATCCGGATGCCTACAGCTGGGGGGAATACGACCCGCTGATGGCCAGCGCGAAGGCGCTCGGCTGGCCGGTTCTGCTGACGATCTCGGGCCCGGTGCCGAAGTGGGCCACGAAGTCCAAGCTCGACAACGTCACGCGCCCCAACCCCGGCGCCTTCGCCGCCTTCGTGACCGCCGTCGGACGCAAGTACGGCGATCAGGTCAGCACGTGGTCGATCTGGAACGAGCCCAACCAGCCGCAGTTCCTACGCCCGCAGTTCGCGCGCGGCGGCCGGCCGACCTCGCCGCTTCTGTACCGCCAGCTCTACCAGGCGGGACAGCGCGGGCTCGAGGCTGCCGGCCAGGGCAGCGAGCGCGTCCTGATCGGCGAGACCTCGCCGCGCGGTACCGGCCGCGTCGTCGCCCCGCTGAGCTTCCTGCGCGGGATGTTCTGCCTCGACAGCTCCTACCGGCGCGGTGGCAAGTGCGGCCCGCTGAAGGCCGGCGGCTACGCACACCACGCGTACACGACGCGCCAGGGCCCGTTCTTCGTCCCGCCCGGCCAGAACGACGTGACGATCGGCGTCCTGTCACGGCTGACGAAGGCGCTCGACCGCACGCAGAAGGCGGGCGCGATCAAGAGCCGCCTGCCGATCTACCTGACCGAGTTCGGCATCCAGTCGACTCCCGATACGCAGAGCGGCGTCTCGCTCGCCAAGCAGGTCGAGTACCGCGCGATCGCCGAGCGGATCGCCTACGCCAATCCTCGCGTCGAGGCGTTCTCGCAGTACCTGCTGCGCGACTCAGATCCGACCGGACCCAAGCAGTACGGCGGCTTCGAGTCCGGCCTGCGCTTCGCCAGCGGGAGCCCCAAGCCGTCCTTGCCCGCGTTCCGCCTGCCGCTGGCCGTGCAGCGCAAGGGGACCAAGGCCTCCGTCTGGGGGCTCGTGCGGCCCGCGGGCGCGCCGGACTACCGGGGCCCGGCGACGGCGACGATCACGTACGCCGACCGCGGCTCCTCGCGCTTCAAGACCCTGCGCGCGGTGAAGACCGACTCGCGCGGCTACTTTCAGTTCACGACCAACTGGCGCAAGGGTCGGCGCTGGAACGTGACCTGGCAGGAATTCAGCGGCTCGCCGGTCGGCTCCTACGAGCGTCCGCGCGCCGCGCGATGAGCATGAACGTGTGCCCGAGCCAGCGCGCGCCGGGCGCCGAGCCGAAGCGGTCCAGCGCGCCGACGGCGCGCTGCGCGCCGACGGGCAGGCGCCGCCACGAGTAGCTCACGGCATGCAGCTGCGGCTGCAGGCCGGCGGCGCGTGCCGCACGCAGGAGTCGTCGCGGCGACAGCGGGATGTCGTCGGGGGTGCCGTGCACGCGGACCCCGAGGCCGGCGCGGTTCGCCGCCGCCAGCGCGGCGCCGATCGGGTGGTACACGTTCGGCTCGATCGCGACGAGCGCACCGCCGGGGCGCAGGAGCCGAGCGGCCTCGGCGAGCGCCGGCTCGAGCGGACCCTCGAAGGCGACGTGGTGCAGGACGAGCCGGTGCAGGACGACGTCGAAGGACGCGTCGGCGAGCATGTCGAGCTTGCCCGCCGCGCCGACGACGCCCTCGTCGGCGTCACCGACGGCGACGGCGAAGCGCGTGCGGTCGCCGTCGACGTCGGACGCGACCAGCCGCCAGCCGGGCCTGGGCAGCAGGTGGCGCCCCGGATGCCAGCCGCAACCGACGGACAGCGCGTCACCGCCGCGGAGCCCGAGGTGACGGTCCAGCAACTCGCGCTCGCGCCGCTTGCCGCGCTCGTACTGCTCGGCGAGCGTCGCGGGGTCGCTGAGCCGGTCGAGCAGGTTGTCGCGCGTGTAGATCTCGCTCAGGACGCGAAGGCTACTTCCGCTCGATCCGCGGCGGATGCGAGCCATAGGCTAACGCCGCGATGTCGCGCTGGATTCCCGAGAACGTCTATGGCACGGCAAAGCCGGGGCTGCGCGCCCGGACGGCTGGACTCGCATCGCAGCGAGCGCGCCGGCGCCGCCATGAGCAGCTGTTCGCACTGGCGCACGTGACGCCCGAGGACCGCATCCTCGACATCGGCTGCGGCCGCCTGGGGCTGCGCCGCCACGAACCCGAGCTCGACATCACCGGCGTCGACCTCGTCGAGCGCCCGGACTATCCCGGCCCGTTCGTGACAGCAGACGTCCTCGAGGGCCTACCGTTTGCCGACCACGCGTTCGACCTCGTTTACTGCAGCAGCGTCATCGAGCACGTCGCGCCGCCGGATCGCCGCGCGTTCGCGCGCGAGCTGCGGCGCGTCGCAGCGGGCTGGTTCGTGCAGACGCCTGCGTTCTCGTTCCCCGTCGAGCCGCACGCGCTGCTGCCGATCGCGCACTGGCTGCCGCCGGCGCTGCGGCGGCCCTACTGGCGGCTCGGCGTCGCCGGCGAGTGGGAGGACATCGCGCTGCTGCGCCGCGCCGAGATGACCGCGCTGTTCGGGCCGCCGGTCGCCGAGCGGATCGGCCCGCTCGTCAAGAGCTGGGTCAGCGTCCGGCCCGTACGACGCGGCTCGCCGCCGTACCACTAGATTTCCCAAGGACAATGCCCCAACAGCTGTGGTTCCTGCGCCATGGCGAGGCCGAGCCGCACGGCGCGCGGCCCGACTTCGACCGCCGTCTCACGCCCCGCGGAGAAGAGCAGTCGCGCGTCGCCGGCCGCGCGCTGGCTAGGCTCGAGATCCGCTTCCAGTTCGTGTTCACGAGCGTGCGCGTGCGCGCGCTCGACACCGCCAAGCTCGCCTGCGAGGCGCTCGGCGTCGAGCCGATCGTCGACAAGTCCCTCAACAGCGGCTTTGACGCCGACAACGCACTGGAGCTCGCCGCCGCCGCGGGCGACGACAAGCGCGTCCTGTTCGTCGGCCACAACCCCGACTTCGTCGAGGTCGTCCACGACCTCACCGGTGGCGCGGTGGACATGAAGAAAGGCGGCGTCGCGGGCATCCGGATGCAGGGCCGCGACGGCGAGCTGATCGTGCTCATGCGCCCGCGCGAGCTGACGGCGATCGCGCAGTGACCGCGTGACTGATGGTCGATTCCGTTGCGCGGGGCGGGGGCGGGACGAGGCGACGCGACGCGACGAGGGTTTCGAAGGTCGGGGTCGCGATTGACCGGCGAGCGCGTTGAGTGGGAGACGATCCGGCGCGAGCGACGCCAGCGTCGCGCGCGGACGCCGGCTGGTCATGCATCGCCGTGATGCATAAGCGACGGTCCGCGCCGCCGCGCGGGCCCGACCGTCACATGGGCATCGCCGTGATGCATGAGGTCCGTCAGTTGAGCACCTCCTGATGACTGATGGCGTTGCGCGGGTGGCGGAGCGGGGTGGCGAGGGACAGCGAGAAGGGTGCCGAAGATCGGCTTCATTAACCACAACGACATGCGGGCCCGCATGCCGGCCGCTACTTCAGCAGCCGTGAGAGCCGACGGTCCTTGAGCACCTTGCCACCGGTCTGCTCCTGCGGGCAGTAGCACATCACGTAGTCCTCGTAGTGGACTGCTTCGATGGTCGCACCGCAGCGCGGGCAGGGCTCACCCGCCCTGCGATGGACCTGCAGGGGCAGTGGGAGCTTGTCGGGGATCGGCAGCGCGACGACCTGCTCGTAGTGCTCGATCGCACCATCGAGGACATCCACGATCGCGGCGCGCAGGACGGCGCCATCGTCGTCGGTGAGGTCGTTGCCACGCTTGAACGGCGACAGCCGTGCCGTCCAGAGGATCTCGTCGACCCATGACCGCCCGATGCCGGCAAGCGTACGCTGGTCGCGCAGCAGCCCGTGCAAGGGCCGAGGCGATGCCAGCAGCCGGCGCAGATCAGCCGGCGGTTGCGGCCAAGCCTCGGGACCGAGCGTCGAGATCGCCTCGTCGGCGTCGAGATCCTCTGCGCGCAGCAGCTTCACCCAGGCGGCCTGCTTGGTGCCGAACTCGCGCAGGCGCAGCTCACGGCCGCCCTCGATCCTGACCAGCAACCGCGACGCGCGGTCACGAGGGCCGGCACGCTTGTCGTAGAGCTGCAGGCGGCCGGCGCTCATGAGGTGCACGAGCAGCGTGAGGTCACCCGTCTGCACCGTGAAGAGCTTGCCGCGCCGGCCGACCGCCGTGATCAAGCGGTCTAAGAGCGCAGACAGCGGCGGGTCAAAGGTCTTGAGCGTGTTGATTCCCGGCGCGAGCACCGACTCGATCCGCGCGCCGCGCAGTGCGGCGTCCAGACGGCGCGCGGTGATCTCGACCTCGGGCAGCTCGGGCACAGCGGCAAGGCTACGCCGACGGCGGCCGGAGCTCTGTCAGTGCTTCACACCGTGCAGCGGGTTGGGGATCTTCACGTACATCTCCTGCTCGTTGTGCAGCCGCGTGCGCAGGTCGGCCTTCATCGGCCACCAGGCGTCGTCGAGCAGGCGGTCCAGTAGCGTCGCGGGGTAGCGGCCGCCGCGCTCGCGCTCGCGCTGCAGCAGCTCGCGCAGGTCACCGAGCAGCACCATCTCGTCCACCGCTCCGGCGATCCCGAGCGCGTTGACGACGCCCAGCGCGTTGGCGAGGATCGGGTAGGTCACGAGCCGCTCGTCGGCGAGCGACTCGGACAGGATCGCCCCGCTGTCCTCGCCGATGCCCGGCAGCACCGCCGCGATGTCATCGTGCGCGGCCGCGCGGTGCTGGAAGTCCTGGCTGTCGCGCAACACGCCGCGCGCCGGCCAGCCGCCGTCGAGCTCGAGCAGCGTGTTCTGGCGGTCGGTCTGGATCGTCAGGCCGAGCTCGAGGTAGAGCCGCAGCAGCGAGACGACCATGACCTCGAGGTAGCGGCCGAACCACTCGCGCGCAACCTCGGCCTCGCCGCGCCCGCTCTCCTCGGCGAGCCGCGCGACGATCTGCGCCAGCCGGCTGCGCCCGCCGTAGGGATGGTCCTGCAGCAGCACGTCCAGGGCGCTGACATCCGCGTCAGAACCGCTGGGCCAGCGGTTGTCGCGCAACAACACCGACAGCCCGTCGATCAGAGCACCGTTGTGGCGCACGGCGAGGTAGGCCGGGTCCTGCAGGAAGACGAGGTCGGGCGCGATCCGCGCGGCCGCCTGTCCGATCTCGGTCGGGACGAGGCGCGCGGCGTCGACGGCGCGGCGCAGCTCCTCGAGACCCGCCAGGCGCATGTCGTCCGTCATCTGCACGTGCAGCGAGAGCTTCAGCTGCCAGGGCCAGTCGGCGTTGTAGACGGTGCTCACCGACGTCGTCGGCGTGACCGGGCTGCCCAGCTCGCCGAGCTCGACGACGAGACCCTCCGAGATCAGCGCCGCCACGTTGTCCTGGCCGCGCAGGTACTCGAGCTCCCACGGGTGCACGGGCAGCAGCACGCGCTCGCCGAGGCCCTCGAGCTTGGCGTCGAGCGCCGCGCCGTCGACCGCCGGGTCGTCGCGCAGCAGGCGCTCGCTGAGCTGCGGCGCGGGCGTGCCCGTGGCGCTGTCGTGCTCGACGAGGGCGGGATCGATCGCAAGCCAGTGCAGCGCGAACTGCGCCTCGGTCTCCGGCGCGTAGGACGCGACCTGCTCGGGGCTCATCTCCCAGCGGCTCTGCGCTGTCGGATGCGCCATCGGCCCGAGCAGCAGCGCCTGCTCGCTGGCGATGAAGCTCAGCGGTTCGGCACTCCAGAGCGCGTCGATCTCGCCTGCGCGCGCGTCGAGGAACGAGCCGACGGTGGCCACGCTCTCGCGAATGCGCGACAGCAGGAACGTCGGGTCCGGTCCGCGCGACTGGGGCCCGCTGAGATCATCGCCCAGGCCGGTTTCGCCGAGCGCGTCGGCAAGCATGCCCGCGAGCGTGTCGAGCGTCATCGCCCACGGCTTGCCGCCGGCCATGACGATCTTCACCGGCGTGCGGAAGCGGTGACGGTGCGTCGGCGAGAGGTGGCGCACGCCGGCGATGACGAACGAACGCTCGTCGGGGAAGGGGATCACGGCAAGAAACTCGTCCCCCTCCTCGGCGTACTGGGGCGCGCTGGCGGCCGGCACCGGGCGCCATTCGCCGCCTTCGCGCAGGTAGCAATTGAGGATCGTCTCGGTCGCGGCCCGGGTCGCCGCCTCCTGCGCAGGGGTGAGCGGGTCGCGGGCGGCGTCCTCGACGACCCAGCTGAAGTCCTGGAAGAGCTTTGGGGAGGTGTCCATGCACATACTCATACCGCGACGGCGCGGCGGGTACGCGCCCGATCCTGTTCGCCGGCCGCAGGTAGCAGAAGTGCTACCGTCCGATGATGGCGACGATCCCGCAGAAGGAGTTGCGAAACAACGTCGGAGAGGTTCTTCGTCGTGCAGAAGCTGGCGAGGAGATCACGATCACGGTCTCGGGTCGCCCGGTCGCTCGACTGAGCCCGGTCCGCGGTCGCGCGTGGGTGGACTCAAACGCGCTTGCTGACCTGTGGACGCTTGCGCCGGATCCCGGCCTAAGCCAGGATCTCGAGGGGTTTGACGCAGATCCTGCGAGACCCGTGGATCTCTTAGCTGCGCGTCGTTCTTGATACGTCGGTGCTGATCGGTACCCAACCCCCGCCAGCGGGAACCGACGCTGCGATCAGCGTCGTCTCGATCGCCGCACTGCATTTCGGTCTGCTCGTTGCAGCCGACGACGCAGCGCGCGCCCTCCGGGCGGCCCGTCTGGGGTCGGTGGAGGCTCGCTTTCCCGATCCCCTGATACTTGACGATCGCGTCGCACGCGAGTGGGGGCGCCTCCAGGCAGCAGTGGCACTGCGCGGAGGCACACCGCGCAGGCGTTCCTCCGATCTCGCGATCGCCGCAACCGCCAACGTGCACGGTGCCACGCTGCTGACGCACAACCTCAAGGACTTCGACATCATCGCCGACCTCGTCAGCGTGCAAGCTCCCTGACGACGCTCGTCCGGGATCGCTTGTGCGATACTCCTCCGGGACAAACGTCGAGAAGCGAACGGAGGGATTTCTATCCCAAGGCCGCGGGGTAGGGGCAGAAAGACAATAAGTCGGTTCGTCATCGGTGATCGCCGCCGAGGCGAAGTTGCCCAGAACACGATGTTGCGGGGTTCTGGGCATGATTCGCATTCTGGGCAGGTTGCAGTTCTAAGTTCTGCCAACGGTGTCAGGCCGTGGGCCTCCAGCCAGTCGGCCGCGATGCTTCTGAGCTGGTGGTGGCCGCGATCCGGCGATCTCTCGCGCTAGCGGGCTGGCGTGCTCGGGGATGTGCAGTAGGGCGTGGTTGGGGCCCGCGTCGCGGGCGTGTGTGAACACGCAGGTGGGCCGGATGCGCGGCCGTAGTTCGGGCAGCGGCTTGAGTGTGCCGGCGGCTCGCTGGGTGTCGACCCGGGCGCGCGTGGCCTGGCGCTTCTGCTGGCTGTGGGAGATGCGCTCGGTGGGCGTGCACCCGAACGACGACGCGGCGGCTACCTGGCACACACCGTCGATCGTGAGGCCCTGGCAACGTTGGCAGATCCCGCACCGGTCGACCCGGATGGGAGCCGACAGTGACTCCTCGCGAACGTCCGGGAGGAGGTGAAAGCCCTCAGCCGGGGAGGAGGGCATCGGTCTGACCTAGAGGCTTCAGCATGGGTCAAACGCAGACCCGCTCCCGGACCACAGACCGAACAATGGTATGAACGCGAAACGCCCGGCCACCTTACGGTCACCGGGCGCTCACTGCGGTCTTGCCGAAGGTGCTGAAGCCTCGCCAGACCCAACCTGCGCACCGAAGGAAAACGATGCTGTACGCAGCCTAGCGGCCACCACGGCGGACCCGACAGGTGCGCCAGGGCAGCCGCGAGTAGCTCACCTGCCACACGCCGTCGCCTACGTGAACAGATAGCGGAACTTGACGCCGTTGCGGAAGCGCCGAAGCTTCGCGCCGAGCGAGGCGCCGTGTGAGCGGTTCTCGCTGGTCGGGACGTAGGCGACGTCGGCTTGCCATCCGCGTGGGCGAGCGCCACGCACTAGCCCTCGTTTGGATCCGTTCGCTCGTCCTCGGCCGACAGCGGCGGGGTACTCATCGCGGTGGCTTCGTGGCGACGCTGTGGTCGTCAACGGTCCCGGCGCCTGGACGAGCACCCGCCGCACGCCGCCTACCCTGCCAACCAGTGACCGCGCCCGAGCATCTGCGCCACGAACTCGAACTGCACCGCGATCAGGGCCGCCCGTTTCGGGTGGCTTGGCGGCTGGCGCTCGCCGTCGTGCTGGACGGGCAGCCGATGAGGCAGCAAATCTTCTGGCGTGACGTGTTCACTGGCCAGCGCGGCGTGTGGCAGGTCTGCTACAGCGGCGATGGCGCGGGCAGTGGTCTGCCCCTCCGGAGGAGGCTCAGTCGCTGGCGTCGATGTCAGCGAGGGGCCGCAGGATGGGCGCGCCGAGCATCTGCTCCAGCTCATGCTTCAGCGAGCGCCCCACCAGCCTGCGACCCGAGGCGAGCGCGCGCGGTCGGCGTCATCGCGAACTGGTCGGCGAGGCGATGAAACAAGACAGTCGCCTCCTGCTCGATCCTCACCGCAGGAGGGCCTCGGATCTGCCCCACAGAGCCCCTGGCGAACATGCCGACCTCGTCGATGACCCGCTGAGCGGCCCTGATCCTCGCGTACTGCGTGGCCAGCTGCTCAAGGACCGGGACGTCCACGCGATCGACGATCCCGAGCTCGATCAGCTACCGGACGCTGTCTCGCCAGAACGCCTGAGCGTCAGGAGACAGGTGGGACGGCGGCTCGGCCAGCTCGGCGAGCGACGGACGCCCTCCGACGAGCACAGGCGATCCGTGGCGATCCGGGCGGAACGTTCCCTCGCGCAAATGCTGCTCTGTGGGCTTGCGGGGCGGCATCGCTTAGCAGCCTACGGCCGGCTCCCACAGAAAAAGCCTGGCCATTGCCGGTGTGTACGGCCGGGTGCGGAGTGGTGGTGTGGGATTGTCTGGAGGGGGTCGCCGGGTGGGGCTCGCACAAGCCCCAGCGGCGCTGCACGTAGCGGTCTGCGCTTCGGCCGGATGCCACCGAGTGCCGTCGTCGTCGCGGAGGCTCATACCCAGCGCGAGGTGTCGCCGCCGGCCTGCGTAGGCTTCGCGGATGGCGTCGTCAGGTGCAGTACTTCTTGAGCAGCTGAACAAAGAGCGGCGTCGCGTTGACGTCGCAGTTGCCGACCTCACCGTCCGAGAGGTTGTGCGCATGGTCGAAGAGGGGAATTGAACGCAGCTCCGGCGTATCAGCGCAAGTTTCGATGGAAGCGCAACGACGAATCGCGGCTGATCGAGTCTCTCCTGCTCGGCCTTCCAGTCCCTAGCGTCTTCGTCGCCGCCAATGCCGACTTTTCGCTCGAGGTTGTCGATGGTCTTCAACGCGTCTCGACGCTCGTACACTTCATGGCGCCTGACGACGACGCCCTCGAGGGGATCGGCCGAAAAGCGCCCTTGGCGCTCCGAGGGCTCACCAAACTGGACGAGCTCGAAGGACTGAGGTTCGACGGCCTGCCGCTCGAGATTCAGCGGTATTTTGTTCGACTACCGATCCGCGTCACGACGCTGACCGACAAGAGCGATCCGTCCGTCCGGTTCCAACTTTTCGAGCGCCTCAATCGCGGCACCATTTCACTGTCTCCGCAGGAGGTCCGAACGGTTGTGTACCGGGGACCTTTCATTGACCTTGTGCGCGACCTGGCGGACTTGCCTGCATTCCACGAACTGACGAAGCTGCAACGCCAGCAGGAGGACGACGGCACCAGAGGTGAGCTTGTACTTAAGTTCTTCACGTACCTCGACTGGTACAAGAACTACGACGGTCGGGTGACCGAGCTGCTGAATGAGTACGCGGGCGTGCACAGGGACGCGACCGACATCGAGCAGAGGCGCGAGCTTTTCGCCGCCGCCGTCGACGCCGTTTCGCAGGCGTCTGGCACTCCGTTCCTGCGGGCGAACTACCACTCCACACCTCTTAACCAGCTCGAGGCCGCTCTCGTAGCGGCCGGCCGCCTCATCCGAGCTGACGGTGACATCAAAGAGGTCGTGCCCGAGCTCCTCACTGACCAAGAGTTAATTGACGCCAGCACGAAGGGCACCAACACGACCCGTTCGTTCAAAAAGAGGATCACGAGAGCCCAGCAGCTGCTCGAGGGCTAGCGGCTCATGCTCGACGCGCCTCGAGCTCAGCTCGAACGGATTTCCTCGCGGCTTGCGCAGACTGCCGGCTTGGAGAGCCTCGAGCTCGCCGCAGAGATCGTCGCGTTCTCGTACGTGGCGGCGGGCGCGGCGCTCGAAGCGGCGTTGAAAGAAGCAATCGACGCGGCGTTACAGCACCTTCGGCAGGCTGCGCGACCAACGCTTTCGCCAATCCAGACGGCTGCCGTTTCGGAGGCGAGCTTCGAGTCGTTCACGACCGCCGAGCGCGTGCGGGGACGTCACGACGTCCAGCGGGCGATGACGCTACGCGTCCACCTCGTCGCGGAGCTGCGAGGCGACACCCTCCGCGACGCCGCGCCCTCGGTGATCCAGATGACAGGCGTGCCACACGCCGATCACTTCCAGCTCTTCTTTCGCCTGGCGACGGATGGTGAAGACCCCCGAGGGGTGGTCGCTTCACCGCCCCTCGCGCGACTTGTCGGACGGGTACGCCAGGTTCGGGGACCCAGAAACGACTTCGCGCACGATTGCGCCGATCCGACGCAACACCAACTCGTCATCGGGCGGTCGCTCGAGCTCACGGGCCTGCCGGACGTAGTGGAGGGACTCCAAGTTGCGCTCGTCGAGCTTCAAATCCTCCTTGATGTACTCGAGCAGTCGTGCGACGTACTGGCACAGAAACTCATTGCTCCGCCGGACGAAGCGCAACCGCCATCCTCGGTGTAGGGGCGTCCGAATCGGATCGCGATTCAAGTGCCGTGTTCGAGATCGTCTTCATTAGCGGCCCCGGCCACCCGAAGATCAAGCAGCGATAGGTCGTCCAGCTCGTCTTGAACCGCGCAACCCCGACAGATGTGATCTTCCTCCTGGGTGGTCACCATGAAGCCGGCGGCCGGGACGATCACGTCTGGCATGTCGAGGCCGCACGGCGAGCTGGTGGGCGGCTCGATGAGCTTGTAGCGCCTGACGATGAAGTCGATGATCTGCCACTGCTCATCCGCGAGGTCGATCTCGTCGGGAGCCTCGGGCGGGGCATGCATGGCGCGGCCACATCGCGAGCAACACCGGTCGGTCATGGGGTCACGCCTCCGGCGGCCCTTCGAGAGCCGATCGTTGTTGATTCGAGGACGCGGGCGGTCGGGCGCACGCCGTCGTTCGTCGCGGTGTAGATGCGCGCCAGGGCGTTCAGGTCGGGGTCGCCCGGGTAGCCGGCCAGGCGCGCCAGGCGCTCCTCGGGGGTGCCCGGCACGGTGATGTTGAGGCCGCGCAGTCGCCGGGTGATCTCCTCGTCGGTGAGTCCGAGCCGCGCGACAGCGCGCGGCCCGTCCCACATCTGCACGACGACGGTGCGCCAGCTCACGCTACGCCGCCGCGACCTTGATGACGCCCCTGGCGTCGTTGAGCGCCCAGGTGGCCCTTGCCGTGACCCTCGCGACGACGGCGTCGGCCGTGACCTTGGAGTGGGCGCTGAACGCCACCGCCAGGTTCTTCCTGACACCAACGATGATCTGCTTCGGGTCTGCGACCACGACGGTCCCGACCGGCAGCGCCGGCGTCGAGATGATCCGCGCGCCGCTGATGGACTCCGCGCCCGCCGCCCTGAGATCGGCTGGAGGACCGGCTAATTGCTGCCAGCGGCGGTCTTGATCAGCCGCAGGGTCGTGACGTCGGCCGGGTTGGCGAACACGACCGACGCAGTCCCGCCGATGGCCTCGATCACGCCGATCGCGGCGATGATCGAGTCAAAGCTCACCGTGCCGACCGCAGCCGACATCGAAGGCAGCAACCCGGCCGGTGCAATCGCGGTCGCAACGGCCGTGCTGAACAGACGACTGTCGATCGCCACCGCGACCGACCGGGCAAGTGCGTCGCCGACCGCATCGAGCTCGGACACTGGTGCGTCGGCGATGGACTCGTTGCTGAGCGAGACGACGTTGGCCAGCTTCCGGGCCGTCAGCGTGATCGTGTCCGCGTCGAGAGCGTCAGACGGGATTTCCTCGAGCTCATCGACCCAGCTCGCGGAGCCGTCATCCAGTAGCCGAGGCACGACCATCGACTTGCCGGTCATCGGGATGTAGCAGCGCGCAGCAGCGCGGACTCGGTGCGGAGTCGTTCGAGGATGAAGCTCGACCAGTCGGTCGCGCCCCACGTGGTGTTCAAGCCAAGCGGCGTCATAGCGCCCTCCTACAAGGAGGTGGACATCACGCCGGCGATGGGAAGCGGTGCTCGGCGTGTGCGCCACGGGCGCTATGCGGTGAGGCGGGGTGCTGCGCTGGGTGGACGCGAGCCACCAGGGCGTCGCGTTCACCTACAGCCTACGCCGCCCTCGGACGCCGGTTGCTGATCAGGTTGCTGATCACCGCTGCCCCTTCAACGCGCTGGCGAAGCTCGGCGGCTCCGGTGCCGACTGCCGAGCGCCCTGATGAACGTCGGGGTGGGCGGGACGCGGCGGCTCAGGCTCGGCCTTCTTGACCCAGTGGGGGTGGCGACCTTCGAGCTGCGCGACTGCCTGCTCGGCCAGGTCGAGGTCGATCTGGCCATCCCGGGTCCTCATGGCGTCGAGCGTGAACTCGGGGTCCAGCCAGGCGTCAGCGGGCACTTCAAGCCGATCGGCCAGCAGCCGCTCGACCTCGCGGGCGTCGGAGGCATCGACGCGGGCTCGCAGCGCATCGCGTTCGGCCTCGGCGACGCGTAGGGCCCGCCGGCGGTTCGCTGCCTCGGATCGCAAGGCGGCGATGTCATCGGTCTGGAGCGCCGCGTCGTTCTGCTCGGGCGTGGGGCTGGTGCTCATCATCGACCTCCCGGTCGTGTCGTGGCCCTCATGGGCTGGTGTCCTGCAAGTCGTCGTCGTCGTCTTCGTAGTCGCCCATGTCGGCGTCGCCCTCGGGGTCGTAGACCTCGGGCAGCTCATCGAAGACGTAGCGCTCGCCCGTCGCCGGGTCGATGTACGGC
>Ga0136631_10000284_pt1 | contig 15749 bp, 15 predicted proteins | sample AntDrymUQ6012206_2_FD_104655 | JGI IMG/M metagenome (GOLD analysis project Ga0136631, IMG submission 104655) | Polar desert sand microbial communities from Dry Valleys, Antarctica - metaG UQ601 (22.06) | ecosystem: Environmental > Terrestrial > Soil > Desert | place: Antarctica: Dry Valley... | reverse complement strand
GTATCACATCGACATAGCGAAGTGGCAAATGCTGGGCGATTACGACGTCTTCCTCACGCCGGAATTCTTCCGCGCCCTGGTGCTCAACGCGGGCCTGACGGTACACCTCGACCTGATCCGGGGGGACAACCCACACCATATTGTCGAATCGGCGTTCAAGGCCTTCGCCCGGTCGCTGGATTATGCGACTTCGCTGGATCCACGAGTGACGGGAGTGCCGTCGACCAAGGGCACGCTATGATCGCCGTGGTCGATTATGGCGTGAACAACCTTGCCAGCGTGGTGCGCGCGCTCGGCGCCGGCGGCCACCAGGCTGGTCTCACCAGCGACCCGGACGAGGTGCGCCGGGCCGAGCGGGTTCTGGTACCGGGCGTGGGCAACTTCGGACAGGCGTCGCGCACGCTGACGACCACCGGCCTGGGCCAGGCGGTTCGCGAGGTGGCTGACGCCGGGCGGCCGGTCATGGGCATCTGCCTCGGTCTCCAGCTGTTCTTCGAGATGAGCGAGGAGGCGCCCGAGGCGCGGGGTCTGGGCCTGCTTCCAGGCCGCATACGCCGGTTCTCCAACGGGCTCCATGTTCCGCATGTCGGCTGGGCCCGGGTAGATCTGACCCAGTCCGGACGCAGTCATGCGCTCCTGGGGCCGGCCTTTGGCAACGCCGCACAGTTCTTCTACCACGTGCACAGCTACCATCCCACCGAGTTACCGGAGAAGGCGGTGCTCGGCACCGGCGATTACGGCGGCGTCTTCCCAACCCTGGTCGGGCAGGGGACCATCATCGGGGCGCAGTTCCATCCCGAGAAATCGCAGCAGGCCGGCATCACGCTGCTATCGGCATTTGCCCGGTGGAAGCCGTGACCTCGGTCCGTGTTTCCCTGGTGGACGTGTACGTCCTTCGAGAAGCAGGGCCGGAACTGAAGTGCCTGGTGCTGCGCCGTGCTGCGGGAGGGCGCTGTCCGGGCTCCTGGGAGACGGTCCACGGGCACATCGAGGCCGGTGAGCGTCCCGCCGAGGCGGCGGCGCGGGAGCTGGAAGAGGAGACCGGCCTTACGGCCGCCCGGCTTTACAACGTGAGCCGGGTGGAATCCTTCTATCAGCACCGGATAGATGAGGTCGCCCTGGTCCCGGTGTTTGCTGCATTCGTGGACCCCGCTGCCGAGATACGCCTGGGGTCCGAGCACGACCAGTTCGAGTGGCTCGCGCCGGCCGCCGCCGAATCCCGCTTCGCCTGGCCCCGGGAGCGGCGAGCACTGGGAGATATCGTCGCACTCTTCCTGAACGGCAACGCCGGGGCGATCGACGATGTGCTGCGGGTATGCTAGCGCGGCGCATTATTCCCTGCCTCGATGTGGCGGGCGGACGGGTGGTGAAGGGTGTGCACTTCGAGTCGTTGCGGGACGCCGGCGATCCAGTGGAGCAGGCCGCGCGGTACGATGCCGACGGCGCCGACGAGCTGGTCTTCCTCGATATTTCCGCCAGTCCCGAGGCCCGGCGGACCACCCTGGAGATGGTGAGCCGGGTGGCCGAGTCGATCTTTATCCCGTTCACAGTGGGTGGCGGAATTCGATCGGCAGCGGATGCCGGGGCGGCGCTCAGAGCCGGCGCCGACAAGGTCACCGTCAACACCGCCGCCGTGCGCGACCCCGGCCTGGTCTCCCGGTTGGCGGACAGCTACGGTAGCCAGTGTGTCGTGGCCGCGGTCGATGTGAAGCGGCTCGAGGGCCGCCTCACCGTGGTGATCAACGGTGGCCGGGAGCCAACCGGGCTCGAGGCAGTGGAGTGGAGCCGCCGTCTCGAGACGCTGGGCGCGGGCGAGATTCTCCTTACATCCATGGACCGGGATGGGACCGGGGCGGGGTATGATCTTCCACTCATCCAGGCAGTGTCCCAGGCCGTGACCCTGCCGGTGATCGCATCCGGCGGTGCGGGGAATCTGACTCACCTCGCCGACGCGCTCGAGGCTGGTGCGCATGGTGTGCTGGCTGCTACGATCTTTCACTTTCACGACTCTTCGCTGCCCCGAGCTCGCGCCTACCTCCGGGAGCGGGGCTATCCGGTCCGACCATGATTCTCGTTGCCTTTTCGATTGTTTCGCTGGTGACCCTCTCCGCTCCGGTCTCCGCCCCCTGCATCCGGCCGGCCCGCGCGGGCACCCAGGTGCAGGGCGAAGTCCGGGTATGCCCCGGCCGCTACCGGATTCCAGATCCCGGTGAGCGCGGCATCATCATCGCGGCCGCCTCGGGGACCCGAATCGATCTTACCGGTGTGGTGCTCGAAAGCGGCGACTCGGTGCCCAGCCGGTATGTCGGCATCGGAGTCATGAGCCGGGGCGTGGATGGGGTGACGATCAGCGGCGGGGCGATTCGGGGCTACCGCTTCGGGGTGAGAATCGAGGGCGGACGGGCCCACCGGGTAACTGGAACCAATCTCTCGAACAGCAGGAGCATGGAGGTTCGCTCGACGCCCGCGCGGCCTGATTCCGCGGACCGGCTCAGCATCGTCCGTCGAGACGTCCTCGATACCTATGGCGGCGGCATCCTGCTGCAGGATGCGGAGGCTGCCAGCATCACCGGTATCACCGCCCGCGGCGCCCAGAACGGTATCGCACTGCTGAACGTGCGCGACAGCTACGTGGCCGATAACGACGTGACGTCGAACAATGGATGGGGCATCCACTTGTGGCGGTCGGCAGGCAACGTCATCGCGCGGAACCGGGCCAATCACACCCGCCGTTGCGAGTCCCAGGTCCCGGCGGCGGACTGCGGTGCGGCGGCCATTCTCATCCGCGAGGCCAGCGATTCCAACACCATCCTGGACAACGATCTCACGTCCTCCAGCATGGGGTTTCTGCTGGCGGGCGGTCGGACTGGGGTGCGGCCGTCGGTTGGCAACCTGGTCTACCGGAACGACGCGTCGTCCGCGCTCCGGGTAGCCTTCACCGCCGCCTACGGGTCCAACAACACCTTCCTGGAGAATCACGCGGATAGCACCGGTATCGGCTTCCGGCTGGATCACTCGGGGGGAAGTACCCTGAGGGCCAACACGGTGATTGGGTCCCGTACGGCGGGCATCGTCAGCGAGCATGGCAGCGACAACGCTATTCTGGCCAACGTGCTGATCGGAGGCGCGGTCGGCGTCCGGATAGCGGCACCGGAGCAGCCCGGCGACCCGAGCCGCCGCTACCGCATCGACGATAACATCCTCGCTCGATTGGAACAGGGGATCGTGCTGGAGCGGACTACCCGCGCGCAGCTGCGGGGGAACGTGTTTGACGGAGTGGGCGACGGATTGGTGCTGGACGGCGCCGGGCACGCCACGGAGGTCACCGGGAACATCTTTCTCCGGGCTACCCGCTGGTTCATCGATGCGCCCGACCTGATTGCGGGCGGGAACTACTGGGCCACCGCCGATGCGCCAGGTGCAACCGCCAGGGTCAATGGGCGCATCAGCGTCATGCCGTGGAAGCCCGCCGCGGCGGCCGGCTACTGAAAAATTTCGTCGGCCACCGCTTTCAGATCCCGCAGGTTGAACGGTTTCCTGACCCTATGCAGGGGCCGCTGTGCCAGCGGGCCAGGCAGTTCCTCCGCCCCGCTGCAGGCCACCACCAGCCGGGCGCTCGCGGCGGGGAAGGCCTCGAGCAGTGCCTCCGCAAAAAGCTCCGCCGGCCCGGTGGCCGCGTGGACGTCGGCGATGATCAGGTCGTACGTCCGCTCCCGCGCCAGCCTCAGGCCCTGCTCTCCGCTGCGCACAGCTTCAACCGCGTGACCTTCCGGGGTGAACAGCGCAGTCAATAATCGATGCACCGCCGGGTCCTCGTCCACGATCAGGATTCGACGCTCGAGTGCCCTACCGTTCCCCCCATGAGGCACCGGATCGACCGATTCGGGGATCTCGGTCTCCAGCAGCGGAAGCGTGACCCGAAACTCAGCCCCGCCCTGGGGGGGCGCCTCGTATTCGAGCACCCCTCCGTGGGCTTTCACCAGACCGTAGCTGAGAGATAAACCGAGCCCGGTGCCCTCACCCGGCGCCTTGGTGGTGAAGAACGGAGTAAACAGGTACGGCACCTGATCGACAGGCACTCCGGGGCCGTTGTCACGTACCCGGAGACTGGCCTTCCCGTCCTCGTTGAGGCCGGTCGAAAGCGTGATCTGCCGATGTCTTCCCTCCGGGAGGCCAGTCACCGCCTGCACCGCGTTGGTCACCAGATTGAGCAGGACCTGCTGCAGCTCATAGCGGTCACCCAGCACCATTACGCTGTCGGGACTCAGGTCGGATTCCAGCTCTATTCCGTGCAGCTGCAGCTCGTAGGTGATGAGCAGTGACGTGCGCGCCACCACCTCGCGGAGATCCACCGCGGCTTTCTCGGCCACTCCCTTGCGGGCGAAGGTCAGCAGGTTGCGCACGATGCGTCCGGCACGCTCGGCCTGGTCGTGAATGACGCGCAAGTGCTCCCGTGGAAGCTCCGGATGGGGCGGCCGCTCCAGCAGGAGCTCGGCCAGGCCGGCGATGGATGTCAGCGGGTTGTTGAGCTCGTGAGCCACGCCGGAGACGAGCTGGCCGATGGAGGCCATCTTGTCGCTCTGGATGAGCTGGGCCTCGAGCAGGCGCTGCTCGGTGACATCCTCGATCAGTACGACGACAGATCCCCGCTCAGTGCCGGCCAGCGGCGCGGCGGTCAGCCGGAGCACGCGATGGCTGTCCTCCGGCCGCACCACCAGGGGCGCGGTGCGCTCGCCTCGATATGCTGCCTCGATCAGGCCCGCCACCGCTTCCAGATCGCCGAAGATCATCTGGTCGAGATTGCGTCCCACGAGCTCCGACTCGGATACCCCCGCCAGCGCTGCCAGCGCCCGGTTGGCCCGGAGCACCGCACCGGTGGGGCCCACCACGGCTATGCCTTCCGCCAGCGCGTTGAAGGTCGTCTCCCACTCGGTCTCGCTTTGCCGAACCATCTCGTACAGGCGGCTGTTGGCCAGTACCACGGAGGCGTTGGTCGCCACGGTTGAGAACAGCCAGAGATCCTCGGTGCTGAGCGGCCCGCCCTGGCGGTCCGCTACGGCCAGAGCACCCATTGCAATGCCCTGGGCTCGCAGCGGGGCCACCGCGGCGGAGCGGACCATCATCCCGCCGAACAGTCTGACCGCAGGGGCCTCTGTTCCCTCGGCGACCTCGATCCGGTCCCCGCCGATGGCGCGCCGAACCAGGCTGTCCGGATCCTCGCTTACCTCTCCCAGCAACGGCTCCAGCGTTCCGGTGGCAGCCACGACCCGGAGCAGGTTGCCTTCGGCCAGCACCACGATGGCTCCATCGGCATTGAGGAAACGGGCGGCATACTTGGCCACCTCTTCCACGATGCGGTCCAGCTGGATCGACTGCGACAGGACGTAGCTGAGCTCCTGCAGGGAGAAGAGCTCGCTGATACGCCGGTCCACCTGGGCCGCGAGCTGCTCGGACTTTTCCTGGGCATCGTCGCCCCGGCGGCGGGCGCGCAACACCGCCAGCGCAAACGTCCCCACGGCGCCGACCACGGCCACGACCGCCAACCACCAGATCCGGTCCTCGGCCCAGGCGGCCACGATACCGAGCAGCACCACCGCGGCGGCGTGCAGGGAGAGCTCCCAGCGTCTTTGAGAGGTACCGAGCAGGATGATCAGCACGCCGGCCCCGCCGACGGCAAGCGAGGGCGAGACCGGCGGGTGACCGATGGCGGCGGCTGTCAGGAGGCAGGCCAGCAGAATGCCGCCGGCCAGCGCAGCCAGGGAGAGCGGCGGGCGAACCGTGCGGCGAGACAGGCTCAGGGCTCCCGGGCGTCGCGCCGCGCCACCCGCTCCGTTACGTACGCGTCGGGCGGCGCGTTCGGCTTCACCCGAATCGACTTGGCGGGGATGCCGACGTTCACATGGTAGGGCCGCACATCCTTGGTGGCGACGGCGTTCGCGCCGACCATCGCGCTCTTCCCGACCCGCACGCCGGCGAGCACTGTGGCGTGATAGGTGATGCGCACATCGTCCTCCAGGACGGTGCGGGCGTTGGTGACGTCCTTCTGGTCGACGATACTGTGCGTGTGGCTGTAGATGTTGGCGTAGTCGGAGATGCTCACCCGATCACCCAGGACGATGCCGCCACGGTCATCCAGGAGCACGTTACGGTGGACCACCACGTCGTCTCCGACTTCCATGTTGTAGCCAAACGAAAACTCCACGTACTGAAATGCTTTGAAGTTCCGCCCCACCCGGGCGAAGATGTGCTGCGCCAGCAGGCGGCGAAAGCGGACGCCGAGGTGCACGTTGTTGCCCAGGGGCGACCGGTCGAACCCCTGCCAGAGCCAAAGCAGCGGCTTGACCCGCGCAAAACGCTCCGAGTCCACTTCCGCGTAATACTCCGGCTCCATCGTCACATTGCGGGGGTCCAGTGAGAGCAGCGCCACCCGGCTGGCTTCGGGAGTCGTCGCGCTCTGGAGCAGCTTGTCGTAGTCGCCACCCACCGGGTAGAGGATCTCAAACAACAGGTCTCGCGCGATCCGGTACCAGTCGGAACCCGGGGCAGTCAGGTGCGCCTGTAGGTCGGCCAGCCAGCCGTCGTAAAACTGTTCGGTGGCCGTAGGGAGTCGGACTGCGCGAAGGGGCAGAATGGCCATGGAGCTCTCGCGTGGCACCACCAATTCTGGGGGAAGTGCGGACAGTTTCGAATGATGCCAGTGAGGCAGTGTTGACACCAGTCCCAATGGGAGTAATTTAGTAGTGAATGCTTAATAAGAATGATTCTCATTCTCAATCACAGCCATCTTTCCACCTTGGCTTCATGGGCTTCCTCCCTCTGGCTCCAAAAAAACCCCCATCTCCCGCGGAGGCCGAGTGTCCCCAGTTCTCGTCCGATTGAAGCTTCTGGTGGGGCTTGCCGTGGTGCTGCAGGGTCCTGTAGCTGCTCAAGAGAGGCCGGCGACGCCGGAAGGATACGAGCTTCCCGCCGTTGAAGTGATCGGCCGACCTGAGGCGCTGGCGGACATACCCGGCTCCGGCTCGGTGCTGGATAGTGAGACCCTGACGCAGTCCCGCGTTTTCACCACCAACGAGGCCCTCCGCAAAGTGCCGGGAACTTTCGTCAGGGACGAGGAAGGCTTCGGGCTCCGGCCGAATATCGGCATACGGGGGCTCAACCCCACGCGGTCCACCAAGGTTCTGCTGCTGGAAGACGGGATCCCGTTCACCCTGGCTCCCTACGGCGACAATGCAGCCTACTACCACCCTCCGGTAGACCGATTCGACCACATCGAGGTTCTGAAGGGCTCGGGCCAGATTCTGTTCGGCCCGCAGACGATCGGTGGCGTCATCAACTACGTGACTCCGAGTACGCCCACGCGCATGGGTGGGTTCCTGACGCTGGCTCCGGGCAACCGTGACTACCTCAATGGGCACCTGCGCTTGGGCGCGCCACTGGGGAACTCCGGGCTGCTCTTCGACTACGTGCGCAAACAAGGGGATGGTGCCCGGGAGAACATCGGGTCTCGGCTGAACGATGTGAACCTGAAGACGTCGATCGCGCTGGGAGGGCGTCACAGCCTCAGCCTGCGGGGGAACTACTACAGCGAGGATTCGAGGGTCACGTACTCCGGACTCACGGAGGCCGAGTTCCTGGACGACCCACGGCAGAACCCCTTCCAGAACGATTCGATGCTACTGGATCGCTGGGGGGCTTCAGCCTCGCATCGGTTGAGGTTGGGCGAGACTGGCGCGCTCACTACGACCGCGTACGGGTACGTCGTATCGCGCAACTGGTGGCGCCAGTCCAGCTTCTCCAACCAGCGGCCCAACGACGCCTCGGACCCCGAGTGCGCGGGGATCGCAAACCTCAATACCACCTGCGGCAACGAGGGCCGGCTCCGGGACTACACCGTCTGGGGCGTGGAGCCAAGGCTCCGTGTCACTCACGGCCTGTTCGGGCTGCTGAGCCAGGCCGACATCGGCGCCCGCGCGCATTTCGAGCACCAGGAGCGCAGGCAGGTCAATGGCGACGGGCCCACCAGCCGGACCCCGGGAGCCGCGGATGACGTGAATTCCGGTCTCAGGGAAGACAACGACCGTGAGAATCAGGCCTATTCGGCGTTTCTCCAGAACAGGGTGTTCTCGGGCAACTGGAGTTTCACGCCCGGAGTGCGGGTGGAGCACGTGCGGTACGAGCGGATTAATCGCCTGCCGGTTGCCGGAAGCCCAAATGGGGTGAGCGGGCGAACCACCCTCACCGAGATCATTCCGGGATTCGGGCTGACGTACACGGCAGGCGCCGTCGCCACGCTATTCGCCGGTGTTCACCGCGGCTTCGCCCCACCGCGAACCGAGGACATCATCAGCAACACCAGCGGTGGCGTAGTTGAGCTGGACGCCGAGCTGAGCTGGAATTACGAGGCAGGGCTGCGGAGCCGGGTGCACCCGGGAGCGCAGGTAGAGGCGACTCTCTTCCGCATGGACTTCTCCAACCAGATCATCCCGGCAAGCCTCGCGGGTGGCACCGGGGCCACGCTCACCAGCGCGGGCCGCACCCTGCATCAGGGGCTCGAGTTGGCCGCACGGCTCGATGGAGCCGGCCTGTTCGGTTCCAGTCACAACGTCTACCTACGGGGCGCGTACACCTACCTGCCAACCGCCCACTTTGAAGGCTCGCGTTTCGTGTACCTGGGCACCGGGGGCAGCGATGCCGTTGGGAAGGTCTACAACGAACAGGATGCGAACGGCACTCGGACTCAGTTGAGCGTAACCGGCGGCCGTCTTCCCTACGCGCCCAAGCACCTGCTGAGCGCAACCCTTGGATTTGCCGCTCCGTTCGGACTCGACACCCGCATGGAGGCTGTGTACGTGGGTCCGCAGTTCGGCGACGCCCTGAATACATCGGTCATCGTCGCCGATGGCCAGCAAGGCCGCATCGGCGGATACACCATCTGGAACGCCGCAGTCAACTACACCCTGGCACGGCTCAGGACCACGCTCTTCGTGACGGCGAAAAACCTGTTCGACAAGGTGTACGTGGTGGACCGGGTGCGCGGGATCATTCCCGGATCACCGAGACTGGTTCAGGCGGGGTTTACCCAGAGGTTCTAGCTGGCAGGGTGCTGCACCTTATCGAGTCGTATCGCGTCTCTCACTTCGCGCCCGCGCCGCCACCCTCGCCCGCTCCCGGTCGAGGACGGGCTGTTTACGTTGCCAGTCCTCCGACACCAGCGTGCCGTACGACAGGGTGAACGAGTCGTCGACCGGGATGTCTTCCTCGAACAGATAGATCGCACTGGCCTGCTCCCGTGCATCCAGCTGCTGGGAGTTGAACTTCGCGCTGATGGGAATGACGCCCAGTGGGCGGAACACCCGGTTCCGGATGAGCAGCGTCAGCGTCTGCGGGTCGAACCGGGTGTCGGGCCGAAGGCCGAAGAAGCTCACCAGCGCCAGTCCCGGCACGCTGACGCCGGCCCGTGACGCCACCGAGTCGATGGCCCGGCGCTTGGTCTCGACCAGCGATCGAAGCGACTGAAACGCGTCATTAGCCAGCAGGCGAGTCACCCGGGGGTCCAGCGGAATGAAGCGGATCTCGAGGTCCTCGTTTTGCACCCGGAGCGCCAGGTCGTTCTGGTTGAGCGTTCCGTAGCTCACGGGAACCGCCTGGACCTGCCCTGCCGCTTGCGCCGCCGCCGGCACCGTAGCGGCGAAGAAGAAGAGCAAGGCTGCAAATGTGCGCATTCTACGACTCCCCGCCTGCGGCGGCGACGATAGTGGCAGCGAGCTCGGTGATCCCCAGCTTGGATTGGCTGCTGGTGAGCTGAACCTGATCCTCGCGCAGGCCGAGTGCCTCTGCCAGCTGGCGAGCCCGTACCGGCTGCGTGGAACGGGTGAGCTTGTCCGCTTTGGTGAAGACCGCCAGCACCGGACAACCGCTTTCTGCCAGCAGCTCCTGCATCTCCAGATCGTCGGCCGAGGGCTGATGCCGAATGTCGAGCAGCCAGACGATTCCTGCCAGGCTCGATCGGGTGCGGAGGTACGCCGTCACCAGCTTCCGGTAGCCGGCTCTCGCGCCTTTGCTGGCCCGGGCAAAGCCGTACCCGGGCAGATCGACCAGATAGAACCCGGGCATTCGATAGAAGTTGAGCAGCGTCGTCTTGCCGGGCGAGCCGCTGGTTCGGGCCAGCCCGGGCCGGCCGACGAGGGCATTCAACAGGCTCGACTTTCCCACGTTGGACCGGCCGATGAAGGCGATCTCGGGCAGGGCAGGGTCTACGCTGACGCCGGCATCGGGGAAGGAGCCGACGAACTCGATGGGCCGGGTGTGCAGGGGGTTGGAGGGGTCCGGTCCCGGACGCAACAGGGGCGCACGGTCGGGCGCATGCTGTCCGCCCCTACGTACGCCCCGATCCGCTTTCCCGTCCGCCCGTCCGCCTGTCCGTCCGTCCGCCTTCACGCCTCCCGCTTGGTCCTTGCCCGTTCGGTGACAATGAGCGGCGTGGTCCCCTCGTTGATCGCCTCTTTGGTGATCACGATCTCGCGCACGTCCTCACGATTGGGCAGGTCGAACATGATGTCGGTCATCATGGTCTCGAGGATGGCCCGGAGTCCGCGGGCTCCGGTTCCCCGCTTCAGCGCGCGCTGAGCGACCGCGCGGAGCGAGTCGGGATCGAAGGTCAGCCCGACGTCCTCCAGCTCGAACAGCTTCTTGTACTGCTTGGTGAGCGCATTCTTCGGCTCGACCAGAATGCGCACCAGCGCGTCCTCGTCGAGCGCCTCGAGGGATACCACCACCGGGAGCCGCCCCACCAGCTCGGGGATCAGCCCGAAACGGAGCAGGTCGTCCGGCTCCACCTCGGCGTACGGGTTCCCCGTGGTGAGCTGGGGATTTGATTTCCGCTCGCTGGTGCTGAAGCCGATCTTCTGCCGCCCGGTGCGCGCCTCGATGATCTTCTCCAGCCCGTCGAACGCGCCGCCGCAGATGAAGAGGATGTCCTTGGTATTGATCTGGATGTATTCCTGCTGCGGGTGCTTGCGCCCGCCCTGGGGCGGCACCGAGGCAATGGTGCCTTCCAGGATCTTGAGCAGCGCCTGCTGTACCCCCTCACCCGACACGTCCCGGGTGATGCTGGGATTCTCCGACTTGCGCGCGATCTTGTCGATCTCGTCGATGTAAACGATGCCCCGCTCACACTCGGCCACGTTGAACTCGCCGGCCTGGAGGAGCCGAACCAGGATGTTCTCCACGTCCTCGCCGACGTAACCGGCTTCGGTGAGGGTGGTGGCATCGGCTATGGTGAAGGGGACATCGAGAATGCGGGCGAGGGTCTGGGCGAGGAGCGTCTTGCCGACGCCGGTGGGGCCGAGCAGGAGAATGTTGGACTTATCCAGCTCGACATCTCCCTCCCGGCCGCTGGAGGCGTTAATCCGCTTGTAGTGGTTGTAGACGGCGACCGCCAGAGTCCGCTTGGCCCGCTCCTGCCCGATCACGTACTGGTCCAGCACGTCCTTGATCTCGGAGGGCGTGGGGACCTGGGTAATGCTGTCCGCAACCTCGCGCTCTTCGTCCTCCGCCAGGATCTCATTGCAAAGAGTGATGCACTCGTTGCAGATGTAGACCGACGGACCGGAAATGAACTTCCGAACGGAATCCTTCGATTTTCCGCAGAAGGAGCAGCGGAGGTGCTTGTCGTTGGACATGGAGCCGAGTCGTGATGAGGTGAAGGGTGCCGGTAAAGCTGCCCCCGGGCACCCTGAGCGTCAAGTCTCCTTGGCGTCCTTCCCGTCCTTGTGCGGAACCAGGTCCTTTCGCGGAGTAAACACGCTATCGATGATCCCGTACGATTTGGCCTCTTCCGCGCTCATGAAGCGATCCCGGTCCATGTCCCGCTCGATGGTCTCGATCGGCTGGCCGGTATGCAAGGCGTAAAGGGAGTTCATCTTGGAGCGGAGATAGAGGATCTCACGGGCCTGGATCTCGATGTCGGATGCGGTGCCCTGGGCGCCACCCGACGGCTGGTGGATCATGATCCGGGAGTGGGGCAGGGCACTCCGCTTGCCCTTGGCGCCCGCGGCCAGCAGGAACGACCCCATCGAGGCGGCCATGCCCATGCAGATCGTGTTCACCGGCGCTCGAAGGTGCTGCATAGTGTCATAGATGGCCATTCCAGCCGACACTACCCCGCCCGGCGAATTCACGTACAGGTAAATGTCCTTGTCGGGATTGTCGGCCTCGAGGAAGAGCAGCTGGGCGATGATGATGTTCGAGACATCGTCGTTGATCGGCGCGCCGAGAAACACGATGCGGTCCATCAACAGCCGCGAGAAGATGTCGTAGGTGCGCTCGCCCCGGCTAGAACGCTCGATGATGTACGGCGGATACAGTGTAGCCATGATCAAGACTTGACCTCTTCCACGGTTGACTGCGTGAGGAGGAAATCGAAGACCTTCTCCTCGGTAATGGCGCGCTCCAGCTCGCCCAGACGCTTGGACTTTTCCAGCGACGCATAGATCTGGCCGGCGGGCACGCCGCGCGCGCCGGCCATGGTGTTGATCCGCTCATCCAGCTCGGCCTCGGTAGCCCGGAGTCCGTGGGCTTCCACCAAGGCATCGAGGGCCAGGTCGCGCTTGACCTGGGTCTCGGCAATCTGATGAAACTGCTGTTCGAACGCAGGGAGCTGGTCCTCCGGCACCTTGTACATGTCGGCATAGCCGTGCATCAGCCGGTGTACCAGCGAGTGAGGCGCCTCGATGTTGTTGGCTTCGACCAGTTGGGCGATCAGGTCACGGCGGACCCCGGCATCGGCCTCCCGGGCGGATTCCCGCTCCAGGTCTTGCCGTACCGCGGCCCGGAGCGCGTCCAGGCTCTCGAACTCTCCCACCTCGCGGGCCAGCGCATCGTCCAGCGGGGGCAGATCCTGCCGCTTCACTTCATGCAGCGCGATGCGAACCTGCCGGGTCTTTCCCCGGCGCGACTCATCCGGATGGTCGTCGGGGAACTTTACCTCTGACTCGGTGCTCTCGCCCGGGAGCAGCGACATGATCCGCTCCTCCAGCTCCGGGATCGTTTGATTGTCGCCCAGGACTAGGTCGTGCGGTTGCGCCGCCCCCGCCACGCCGTTCTCGATGGGAGCCACCTCTACCCGCACCATCTGGCCGGGCGACGGCTTCTCGCCCTCGACCGGGATCCACGTGGCCTTCTGCTCCTGGAGCCGGGCCAGCTGTTCGTCGACAGCGCTCTCCGGAACCACAGCCTCCCGCCGCTCCACCTTGAATCCGCCCACACGACCGAGCGTGAGCTCGGGACGCACCTCGACGTGTAACTCGAACTCGATGGGGCTTCCGTCTTCGAACTTGAGATTGCGGATGGAGGGATCGGTGATCGGCTTGAGCGATTCGTTGGTCTTGGCGGTTTCCCAGCTCTCGCGGATGACTTCCTCCAGCACCGTCTGGCGAATGGCGTCGCCGAACCGCTTGCGCACGACGGTATCGGGGGCCTTGCCCGGCCGGAACCCGGGGAGCCGGGCACGCTGGGAGTAGTACTTCAGCGCGCGGGCCTCGGCCTCGCGGACCCGGTCCACCGGTACGGTGACCCGGAGTGATTTCGAGGCGGAATCCCCTCCGGTTTTTTCGACTGTAATCTGGCTCATCGTGGGACGGAATCTACCCTGACGCCGTCCCCAGGGTCAATTTTGCCGTCGGATCGCAAGAACCCCTGCCGTTGCAGACCGCGCTAATACCCGCAAGATTCTGCGCATCGCGATGTTGTGTCATCCTCTGAGCGGGCCTCTGCATGGCGACAGTTCTGCTGGTCGACGACGAAAGTGCGATCCGGCGGGCCTTACGGAAGATCTTCGAGAAAGGGGGTCTGACCGTGAGTGAGGCCGAGTCCGCGCGAGAGGCGCTGGAGGCAGTCGCGCTGGATGCGGACATCGCGGCGGTGGTCAGTGATTTCCTCATGCCGGATGGCAATGGACTCGATTTCTACGATGCCCTGATGGCGGTGGCCCCGCACCTAAAGCACCGTGTGGTATTCCTTACCGGCGCCGCCCGCGATCCCATGGTGCACAATCCCCTGGAGCAGCGGGGGGTGCCGCTCATCAACAAGCTGGAGGACCTCCACATCGTCCTGGATGCCGTCAGGCTCGCACTGTTGAGGAAGTAGGGCCGCTCCGCCAATCCTGCAACTTTGTAAGATTGCTCTCCTCACTCCGACAATCCTGTAGGCAACTGACGTCGCGGTATCGGGTTACAGCCCCCGCGGGCCGATCCCCGCGTGACCCGCGTGGCATAAGCGTTGCTCCTGGGAATCCGCATTCTTCCGAGTTGCGTTGCGAGACCGTGACCCGCTTGTGAGAGGTGCAGGAGGTTCGAGCGGCATCGTTAGTCGTCATCCGGGATGAGACCGGGTTCATGGAACACCAAGGGAGTAGTCATGCAATACCGAAGCTTCGCAACCGTCATCTCGTCCGGCGTCATCGCGCTGGCAAGCCTGGCCAGCGCACCGAGCCTTAGCGCCGTCCGTTGGGCCACCTCGGTCCCGGCCATTATCTGCTCCGCCGCTCCGCTGACCGAGCGCCCCGGAGTGCAGGCCGAGTTCGCCCGCCCACATGTCGTGCCGCTGGAGGAGTCGTTCGCCGACGCGCAGAGCGTCAAGCGGTCCATGGCGTATCGGGCACGGTCGGTCGCATTGGAGAGCCGCTAGTGGGTACGGTGTATATGCCCCAGGGCAGGATCCAGGAGTGGGAGGCCGGTATGAAGCGGTACCTGTTGGTGAGCGACTTCGATCAGACGTTGAGCTTCAACGACTCCGGAATCGCTCTGAGCGAGATGCTGGGCATCTCCGGATTCGTCGAGAAGTGTGCTGGATTGTCGCGGATGCATCTGGTGCAGCAGGGCGCCGAGCTGGCGTACCTGCTGCTGCATGACCCGGAGTATCGCAGGGTCAGGCGTGAGGACCTGCGGAAGGTTGGCAAGCAGATTCGTCTGAAGCGAAACATCCATCTGCTCTCCAGCCTGCTGGAATCGCTCGATGGTTTCCAGTTCGAATTCTACGTCATCTCGGCCGCGCCCGAGGAGGTCATCGCCTCGGCCCTCGAAGGGCTGGTGCCCGCGGATCATATCTTTGGCACCCGGTTTCAGTACCATCCCGACACCGGCGAGATCCAGTCGATCGTCAGGGTACCGGCCGGCTACGGCAAGGTGGCCGTGCTGGAGGAGCTGCGGGCGGAGCAGAGGGTGAGCGCGGACCGGCTGGTCTACGTGGGCGACGGCAGCTCCGACGTTCACGTCATGCTGCACGTCAACCGGATGGAAGGGCTGACGATTGCGGTCTCCGAGAACAAATTTCTCACGCCCATCGCGCGAAGGACGGTGCTGAGTGACGACGCGCTCAGCGTGCTGGTCCCGATCCTGGAGGACATTGCCGGCCTCAGCTCCTCGCGAATCCGCGCGGTGTTCGCCTCGCACGGGTTCGTGCTTCAGGAGTGGGACAAGATCCGGACCGACGCCCTTACGATTCGCGATAGCGCGACCTCTCCCGCCGCATAGGACTGCCACACCATGACTGTCGACATGATCGGATGGATCGCCACCGCAATCTTTGCCGGCTCGTACCTGTGCAAGGATCCCATGACGCTCCGCCGGGTCCAGGCGCTGGCCGCCTGCCTCTGGGCCGTCTACGGCGCGGTCATCGGCGCCGCACCGGTGCTGGTGGCAAACCTGCTGGTGGCTGGATTTGCCGGCTGGTCCTCTTTTCGGCCATTTCTC
>Ga0136631_10000283_pt1 | contig 15812 bp, 16 predicted proteins | sample AntDrymUQ6012206_2_FD_104655 | JGI IMG/M metagenome (GOLD analysis project Ga0136631, IMG submission 104655) | Polar desert sand microbial communities from Dry Valleys, Antarctica - metaG UQ601 (22.06) | ecosystem: Environmental > Terrestrial > Soil > Desert | place: Antarctica: Dry Valley... | reverse complement strand
GGAATACTTTGTGCCTACAACGGGGTAGTGCCAAAACGAATAGATAAAGAGTCAGCCCGTAAGCTGCTCCGCGAGCGCTTTGGGCATTCCGATTTCCGCCCCGGCCAGTGGGAGCCGCTGCAAGCCGTTCTCGCCGGCGAAGATGCTTTGGTGGTAATGCCGACAGGCAGCGGCAAATCCCTGATTTACCAGCTGCCCGGCGTCATTTTGCCGGGGCTGACAATCGTCGTCAGCCCGCTCATCGCCCTCATGAAGGACCAGCACGATAAGCTGTGCGCGCAGGGAGTGAGCTCGGTGGCGATGCATTCGCACCTCTCTACGTCCGAATCCCGCGAGGCGCACCGGCAGATCGCGGACGGCGAAGGCGAGATCCTCTACCTGACACCCGAGCGCTTCAAGGACAGAGCTTTCTTCGAGCACCTTCTGTCGCGACCCATCAGCCTGTTCGTCGTGGACGAAGCGCACTGCGTGAGCCAATGGGGCCACGACTTCAGGCCCGACTACCTGTCACTCGGTGGGATCGCCAAGCGGCTCGGAAGGCCGCCGATTCTCGCGCTGACCGCGACCGCGACAGCACACGTGCAGTCCGACATCATCCGGCAGCTGGGGATGAGCGACCCGCACGTGACGATTACGGGCTTTGCGAGACCGAACCTCAGGTTCGAAGTCGTCCGCACCGTCAACGATGGAATCAAGGATGCGTCGCTCCGGCAGTCTCTTCGTGAATTCGAGGGATCCGGCGTCATCTACGTCGCGACGGTGAAGGAAGCGGAACGGCTGCATACGCTTCTCGGCGAAGAGTTCACCGTCGGGCTCTATCATGGAAAGCGACCCGCGGCCGAACGCAAGGATGTGCAGGACCGGTTCATGGCCGGCCAGCTCAAGGCCATCATCGCTACCAACGCATTCGGCCTCGGCATCGACAAGCAGGACCTGCGCTTCGTGATCCATTATCACTTCCCGGGATCGATCGAGGCGTACTACCAGGAAGCCGGGAGAGCCGGGCGCGACGGAGACCCGGCGGTGTGCAGAGTTCTCTATCGTGTCGAGGACAAGCGCATCCAGTCTTATTTCCTGGGCGGAAAATACCCGGAGGTGCAGGAAGCGGCACAGGTGGCGCTCGCGCTCGAGAAGTATCCGCTCAAGACGCCTGTTCTCCTCGATGACCTGGTGGAGCTGACCGGAATCCCGTCGCGCAAGGCGAAGATCGTCTTCGCGCTGCTCAAGAGGCACGGACTCGTCCGCGAGCACCGCGGCGGAAAGTGGGAGCGGCTTGGCGACAATCTCACCGGTGTCGATCTGAGCGCCGACCTCCAGGACTACGAGGAGCGCCGCGCGATGGATCAGGAAAAGCTGCGCACGATGATCCAGTTCTGTCAGACCACCCAATGCCGCACGCGCTACATCCTCGAGCATTTCGGAGAGGGAGTCGATCCCGACTGGCAGTGCGGAAACTGCGATGCGTGCGACGAGGCCATGGTTCCCGCTCTGGCGAAAGGCGCGTAGACACTTCAATTCCGGTGGTGCGTCGCAGGGCGTGATACATTATTAGCCCATGCAAAGCGCCCTGGCGGTAAGGCTTCTCCGCGGCTCGCTGTTCTTCGTCCTCGCGCTCATTGCTGCGGCGTTCCCGCGCATCCTCGAGCTGTCCGAGAACGGCGACAAGTGGGCCGCCCGCGCCACGATCATCGCGCTGTTCATGCAGGGAATCATCTGGACGAATATCATCGTCGGCTACTTCGTCCAGCGTTACAGCGCCTATAACACCACTGACGGCAGCAGCATCACGACCTTCAAGGCGATCGGCGTTCTCGTTCGCCTCGCGATGTGGATCACGCTTGGGCTCGTTGGCCTCTACTCTGCCGGGATTCAGATCAAGCCGCTGCTCACCGGCCTGGGAATCGGCGGGCTCGCCATCGCGTTCGCGGTGCAGACCACGCTCGCAGATCTGTTTGCCGCCATAGCGATAGTCGTGGACAAGCCGTTCGTGCTCGGCGACGCGATTTCCGTCGACAACTACCGGGGCAAGGTCGAGCACATCGGTCTCAAGACGACGCGGGTGCGGAGCGACACGGGAGAGCAGATCATCTTTTCGAACGGCGAGCTGCTCAAGAGCAAGATCAGGAATTATTCGAGGTGAGCGGAGCGGGGGCTGTTTGCAACTGAGAACTGCTATAAAAAAAGCTAGGCTACCCGCTACCCGCTCATCGCTACCCGCCACCCGCTGCGTTCATCGGGACGTCACCAGCCGTCGGGGGCAATCCAACAGCGTAGGCCGTACCGGCACGAACCTCACCCGCCTCACAATTAGATAGGTCGGCAGCGTGGGCAGCAGGTAGCGGGCAGCGATCAGCGGACAGCGGGTAGCATAGCAGTTCGCTCGGCAGTTAAACCAGCCTGGCATCCAGCGTGAGCTCGACATTCCCCTTGAGCGCCTTGGAGACGATGCACCCTTCCTTCGTCTCGTTGGCGAGCTGCTCGAACTTCAGCTTGTCGACTTTTGGGACCGTCGCCTGAACGGTGAGCTTTATCTTGGTAATGCCGAAGCCTCCGGGCACCGCTTCGACGGTGCACGCCGCTGTCGTCTCCACTCGGGTCGGCGGCGTTCCCGCTTTCTCCAGCGCCGAGCTCAGCGCCATGCTGAAGCAGCCTGCTTCGGCCGCCGCGAGGAGCTCTTCCGGGTTCGATCCGACCCCGCTCTCGAAGCGCGAGCTGAAGTTGTATTGCCCACCGATGGCGCCACTCTCGCCCTTGAACGTTCCCTTGCCACCCTTGAGCCCACCTTCCCACACCGCCGTCGCCTTTCTTGTCGGCATCGTTCCTCCGTCAGGTTATCTCCGAATCGTCGGCGAAAGCTAATTACATTCAGCCATGCAGGACGTCCCGCCAGGCACTGCCATTCCCCCCTCGATCGATCGCGTGCTGAAGCTGTTTCGTTCGATGGGGCGCGAAGAGAAAATGCAGGCGCTCGTACAGTACTCGAAGAGGCTCGAGCCGCTGCCGGAGCGTTTCAGAGATCTCGATCGCGGCAGCTTCAACGTGCCCGAATGCCAGACACGGGTGGACATCATCCCCGAGCTGCGCGATGGGCGGATGTACTTCCACGCGGATCTCGATACGCGCCAGTCGCCGACAATCGCGGCGGTACTCGCGATCATCTTCGCGGCCGTGAATGGCCAGACACCGGCGACTACGCTCGCGATCCCGCCGGATTTCGTCCGCACGCTGATGGAAAGCATCGGGCTTGGAGCGAGAGAGCCCGGGCTCAATGCCATGATCGCGCGGCTCAAGAGATACGCGCGGGAGGCAGACGCGCGAACGAGCTAGGAAGCATTTGCGTTGTTGCAGTCCCTGACCAGCTTCGCAAATCAACCGTTTTGGGAGGATCCATGCCCGATCGACAGACCTATGCGAACCATCGCCGCTACTGGCCGATGTGGCACTTCTTCGCTTTCCCGATCCTCCTCGCGAACACGATCCTGCTCATCGTGTACTTCGCGCGCACTCCCGATCCTGCCAGCGGCTGGAACGTCGTGGTCTCGATCGCGCTGCTGGTGGCGATATACGCGTCACGCGCCATGCCTCTCCGGGCGCAGGATCGCATCATCTGCCTCGAAGAGCGAACGCGCCTCGAGCGGCTGCTGCCCGAAGATCTCCGCCACCGGATCCCTGAGCTGCGCCGGCGCCAGCTTATCGCGCTCCGCTTCGCTCCGGATGCGGAGATTCCCGACCTGGCCGGGCGCGTACTCGCCGGTGAGCTTCAGACTCCGGCCGACATCAAGCGCGCCATCACCAGCTGGCGGGCGGATCACCTCCGGGTGTGAATAGATTGTGGAACACCCGCAGTCTTCCCAAACTACCGGTAGAGCGCAATGCCAGAAGTGACTATCCAGGTCCGCAAGAACGGTCCGTACCGCATTCAGGGCGAAATCACCCTGATCGACCACGACGGAAATCCCATTCCCATTCCGGAAGGCAAGACCGTCATCTCGCTGTGCAGGTGCGGCGCATCCGTGACCAAGCCGTTCTGCGATGGAACGCACAGCCGCATCGGCTTCAAGGGAGCCGAAGAAGCGGCAGCTGAATTCGACGTTACTCGCCCATCGCCTTGATCACCACCCGCTTGGCGCGCTGCCCGTCCCACTCACCATAGAACACACGCTGCCACGGCCCGAAGTCGAGCTTCCCTTTCGTAACCGGCACGATCACCTCGTGCCCGATGGTCAGGGAGCGGAGATGCGCCGCCGCGTTGTCCTCCCCCGTGCCGCTGTTGTGGCGATACTCATCGGGTGACCACGGAGCGATCCTCGATTCCAGCCAGTCGAGGATATCCTTCCACAATCCCGGCTCGTGGTCATTCACGAACACCGACGCCGAAATGTGCATCGCCGATACCAGCACGAAACCCTCGGAGATTGCGGCGGAGGCGCGACACTTCTCGACTTCTTCGGTGATGTCGATGATCTCCTGCCGCTTTTTCGTCGTGAACGTGAGGTATGATGTGTGGGTCTTCACGCCGGCTGGCCATCCCCGAGCAGCCCCGCATGCCACGACTCGCCCGCCTTCAGCTCGAATCGCGCCCGCCACTCGCCGAGCGACGTCACTGTCGGATCGAACACTTCCGTGCTCGCCGACACTTTGCCTTCCGACCCGAGCTGAGCAAAGCGATCCCGCGGAGAACAAACGATGTTCCCACCCTCGGCGCGATAGAAGACGACTCCACTCGTAACGAGGCTGACGCCGATCCCAGGCTCGAGCGTCTTCAGCGTGCGATAGAGTCCATCGATGGAGCATCCCGATGCCCCCGCGGCCGACTGATCCACCGCGATCGTGAGAAACCGGTCGTGCTTCCAGCTTCGGGCCACGGTGAGTGGAGATCCATGAGCCTTCCACCCCTCGAGGAATCGGTCGACTTCCTCGAGCAGAAGCCCCGTCTTGTCCGGGTGAACCGGGCGATCGCTGCCGAAAACCCAGACGCGGGACTCGTCCGGCATATCCTCGATTTTCACGACTGGCATTTGAACCTCTGGTTACAGGCAGTACTGGTTGGCGAGAAACCAGCAGCGAGTATGGGGCGAGCTCTTGAAAAATTCCAGCAGGATCGAGCTCACCTTGTTCTCACCGCTTTGGGATGGCTGGGTTCCGTCTTCCTCGAAATCGGTGCGCAGCCAGCTCAGCCCATCCGAGCGCGGCGTCGTCCCATCGGCCCACAGATACGGACCCCAGAGCAGCAGCGGCGCCGCCTTGTTCCGGTAGTCGAGCGTTCCCACCCGCGGGTGCGCCGGCATTCCCCGGACTTCGTTGATCTGCGACTCGATTGCCCACTTCACCGAAAATCCTTCCTCGTACGCGTAAGGCTCCGGACTCCGCTCAATGGTCGCATACCCGCCGTATGTCCTGCTCGACAGAAAAACGAGCTGAAGGTTCGGATAACGCACCTTGAGCGTCCGCAGCCCCTGCCCGAGCGTCGCAAGGAAGATATGCGCATCCGCGGTGTCTGAGGGGAGGCGGGCGACCGGATAGGCGGTTGCGACTTTCACCCACGCTATCTGTACCTGGTTTTCGCTCAGCCCCAGGGGATTCAGGCGCGTCGTCCTGATGCGCTCATAAGTCGGTGATGTCGGCGACGCCCACAGCGCTGCGTCCTGGCTTTCGGCCGCGCCGTTGACGATCACGAGCGCCGCGCGGTTTATCGTTGGATCCGCCGCTGCGCGCGCCATGAAGCTCCACGCGGCACACGGCGGCGCGGAGCTGGCCGAGCACCATTCCTGGCTGGTATTCGACATCCCGATCGAGATGAGCACGTATTTGCCGAACGGATCCTCGTCGCCGTTGACATCGAGCGGACGGATGGCGTTCCGGCGTGCGCGCGCGGCCGAGTCGTGGCCGGCGGGTGGCTGATTGACGCCTCCGGGGTAGAGACCCCCGGCATGGCGGAAATACGTCCTCGACCCGAGATCGGTGAGGGGTATCCGAAGTGTGTCCGTGGGGGGCCCGACAGGAACCGGCGGTGGCTTTGGTGGAGGTGCGCAGGATGAGACCGCGACCGCCAGACCAATGCAAACCAGAGCGCGAACCCCGGCCTGCATGCGGTTAACGCGCTTCTGCGCTCTTTTTTCTCCGCTCCATTAACGCGCGGCTCTTTGCTTCCCGCGCGATTTCGGCGGTGGAGTTTTCGGCGGCCATATGATCCTTCAGCGCCCGCCAGGTCGACTCCGTCGGCTCTGAATATCCGATCAGCACCGCCGAGAGATCGGCGTTGCGCGTGACACACAGGTTCTTATCGAGAGCGACGACCGCGTGCGCGCGATCGTCCGCAAAAATCATCGTGCGCCGCATCTGATGGAGGGTCGCCGGATACACGGGCGTCGATGCGGTCATGCTCAGATTCTCCACCGCGCGAAAGCTTCCGTCGCGGTCCTGAAAATATCTCTTGTCGGGCTCGATCTTGACTTTCACCGCCATTCCGCACTCCGGGCTCAGTTGTTTCCCACAAATCTACACCCGGCGCGGCTTCCCTGAGTCGAAATCGGTGATATTCGATGCTCAGTCCCCCGAGCGGGGGACTGGAGTCGGCACATCGAGCAGGCGCCACAAATACCATGAGGCAATCGTGCGATAGGGTGCCCATTTCGCCCCGATTTTTTTCACCCGGTCGGGCGACGGCAGCTTACGGAGCCGGTACGCCCTTTGAATCCCTTTCTGGATCCCGAGGTCCAGATCAGGAAGCACGTCCGGCCGGCCAAGTCGAAACATCAGGAACATCTGCGCTGTCCAGCGGCCGATTCCCTTCACGCGGGTCAGCGCACTGATCACCTCGTCGTCACTCAGCTCGTGGAGAGTCTCGACCGGCAGTTCGCCGCTGACCACTCGCGCCGCCAGATCCTTGAGATACGCGCTTTTCCCCCGGGAAAGCCCGACGCCGCGAAGGTGTTCATCGGAAGTCACCGTCAGCTCCGCCGGCAGCGGACTTCGGCCGCCGTACAGGCCCTCGAGACGTCCGTGAATCGTGCTCGCCGCTTTTCCGGAGAGCTGCTGGAATACGATCGATCGGGCGATCGCATCGAAGTGACTGCCCTGGTCGCGAAGCGTGAGCTTGCAGGTGCCGATCGCATCGATCAGCCGGGCCATCACCGGATCGACTTTCTTCAGGTGCGCGATCGCCTTGCGCTTGTTCGCTGCTGTCACCGCGGTCATGGTCCGACAATATACCGGCGACTGTCGAACCGGCGACGACGCGCCGGCGCCCTATATTTCCCGCGATGCCCCCCTCTCGCGACATGTCGCCGGCGGAATTTCGCGAGCATGGGCACGCCGTCATAGACTGGATCGCCGGGTACCTCGATCACCCGGAGGAATGGCCGGTATTACCGGACCTCGAACCGGGCACACTGTTGAGAGCGCTCCCTCCGGCGCCGCCCGACCAGCCCGAAGCGATGGCCGCGATCCTGGCGGATTTTCAGCGGCTGATCGTTCCCTTCACAACCCACTGGAATCATCCGGATTTCATGGCGTATTTCGCGAACTCAGGGACCGGAGCGGGAGTGCTCGGGGAGGCGCTCTGCGCCGCGCTCAATGTCAACGCGATGTTGTGGCGCACCGGGCCCGCGGCGACAGAGCTGGAGCAGCTCACACTCGACTGGCTGCGCCAGATGCTTGGATTCCCCAGGGAGTTCTCGGGCACGATCACGGATACCGCATCTTCGAGCACGCTCTACGCGCTTGCGGCGGCGCGTGAGCTGCGTCCCGAGCTGCGGATTCGGGAGGACGGACTGGCGGGCCGGCCGGAGCTTCCTGAGGTCACCTTCTATTGCTCCGAGGAGGCGCATTCCAGCGTCGACAAGGCCGTCATGACGCTCGGGTTCGGGCTCCGCGCCCTTCGGAAAATTCCAACCGATGCCGGCCTCCGAATGGACCCTCGCGCGCTAGCTTCGCAGATAGACGCGGATCGTAAAGCCGGAAGAATTCCGCTGGCTATCGTCGCAACCGTTGGCACCACCTCCACCACGGCAGTCGATCCCGTGCCCGCCATCGCCGACATCGCGGAGCGCGAGAACCTCTGGCTGCACGTCGATGCATCCTACGCCGGCACTGCCGGGATTCTTCCGGAGATGCGTCATGTCCTTGCCGGCTGCGATCGCGCGCAGTCGCTGGTGGTCAATCCTCATAAGTGGCTCTTTACCCCGATGGATTGCTCGGCGCTTTATACCACCCGGCCGGATCTGCTCCGCCGTGCCTTTCAGCACGTGCCTGATTATCTCGCGGTACCTCGGCGCGAAGACGCCGTCAACCTTATGGACTATGGAATCTCCCTTGGCCGGCGTTTTCGCGCGCTGAAGCTCTGGTTCGTAATGCGAAGCTTCGGGACGGAAGGCCTGCAGTCCCTCGTTCGTGAGCACATCCGCATCGCAAAAAAGCTGAGCGAGTGGATCGACGACGACCCACACCTGGAACGAATGGCCGACGCCCGGTTTTCAACCGTCGTCTTCAGGCACAGGCCGCCAGGACTGGAGGGCAAGGCGCTGGACGAGCACAATGCGAGCCTGCTGGAGCGGCTCAATGCATCGCGCCGGATCTACCTGTCACATACCCGGGTGCGAGGGAGTTACTCCCTGCGAATCGCCATCGGTAACATCCATACGAACGAGGCCCACGCGCGGCGCGCGCTGGAGCTCGTGACCGCAACGGCACGCGGGATGGGGTGACCCCCCGGCCGCGCCCTCTTCAGGAACGAAGAATGCCGCGCGGTATATTAACGGACCTGACCCACCCCGGCTTCAATCAACCAGGCAGGAGATTTGTGATGATTGGATTGATGAACAGAGCTGCTGTTGCCGCCCTCATGGTCGTGGCAGCGGCACCGCTCTCAGCGCAGGACGCCTCGCAGTGCGACCCGACGGCGAATACCAAAGGTGATCTCGCCAAGGCGCAATTCGCTCTCAGCCGGGCCATCGGCGCCGGCGAGACAGGAGATCCGACGAAGGATCTTCAGGAAGTCATCCGTCTGTCCGAAAGCGGCACCGACAACCCGACGGCGCGCAGCTTTCTCAAGGGTGAAGCGTACGTACTGCTTCTCAGCCGTCCCAACGCTCCTGCGGTGTGGACGCGGGCACAGCTGGGCCTCACGAAAGACCCGACCAAAAGCGTCGATCTCTACGCATCCTCGGACACGGCGTTCACCGCGGTCGAACGGGCGCTGCCCCAGTGCGCGACCCTGACCAGGCAGTGGCGCCAGCAGAAGCCGTGGCTGAACTCGCTCAATGCCGCGATCAACGCACTCAACGCCGGCCAGCTCGATTCGGCCGAGACCTATGCCAACAGATCGCTGCTGCTGGACCGGAGCGCGCCCTATGCCTACTCGGTGCTGGGCTCGGTCGCGCAGAATCGCATGAACGCGGCGGGATCCGACGCGGCGAAGCGCGCTGCTTTCGCTCGTGCGGCGTCTGGATACTGGCAACAGACTCTGACGGCTGCCGGGACCGACACCCTTTACGCCGATGTCCGTACCAAGACACTCTACGAGCTTGCCTCCGCGGCTTCCGACCGTGCGCACCACGAGTCGGGTTCCGCGAAGCGCGCAGCCGCGCGTGAAGCAATCAAGCCGTGGCATGACTACATCACGGTAGCGAACAACGACGTGCTTCTGGCCGACGCGGTGGATCAGCTTGCCACCATGTATCATGCCGCCGGTGACAGTGCTTCGATCCCGACGGTCTACGCGCCGATAATCGCGAACCCGTCGAAGTATGGTGAGCTCGCCCTCGTGCACGCGGGAGTCGTTGCCACGCGCAACGGACGGCACGCCGATGCGACGAAGCTGTTCAGCGCGTCGCTTCAGCAGAATCCCTATTCTCGCGATGCGCTGAACAACCTGGCCGCCACCTACATCCAGAACGGCGAGTTTTCGAAGGCGTTTCCCCTGATCGACAAGCTCGTGTCACTGGATCCGAGCAATCCCGATAATCCCATGCTCTACGCGTTCGCCTATCAGGGTCTTTACAAGGGAACGAAGGACAAGCGGCTTCAGAAGATCTACACCGATTCGCTCATCTACTTCAACAACAAATCGGAGAACGCGCCGGTGAAGGTTTCCGTGAGGGAATTCACCCGCCGGCCCGACGGCACTGTTTTCATCGGCTCGATCAAGAACCTTGGCAAGACCACGAAAACCTATTCGCTGACGGTGGAGTTCCTGGACAAGAGCGGGAGCGTGGTTGGGACGGAGACCACCAGCGTAGGCCCGGTGGCGGCCAACGCCAGCCAGGAGTTCAAAATCACCTCTACCCGGGGCTCGGTGTACGGGTACAGGTACAAGCCCATTATCTGATCCTTCATATCCGGAAAAAGGCCGGTGCCGTTACCTGCGCCGGCCTTTTTCTTACCGCGGAACTACCGTTTTTTTCAGTGGAGAGTTCGAGAGTCGGTCCACTCTTTACTGAAGACCACCTGCCAGGAGCGGTAAAAACGCCAGCGGACCGCGACCTACGAGCTGCGAGGCAGCATCAACGGATCCGTCTCCAGCACCGCGCCGACGACCCAGAACCTCTGCCCGTCGAACCAGAAAATCGCGATCTGGTCCATCTCGCGCGCCATGTCGATCGCCTCCCCCTGCGGCATCACCACCCCCACGCTGCACTCGCGGTGGGACCGGTCCGGAGAGCAGCAATCGACGGACACGAACGAGTATCCCGCGGCCTCGAGCTTCCGCTCCAGATTCCGCGCCCGCTCCCGGTTCTCCTCCAGCGACAGATCTTCTCCGCGCGGGTCGAATGCAGTCATGATCGCGAAGGGTTGTCCCAGCCCCGCCGCCGAGAGCTGAGACAGCGCCCTTTCCGGCGGAATTGCGCGCAGATCGATCTCGATGCGCGGATCGGTCGCGAAAGTCAGAATCGTCTCGGGGTATTTCGGCCAGTCCGGATCGTGCGGGTCGGGAGCAGATTTCATGCGCCTGCCAATTACAATGTTCACACCAGTGGCACGATCGCGATGTAGCTTGGTACGCTCCTTGACCCTTTCGACTCCGTGAAATCGAATCAGATCTGGCCGGATCTTCTCTACATCGTTCGACACGGTGAATCCGCCGGCAACGTCGCGCGCGAGGCCGCGCTCGAGGCCGGTCATCCCATGATCGACATCGGAATGCGCGATGTGGATGTCCCGCTTTCCGATCTGGGGAAGCGACAGGCGGAAGCCCTCGGCCGGTGGCTCGGCTCACTCCCGCCAAAGGAGCGGCCGAACATCGTTCTGACTTCTCCCTACCTGCGCGCGCGGCACACCGCGGGACTCATCGTCAAAACCGCCGGAATGAAGGAGGACACCTACTCGCTGGTAGTCGACGAGCGGTTTCGTGAAAAGGAGTTCGGCATCCTCGATCGGCTTACGGCCATCGGCATCGGAGCGAGATTTCCCGACCAGGCTGAGTTTCGCCGTCTCCTCGGGAAGTTCTACCACCGGCCTCCGGGCGGCGAAAGCTGGTGCGACGTCATCCTGCGCCTCCGCAGCGCGATCGAGATGATCTCACGGGAGTACTGCGGACAGCGGGTGCTCATCGTCTGCCACGCCGTGGTGGTGCTGTGCATGCGCTACCTGATCGAGCACATGACGGAGTCCGAGATCCTCGCAATCGACAAAAAAGAGGAGATCGCGAATTGCTCGGTCACTCTCTACGAGCACGATGCGAAGCTCGGGCCGCGCGGTAATCTGCGCATCAGGGAGTTCAACTTCGTGGCGCCCCTCGAGGAAGCGGGGGCGCCCGTCACCTCCGAGCCGGACGCGAATGTCGCCGCGCGTTAGCAAGCGCGCGATTGCGGTCACCCCGGCGCTGCTGCGGCGCTGGCCCCTCCCCCGCGCGCACGCCGAGGGAGACAAACAGGACCGCGGCGTCGCCCTCGTCATCGGCGGCTCGACCGAAGTTCCCGGCGGGCTCTTGCTCGCCGGGGTCGCGGCGCTCCGCGCCGGCGCGGGAAAGCTCCAGCTCGCAGGTCCACGGACGATCTGTGTCGCGCTCGGTGTCGCGGTTCCCGAGGCCCGCGTGATTCCCCTGCCGGAGACCTCCACTGGAAACATCGATCGCAACGCAGGCAAGCGGGCGGCCGAGCACGCCGAAAGCGCGGATGCGTTTCTGGTCGGACCGGGCATGCTCGATGAGGATGCCGTTCAGCAGATGATGGAGCTGCTGCTGCCGCGGATTGCCAGAGGCCCGCTCGTTCTCGATGCGATGGCTTTGAGCTCGCTGCGGGGCGGGCGATATCGTTTTTCTTCCGAGGCCGAGGTCCTGCTCACTCCGAACTACCCCGAGATGGCGCGGCTCACGGGCGATACGGTCGAGTCGGTCGAGCGCGATCCGGCTGAAGTTGCCGGCGCCGTCGCACGGGCCATCAACGCCGTCGTCGCTCTCAGGGGTGCGGAGACTTACATCGCCACCCCGGATGGCGAGCTGTTCCAATACTCGACCGGCAAGGTCGGCCTGGCGACGTCAGGCTCAGGCGATGTCCTGGCGGGAATCGCGGTGGGGCTTCTCGCGCGTGGTGCGACCGCGGAGCAGGCGGGCTCGTGGGCCGTTTACCTGCATGGAGAAGCGGGAAACAATCTTGCCCGAACAATCGGCCCGATCGGATTTCTGGCCCGAGAGCTTCTCCCGGAGATTCCGAAAGTCATGAAGGGCATTACGCGACGCTGACTTCAGCGGGGCAGTCTGCGCGGAACGGACGAGTCGCCGGGTAGGGCGCGCGGGAATCGGTCAGGCATGTCCGCGGCGACATACGCGAGCACCGCCATGGCGGCTACGCACTCGGCCATCTCGCGCGGAGAAAGCTTGTCCATGGTGTCGCCAGCGGAGTGATGGAACCAGAAATAGCGGCTCCGGTCCACTATCGGCGCCGCGGCGGGTACTCCGCGCTCGGCGAGCACGGACACATCGGCCTGGGGCCCGCCCCGCCGGGCATCGGTCGCTCCAATCGAAGAGAGCAGGGAAGCGATCTGCCGTCCCGTCTCGAGGGCCGCATCGCTGCCGGCGATGTAGTAACCGGACGGCTTGAACACACCGTTGTCGGACTCTATCGCCAGAACATGGTTGTCGATCTCCGCGAGGTGTGCATCTCGGTACGCCGTCGCGCCGCGGAGACCGTTCTCCTCGTTGGTCCACAACACCACCCTGATCGTTCTCCGCGGACGAAGGCCGAGCTTCTGGATCAGCCGGAGTGCCTCCCATGCCGCGACGCTTCCGCCCGCGTCGTCCATTGCCCCCTGCCCAACATCCCAGGAGTCGATGTGACCACCCATGACCACTATCTCATCGGGCCTCTCGGATCCACGCAGCTCGGCGATGATGTTACGTGACTGCGCGTCGGGAAGCTGCCGAGCGCTCATTCTGAGATTGAGCACCACGGTTTCGCCGCGCTGCTGCATGCGGCGGAGCATCATGGCGTCCTCGGTGCTCAGCGCCGCGGCGGGAATGCGCTTCACCGCGGTGTCGTAGCGCATGCTCCCGGTGTGCGGATTCTGGATCGAGTAAGAGCCGACCGACCTGATCACACTGGCAACAGCCCCGAGGCGCGCGGCTTCGATCGCCCCGGTCGAGCGATAGCGCACAGTGGCCCCGTACTCAGTGAAAGGGACGTCGAAAAGCACGATCTTGCCGGGGACTTCCCCGCCCCGCGCCTTCAGCTCCTCGAAGCTGCCGACGATCAGCACGGGCGCGGTGATTCCTTCCGGCGGGGTGGCGATGCTGCCGCCGAGCCCGATCATGTTGAGCCGGACGGAGCGCGGCCGCACGAGTGTAGCCGATTCTTCCCCTCGTACCCAGTGCGGAACCGTTACCGGCTCGCCGTGCACGTTCTCGAGCCCGTCGCGTTTCATCTCGTCGATGATCCAGTCGAGGGCGTCCTCGAGAGACTTCGACCCGCTCAGCCGGTGTCCGAATCTGTCGGTGAGGGTGGCGGTGCGATTCCATGCGGCGCTGTCGGCCAGCGCGGCGGCGATGATTCTATCGGCTGCCGGTCTGTACGCCGCCGTGAGGAACGTAGCACGGCTTCCTGTACGCGGGGCAGTCGCGCACGACCCGAGCGCGACTGCCAGTGAGAGGCCGAACAGCGCGGGACGGCACACGGAGCAGGCGGGCATCGATGATCTTCGGTCAGGATGGAATTGATACGAGCGGTTCCGTCGGCGTCGTGGGCGTATTGCGGCGCCGAACTGTTTCGCCCGCGGGGGCAAGCAGCGGAAGGCTGAGCAGAAAGGTCGTTCCCGTACCGACGCGGCTGGCTACCGTCACTTCCCCGCCGAGCAAACGCGCGAGCTTCCGGGTTACGCTCAATCCGAGGCCTGTGCCTCCCGCCTTTCTGGTCACGGGTCGCTCAGCCTGCCAGAACGGATCGAACACGTGCTCGGTGTTTCCGGCGTCGATTCCCACGCCGGTGTCGGCAATGCGTATCTCCAGCTGGCCGCCGCGCACGGCGCAGCTGAGCCGCACTTCTCCCTTGTCCGTGAATTTGACGCCGTTCGACAGCAGGTTCACCAGCATCTGCCTGAATTTCGTCGCATCGGTCTCGATCGTCTGGTCTTCATCGAGCAGCTCGATCATGTATTTGAGCTTTTTGGCGGACGCCATGGGCTCGATCAGCGAAGCCGCGTCGTTGACTGTCTGGTTGATCGACATGGATTCCCATCTTACGCGCTCGCGCCCCACATCCACGCGCGCGAAAGTAAGAATCTCGTCGATCAGACCCAGCAGGTGTCGCGCACTGGCGTTGATCCGCCCCAGCTGCTGACGCTGAAGCTCCGTGACTGGACCGGTGATTCCGTCGGAGAGGAGCTCCTCATAGCCCATGATCGCCGTGAGTGGAGTGCGGAGCTCGTGGGACATGACGGCGAGGAAATCCGTCTTGCTGTTGTTCGCGCGCTCGGCTTCCGCCCGCGCGGTTTCCGCCTCGACCCGCGCCTTCTCGGCGATCGCCCGCGCATTCTTCTCCATTGCCAGCAGATCCACCCGCTCCTTGTCGCTCTCACGGAGAGCACGCGCGGACCACAGCACCAGCACCACGAAGGTGACGATGCTCGATACCGTGAACAGCGAAACGCCGAACTCGGTCTCGTAGAAACCCGCGGTCTCCCCGGCCAGGCGCATCAGACCCAGTACCACCGGGGCTATGACGGCGGCCGGTAGCAGTCGCCGGGTGAGAACACCGGCGGCGCCCTCGTCCATCAGCAGGGCAGGCACTCCCCGCTCCCGGTTGACGAAGAGGATTCCGACGCCGAGCACGATGTGGCCGATCGCGGTAGGAACCGCCATGCCCGACGAGTGCGACAGGCTGTACATCCCCCTCACGCCGAAGATGTAGCCGAGCAGAGCCACGAGCGGCACGAGGAGGGCTGGCGTCGCGAACATCTGGGCGCGGAGATCCCGCTGCCGCCGGTCGTGCGGGATGAAAAGAAGCGCGAGCGCGTAGAGAAGTAGCGTCGCCGTGCTGTTGATTGCGATACGGCCCGGTGGATCCCACGGGGAGTCCACGAGCTTGTCGCCGAACAGCAGCAGGTCGATGCCGGTGCCGCTGTCGCGCGCATACTCGTAAAACGTGATCACGGCGATCGTTCCGACGAGCGCGGCGAGCGTCTGCTGAATCGCTTCGGTCGTGGCGTTACGCCGCGCCCGCACCGCCGTAATGAGCGATCCGCCGCCAAGCACGAAACAGAGCGCCATGAGCGGGATCATCGGGAAGCCGCGCGCCGCTTGCGTCACGAGGGTCAGGTCCAGAGCCCAGCCGGCGAGGACGAACGCACCGAGAATTACGACGGCGCCGCCGGCAATCGATGGG
>Ga0136631_10000282_pt1 | contig 15835 bp, 17 predicted proteins | sample AntDrymUQ6012206_2_FD_104655 | JGI IMG/M metagenome (GOLD analysis project Ga0136631, IMG submission 104655) | Polar desert sand microbial communities from Dry Valleys, Antarctica - metaG UQ601 (22.06) | ecosystem: Environmental > Terrestrial > Soil > Desert | place: Antarctica: Dry Valley... | reverse complement strand
CCTCCAGACCATGCGCGAGCTGGTGGCGGCGGCCATGCCGATGATCTCAGAACAGGGTCTGACGCTCGTGGGGATAACTGTGCAGAACCTCGACGGCGATGGCGCCGCCGTGCAGCTCGAGCTTCCGTTCGACGGCCCCGGCCGTAGCGCCCTCGATGCCGTGCTGGACGACGTTCGCGACCGCTACGGGTCCGACGCCGTCACCCGGGCTGCACTGCTCGGCAGCGGCCCCGATCTGTCGGCTTCGCTGCTACCGGAATGACCGTGTCGATTTTGCTGCCCCTCGTTCGACGCTTGGGTAGAACCCGGAGGCAACCCCGACAGAAGGAGCACAGCAATGCGGTTCATGGTGACGGTGATGGCAGACGAGAACAGCGAGGCCGGTGTGATGCCCAGTGAGGACCTCCTCAGGCAGATGGGCGAGTACAACGAGGAGATGGTGAAGGCCGGTGTGATGCTCGCGGGCGAGGGACTGCACCCCAGCTCCAAGGGCGCCCGGGTGAAGTTCTCCGGCAACGAGCGCAGCGTGGTCGACGGCCCGTTCGCCGAGGCGAAGGAGCTGATCGCCGGATACTGGTTGATCCAGGTCAAGTCGCTGGACGAGGCGATCGAGTGGATCAAGCGCTGCCCCAACCCGATGGAGGGCGAGTCCGAGATCCAGATCCGCCAGGTGTTCGAGGCGGAGGACTTCGGCGAGGAGTTCACGCCCGAGCTCCGGGAGCAGGAGGACCGCATCCGCGAGCAGGCGGAGGCCAATCAGCAGTAGCCGCGTGCTTTAGTCGGGAGCCGTAATGGCTCCCGACGCACACGGCGCTATCGATGCGGTCTGGCGGATCGAGTCGGCCAGGCTGATCGCCGGGCTGGCTCGGATGGTGCGTGACGTGGGACTTGCCGAGGATCTCGCGCAGGACGCCCTCGTGGCCGCGCTGGAGCAGTGGCCGGTCCTAACGAGACGCGCCGCGCCACGCCTCGCGCATCGGACCGCGGTAAAAGATGAGGAACACCGGGGCGATGAGGAGGAGGATCGCCTCATCGAACGGGCCGGGGATTGGCAGGAGCCCGAGACCTGCAAGCCAGCGAAGCGGCTTCGGGATGCGCCTATCGCGGGCCAGGGCGCCGCTGGCGCGGATCGTGCGGGTGACGAACTCGCGCGCCTTCTGCACCACATCACTGTACGCAAAGGGAAGCCGGCCGCCGATCCGAACCTAGTCGGCAATGACGACTTTGTTTGTCGCGGTGGGCGGGGTGCTGGGGGTGCTGGCACGGTTCGGCATCGGTCGGCTGACCGTTCACCACGAGCAGCTTCTGTGGTCCACCGTGGGGATCAACATCGTCGGCTCATTCCTGCTAGGGCTGTTGGTAGCCGAGAACTGGTTCGGGCGCGACCTGCGTGAGGGGATCGGAGTGGGTTTTCTCGGGGGCTTCACAACGTTTTCGACGTTCTCGGTGCAGGCCGTCCTTGAGGTCGATGCCGGGGAGCCCGCACGGGCGGCGGCCTATGTCGCGGCGTCGGTCATCGGCGGACTTGTGGCGGCGGGCGCGGGCTACGCGCTCGGCAGGACGCTCGCCTGACCGGCTAGGCTCCGTCGCGCAGCGAGGTGTGCCGGGAAGACTGGTCGGCGTCTGCGATGACCTGCGCCCTTTTCCAGCCACCGCTCGCGGCCGCCATCGGCGTGGCCGGCGTGCTCACGGACCTGTTTCTCGTGCTCTTAGCCGCGAAGCTCGGCGACGAGCTGTTCAAGCGCATCGGGCAGCCCGCGCTGGTGGGCGAGATCCTGGCCGGCGTGGCGATCGGGCCATCGCTGCTCGGCCTGGTCGAACCCGGCGAGGTGCTCGAGGTGTTCGCCGAGCTCGGCGTGGTCTTCCTGCTGTTCTGGGTCGGGCTGGAGACGAGGATCGGCGAGCTGCGCGAGGTGGGCCGCGCGGCGCTCTTCGTGGGTGGCCTCGGGGTGGTGCTCCCGTTCGCCGGAGGATTCGCCATCGGGGTGGTCCAGGGGGAGGAGACCGCCACCAGTGTCTTCATCGCCGCGGCGCTGGTGGCCACCAGCGTGGGGATCACCTCCGCCGTGTTGATCGACCTCGGGGTCCTGCGCACACGCGCCGCACGGACCATTCTGGGGCCGCCGTGGTGGACGACATCCTGGCGATGATCCTGCTGGCGGTCGCGGTCGGGCTGGCGGCCAGCGGGGGTGTGGACGTGGGGAGCCTCGCCGTCGTGGTGGCGCTGGCGCTTGCCTTCGTGGCCTTCTTCGCGCTCGGGGGCACCCAGATCATGCAGCGCCGGCCCCAGCTGCTGAAGGAGCCGCGCTTCTCCGAATCGCCCTTGCTGCCCGCTGTGATCCTGTGCCTGGGGCTCGCTGCTCTGGCGGCCCAGATCGGCCTGGCTGCCATCATCGGCGCGTTCCTGGCCGGGATGATGGTGGCCGAGACCAAGGAGCAGCACCCGATCGAGGAGGAGATCTCGCCGCTCTACGCGTTCTTCCCGCCGTTCTTCTTCGTCTTCATCGGCACGGAGGTTGACCTCGGCACGCTCGCCGACCTCGGGACGCTCGCGCTGCTGGCGGCCGTCACCGTCGTCGCCGCCGCCACGAAGTTCGTCGGCGCCTGGCTAGGCGCGCGCGAGTTGGGCCGCCGCGATGCGCTCGTTGTGGGGGCGGGTATGGTCCCGCGGGGTGAGGTCGGGATCATCGTGGCCGGCATCGGAGCCACCGCGGGCGTCATAGACGCGCAGCTGTTCGCCGTGATCGTGGGCATGTCGATCGCCACAACGCTGCTGGTGCCACCGGTGCTCCGCCGCCTGGTGGCCCGGCCCGAGGAGGCGATGGCCTGATGGCGCTCGCGGTCGGCCTCTTCGTCGTGGCGCTGGTGGTGATCGCAACCGAGCGCGTGCACCGAACGCAGGTGGCACTGGTCGGCGCGGCGCTCGTGGTCATCACCCAGAGGATCGACCAGGAGCACGCGATCGAGTCGGTGGACTTCAACACGATCGGGCTGCTGCTGGGGATGATGGTGGTGGTCCGGGTGACCGAGCCGACGGGGCTCTACAACTACCTCGCCATCCGGGCCGGCCAGATGGCCCGCGGCCGCCCGCTGGCGATCGTGATCGCGCTCACCGGGATCACGGCCGTGCTGTCGGCCTTCCTGGACAACCTCACCACCATCCTGCTGATGGTGCCGATCACCTTCCTGCTCGCGGACACGCTCGACATTCCGCCGGTGCCGCTGATCGTGATGGAGATCATCGCGTCGAACATCGGGGGCACCTCCACGCTGATCGGCGACCCGCCGAACATCATCATCGCCGGGGCCACGGGCCTCACCTTCAACGAGTTCATCGTGAACCTCGCGCCGATCGCCTTCGTCACGCTGATCGTGGTGGTGAGCCTGCTCTATCTCTTCTACCGGTCGCAACTGCAGATCGCCCCGGAGAACCGGCGCCGGGTGATGGAGATCGACCCGCGGAGGTCGATCGAGGACGCCGACGAGCTGCGCCGCACGCTCCCCGTGCTGGTGCTCACGATCCTGGCCTTCTTCGTGCACCAGCAGCTGGGACTGGAGCCCGCCACCGTGGCGCTGAGCGGGGCGGCGGTGATGCTCGCGGTGTCGCGCAACACGGTTGAAGAGGCCCTCGCGGGGGTGGAGTGGGCCACGCTGCTGTTCTTCGCCGGCCTGTTCGTGATGGTGGGCGCGCTCGAGGAGACCGGGGCGATCAAGGAGGTGGCCGACGGCATCGCGTCGCTCACCGCCGGTGACCGCACGGCGGAGCTGATCGGCATCAGCTGGTCGGCAGCGATCGGCTCCGCGGTGGTCGACAACATCCCCTTCACCGCCACGATGATCCCCGTGGTCGAGCAGTTGCAGGGAGACGCTGGCGGCGACGACGCCTACTGGTGGGCGCTCTCGCTCGGCGCGTGCTTCGGGGGCAACGCCACGATCATCGCTGCCGCCGCCAACGTGGCGGCATCGGGCATGGCCGCCCGGGCCGGCTACCCGATCAGCTTCATGTCGTTCCTGCGAATCGGCGTGCCGGTGACATTCGTCTCGATGCTGCTGGCCACCGCCTATATCGGCCTACGCTACCTGTGACCACCGAGGAGGAGATGAGATGAGCCCGAGGGAGCTTGCCGGCCACACGATCCGCGAGGCGCCGCTCCTGCGCGCCAATCAGTCTGTCGCCGATGCGGCCTCGGCAGTGGTGGAGAGCGGCCTGCCGGCGCTGCCGGTCGTCGACGCCGGCGACAAGCTCGTGGGCATTTTCGGCGAGCGCGAGTTCATCGGCGCGCTGTTCCCCGGATGGCTGGGCGAGATCAAGTCGGCGGCGTTCGTGCCCGACACGATCGATGACGCGATCGAGCGGCGGCTGGAGTGCCGTCAGCATCCGGTGGAGAAGTACACGAACACCGAGCACGTGGCCGCTGGACCGGACCACTCCGACGTCTCGCTGGCTGAGACGTTCCTGCACCATCGCGTGTTGCTGATCCCGGTAGTGGACGCGGAGCAGCGCGTGACCGGTGTGGTCACGCGCTCGGACTTCTTCGCGGCGCTGGTGCAGCGCAGCCACGACCGCGCCTGACCACCGTCGGTCTGGACGTTTGTTCGACCCCGATCTCCCTCTGACGCGGGCGCTGGGATGCATCGGCCGCCGGGTATCCCGATTACTTCAAGCGTGAGCGAGCGGCTGGCGAGTGGGTTGGTATGCCCTCCGAGCCCTTCGCTCGAGGCGGTCGCCTGGGTCCCCTCTGGCTGCTGCCCCCAATCGTCATCCTCTTGGCCGCGGCCGGCCTTGGGGCGGACCGCGCGTTCGCGGGGACCGTCACGGAGCGATTGGCTCCCCTCGTCGAGTACCGCAAACTCCCTCTCGGAGTGCCGGCGCCATGGGAACGTCCGCCCGTCCGCTCGATCGTCTCGGTGCGCGACGGCGGGTCGGTGACCTTGCGCTCGGGCCCCGGAGGCGACGCGCTGGCGCGAGCGGGCGCCCGCACTGAGTTCGGCACGCGCACCGCGATGTCTGTGGCACGCAGGCGCGGCCGTTGGCTGGGAGTCAGCTCGGCTGCACGGCCCAACGGAAGGCTCGCCTGGGTGGACTCGCGCAGCGACGCGCTACGCCGTCGTCGCACACACTTGGCCGTACACGTCGATCTGTCGGCCCGCCGCCTCGATCTGCGCTTCAAGGGCGAGACGATCGAGCGCAGCACCGTGTCCGTGGGGCGGCCCGGGTCGACGACACCGACCGGGCGCTTCTCCGTGACCGACAAGATGCGTGGCGACCGCTTCGGCAGCTACTACGGCTGCTGCATTCTCGCCCTGTCGGGGACCCAGCCCAACCTTCCGCCGGGGTGGCCCGGGGGCAACCGCCTCGCCATCCATGGCACCCCGAATCCCGCCTCGCTGGGGGGCGCGGTCTCCGCGGGCTGCGTCCATGCCTCCGCGACCACGCTCGAGTTGATGATGCGCCGCGTGCCGGTGGGTACGCCGGTGTTCATCCGGGCGTGACACCGCTCAACCCGGCCATCGGGCGAGCGCACCGCGCGACCACCCGCCAGGAGCCTGCGCGCACCACCGCGCGGTAGCGGTTGGGAACGACCGGTGCCGGGGCGTGCTCGGTGCTGAGGCGCGACTCGAAGGCCACGCCCGTTGTGCCGGGGTCGAAGATCACCTGGCGCTTGGCCACACCCAGGCGGTAGGCCAGCAGTGGACCGCGGTACTGGCCCACGACTGGGCGCCCGCACGCAAGCAGCGAGTCGGCCCCGCCGGCCAGCGCCACCGCCCGGTCGAGGTCCGACGACAGCCGTGCTGCATAGGCGAGCTCGTGGCCCTCGCCGGGTAGGGCGCCCAGGCGGGGGACGGCCGCGGCCACCACCAACGCGGCGAGGGCCACGGGCGCCCACGGCCGCACGGCCATCAGCCGGACCAGTCCCACCGCGCCGGCCACGGTGAGCGCCGCCACGCCCGGCAACGCGTAGCGGTGCTCGCCCGAGTAGCCGAGCTGTGCCATCACCGCCACGAGGAGGAGCCAGGCGAGGCCCGACCCCGCGAGCACGCAGGCCCCACGATCGCGCCGGATCCGAAGCGCGAGCGCTCCGAGGCAAACCGGCGCGAAGGCCAGCGCCGCTGCCGCGGCGAGGGAGGCGAGGACCGGTAGCTCGGCGAGCGCGGGCTGTCCCGGGTTGGGCACGCGGGCACGCCCGGCGGAGCGCAACGCATCGCCGGTTGACAGGGCGTCGGGGAGGAACCACAGCACGGGTATGGCCAGCCCGGCAGCGGCGAGGGCCGGCCTGGCGGTCGGTCGGGCGCGCCACGCCACGACGGCCGCAACCGCCAGGAAGGGGACAGCCTCCACCCGCAGCAGGGCACAGCACAGCCCGCAAGCCAGGGCCGCCCCGGGCAGGCCAGCTCGCCAGGCGAGCACCGCGGCCAGCCCCGCCGCGATGAAGGCGGCTTCCACGGCACCGCCCGCCGCCAGCGGCAGCAGCGAGCCGGTGAGGGCCACCCCGGTGGCGGCCCCGGCGCCCGCCAGCAGCGGGGCGCGGGATCGACGCGGCGCGGCTTCGGCCGCCAGGTCGTAGGCCAGCCGCGCGGCCAGCGCCACGGCGAGCAGGGCCCCGGCGCGCGCCAGTACGAGCCACGCGCCGGGTGCGGCGGAGCCGAGGGGCGCCAATAGCGCGCACACCGCCACTGGCAGCGGCTTGAAGGCGGGGCCGCCGGCGGTGTCGAGAGTCCCGGCGGCCAGCTCTCGCCCCCACAGAAGCCACATCAGGGGGTCATAGGCGGGCGCTGCCGGGACGAGTGAGAGCGAGAGGGCAGCTAGGCCAACGCAGGCCAGGACGAGGGCGACGGCGCGCAAGGTTAGGCAACCCTAATAAGGTTCCGCCCGCCGTGCTGCGCCGCCTTCACATGACACCCCTCCTCGTCGCCCTGCTGGTGGCCGGCTGCGGCGAGGGCGAGCCACCCCCCGAGCGCCCTTCGTCGGCGCGTGAGTCAGGGAAGGCGGAGAACTTCGCCATCGAGCCGATCGCTTCGGGCCTCGTTCGCCCCACATGGGTGGGTGCCGCCCCCGGCGACAGAGGCGCGCTCTACGTGCTCGAGCAGCCGGGCAGGATGCTGAGGATCGACGCTCAGGGCTCCAGGCGGACGATCCTGGATCTCCGTGAGGAGGTGAAGGTGGGCGCCGAGCAGGGGATGCTCGGGCTGGCCTTCGATCCCGGCTTCGCTCGCAACGGGCGCTTCTACGTCCACTGGAGCAACCGTGCCGGCGATACCCGCGTAGCGGAGTTCAAACGGGGCGGGAAGGGACGGCGAATGCTCCTGGCTCTCGGGCAGCCCGAGGAGAACCACAACGGCGGCCAGCTTGCCTTCGGGCCCGACGGTCGCCTGTATCTCGGTCTCGGAGACGGAGGCGGCGCGTTCGATCCCGACGGCAACGCCCAGCGCCCCGAGCGGTTGCTGGGGAAGCTGGTGTCGGCCGACGTCCACGCAACCGGCCGGCCCCGATGGCGCGTGGAGGTCACGGGCCTGCGCAACCCGTGGCGCTTCTCCTTCGATGCCGGGCTGAACGACGTCTGGATCGGCGACGTGGGCCAGGACAAGATCGAGGAGGTGAACCGCGTGGCGCTCGAGCCGGACGAGCCGCCGAAGAACCTCGGGTGGCCCGTGTACGAAGGGACGCGCCGGCTGAAGGGCAAGCGCCTGGATGAGCGCGGCGAGCTGGTGTTCCCGGCCGCGGAGTACACGCACGACGATGGCTGCTCGATTACCGGCGGTGTGGTGTACCGCGGCACGCGCGTGCCGGAGCTGGCGGGTCGCTACGTATACGGCGACTTCTGCAGCGGGGTGCTGTGGAGCCTGGAGCTCGAGCCCGGCCGCGGCGCGCGTGACGTTCGGCGCGAGCAGGCCACCCTTCCCCAGCTCACCCACATCGGCACGGACCTCGACGGCGAGCTGCTTCTGGCATCGGCCAACGGCGAGGTCGCGCGCGTTGTGCGCGCGACGCGTTAGGGTGCCCTTACTCACCATGCTGGAGCTCCAGTCCGTCACCAAGCGTTTCGGCCCGACGACCGCCCTGGACGGTGCGTCGCTCACGGTCGGCGCGGGCGAGTTCGTGGCCCTGCTGGGCCCCAGCGGTTGCGGTAAGACCACCGCGCTGCGGGTGGCCGCGGGCTTCGAGCGGCCCGACTCCGGCCAGGTTGAGATCGACGGCGCGGCCGTGGCCGGCCACGGCGCGTTCGTGGCGCCCGAGCGGCGCGCCGTGGGAATGGTCTTCCAGGACTACGCCCTGTTCCCGCACCTCGACGTTGCGACCAACGTGGGTTTCGGACTGCCTCGGCGCGAGCGTGCCGGTCGCGCGCGAGACCTGCTCGCGCTGGTGGGCCTCGAGGGGATGGGCGAGCGCTCACCCGGCGAGCTCTCCGGCGGCCAGCAGCAGCGGGTGGCCCTTGCGCGGGCGCTCGCGCCGAACCCCAAGCTCGTGCTGCTCGACGAGCCCTGGAGCGCCATCGATGCGCTCCTGCGCGAGGAGATGCGCGAGGAGCTGGCGCGCGTGCTGCGCGAGCAGGGCGTAACCGTGGTGCTCGTGACCCACGACCGCGAGGAGGCCTTCACCCTGGCGGATCGGATAGCCCTCATGCGGGAGGGACGGGTGGTGCAGTGCGGCACTCCGGAGGAGCTCTACTTCAGGCCCGCCGACCGCTGGGCCGCCCGTTTCGTGGGCGCCTCCAACATGGTGCCCGCCGAGCTGGCGCGCCATCTGGGAGCCAATGGGGATGTGCCCGCAGACGCCGATGAGGTGCTCCTGCGGCCCGAACGGATCGGCCTGAAGATCGACCCGTCGGGCCCGGCCGAGGTGGTGCACCGCACCTTCCTCGGCCACGACGTCCTGTACCGGGTGCGGCTCACCGACGGCACCCTGCTCGCCGCGCAGAGACCGTCCAACGAGCACGTGCCGCTCGGCTCGCGGGTGCACGTGCACCTCCACCAGGCCCCGGCCCCCTCCCTCGACCCTTCGTGATCCGGCGCATCGCTCCGCTGGCCGTCACGGTGGCGGCCGTTGCCCTGTCCGCCTGCGGCGGTGGCGACGACGCCGACCTGACCATCTACTCCGGCCGCAACGAGGGGCTGGTGGGCGAGTTGATCGAGCGATTCGAGCGCGAGAGCGACCTCAAGGTTGACGTGCGGTACGGCGACTCCGCCGAGCTGGCGGCCACCATCGCGGAGGAGGGCGACAACTCTCCCGCAGACGTGTTCTTCAGCCAGGACGCCGGGGCGCTGGGTGCGGTGGAGGAGACGCTGTCCTCGATGCCGCGGCCGGTGCTCGAATCCGTGCCCGCTCGCTACCGCGACCCGCGCGGCCGGTGGGCGGGCGTTTCGGGCCGTGCGCGGGTGATCGCCTACAACACCGATGAGTTCGAGGAGGGCGAGGTGCCCGACTCGGTTTTCGATCTGACCGACAAGCGATGGCGCGGGCGGGTGGGTATCCCGCCTCCGAATGCCTCGTTCCAGGCGTTCGTGTCGGCGATGCGGCTCGACGTCGGGGACGAGCGCACGCGCGAGTGGCTCGAGGGGATGCGCGACAACGATGCCCAGCTCTACGACAACAACATCCAGACCGTGGAGGCCATCGGCCGCGGTGAGATCGACGTGGGTCTGGTGAACCACTACTACCTCTACGAGCTCAGGCGCGAGGACCCCGATCTGGCGGTCGCGAACCACTTCCTGCGCCGCGGTGACCCGGGATCCCTGGTCAACGCGGCCGGCGTTGGGATCCTCAAGACCACCGACAACCAGGAGAACGCCGCTCGCTTCGCGCGCTTCCTGGTCTCCGATGGCGCGCAGGAGTACTTCTCGGACAAGACATTCGAGTTCCCCCTGATCGAGGGCGTCCAACCCCCCGCCGGCCTGCCTCGGCTCGGCGAGCTGATCGGGCCGCAGGTGGAGCTCGGGCGGCTTGGCAACCAGTTGCGCTCCACCCTGAAGCTGCTCGACGAGGTGGGCTTCACCACGTGACCTCGCGCCGGCCGCCATGGGCCCTGAGCATCCTCGGGGTGGCGGCCGTGGCCATCGTCTGCCTGCCGCTGGTCTATCTGGTGATCAGGGTGGCCGGAGCCGGGCCGGAGGCGTGGGGGGTGCTGGAGCGCCCGCGCACGCTGACCCTGGTGGCCAAGACCGTCGGCTTGGTGGCGGCGGTCACCGCCGCCGCCGTGGCCCTGGGCGTTCCGGCCGCGTGGCTGGTCACCCGATCCGACGTGCCGGGCCGCCGCTTCTGGGCGGTGGCGCTGGCGCTGCCCCTGGTGCTCCCTTCCTATGTGCTGGCCCTTGCGCTGCTGGCCGTGTCGGGGCCGGGCGGCCTGCTGGGAACCGGAACCCCCGCGCTGACCGGATTCACCGGGGCGTTCCTGGCGCTCACATTGGCCACCTATCCGTTCGTCCTGCTGCTCTGCATCGCCGCGCTGCGTCGCGCCGACCCGGCGCTCGAGGAGGCGGCTCGGGGCCTCGGGCGCACCCCTGCCCAGGTGTTCAGGGCGGTCACATTGCCGCTGCTGCGCCCGGCGATCGGCGCCGGCGCGCTGCTGGTGGCGCTCTACTCGCTGGCGGACTTCGGGGTGGTGTCGCTGATGCGCGCCGAGGCACTCACGCGCGCCGTGTTCCTGCAGTACCGCGGCGCGTTCGACCGCGACCCCGCGGCCGTGCTTGCGCTGCTGCTGGTTGTCCTCACCATCCTCGTGCTGGTGGGCGAGCAGAGGGCACGCTCGCGGCTTGGCACCGGGTCGAGGGGCGGTCGCACCGTCCGAGCGGCGCCGGTGGTCCCGCTCGGCCGCTGGCGGGCTGCGGCGGTGGCGTTCTGCGCGATCGTGACCGGCGTCGGGCTGGTGTTGCCGGTAAGCGTCCTACTGGTCTGGCTGCTGCGTGGATCGCCATCGCTCGATGGCGTGACCAGCGCCACCCTGAACTCGCTCCTGGTGGCCGTGGCCGCCGCAGCGGTGACCACGTTGGCGGCGCTGCCGGTGGCGGTGCTCGTTGCGCGCTTCAGGAGCCGCTGGACGGTGGCGCTTGAGCGCACGGGCTATGCCGCCAACGCCCTGCCGGGCATCGTGGCGGCCCTGGCCTTCGTGTTCTTCGCCGCTCGCCACGCGCCGGCGATCTACCAGTCGATCACGCTGTTGGTGGTGGCCTACCTCGTCCGCTTCTTCCCGCAGGCCCTCGCCGGCGTGACGTCGGCGCTGTCGCGTGCCGAGCCCAAGCTGGAGGAGGCGTCGCGCGGCCTCGGCCGGGGACCTGCCCACACGCTGGCCACGGTCACCGTGCCGCTGGTGGGACCGGGCCTGCTCGCGGGCGCGGCGCTCGTGCTGCTGTCCACGCTGAAGGAGCTGCCCGCCACGCTCATCCTGCGGCCCAGCGGGTTCGACACCCTGGCCACCGAGGTGTGGACCGCGACATCGGTCACGCAGTACTCCCAGGCCGCCGTGCCCGCGCTGATGCTGTGCGTGCTGGCCGCGCCGGCCGTGTGGCTGCTGGTCGTGCGCGGCAGCCGCGGCCTGGACCCGCTGGGCAACTGAGAACGTCAAGCTGCGGTGCCCGCCAGATAGCCTGCCCGCGCCATGCACCCGGTGGTCATCCTCTGCGGTGGGCGCGGTACGCGCCTGCAGGAGCACACGCGCGAGATCCCCAAGCCTCTCGTGGAGATCGGCGGCCGGCCGATTGTCTGGCACGTGATCCAGATCTATGCCGCCCACGGGTTCCGGGAGTTCGTGTTGGCCACCGGCTACCGGCGCGAGATGATCGAGGAGTTCGCCGCCGCGGAGCAGTGGCCGAGCGGCGTGACCGTGGAATGCGTGGACACGGGGGATGAGACCCTCACCGGCGGTCGCATCCACCGCCTCCGCGGCCGCCTGGACGGTGGGCGTTTCTGCGCCACCTACGCCGATGGCGTGGCCGACATCGATCTCGCCCACCAGATGAACCACCACGGGTCACATGGCGGCCTGGCCACCATGACGGTCGTCCGCCCAGAGCTCCAGTTCGGCGTGACCGAGCTCGCGGACGGAGACAGGGTGTCGGGCTTCCAGGAGAAGCCACGCTCCGACCACTGGATCAACGGCGGCTTCTTCTGCTTCGAGCCGGGCGTGTTCGACTACCTGACCGATGGCAGCGTGCTCGAGCGCGAGCCGCTGGAGGGACTGGCTGAGGAGGGCCAGCTGCACGCCTTCCGCCACACCGGCTTCTGGGAGTGCATGGACACCTACAAGGACGCGGTCACGCTGAACGACCTGTGGTCCTCGGGCGCGCCGTGGAAGGTCTGGGACTAGCCGCTTCGAGCACCGCCGGAAGGAACTCACCCGTCGCGAGCGAAACATTGCTCCGTGAAGCAGACCACCACGGCAGCGCTCACTCTCTCCGCCGAGATCCGCGCCCGATTCGACGAGTTCTCGCGATCGCAGAAGGATGTCGGCCAGTACATCGTCGACCATCTCGACGAGGCGTCCTTTCATACGGCCGAAGAGCTCGCCCGGCGCGCCAACACCTCCAGCTCCACAGTCGTGCGCTTCGCACAGGCGCTCGGCTTCGAGGGCTTCCCCGAGCTGCAGGCCGCCGCCCGGGACGAGTACCGCCGCGTGCGGGAGGGTGACGGCGCCTCCGTGGACCAGGGGACCCAGCCGCTGTTCCCGATCGATCAGACTGAATTCGAAGCCGCGCTGGCCGCCGATCACGTGAACGTGGAGGAGACAGCGCGCCGGCTGGACCGTGAACAGGTCGAGGCGTCGGTGGAGCTGATCTCCCGCGCCGACCGGATCGTGCTGTGCGGCACCGACCAGATGGCCTTCTTCGCCAGCTACCTGCGCCACCTGCTGATGCTGCTCGACCTGCGGGCCGAGGTGGTGGCCAGCCCCAGCCAGGAGGGCTTGGCAAAGCTCGGCCGCATCGACGAGCAGACGGTGCTGGTGGGCTTTTCCGCCGGGCGCCCACACCCGCTGGTTGTGCGCGCCATGAAGCTCGCGCGCAACAGGCGGGCTGCAACGATCGCGATCGCCGACGCCACGCTGTCCGAGGTGGCCAAGCTCGGTGACCAGAAGCTCTTCTACTCGTCGAACAGCCCCGCCTACGTGCGCTCACACGCCGCGCTGCTGAGCGTGGTCCAGGCGCTGGCCTACGGGGTCTACGCGCTGGACGAGCCGGCTTACGCCGACCGCATTAAGGCCTTCAGGCTGAAGTAGGACAAAACGCCTTTGTGCGGCCTGGCGCGTCCCACGACCGCGGGTACCATGGACACATGAAGGAAGAAGGCACCTTCCGCGTCAAGTCCGGGCTCGCCGAGATGCTCAAGGGCGGCGTGATCATGGATGTGGTCACCGCCGACCAGGCGAGGCTCGCCGAGTCCGCCGGCGCCGCCGCCGTGATGGCGCTCGAGCGTGTGCCCGCCGACATCCGTTCCGACGGCGGGGTCGCTCGTATGTCCGACCCCACCAAGATCGACGAGATCAAGGAGGCCGTGACCGTGCCTGTGATGGCCAAGGCCCGGATCGGCCACTTCGTCGAAGCGCAGGTGCTGGAGGCGCTCGAGGTGGATTACGTGGACGAGTCCGAGGTGCTCACCCCGGCTGACGAGGCCCACCACATCGACAAATGGGCATTCAAGGTCCCGTTCGTGTGCGGTGCCACCAACCTCGGCGAGGCGCTGCGGCGTATCGCGGAGGGGGCGGCGATGATCCGCAGCAAGGGCGAGGCCGGCACCGGGAACGTGGTCGAGGCCGTTCGCCACATGCGCTCGATAGGCGGCGAGATCCGCCGTCTCCACGGGCTTTCTCCCGAGGAGATCGCCACCGCGGCCAAGAACCTCCAGGCGCCGCTGGATCTCGTGCGCGACGTGGCCGCGAACGGCCGCCTTCCCGTGGTCCTGTTCTCGGCGGGAGGCATCGCCACCCCGGCCGATGCCGCCCTGATGATGCGCCTCGGCGCCGAGGGCGTATTCGTGGGCTCGGGCATCTTCAAGTCCGAGGACCCCGAGCGCACCGCCGCGGCCGTAGTGGAGGCCACCACCCATTTCGAGGATCCTGCCCGCATCGCCGCCGCCTCGCGTGACCTGGGCACGCCGATGACCGGCATCGGCATGGACGACATCGAGTCGGCCGGCGGCCTGTTGTCCCAGCGCGGCTGGTAGCCGCTTGATCGTCGGCGTCCTGGCCCTCCAGGGCGATTTCGAGGCCCACCGGCGCATGCTGGAGGGCCTCGGAGCCCAGGCGCGGTTGGTGCGCGCGCCGGCCGGTCTGGATGGCATCGACGCTCTCGTGATCCCGGGCGGGGAGTCCACCACGATGACGCTCGGGATCGAGCGCGAGGGCCTCGCCCAGCCGCTACGGGACCTCGTAGGAGGCGGAACTCCCGTGCTCGGCACGTGCGCCGGGCTGATCATGCTCGACCGCGATCACCTCGGCCTGTTGGACGTGACGGCCCGCCGCAACGCTTTCGGGCGGCAGGTGCACAGCTTCGAGGCGGACCTCGAGTTGGAGGGCATCGAGGGCGGCCCGCTGCGCGGGGTGTTCATTCGCGCACCGTGGGTGGAGGAGGCCGGCGACGCCGTGGCGGTACTCGCCCGGCTCGAGGGTCATGCCATCGCCGTCCGAGAAGAAGGGATACTTGCGGTGGCCTTCCATCCCGAGATGTACGGCGACTCGCGTCTGCATCAGTGGTTGCTCGCGCGGGCGGGCGAGAGAAACGGAGAGATCGACAAGTGAGAGACCATCGCGCCAACTCGCTGGCGCAGATCCTCGTGAAGTACTCGACCAAGGTGCACGAGGGCGACACCTGCATCGTGTCCGGCTCCGCGGCCGCGGAGCCGCTGCTGCTCGCCGTGTACGAGGAGGTGCTCAAGGCCGGCGGGCTGCCCGTGGTCCAGATGACCCCCGATGAGGCCCCTGCAGCCTTCTTCCGGCTGGCCTCCGACGCCCAGCTGGACTGGGTGGCACCCCCCTCGGAGTGGGCGGCCGAGAACTCCGACGTCCGCATCGCCGTGATGGCAGACTCCAACTCGCGCGCGCTCTCGAGCGCCGACCCGAAGAAGCAGGCACGCGCCCAGCAGGCGCGCAAGCGGATCATGGAGACCACCATGCGCCGGGCCGCCGAGGGCAAGCACCGGTGGGCACTCACGTTGTTCCCCACGCACGCATACGCGAGCGAGGCCGGGATGTCGCTCACCGAGTACGAGGACTTCTACTACTCGGCCTGCCTGGCCACCGACGATGACCCCGTGACCGCCTGGGAGCGCCAGGCCGGCGAGGTCAACCGCCTTGCCGAGTGGGTGGGGGGCACGGAGGAGGTTCACATCACCGCCCCGGGCACCGACATCAAGCTCGGAGTGGCCGACCGCACGTGGATCCCGTGCTCGGGCCATCACAACATGCCCGACGGCGAGTTCTTCACGGGCCCCATCGAGGACTCGGTGGAGGGTGAGGTGTCGTTCTCGTTCCCCGCCACCTACGGCGGCCGCGAGGTCTCAGGCGTGCGCTTTCGCTTCGAGGGCGGGAAGGTGGTCGACGCCTCGGCTGAGCGCGGCGAGGAGTTCCTGCTCGAGATGCTCGACTCCGACGACGGCGCGCGGCGGCTGGGCGAGCTCGGGATCGGCACCAACTACGGCATCGCGGACGGCACCAAGGAGATCCTGCTCGACGAGAAGATCGGCGGCACGGTGCACATGGCCGTGGGGGCGAGCTATCCCGAGACCGGTGGCGAGAACAGCTCGGCCGTGCACTGGGACATGGTGTGCGACCTGCGCCAGGGTGGCGCGATCACGGTGGACGGCAAGGAGCTGCAGCGCGACGGCAAGTTCGTGGTCTGATCCCCGGCACCT
>Ga0136631_10000281_pt1 | contig 15850 bp, 18 predicted proteins | sample AntDrymUQ6012206_2_FD_104655 | JGI IMG/M metagenome (GOLD analysis project Ga0136631, IMG submission 104655) | Polar desert sand microbial communities from Dry Valleys, Antarctica - metaG UQ601 (22.06) | ecosystem: Environmental > Terrestrial > Soil > Desert | place: Antarctica: Dry Valley... | reverse complement strand
GCCCTCCGGGCTCGGCTCCGCGGTGAGCGCGCTACCTCAAAGCAACAAACAGGACATGACCGTCCTCAGCGACAATGACGCCGAGAAGCCCCCAGATGCTCACTCAAGGTGACGCTCAACACACGCATGTCATGCACAACTGCCGGCTCGATCCCGCGCTCACTTTGAGGCGGCAGTTGTGCATGCGATCCGTTGGGGCCAGCCGCGAGCGCGCGAGCCCCCCGCCTCGCAGATGGCGTTCGCGAGCGCGCCGGGTTTTCCTCGCGGCTTCATGGCAACGCCCCCGCCAGCGTCCTAACGACTCAATACACGATCGCTAGCAGCTCGTGCGGACCGCACGGCCGGCAAAGCGGTCGGCGATCCAGCGCGCGACGGCGCGTGCGCTGCGCCGGCCGACGTCGGCGTGGGCCGCGCGCCTGAAGGCTCGGTACTGCACGCGCGCGCCGACGCTGCACAGGCTCCGCACGAAGCCGCGCGTGGCGGCCGGGCGCACGAGCCGGTCGGCGCTTCCCTGCGCGAGGTAGACCGGCGCGGGGATGCCGGTGCGGCCGGGGCTGTTGCGCGCCAGCAGGTCTCGCCACGGCGCACGGTCCCACGGGTTGCTCTGCGTGTACCGCAGCCCGCGCGCCTTCGCGGCGACGTTACGCCCGATCCGTGCGTGGTCGGGCGCGACGCACGTGTCGGAGAGCTCCCGGACGGCGCGCCGCCCGCCCGGTGCGACGATCTCGTCGAGGCGTAGCTGCGGGTAGACGCGGCGCCAGGTCGTCAGCGTGTACGCCGACATGACGCGCCCGAACGTCGTGTCGCGAGTGCTCTTCAGCAGCCGCGGCAGGTCGGTGGCGGGGGCCGCCGCCGCCACGCCCGCGAGCTCGAGCTCGGGCGCGTAGCGCGGCGCCTGCTGGCCGGTGAAGAGCGCCGCCTGGCCGCCGGCCCCGGGGCCCCACGCGACGAAGCGCAGGCTCGCGCCCGCGGGGCCGAAGGCAGCCGTCGCGCGCACGGCGTCGAGGGTCGCCCAGGCCTCGTGCGCGCCGACGAGGTAGGGGTGCGTGCCGCGCGTGCCGAGGCCCTCGAAATCGGGCACCACGACGGCGTCGCCTGCGGCGATGAACCGCCGCAGGCCGGCGATCTTCGGCCACGTCGCCCGCTGGAAGGAGACAGCGCAGCGCCGGGCGACGCCGACGGTCCCGTGGGTGAAGGCGACGATGTTGCGCCGGCTCGAGGGCGGCGGCCGCCTGGGGACGAACAGCAGCGCGCTGAGCGCGGCCGGCTCGCCGGTGTGGCTGCGCGAGAGGTAGAGGATCCGGAAGGCGCGCGAGGCCGCGGGCGGGTCGTCCACGGCCTGCGCGCGCAGCACGGTGCCAGGCGTACCGGGGGGCAGCGGGCGGGGCGGGTCGTAGAACGCCCCCGGCTCGGGCGCGGCGTCCGAGCCACCGCGCAGCGTGACGTCGGCGAGCAGCGCGACCGCGGCGACAGCGATGAGCGCGAGCGCCAGCCGGCGCGCGCGACGCCAGCGACGGCGGGAGCGCCGCGGCGGGCGCGGCCCGATCGGCGGCCTGCGGCGCCGGCGCGGGCGCGCGGGTTCGGCGTCTGCGGCGCCCACGGTTGCGATGCTAGAACACGAGTCCAGCCGGCTGCGCTGTCTCAGCCGTCGGGCGGGCGGGCTCCGAACGCAGCGCGAAGAGCCGAGCGAGCGGGCCGTGAAGACGGGCACCCTCGATGAGCGGGGCACTCTGCGCACCGAGGTCATGCGCAACGCCCCCGGCACGCCGGTGCCGTGGATCAGCCCGGAGGGATCGGGCCGCGCACCGATGTCATGCGCAAAGCGCCCCGGCCCGCCGGTGCCGTGGATCAGCCCCGGAGGGATCGAGCCGCTACTCCGCCTGGCGTCCGAGGATGACGACGAAGCGCTCGACGCGGCGACGCTCGTCCGGGGACAGCGGGCCGTCGGTCTCGACGAGCAGCGTCATCGCGCCGCGCTGGTGGGCCCAGCGCGTCGCTGCTTCGCCGAAGCCGCCCGCGATCCAGATGAGCGGCTTCGACTCGGCGTAGGACATGACCGTGCTCTCCTGCTGCGCGGGCGTCTCCTCGTTGCGCAGGAGCGGCACGGTCACGAGGTCGAGCGCGTGGGCGACGGCCGTGATCGCGTCGAGGCCGCCGTCGTCGACGAGCAGCGCGAGCTGACCCTCCTGCAGCATCGTGCTCACCCAGCCCTCGGGTGAGTCCTCGAGGATGCCGGCGGCGCAGGCGAGGCGAAAGAGCGGGTCGGCCATGCGCGGGACGCTACATCGTCTGCCCCAGGGCCAAGGACATGGGCGGACGATGGCTGCACGAGACGACGCACGCTCGCCGGGGCCCCGGCGAGCGACGCCCCGTGCAGGCCGATCAGTCGGCGCGGCGGGGCGAGCCGAAGGTCCGCCGGCCCGGCGCGCAGTCCTCGACGAGGCCGGCCGACTCGAGCTGGTCGACGGCGTCGACGATGTCCTGCTCGTCGAGCTCGGGGTACTCGGTCACGAGCGCCGAGTAGAGCTCGCTCGTGCTGCGCGAGCCGTCGGCGAGAACGACGAGGCGGTGCAGCGCGCCGTTCGGATCGGGAATCGAGGTCACGTCGTGGCTGCCAACGATGTGCAGCTCGCCGTTGCCGCGCAGCAGGGGTCCGGTCATCGTCATTCGGGGCTGTAGCGCTGCTTGCATTGTCCGTGCTCCTTCGGTGTCCGGAGGCGAGCGATTCGACCGCCCGTACCAGGGATGAGCACCAAACCCACCAGGTGATACAGCGGCGGTGCCGCCGCCGAGCTCAGGCCGGCCGGAGCCCTGCCACCACGCCCCGAGCCCACCCGCGTCCTACAGCGCGCACTCGGCGGCCGCGGCGATGTCCGCGCGCATGTTGCGCTCCATCATCCGCAGCGCCGCGTCGGCGAGGTCCTCGTGGATCGCCGCAACCGCGTCGGGCGGGACGGCCACGGCGAAGTGGCGCACGTAGGCGTCGAGCGCGGAGTAGAGGATGCACTGCTCGGTGACCTGCCCCACGAGCACGATCCGTTCGATCTCCTCCTGGCGCAGCAGGTACTCCAGCTGCGTCTGGTAGAAGATCGAGTGGCGGGCCTTGACGACGAGGCCGGCGTCGGCCGGGGGCGCGATCGGCTCGACGAGCTCGGGGGCGCGTCCCTGCATCGCACGCTCGACGAGCTCCGGCCGGCACGCGCTCCAATCGCCGTGGTTGTCGTTGACGTAGACGACCGGGACGTCCTGCTCGCGCGCCCGCGCGATGAGCTCGAGCATCGCGGGCAGCGTCTCGCGCACCGACGCCATGAGGCGCTCGGCGTCCTCGTGTTCATACGGGTTGAGCATGTCGACGACGACCACCGCGCTGTTCATGACGGCCTCGCCTACCCGCCGACGCCCGCCCGGACGCATGTTGTCGCGCTGCGATCATGGCGCCGTGGTCCCGACGCTTCGCCACGCCGATCCCGCCCGCGACGCCGCGGCGTGCGCGGCGATCTACGCGCCGTACGTCACCGCGAGCGCGGTGACGTTCGAGGAGGTGTCGCCCAGCACCGAGGAGTTCGCCGCGCTCATCACGCGCACGACCCGGACGCACCCGTGGCTTGTGCTCGAAGACGCGGAGCGGCTCATCGGCTACGCGTACGCCTCCCAGCATCGCCCGCGAGCGGCGTATCGCTGGGCGGCCGACGTCGGGATCTACGTCGACGCCGAACACCGTCGTCGCGGCGCTGGGCGCCGGCTCTACACCGCGCTGCTGGACCTCCTGCGCCGGCAGGGCCTGCGGATCGCGTGCGCCGGCATCACGCTGCCCAACGACGCCAGCATCGCCCTGCACCGCGCGGTCGGCTTCGAGCCGGTCGGGACCTACCGAGCCATCGGCTGGAAGGCGGGTGCCTGGCGCGACGTCTCGTGGTGGCAGTTGCCCCTCGCGCCCGACGACGATGGCGCACCGCCCGCCGAGCCGGGCCCGCCTCCGCGGCTGCCGGTGCCGTGACGGCCGGCGGGCCGATCTGGATCGGGCTCGACCTCGGCACGCAGAGCGCCCGCGCGCTGGCGGTGTCGGCGTCGGGACGCGTCGCCGGCAGCGGCTCGCGGCCGCTGGCGAGTCATCGTGACGGCGCCCGCCACGAGCAGGATCCCGAGACCTGGTGGGAGGCGCTCGCCGCCGCCTGCCGCGAGGCGCTCGCCGGCGTCGCGGCCGAGCGCGTCGAAGGCGTCGCGACGTGCGCGACCTCGGGAACGATCCTCCTCGTCGATCGGGACGGCGCGCCCGTGACCCCGGCCCTCATGTACGACGACACGCGCGCGTCATCGCAGGCGCGGCGTGCCACCGCGGCCGGTCGCGCGCTCGGCCACCGAATCGGCGCCGGCTGGGGGCTGCCGAAGCTTCTGTGGCTGCTCGAGCAACAGCCCGGGCTCGCGCGCGCTGCGCGGCTCGCCCACCAATCCGATCTCGTCACTCGCCGGCTCGTCGGCCACGAGGTCGCGACCGACTCGAGCCATGCGCTGAAGAGCGGCTACGACGTCGAGGCCGACCGCTGGCCGTACGAGCTGTTCGACGCGCTTGGGGTCCCGGCGGGGCTGCTGCCCGAGGTCGTGCGCTCGGGCTCCGAGCTCGGCCCGGTCTGCGACCGCGCCGCAGAGCAGACCGCCATCCCCGCGGGGACACCCGTCGTCGCCGGCATGACCGACGGCTGCGCCGGCCAGCTCGCGGCGGGCGCGCTGCGCGACGGCGCGTGGAACTCGGTGCTCGGCACGACGCTCGTCCTCAAGGGCGCCTCGTCACGGCGCATCCGCGACCCCAACGGGGTCCTGTACTGCCATCGGGCGCCGGACGGTGGCTGGCTGCCCGGGGGCGCCTCGAGCAGCGGCGCCGGCGTGCTCTCGGCGCGCTTCCCCGGCCGCGATCTCGACGAGCTCGGCCGCCGCGCCCAGGCGTACGAGCACAGCGCGCCGCTCGCCTACCCGCTCGTCGCTCGCGGCGAGCGCTTCCCTTTCGACGCCCCGCAGGCGCACGCGCTCATGCTCGGCGAGCCGGCCGACGACGGAGAGCACTTCGCGGCGCTGCTGCAGGGCCTAGCGAACGTCGAGCGCCTGTGCCTGGACTACGTGAGCCTGCTCGGCGCGCCGGTCGACGGCGAGCTGAGCCTCACCGGCGGCGCGACGCGCAGCCGCTACTGGTGTCAGCTGCGCGCCGACGTGCTCGGCCGCCCGGTCCGCCTGCCCGAGCAGGGCGAGTCGGCGTTCGGCATGGCCGTCCTGGCGGCCTCGGCGACGCCCGGGCGCGCCTGCGCCGACGTCGCGGCCGAGATGTGCCGCACGCTCGCGATCATCGACCCGCGCCCGGACCGCGTCGGGCGGTTTCGCGACTCCTACCTCAGCCTCGTTGCCGAGCTCGAGCGCCGCGGCTGGGTGGACTCGCACCTCGCGCGCCACGCGCGCGCGGGACGCGGCTGATCGTGCGCCGGGCTGATCGCAGCGGGCGCGCTGCGCGTGTCGCGCATCGCAGCCCGCGGTTTCGCCGGCCGGCGCACCAGGCGGCGTCGGCGGCGAGCCGACGAGCGACGTGATGCGGGCGGCGTTGACGCCCTCGGCGATCAGCCTCCGATAGTGCACGGCCGGACGATACGTGGCACGTCGGCGTTCGCGCCTTGGCCCGAGTGTCGAAGATCGAGACCGATCTTTGGCCCACCGGTATATGAGCGCGCGACGCTCGTGACGACGAAGTACAGCCCGGCGCGCACGTGGACGCCGGCCATCGCCATGAGCGCCGAGCTCGCCGTCGACGCCTGATCGCAGCCCCTCGCCATCAGTCCAGGCGCCGCGCAGGCGCCTGCATCGACCATCCGTCCACATATGGCCGATGCACCTACATCGACCATGCGTCCGCCGAGGCCCTGAACCCCTGGACGGCGTGCTAGGCGGCGCCCGACACCGGAGAGCATGCCCACCGCTCTCCACCGCTGCATCGCCGCCGCCACCACCACCGTCGCCTTCGCCGCCGCGGGTGCCGCACCGGCACTCGCCGCCCCGGACCCGCTGCTCGCCGACCAGTGGGCGCTGAGCGATGCGCGCGCCATCGGCGCCCACGAGGCGTGGACGCAGTCGCGCGGCGCCGGCGTCCTCGTCGCCATCGTGGACAGCGGCATCCAGCTCGACCACCCGGACCTCGCCGCGAACCTCTGGACGAACTCCGGCGAGGTGCCCGGCAACGGCAAGGACGACGACGGCAACGGCTTCGTCGACGACGTCAACGGCGCGAACATGTTCTCCGACGCCGGCAACGTCTCCGACGACGAGGGTCACGGCACGCACGTCGCAGGCATCGTCGCTGCCCGCGCCGGCAACGGCATCGGCGGCGCCGGGCTCGCGCCGAACGCCCGCGTCATGGCGGTCAAGGTCCTCGACTCGACGCGCTCCGGCAACTCCTCGCTGCTGGCGCGCGGCATCCGCTACGCGGTCGACCAGGGCGCGCGCATCCTCAACGTCTCGATCAACGGCGACGCGACGAGCAGCGACCTCACGGTCGCGCTGCGCTACGCAAGCGACAAGGGGGCGACGATCGTCGCCTCGGCCGGCAACAACTCCCGCAACCTCGACCAGACGCCGTCCTACCCCGCGTCCTCCGCCGAGGCGTCGGTGCTGAGCGTGACGGCGAGCGACGAGGCCGGCGGCCTGCTCAGCTTCGCCAACCGCGGGCTGAGCTCCGTCGACCTCGCCGCCCCCGGCGAGTCGATCCTCTCGACGGCGCGCGGCTCGGGCTACGAGAACCGCTCGGGCACGTCGATGGCGGCGCCCTACGTCGCGGGCGCGCTCGCGCTGCTGTCCGCAGCTCGTCCGGACCTTCCGCAGTCGGTGCTGCGCGGTGCGCTCATGGGGACCGCGCCGAAGCGCAGCGGCCTCGCCGGCCTGCTCGGCGGCGGCGGCCTCGACGTCGGCGCCGCGATGCATGCCCTGCTGCCCGGCGACAAGTGGCGCGGCACGCCCGCCGCCCCGAAGACCGCGGCCAAGTCCGCCAAGCTGCGCCTGCGCACCGGCGGGCGGACCCGTGCCGGCCGCCGCGCGACCCTGCGCTGGTCGGCCACGGGCGCCGACAGCGTCACCCGCTGGCAGGTCATGCTCGACGGCCGCCGCGTCGCGTCACGCGCCGCCGGCACCAGCCGCGTCGTGCGCCGGCGCATCGCCAGCGCGGGCAGCCATCGCTGGAAGGTCCTCGGCTACGACACCGCCGGCAAGCGCGTCGTCGCCACGGCCCGCGGCTTCCGCGTGCTGCGCCGCGGCTAGCCGTACCCGGCCCGCCCCCGCGGCACACTGGCCCGGCGGGCGAAACCGCCCCCGCGCGTCCTGGCCCGGATAGCGGTGGTCGCGTCGCGCGAGGCCGCGGAGAATGCGTTAATGACCGAGGTGGACGTCGCACGCCCGCAGTCGGCCTACCGGCCGGCGGACGGTTTCTTCGACGAGCTCTTCGATGTCGACGGGACGCCGCGGCCGCACGCCGCCGCGCTCGCCGCAGGCCTGCAGGCGCTCGGACCCGAGCGGCTCGCTGCGGCCGGCCGCCACCGCGACGCGATCTTCGTCCAGCAGGGCATCACGTTCGATACGACCGGCGAGGACGGGCCGACGCTCGAGCGGCCGTTCCCGCTCGACCTCGTCCCACGGATCCTGCCGGCGTCGGAGTGGACGCACATCAAGCGCGGGCTGGCCCAGCGCATCCGTGCGCTCAACCGCTTCGTCGACGACGTCTACCACGCCCGCGAGATCGTCCGCGCCGGGATCGTGCCCTGGAGGGTCGTCGTCAGCCGCAGCCACTTCGCGCGCGCCGCGCACGGGATCCGGCCGCCGGGCGGCGTCTACTGCCACGTCGCCGGCTGCGACCTCGTGCGCGACGCCGACGGCTCGTGGAAGGTGCTCGAGGACAACGTCCGCACGCCCTCGGGAATCTCCTACGTGCTCGAAAACCGCGTCGCGATGACCCGCCTGCTGCCGGGGCTGTTCGCCGACTATCGCGTGCGGCCCGTCGACCACTACCCGCAGATCCTGCTCGCCGCGCTGCGGGCGGTCGCGCCGGCCGCCGAGGGCGAGGCGACGGTCGTGGTCTGGACGCCGGGCCCGCTGAACTCGGCCTACTTCGAGCACGCGTTCCTCGCGCGCCAGATGGGCGTCGAGCTCGTCGAGGCGTCGGACTTCGTCGTGCGCGACGACGTCGTCTACATGCGCACGACGCACGGGCTGCAGCGCGTCCACGCCGTCTACCGGCGCCTTGACGACGACTTCATCGACCCGCTGGAGTTCCGGTCGGACTCCGCGCTCGGGGTCCCGGGGCTCATGCGCGCCTATCGCGCCGGGACGGTCGCGCTCGCCAACGCGGTCGGCACAGGCGTCGCCGACGACAAGGCGATCTACCACTACGTGCCCGAGATGATCCGCTTCTACCTCAACGAGGAGCCGCTGCTTGAGAACGTGCCGACCTACCTCTTGTCCGACGCCGACGCGATGGAGGACGCGCTCGGCCGCATGGACGAGCTCGTCTTCAAGCCGACCGGCGAATCCGGCGGCAAGGGCGTCTTCATCGGGCCGGCGACGGACCCGATCGAGCTCGCCGGCCTCGCCGACGTCATCCGCCGCTCGCCGGAGAAGTGGATCGCGCAGGAGGTCGTCCGGCTGTCCACCGTGCCGACCGCCGACGCCGACGGCGTGCTCGCGCCGCGCCACGTCGACCTGCGGCCGTTCGCGGTCTTCGGCGAGACGATCAGCATCGTCCCGGGCGGCCTGAGCCGCGTCGCGCTGACCGAGGGCTCCATGATCGTCAACTCCTCGCGCGGCGGCGGCTCGAAGGACACGTGGGTGCTCGAGAACGGCGAGGACCGCGGCGATCGCGCGGCGCCGCTGCGTCCCGAGAGCCTGCCGCCGACGCTGCCCGACCTGCGCTACGGCGCATGGACCGGACAGCGCCAACAACAGCAGCAACAGCACGGTCCGTGCTCGCGCGCATAGCCCAGGAGCTCTTCTGGCTCGGGCGCAACCTTGCTCGCGCCGAGCAGATGTCGCGGCTGCTGGACGGCGTCTTCCAAGCCGACCTGCAGGGACGTCCGGAGGATCCGGCCGCTGGCCGCCTCGGCTGGGACTCGCTCATGCACATCATGGGCGCAAGCCGTGGGGACCATCTGCCGACCCACCGCGACGAGGTGCTCGACGTGCTGACGTTCGACACCGACAATCCCGCGTCCGTCGTGGCCTGCGTCGCCCGTGCGCGCGAGGGCGCGACGACCGTCCGCGACGTCATCTCCGCCGAGATGTGGGAGGCCATCAACACGACCCACCTGCGCCTGCGCGATGGCGACCTCTCCACGCGGCCGTACTCCGGGCCGTACTCGATCTACCAGCACGTCAAGGAGCGCTCCGCGCTCTTCTGGGGCCTGACGGCCCGCACAATGCTGCGCGACGAGGCGAGCGCGTTCCTCAGCGCCGGCGGGCGCATCGAGGCCGGCGACATGGTGCTGCGGATGCTGCGCGTCGCGCTGCCCAGCGCCGACGACGACGGCCTGGCCGACGGGCAGGCGATCGCGCTGCTGCAGGCCGTCGGCGGCGTCCAGGCCTACCAGCGCGCGGTGCCCGCTCCAGCCCACGCCGGTCCGGTCGCGCGCTTTTTGCTCTTCGAGCGCAACTACCCGGACTCCGTGGCGGCCGCGGTCGACGCCGTCAACGGTGCGCTGCGCACCGCCGACGCCCGGCCGCGCGGCTCGGAGCCGATCCTGCGCCTGAGCCGGCTGAGTGCCGACCTCGAGTTCCGCCGCAGCGCCGAGGGCGACGCCGACCTCGTCGTCACCTGCCGCGAGGTCCAGCGCGAGCTCGGCCTCGTCGACGCCGACATCGCCCAGCGCTACTTCGGCGGCGCGCGAGCGGCATAGTCCGTGGGACCGAGCATGCACTTCTCGATTCGCTTCCTCACCGAGTACGTCTACGACGCCCCCGTGACCGACAACCTCAACGCCCTGCGCGTCCGGCCGGCAACGACGTCGAGTCAGCGCTGCGACGAGTTCACCGTTCGCATCGACCCCGAGGCGCGCGTCGGGCGCCACTCGGACTACTTCGGCACCGAGGTGCTCGAGTTCGGGATCGTCCGCGCGCACACGCGGCTGAGCATCGACGTGCGCGCGCGCGTCGTCACCGCCGAGCCGTCCGAGCCGCCCGAGGTCGCCTGGCCCGCGCTGGACACCGAGCCCTACGCCGAGGCGGCGGGCGAGTACCTCCTGCCGGCGCTCGACGAGCCCGACAACGGGACGCTCGACGAGCTCCGCGAGGCCGTCCGCGGCGAGACGCCGCTGGCGACGCTGCGGGCGCTCTGCGACCTCATCCCCGACCGCTACGAGTACCGGCCGGGCGTGACGTACGTCGGCTCCACGGTCGAGGAGTTCCTGGAGGCCGGCGCCGGCGTCTGCCAGGACTACGTCCACCTCGCGCTCATCCTCCTGCGCCGCAACGGCATCGCGGCGCGATACGTCAGCGGGTACCTCTGGGCGGCACCCGCCGACGACGGCGACGACTCCGTCGAGGTCGAGACGCACGCCTGGCTTGAGGCGCTGCTACCGGGCCAGGACGGCCGCGGAGAGCCGGTCTGGGTGGGCGCCGACCCGACGAACCGCCGGCTGGCCGGCGAACGCCACGTGAAGATCGGCCACGGCCGCCACTACGCCGACGTCCCGCCGGTGCGCGGCGTCTACCAGGGCGGCGCGACCTCCACGCTCGACGCGAGCGTCCACATGACTCGCCTGGACCCCCAGGCCGGCGCCCGCGCCTGAACCGGCGGCCCGTCTCGCACTCGCGCTAGACTGCCTGGCAGACCTGCCTGCGCAGGTCGTTTTTCTGTCCTCTTGCCGTCACGGAGCGCCGAATGGCCCGCGGAGACGTGCGAATCGCTGTGACCCTCGCATGCGAGGTCTGCAAGCGTCGCAATTACCAGACGAACAAGTCCAAGCGCAACAATCCCGAGCGGATCACGCTGCGCAAATACTGCAAGTGGTGCAGGCAGCACACTGGCCATCGGGAGACCCGGTAGCCGGCTCGATCCACCGCATTCCATGGCTCGCAACCGCCAGCGCGCGAAAGACCGCAAGCAGAAGCTCCACCGGGAGAACGTCCCGGGGTCGCTCGACCACGGCTCCGCCGAGGTCGAGGAGGTCGAGGCGCGGATCGTTGCCGGTGCCGCCGGCATCCCCGCCGACGACGTCGACGGCGCCTTCGAGCCCGACCCCGAGGAGGCGCCCGATCCCGAGGAGGCCGCCGACCGCGAGCAGCCCGCCCGCGGTGCCGTCGCCGGGCCGGCCCGTACGCCGTCCGGCTCGCGCCTGGTCAACTTCATCCGTGCCAGCTGGGCCGAGCTTCAGCGCGTGCAGTGGCCCGACCGCCGTCAGGTGGGGCAGGCCACGGCGGTCGTCCTCGGCTTCGTCGTGATCGCCGGCGCCTTCCTCGGCCTCGCCGACTTCGCCGCGCAGGAAATCGTCGACTTCATCCTCTAGCCCCCGATCTTCGAGAGAACCCATGTTTCGCTGGTACGTCGTCAACACCTACTCAGGCCATGAGAACAAGGTCAAGCAGAACCTCGAGCACCGCGTGGTCTCGCTGAACCAGAAGCGCAACGTCCGCCAGGTCGTCGTGCCGACCGAGTCCGTGTCCGAGATGAAGGACAACCAGAAGGTCACGGTCGAGAAGCGCACGATGCCGGGCTACGTGCTCGTGAACATGGAGCTCAACGAGGACTCCTGGGGACTCGTCAAGGGCACGCCGGGCGTGACCGGCTTCGTCGGCGCGTCCAACGAGCCGGTCCCGCTCACGCAGGCCGAGGTCGACCGGCTGCTGCACCGCGAGGTCGCCGTGCGGGAGCGCAAGAAGGCGACGTTCGCGATCGGCGAGTCGGTCAAGGTCATCTCCGGTCCGCTGTCGGATTTCTCCGGCGAGATCTCCGAGATGAACGAGGATGCCTCCCGGCTCAAGGTGCTTGTGTCAATCTTCGGTCGCGAGACCCCGGTCGAGGTCGGCTTCGACCAGGTCAAGAAAATCTAGAGACCGGATGTCTCTAGTCTCAATCGGAGCGCATGGCCGGATGCCTTGCGGAGGTACCCCCTAGATGGCGAAAAAGGTCCTGACACAGATCAAGCTCCAGGCCGTCGGCGGCCAGGCCAGCCCGGCGCCTCCGGTCGGTCCCGCGCTGGGCCAGCACGGCATCAACATCATGGAGTTCTGCAAGGCGTTCAACGCGCAGACCCAGGGCGATGCCGGGACGACGATCCCGGTCGTCATCACGGTCTACGAAGACCGCTCGTTCACGTTCGTCACGAAGACGCCGCCCGCCGCGGTGCTCATCAAGCAGGCGATCGGGCTCGACAAGGGCTCGGGGGAGCCGCACCGCGTCAAGGTCGGCACGATCACTCAGGCGCAGCTGCGCGAGATCGCCGAGCGCAAGCTCGACGACCTCAACGCCCACGACCTCGACCAGGCCTCGAAGATCATCGCCGGCACGGCGCGCAGCATGGGAGTCGACGTTGTCTAAGCACGGAAAGCGCTACCTCGCGGCGCGCGAGCAGGTCGACCGCGAGCGCGAGTACACGCCCCGCGAGGCGATCGACCTCATCAAGTCGCTGCCCGCGCCCAAGTTCGACGAGAGCGTCGAGGTCCACGTCCGCACGGGCCTGAACGTGCGCCACGCCGACGAGCAGCTGCGCGGCACGATCGCGCTCCCCAACGGCCTCGGCAAGGAGGTCAAGATCGCCGTCTTCGCACAGGGCGACAAGGCGCGCGAGGCCGAGGAGGCCGGTGCTGACGTCGTCGGTGCCGAGGATCTCGCCAAGCGGGTCGAGGAAGGCTTCACGGACTTCGACGTCGCGATCGCGACGCCGGACCTCATGCCCGTCGTGGGTCGCCTCGGCCGCGTGCTCGGCCCGCAGGGCAAGATGCCCAACCCGAAGGTCGGCACCGTCACGATGGACGTCGGCCGCGCGGTGCAGGAGGCGAAGGCGGGCAAGATCGAGTACCGCACCGACCGCACGGCGATTGTCCACCTCCCGATCGGCAAGCGCAGCTTCTCCGACCGCCAGCTGCTCGAGAACTATGCCGCCGTCCTCGACGAGCTCATCCGCGCCAAGCCCTCCGCCGCCAAGGGCCGCTACCTGCGCACGATCGTGCTCGCCGCGACGATGGGCCCCGGCGTGAAGGTCGACCCGTCCCGTACCCGCGACATCCTCGAGGAGAGCGCCCCGGCCGCAGCCGCCTGAGCGCCCACGCGAGGCCACCGCAGACCCCGGGCACGTCCTGACGCAGTCAGTGGCGAGAAGCCCCGGCGAGGAGGCAGATGAACCGAGAACAGAAAGCCGCGGTGATCGAGGAGATCGCCGCTCAGATCCAGGAGTCCGACGCGGTCTTCGCGATCGACTATCGCGGGATCAGCGTCGTCCAGGCCGCGGAGCTGCGCGGCAAGCTGCGCGACGCGGAAGCGACGCTGCGGGTCGTCAAGAACACCCTCACCGAGCGGGCCGCCGACAACGCCGGGGCGGACGGGCTCAAGGCGCTGCTCGAGGGTCCGACGGCGCTGACGTTCGTGCGCGGCGACGCCGCCGCGGCGGCGAAGACGGTCGCCGACTACGGTCGCGCGACGAACCTCCTGCAGTTCAAGGGCGGGATCGTGAACGGCCAGGCGCTCGCGGCCGAGCAGATCCTCGCGATCGCGCGGCTCCCGTCGCGCGACGTGCTCAACGCGCAGTTCGTGAACATCGTCGCGGCGCCGCTGACCGGCCTCGTGACGGGTCTCTCGAATCTCATCAGCGGCCTGGCGCGGCAGCTCAGCCAGATCGCCGAGAAGAAGGAGTCCGGCGAGATCCCGGCCGGCGCGGCGCCCGCGCGGCCGGCCGAGCCGGAGCCCGCCGAGGCCGATGCACCCGCCCAGCCCGCGGCCGCCGGTGAGCCGGAGGCTGCCGCTGAGCCGGAGGTCGCTGCTGAGCCGGAGGTCGCTGCTGAGCCGGAGGCCGCTGCTGAGCCGGAGGCCGCCGCTGAGCCGACGGCTGCCGCTGAGCCGGAGGCCGCCGCTGAGCCGACGGCCGAACCGGCCCCCGACACGACATCTGACACTGACGAGGACAAGGAGTAACCATGGCTACGTCCACCCAGGAGTGGATCGATGAGCTCAAGAGCATCTCGGTGCTCGAGCTGAGCGAGCGCATCAAGGCGCTCGAGGAGGAGTTCGGCGTCTCGGCGCAGGCCGCGGCGGTCGCCGTCGCGCCGGGCGCCGGCGCTGGTGACGGCGCGGCCGAGGCCGAGGAGGAGCAGTCGGCGTTCGACGTCGTCATCACGGCCCCGGGCGACAAGAAGATCCAGGTCATCAAGGTCGTCCGCGCCGCCACGAGCCTTGGGCTCAAGGAGGCCAAGGCGCTCGTCGACGAGGCGCCCAAGGCCGTCCGCGAGGGCGTCGACCGCGACGAGGCCGACAAGCTCAAGCAGGAGCTCGAAGAGGCCGGGGCGAGCGTCGAGATCAAGTAGAGCGGCGTCGTCGGGACGGGGCGCGTCGCCGCGCTCCGTCCGCCGGCGTTGCCCGTGCGCTCGCGGGCGGCACCGGCCCTCATGTAGCACTCATCCCTCCTCAGAACCATCGAGATCCGCCCGTTTGGCAGGCCGGTATCGCTGCCCAGCCAACGCGAGGATCTCACCACACATGACACCCAAGCCGGAGGGCAGGACGAAGCGCATGGGGCGCGGCCGCATCGTCGCCGCGCTATGCACCTGCGGTGCTGTCGCGACTGCACTTGGCGGCAACGTCGTCGGGGCTGCTGGTCTGGATGGCGCGCCGGTATCGTCCACGACCACGACCACGCCCGCGGCCACGACTACGCCCGCGGCAACGACCGGGCCCGCGGCCACGATTGGGATGACGGCGTCGACTGGGACGACGGCCCCGACCACCACGGCGCCCAAGACGACCACGGCGCCCAAGGCCACGACGGCGCCCAAGGCCACGACGGCGCCCAAGACGTCTACGGCGCCCAAGGCCACGACGGCGCCCAAGGCCACGACGGCGCCCAAGACGTCTACGGCGCCCAAGACGTCTACGGCGCCGAAGGCCAGTACGGCGCCGAAGGCCAGTACGGCGCCGAAGGCCAGTACGGCGCCGAAGGCCAGTACGGCGCCCACGACGACCACGGCGCCCACGACCACCACCCCGACGACGGGGGCTCCCGCCACGACGGGGACGACCGGGACGACTGGCACGACCGCGACGACGCCGACCGGGTCCGCCGCTAACGCGGATCCGCAGGCCGGGGCGGGGGCGCATGCCCCCGTCACACCGGCCGCCGATCAGCCTGCCGGCTCGGCGCCGGGGACGATCGAATCCTCTGAGCAGGTGGCGCCGGCAGCCCCGTTCGCGCCGGCGCGTGGGGGTGCGGACACACGGCCACCGCCGCTCGGTGGGTTCGTCGGGCCCGCGGATGCGCGCTGCCCGAGACGGGCGGCGGTCAGGAAGACCGGCGCGTCATCGTCTGGGCGGTCTGCGCGTTGCGGTACGGGGTCGGTCGAGTCGAGGCGCACGATCTCGCCGGAGCGCATCGAGGCGCTGAAGGATGACGAGGCGCCCGGGGCCGTGTTGCGCGATGACGGTGGAGTGCCGTCGGTGTCGAATCCGTCGTTGTCGTTGGCGTTGCCTGGTGCGGTGCGGGTGGGGGTGCCGAACTTTTTTATTGAGAAGTTTCGGATTCCGCCGTTTTTGTTGGGGATTTATCAGGCGGCGGGTGTGGAGTATGGGGTGCGGTGGGAGGTGTTGGCGGCGATCAATGAGATCGAGACCGATTACGGGCGTAACTTGAAT
>Ga0136631_10000279_pt1 | contig 15858 bp, 17 predicted proteins | sample AntDrymUQ6012206_2_FD_104655 | JGI IMG/M metagenome (GOLD analysis project Ga0136631, IMG submission 104655) | Polar desert sand microbial communities from Dry Valleys, Antarctica - metaG UQ601 (22.06) | ecosystem: Environmental > Terrestrial > Soil > Desert | place: Antarctica: Dry Valley... | reverse complement strand
TGGAAGTCGATGTTCGCCTCTGCCGGCTTCGACCGTGTGGAGCAGCGCAACCGCTTCAAGCTCCGCGCCCGAGAGGGCTGGACGGTGCGCCACGTCGTTCTGAACGCGCACAAGCCGGGCGCGCCGGGCCTGCCGGGCGGGTAGCCTCCGCGCGCGGTGACGGCCGAAGAGAGCTACGCGGGGCGCACGGTGCTGGTCACGGGCGCCCAGGGCTTCGTGGGCTCCTGGCTAACGGAGCGGCTGCTGGACGCCGGCGCCACCGTCGTGGCGCTCAGGCGCGACTTCGAGCCCGACAGCCGGTTCGCCACCGACGGGATCGAGGCTCGCTGCGTGATCGCTCAGGCCGACCTCCTCGACTACGAGGACATCCTGCGGGTGCTCAACGAGCACTCGGTCGGCGCCGTGTTCCATCTCGCCGCGCAAACGATCGTGAGCACGGCCAACCGCTCGCCGCTGTCCACCTTCGAGACCAACGTGCGGGGCACCTGGCTGCTGTTGGAGGCATGTCGCACCGTAGGCGTGGTCGGCGACGCGGTGGCCTCGGTGGTGGTGGCTTCGTCCGACAAGGCATACGGCGACCACGAGCACCTGCCCTATCGCGAGGACTTCGCGCTGCAGCCGCGCTACCCCTACGACGCCTCGAAGGCATGCGCCGACCTGATCGCGCGCAGCTATGCCCACACCTACGAGCTTCCGGTGGCCGTCACGCGCCTCGCCAACGTCTACGGCGGCGGCGACGTGAACTGGTCGCGGATCGTGCCGGGCACCGCCCGATCGCTGGTGGCGGGCGAGCGGCCGGTGATCCGCTCCGACGGGAGCCCGGAGCGCGACTACGTCCACGTGGACGACGCCGTTGACGCCTACCTCGCTGTGGCGGCGTCGCTCCAGCGCCCCGAGCTTCGCGGTCGCGCCTGGAACGCCGGCTCGGGCACGGCAATATCCGCACGCGAGGTGGTGGACCGGCTGATCGGCGTTTCGGGACACGAGATCGAGCCAGACGTGCAGGGCGCCGGGAACCCTCACGGCGAGATCCACCGCCGGTTCCTCGACTCCACGGCGATTCGCGAGGAGCTGGGCTGGGAACCGCGCCGGAGCCTGGACGACGGGCTGGCCGTCACGTGGAAGTGGTACGAGCGGCGGCTCTCGGACTAGACCCGCGAGGCCGGTCGGGCATAGAGTCGCCTCCAGTCAACCGACGGAGGAGGAGTGACATGGCGGGCCACATAGACCAGATTCGCCAGCGATACGACGAGTTCGGCCAGGGCGACATCGAGAGCGCGCTCCAGGACTGGGCCGACGACGTGGTGTGGCAGGCTCGGATTCTTCGGAGCTGCCGGGCGGCGGTGAGCACCACGGCAAGGAGGAGGCGGTGACGGTCCTCCAAGAGGCGGTTGGCGCGTGGGACGAGTTCAAGCTCACGCCCGATGAGTTCTTCGAGGACGGCGACACGGTGGTCGTGCTCGCACACACCGACGTGAAGAAGGGCGACGCCTCGGCCCAGGTGCCGGTGGTGCACATCTGGCGCTGGGAGGGCGACGAGATCAAGCGACTTCAGGTGCTCACCGACACCCTGCAGACCGCGCAGATGCTCGGCGCGGCCTAGCGATCTCGACACCAAGAGAATGGGGCGGCGCCGCGTGAACGGCCCGCCCCGTGACACCGGAGGGCGAGCTCCGATGCGCTTCCCACGCTATCGCGAGACGCGCCCGGCAGGATTCGAACCTGCGGCCTTCCGCTCCGGAGGCGGACGCTCTATCCACTGAGCTACGGGCGCCAGCCGAGCCAGTGTAGATCCTTGTGCGGTGCTGATCGCCGTGATCGCAGACACCCACATGCCCGGCGGCGGCCGGCGGCTGCCAGACGCCTGCGTGGAGCGGATCGCCCGCGCGGACCTCGTGCTGCACGCCGGCGACTTCACGTCGGCCACCACCCTGGCGGAGATCGAGCTGATCGGGCCGCCGGTGCTGGCCGTTCACGGCAACGTGGACGAGGCCGAGCTGCGGCGCCTGCTCCCCGCCGAGCGCACGGTCGACGCCGGGGGCGCGCGCATCGCCATGACCCACGACGCCGGCCCGGCCAAGGGGCGGCTGGCGCGGATGCGGCGGCGCTTCCCGGACGCGGACGCGTGCGTGTTCGGTCACTCGCACATCCCCCTGCACGAGGAGAGCGCTGGCTTCCAGATCTTCAATCCCGGCAGCCCCACCGAGCGCCGCCGCTCGCCCCACCACACGATGGGCCTGGCCCGCGTCGAGGACGGTCGGGTAGCGTTCGAGTTGGTGGTGTTGTGAGCAAAGACCTGAACCTGCAGCTGCTCCCCGACAGGCTTGCGGTCTGCAGGCTTGACGCGACGGATGAGAGCCCGTTGCGCGCCCGAAGCGGCGTGTTCTCCGTCACTCGCACCGCCGACGAGCTCTCGGTCGTCTGTCCCGAGGAGGACGCACCCGAGGGCGCCGAGGTCTCGGGCGGGTGGCGGGCCCTGAAGGTCGATGGCCCGCTGGATCACACGGCCACCGGCATCCTCGCCTCGATCGCGGGGCCGCTGGCCGAGGCGGGCGTGGCGCTGTTCCCGCTGGCCACCTTCGACACCGACTACGTGCTGGTGCAGGAGGACGATGTGGACCGCGCGACGGGTGCGCTCGAGGCCGCCGGGCATCGCATAGCGCCAAGATAAGGAGAAGATCGTGCGCAGCCGGCCGAGCCGGCTGCTTCGCTAGAGCGCGCGCCATGGACCTCGACGTCGTCTTCGCCGGCACCGCCGGCTCAGCTCCCACCGCGCGCCGCGGGCTGCCCGCCACGCTCATCCGGCGTGGGGGAGACCGGCTGCTGTTCGACTGCGGGGAGGGCACCCAGCGCCAGCTCGTGCGGTCGGTGGGGCTCGTGGAGCTTGACGAGGTGTTCATCACCCACTTCCACGCCGACCACGTGCTCGGCCTGCCGGGGATGTTGAAGACGTTCGCGCTGATGGGGCGCGAGCGTCGCCTGGTGGTGCACGGGCCCGTGGGGCTGCGCAGGCTGTTCGCCACGCTTCACCCGGTGATCGGGCGGACCGCCTACGAGGTGGCGCTGTCGGAGCTGGAGCCGGGCGATGAGCTCGAGCGCGACGGCTACCGGATCGCCGCCTTCGGCGTGGACCACCGCGTGCCGGCGGTGGGGTACGCCCTGATCGAGGACGAGCGGCCGGGCCGCTTCGACGAGGCCCGCGCCCAAGAGCTCGGGGTGCAGCCGGGGCCGGACTTCGGGCGGCTGCAGCGGGGGGAGCCGGTCGGCGGCGTGCAGCCGGACCAAGTGCTCGGGGAGGCCCGTCGGGGCCGGACGGTGGTGCTCACGGGGGACACGGCACCGTGCGAGATGACCCGCGCCGTGGCGCACCGGGCCGACCTGCTGGTGCACGAGGCGACCTTCCTCGCCGAGGAGGCCGATCGCGCGATGGAGACCGGGCACTCGACGGCTCGCGCCGCGGCCCAGCTTGGGGCCGAGGCGGAGGTGGGGCTGCTCGCGCTAACGCACCTCTCGTCGCGCTACGGCGGCGGCGACGTGCGCGACGAGGCGAGGGCGGAGTTCGACCGCACGATCGTGCCGCGGGACTTCGACCGCGTGGAGATCCCGTTCCCCGAGCGCGGCCCGCCGCTCCACGTCCGGGACGGCGCCAGCTCGTAGACCGCCGCGCAACCGAATGCGCGTGTGCGAACCAGCATCGCCCCCAAAGCGGGCCGGAGGTCGGCCCGATCTCGGCAGTCAGACAGCAGGAACCGGGCGCCGGTCGCGCGTACAAACGACCTTGCCGCCGGGCCGCCCAGAGCGCCCGCGAACAGAGCGTCGGTCTGGGCCAGCCGTACTCCGTAGGCCGGCGTCCACGACGGGTGAGCCACCCATGTGCTGCGTCCGGTTCGCGGTGCCACCACCGGGGAGATGTAGCCGGGCGCGAGCACACCGCCACCCGCCTGTAGGCGCTCCAGGTGATCGAGCGCGCGGCGCTCTTCGTCACGTAGGGCGTAGACCGCGCCGCCGCCATCTACGTTGCGCTTGTAGAGATCGACCGTGGCCCCTGCCCCCAGCAGGGTCACAAGCGCGACGCCGGCCACGGCCATCGCCCCGGAAGCGGGGACTCGCCGCCAGCCCTCCATACCCAGGATCGCAAGCGGGAGGCTCATCCCCTGGAACGCGTGGTAGGAGGACGACGGACTGATCAGCACGTACACGGCCAGGGCCGCGACCGGCCACAGCAGCAGCATCTGGCGCCCCACGGCGAGCCCGCGCAGCCGAACGGCGAACAAGGCGAGAACGGCGATGGGCAGCAGGGCCACGACCACCACCCACGGAGAGACCAGCGGGAACTCGTTCTGGCGTTGGGCAAGCTCCCATGCGGAGTCGGTGCGGGACAGCAGCAGGTAGTAGGCCAGTGGCGCCAGGGTGGCGAGCGCCGGGGCCGAGGCGAGCGCGAGCTCACGGGGTCGGAGCCCGCGCCAGGCGAGCGCGCCCCCCATCACCAGCAGCAGGATCTCGCCCTGCCACGGGTGCAGCCACGACACGGCCAGCCCGCAGGCGCTCGCACAGCCGGCGTACCAGTACGCGCCCCGGCGGGGCGCCCGGTGCGCCGGCTCCAGCAGGCGCTCGATCGCCAGCAGGAATGGCCCCATCAGGCCGAGGGCGATGGCGGTCGGGTAGTAGCCCACCAGCAGGTTGGCTGCCACGAGCTCACCGGAGATCAGGCCCAGCTCGCGCTGGGCGCTGTCGCCGACCGCCTCGAGCCAGTCGAGGATCGGCACCAGCGGCGCGAAGTAGAACAGCGCGATCAGCAGGGCGGCCCGGCGCTCCCAGCCGTCGGGGAGCAGGCGCGCCACGTAGGCGCGGAAGCCCAGGAGCAGCACCAAGAGCGCCACCGGCTTCCACAACAGGTAGGCCGCCTCCACGCCCACACCCGTTCTCGACGCGAGGCCGGATAACACGAACATCGGGTGCAGGAACACGCGCCCGCTCGGAGCCAGGTCCATCGTGTTCGAGATCAGCCAGTGGTCGGCCGCCTCGCGTGTCCAGGCGAGGTACTGCAGCTGGTCGGGTGCGAACAGCGTCTCGGCGCCGGTGAGGGTGCCGTTCGAGACGATCAGCAGCGCGACCATCGGCGCCACCGACCACACAACGAGCGCCGCGGCCACCGGGAGGTCGCTTCGGGCCAGCCAGTGCCGCACAGAGCGGGATCGTAACCGTGCACGGGGCCTGACCGTCCGCACCCTGGTGCTACTGTGGCCGCAGTTCCTTTAACCAGGCCCTGAGAGGCCAGGAAGGACGTTCAGTTGTCCCACAAGGTCGTGCTCGACCGCGACGACGTGCGGCGCACTCTGGTGCGCATCGCTCACGAGATCGTCGAGAAGAATCGAGGCGAGCCGATCGCGATCGTGGGCATCCATCGCCGCGGCGCGCTGCTGGCCGGCCGCCTGCGCGAACTGGTGGCGGACCTCCTCGGCGAGCCCGTCCCACTTGGCGACGTGGACATCTCCTTCTACCGCGACGATCTCGGCACGCGCGAGCCCGGCTCCTCTCCCGTGGTGCACGCCTCTCACGTGGACTTCTCGGTGGCCGACACCACCGTCGTCCTGGTGGACGACGTGCTCTTCACCGGCCGCACCGTCCGCGCCGCCATCGACGCCCTGTTCGACTACGGGCGTCCCGGCCGGGTGCAGCTGGCCGTGCTGGCCGACCGCGGCCATCGCGAACTGCCGATCAGGCCGGACTACGTGGGCAAGAACCTGCCCACCGCGCGCAACGAGCGCGTGTACGTGAAGGTCGAAGAGCTGGACGGTGAGGACGAGGTGGTGATCTCGGTACCTGCCGAGATCACGGTGACCAAGGGAGAGGGCGTATGAAGAGGCACCTGCTGTCGGTCGACGACCTCACGCGCGAGGACATCGAGCGCGTGCTCGGCCGCGCCGAGAGCTTCGCCGAGGTGTCGGGCCGCGAGATCAAGAAGGTGCCCACGCTGCGCGGGCGCACCGTGATCAACCTCTTCTACGAGGCGTCGACCCGCACCAGCTCATCGTTCGAGCTGGCGGCCAAGCGGCTGTCGGCGGACCTGGTCTCGGTCAAGGCTGTGGGGTCCTCGGTGGACAAGGGCGAGTCGCTTAAGGACACGATCCAGACGCTGTCGGCCTACGACCCCGCCGCGATCGTCTTCCGCTCCCCGCACGCCGGGGCGGCCGGGCTGGTGGCCCGCTGGACGCGCGCATCGGTGATCAACGCGGGCGACGGCAAGCGCGAGCACCCGACCCAGGCGCTGCTGGACCTCTACACCCTGCGCCGCCGGGTCGGCCGGCTCGAGGGCCTGAACGTGTGGATCGTGGGCGACGTCCTGCACAGCCGCGTGGCCCGCTCGAACATCCTCGCCTTCGGCCGGATGGGCTGTCAGGTGACCGTATGCGGGCCGCCCACGCTGATCCCGCGCGGCGTGGAGTCGCTGGGTTGCGAGGTGCGCACCACCCTCGACGATCTCGGTGAAGCCGACGTGATCTACGCACTGCGGATGCAGCGCGAGCGGATGGCCGGGTTCTTCGTGCCCTCGCTGCGCGAGTACGCCACGCGATACCAGATCGACGGCCGCCGGCTGGCCTCCAACCAGCTTGTGATGCATCCGGGCCCGGTGAACCGCGGGGTGGAGCTGTCGGCCGAGGTGATCGACTCCCCCCAGGCGCTGATCAGCCACCAGGTGGAGTCCGGTGTGGTGGTCCGGATGGCGGTGCTCTACGAGCTGCTCGCCGGTGGTCCCCCCGGGGATCTGATGCAGGGTCGCAGTGCGCTCTCCAACGAGACCTCGGAGCCCCAGCCGGCATGAAAGCGCTGGACCAACTGCTCGACCGCCAGGCCAATCCCGCGGCCACCGTGTTGATCTCGGGCGCCCATCTGCTCGACCCGCGGGCCAGCCTGGACGGTCCCGCCGACATGATCCTGCGCGGCGGCGCCGTGGCCGAGGTGGGCGCGCCCGGCAGCCTGGCGGCGCCCGAGGGCGCGGAGGTGGTGCACGCCGAGGGCCTGCACGCCTTCCCCGCCTTTGTGGACCCTCACGTACACCTGCGCACGCCCGGTCGCGAGGACGAGGAGGACATCGAGACCGGCACTCGGGCCGCGGCGGCCGGTGGCTATGGCGCCATCCTCGCCATGCCCAACACCGACCCGGTCGTGGACTCCGCCTCGGTCCTGCTCTCCCTGCGCGAGCGTGCCCGCGCGGAGGCCCGGATCCCGGTGGGATTCACGGCGGCGGTCACGATGGGACAGCGTGGCGAGCAGCTCACCGAGATGGCCGAGCTGGCCGACGTCGGCGCCGTGGCCTTCACCGATGACGGGCTGCCCCTGCGCTCGGCCGGGATGATGCGCCAGGCGCTGCAGTACCAGCGCCTCGCCGAGCGCAACATCGCGTTGCACGAAGAGGACCCTGCATTGTCGGCCGCCGGCGTGATGCACGAGGGTGAGGTGTCGGCGCTGCTGGGGATGGCAGGCATCCCCTCCGTCTCTGAGGCGGTGATGGTGGCGCGCGACGTGGAGCTGGCCGCCTACGAGGAGGGCCGCATCCACGTGCAGCACGTGTCTGCGCGCGAGACCGTGGCGGTGCTCGAGCGCGCCCGCGCCGCCGGCGTGGCGGTCACCGCCGAGGCCACGCCGCACCACCTCCTGCTCACCGACGAGTGCGTCCGCCACCTCGACGCCCGCTACAAGATGAATCCGCCGCTGCGTGCCGAGGCCGACCGTCAGGCATTGATCGACGGGCTTCGATCCGGCGTGCTCAGCTGCATCGCCACCGACCACGCGCCGCACGCACGCGAGGAGAAGGAGGAGCCGTTCGAGGTCGCCCCGATGGGTGTTACCGGCCTGGAGACGGCGTTTGCCGCGGTGTACACCGAGCTGGTGGTGCCGGGAATCCTTGACCTGGGCCTGGTGGTGGAGCGCCTGACCGCCGGAGGGGAGCCGTTCGGGCTCAGCGTGCCCACGCTCGCCAAGGACTCCCCCGCCAACGTGTGCCTGGTGGACCTCGACGCCGAGTGGGAGGTGGGGGAGGCCGGGTATGAGAGCCGCTGCACCAACTGCGCGTTCGGGGGCCGCCGGCTGACCGGTCGAGTGCGGATGACGATCGCGGCCGGCTCCGTGGCCTTTCGGGAGCGCTCGTTCGCCATCGGAGCGGTGGCTTGAGCCCTGCCTACGTTCTGCTCGAGGACGGCACGCGGTTCGATGGGGAGGCCGTCGGAGCGCGGGGGCACTCCACCGGCGAGGTCGTGTTCAACACGGCCATGTCCGGTTATCAGGAGGCCGTCTCCGATCCCAGCTATCGGGGCCAGATCATCACGTTCACCTACCCGCTGATCGGCAACTACGGCGTGGCCAGCGAGCACATGGAATCCGACTCGGTGCACGTGCGCGCCGTGATCATGCGCGAGGGCATCGACCGCGAGGACAACGCACTGGCCGAGGGCGGCTGGCTCACCTGGCTGGCCGACTGCGGCATCCCCGCCATCTCCGGCGTGGACACGCGCGCGCTGGTGCGCCACATCCGCGACGAGGGGGCGATGCGCGGCGGCGTCTTCGGCGGCGAGTTGTCACAGGACGATGCGATGGACCTGGTGCGCGCCGAGCCGTCGATGAAGGGCGCCGACCTGGCGAAGGAGGTTACGCCCGGGGAGCCGGTGGTGCTCGAGCCGCTGAGCCCCTGGTCCGGTCCGCGGATCGCGGCGCTGGACACCGGCATCAAGGACTCGATCGTGCGCAACCTGCGCGAGCGCGGCGCCACCGTGGAGCTTCACCCCTGTGACGCATCCGCCGACGCGCTGCTGGCCCGCGCGCCCGACGCGATCTTCCTGGCCAACGGCCCCGGCGATCCCGCCGCTCTGGACTACATCGTGGAGACCGTGCGCGAGCTGGTGGGCAAGAAGCCCGTATGGGGGATCTGCCTCGGCCACCAGCTGCTGTGCCGGGCCGTAGGCCTCGACACGGCCAAGCTGCGCTTCGGGCACCGCGGCGCCAACCACCCCGTGAAGGATCTCGCCACAGGGCGCATCGACATCACCTCCCAGAATCACGGCTTCGCGGTGCTCGGCCCGGCCGGCGAGCGCACGATCGACACCGACGAGCCCGTGCGCTGGGACACCGACTTCGGAGCCGCCGAGCTCTCCCAGCTGAACCTCTATGACCGCACGGTGGAGGGCCTCATGCTCTTAGACGTGCCCGCCAGCACGGTGCAGTACCACCCGGAAGCGGGGCCGGGGCCGCACGACAGCCTCCATCTCTTCGACCGGTTCATCTCATCGGTGGCTGGAAGCCACCAACAGCCACAAGACGCGGGGCAGGAGGCCCCGCGGAGGTAATCCAAGCCTGATGCCGCGCCGCGACGACATCCACAAGATCCTGATAATCGGCTCCGGCCCGATCGTGATTGGCCAGGCCGCCGAGTTCGACTACTCGGGTGCGCAGGCGTGCAAGGTGCTGCTGGAGGAGGGGTACGAGGTGGTGCTCGTGAACTCCAACCCGGCCACGATCATGACCGACCCCGAGTTCGCCACGGCCACCTACATCGAGCCGCTGCTGCCGGGCTCAGTTGCCCGGGTGATCGAGCGCGAACGCCCCGATGCGCTGCTGCCCACGCGGGGCGGCGGCACCGCGCTGAACCTCGCCCGGCAGCTGAGCGAAGACGGCACCCTGGAGCGTTTCGGGGTGGAGCTGATCGGCGCCGACTACGACGCCATCCGCCGCGCCGAGGACCGCCAGCTGTTCAGCGAGACGATGGAGAAGGCGGGTCTGCGCGTGCCACGGTCGGCGGTGGTGGAGTCGATAGCGGAGGCCGAGCGGGCCCTGCCCGACCTCGGCCTGCCGGCCATCGTGCGCCCCGGCTTCACGATGGGCGGCGAGGGCGGCGGGATCGCGCGCACCGAGGTCGAGTTCCGCGAGCGCGTGGCCGAGGGCCTGGCCGCCAGCCCTATCCACCAGGTGCTGATCGACGAGTCGGTGATCGGGTGGGGTGAGTTCGAGCTGGAGGTGATGCGCGACCGCAACGACAACGTGGTGATCGTGTGCTCGATCGAGAACGTGGACCCGATGGGGGTTCACACGGGCGACTCGGTGACCGTGGCGCCCCAGCAGACCCTGAGCGACCCCCGCTACCAGGAGCTGCGCGACCAGGCGATCAAGGTCATCCGCGCCGTGGGCGTGGAGACCGGCGGGTCGAACATCCAGTTCGCGGTGCATCCGGGCACCGGTGAGATCGTGGTGATCGAGATGAACCCGCGCGTCTCGCGCTCGAGCGCGCTCGCCTCGAAGGCCACCGGCTTCCCGATCGCCAAGATCGCCGCCCGGCTTGCGGTGGGCTACACCCTCGACGAGATCGACAACGACATCACGCGGGTCACCCCGGCCAGCTTCGAGCCCACGATCGACTACGTGGTGGTCAAGTGGCCGCGGTTCGCGTTCGAGAAGTTCCCCGGCGCCGACGGATCGCTGTCCACCCACATGCAGTCGGTGGGCGAGGCGATGGCGATCGGACGCACGTTCAAGCAGGCGTTCGTGAAGGCCCTGCGCTCGCGCGAGCTGGACGTGGAGCGCACGGTGTTTCCCGCCGATCTGCTGGCCGCGCTGGAGATACCGTCGCACGACCGCTACGAGCTGCTCTTCGAGGCCATCCGGCAGGGGGCCACGGAGGAGCAGATCTGCGCGCGCACGGGTATCGACCCGTGGTTCATGGCCGAGATGGCCGCGCTGGCCCGCGGTGAGGACCCTCAGGCCGGCCTGCAGCGCTGCTTCAAGGCGGTGGACACGTGCGGCGCGGAGTTCGAGGCCGCCACGCCCTACTTCTACTCGGGCTGGGAGCGCGAGGCCCGCCACGAGGTGGACCGGGGCGAGAAGCCCAGCGTTGTGATCCTCGGCTCCGGGCCCAACCGCATCGGCCAGGGCATCGAGTTCGACTACTGCTGCGTGCATGCGGCGATGACCGTGCGCGAGTCCGGCCGCGACGCCGTGATGATCAACTGCAACCCCGAGACAGTCTCGACCGACTACGACACCAGCGACAGGCTCTACTTCGAGCCGCTCACGATCGAGGACGTGCTCGCCGTGATCGAGCTGGAGCAGCCCGAGGGTGTGATCGTGCAGTTCGGCGGGCAGACCCCGCTGCGGCTCGCGCAGGGGCTGGCCGACGCCGGCGTGCCGCTGCTCGGGACCCCCGTGGAGTCGATCCACATGGCCGAGGACCGTCCGAGCTTCGGCGGCCTGCTCTCAGAGCTCGACCTCAAGGGGCCGCCGTACGCCACCGCCGGCTCGCCCGAGGAGGCCCTCACGGCCGCCGATGGGGTGGGCTACCCGCTGCTCGTGCGCCCGTCGTATGTGCTCGGCGGCAGGGCGATGGAGATCTGTTACTCCCGCGAGGCGCTCGCGGACTACCTGGTGAGGCATCCCAAGCGTTCGGCTTCCTTGCCGAACCCTTCCCGCACCGCCGAGGGCGGCCGGCCCGAGGGCCCGATCTTCCTCGATCGCTTCCTGGAGAACGCCATCGAGGTGGACGTGGACGCGCTCTGCGACGGGGAGTCGGTGCAAATCGGGGCGATCATGCAGCACGTGGAGGAGGCCGGAATTCACTCCGGTGACTCAGCGTGTGTGATCCCCGCGATGTCGCTCGGCCCGGAGATGATCGGCCAGGTCCAGAACGCCACCGAACGGCTGGCGCTGCGGCTCGGGGTGGTGGGCCTGATCAACATCCAGTTCGCCGTCCACGGCGACGACGAGCTGTACGTGATCGAGGCGAACCCGCGCGCCTCGCGAACGGTGCCGTTCGTGTCCAAGGCCGTGGGAGTGCCGCTGGCCAAGGTGGCCTGCCGGCTGATGCTGGGCGAGCGCCTGGCCGAAATGGACCTGGACATCCCGGCAGTGCCGGGGCACGTCTCCGTAAAGGAGGCCGTGCTGCCCTTCGGGCGCTTCCCGCTCGCGGATTCGCTGCTGGGCCCCGAGATGAAGTCCACTGGTGAGGTGATGGGCGTGGCGTCGGACTACCCCGCCGCGTTCGGGAAGGCGCAGGCCGCGGCCGGCGCCGAACTGCCCACCGCGGGGAAGGTGTTCATCAGCGTCACCGACGGCGACAAACCCACGGCCACCCAGCTCGCCGCCTCGTTGCACGACCTGGGCTTCCAGGTGCTCGCCACAGGCGGCACGGCGCAGGCCATCCGGCGGATGGGCGTGCCGGTGGAGCGCATCCTCAAGCTCAGCGAGGGCTCGCCCAACGTGGTTGAGCGCATAGAAGCGGGCGACGTGGATCTCGTGGTCAATACACCCACGGGGTCGGGCGCCCGCGCGGACGGATACGAGATCCGCCGCGCGGCGGTGGCCCGCGGCATTCCCTGCATCACCACCATGAGCGGAGCGAGCGCCGCCCAGCGCGCCATTCGGGCACGCCGCTCCGATCCACCCGAGCCGATCCCGCTCCAGGAGCTGCACGGCCACCGTTCCGCAGCGGGCCGGTCGCCCGCACCGGCGGGCAGGGCGGGCGAGTGACCGGCGGCGAGCCACGCACGCTCGCCCCACCCGAGCGGCGCCGGACCGAGGTCACCGCGAACGAGAGGATCGGCGCCTATTCGCTGATCTCGGCCCGCGATGCCCACGGACCGGCCGAGCCGGGGCCGGGCCAGTTCTACATGCTCGCCTCGGCCGGTGGCTGGGGCGGAGGCGAGGACGAGCGCCCCTATCTGCCGCGCGCCTTCTCCTATGCGCGGGCGCGTGCCGGGCCCGAGGGTGTGGAACTGTCGTTCCTGCTCGAGGACGTGGGGCCGGGCACCCACCGTCTCGCTGAACTGCGGCCCGGCGACGGGCTCCAGCTGCTGGGGCCGCTTGGGCTTGGCTTCACACCGCCGGCGGATGGCCGGCGGGCGGTGCTCTGCGGCGGTGGGATCGGCGCGGCGCCGCTGCTGTGCTGGCAGGCGGAGCTCTCCGGTGATGACACAGAGGTGCTGCTCGGCTTCCGCTCGGCGGCGCATGCCGAGGGGGCGTCGCTGTTCGCGGGTGCGCCCACGGTGGTCACCGATGACGGCTCCGTCGGCCGGCAGGCGCTGGTCACAGAGCCCCTGCACGCGACCCTCGAGGGCGATCGGGACGCCGCCGTCTACGCCTGCGGGCCCCCGGCCATGCTCGAAGGGGTGCGGGCACTGTGCGCCGAGCTCGAGGTGCCGGCACAGCTGGCTATGGAGTCCGGCATGGCGTGCGGGTTCGGCGCCTGCTTCGGGTGCGTGGTGCCCACCCGCGAGGGCTTCGTGCGGCTGTGCGTGGACGGGCCGGTGCTCGACGCCGCCCGCCTGGAGACCGCGCTTACGCCGGGGGCGGGCCATTGAGCTGGGGCCCGATCGACCTCTGCGGGGTGCCGCTGGCCGGCCCGATCCTCAACGGCTCGGGCACCTTCGATGCCATCGCCGCCCGGCGCGCCTTCGGCGATGCCCTCCTGGAGCGCTTCCCCTTCGACTGCTTCGTGTCGAAGACGATCACCGTCGAGCCCCGTCAGGGCAACCCGCCTCCCCGGCTGTGGGAGGCCCCCGGCGGGCTGATCAACTCGATCGGGCTGCCCAACAAGGGCCTGGAGGAGTTCCTGGCCGCAGACCTGCCCCAGCACGCCGAGCTGCCGGTGCCGCTCTGCGTATCGGTCATGGGCTTCGACCGGGACGAGCTTGCGCTGCTGGTCTCCGCTCTCGCCGAGCGCGACGAGGTGGCGCTCGTGGAGCTCAACGTGTCCTGTCCCAACGTGGAGACAGGCCTGATCATGGGGGCCGATCCGGGCGAGACAGCGGCCGCCGTCGAGCGCGTCCGGGGGCTGCTGGACCGCCCGCTCATCGTGAAGCTCACGCCCAACGCCACCGACCCCGCGGCCGTGGCGAGCGCCGCCGAGGCGGCCGGGGCCGATGGCGTGTCGCTCGTGAACACCCTCAAGGGGATGGCGCGGGATCCGCGCAGCGGGCGCCCGTGGCTTGGGGGGCGCACCGGCGGCCTCTCGGGACCCGCGGTTCGCGCCATCGCCCTCGAGCAGGTGGCCGCGGTATCCGGCACGGTGGCGATTCCCGTGATCGGCATGGGCGGCATCGCCTCGGGGAAGCACGCAGCGGACTTCCTGGCCATGGGCGCCACCGCCGTGGGGGTCGGGACCGAGAGCTTCCGCGATCCGGCCGCCGGACGCCGGATCGGGGCCGAGCTGGCGGCACTTGGGCCCGGAGCGGCCGCCGCCGCCGCCGATCTCCCGGCCTGAATAGCCGCAAAGTGCGGTGTGTTCGCGCAATCGGCAACTAAAGCCCTGCAAACGAGGCACAAACCGTCAGGCGGTGTAAAGCCTCATCAACCTCAAGTTGAGGTGCAGGTGAATTGCCCCTGAAATTGAGAGTCCGGCCCAAATCTGCTCGGATCTGTGTGTAAGATCGCCGCCGTATGCCGGTCGCCCCAGAAACGCGTGTCAAGACCACTTCGGCAGGCCTGACACCCGAACGCTCCCTCACTCAGCGCATGGACGCCCTGGCCCGGGCGAATGACATCCGCACCCGCCGCGCGAGGCTAAAAAAGGACCTCAAGGCTGGCCGTAAGCAGATCCACGGGCTGCTGCTGGAGCCCCCGGAATACCTGGAAACGGCGAAGGTCTTCGACCTGCTCTTGGCGGTGCCCAAGTACGGCCGCGTGAAGGTGAATCGCATCCTCACCCACTGCCGGATCTCGCCGAGCAAGACCATCGGCGGGCTGTCGGAGCGTCAGCGCAACGAGCTGGTCGGCTTCCTCCGCAGGTAGCCCCATAGACGCTCCGCAGACGCCCGTACTGGTCATCACCGGCCCCTCCGGAGTTGGAAAGGGCACCCTCATACAGCGGCTGCTGAAAAGCTGCCCGCAGCTCCAGCTCTCGGTTTCAGCCACCACGCGCGACCCCCGCCAGGGCGAGATCAACGGTCGCGACTACCACTTCCTCTCAGGCGAAGAGTTCCAGGACCGTGCCGGGACCGGAGAGTTCGTGGAGCACGCGGAATACGCCGGGAACCGCTACGGGACGCTGCGCTCCGAGCTCGAGCGCCCGGCAGGCGGGATCGTGCTCGAGATCGACCTCCAGGGCGCCCGTCAGGTGCGCGAGACCCTCCCGGACGCTATGCAGGTGTTCATCGCGCCGCCATCGCTCGAGGACCTGGAGCGACGGCTGCGCGGCCGCGGCTCGGACTCGGCGGACCAGATCGCCCGCCGCCTGGAGGTGGCACCCACCGAGATGGAGGCCCAGGAGGAGTTCGGAAAGGTCGTGGTGAACGACGATCTCGACTCGGCCCTCCAGGAGCTGGTGGACCTGGCCGCTAGGATCTGTACCCCCGAAGAGCGGCGCTGAGCGCCCGCGGAAATAGGATCGTGGCGCAGCCGGCTGAGCCGGCTGCTTCCCCAAGAGAGGAACTGTCAGTGATCAAGCCCCGCCTGGACACGCTGCTGGGACAGGTCGACTCGCACTATGCGTGCGTGCTCGTGGCCGCCAAGCGCGCCCGTCAGATCAACTCCTACTACCACAACCTCGGTGAGGGAACCTTCGATGAGTACCCGCCGCCGATGGTCGAGACCGGCTCGAAGAACTACCTCAAGATCGCTCTCGACGAGATCGCAGAGGGCAAGATCAAATACAAGTACCGCGACTAGCGCGGGGGCTCCATCATGGCTCGGCTTCTCCTAGGCGTCACCGGGGGGATCGCGGCCTACAAGGCCGTCGAGATCGTGCGCCTCGCCACCGCCGCCGGACACGCCGTGCGCGTGATCCAGACGCCAGCCAGCCTGAAGTTCGTCGGAAGGGCCACCTTCGAGGGAGTGACCGGTGCCCCCGTGCTGGTGGACGAGTTTGAGCCCGACCCCGCC
>Ga0136631_10000278_pt1 | contig 16037 bp, 17 predicted proteins | sample AntDrymUQ6012206_2_FD_104655 | JGI IMG/M metagenome (GOLD analysis project Ga0136631, IMG submission 104655) | Polar desert sand microbial communities from Dry Valleys, Antarctica - metaG UQ601 (22.06) | ecosystem: Environmental > Terrestrial > Soil > Desert | place: Antarctica: Dry Valley... | reverse complement strand
TCGACCGTCGCCTCGCCGTATGCCGCGTAGAAGAAGCCGCAGTCGACCTGGTTGTGCTTGAGGTAGTCCTTCAGCGCCTTGCCCTCGCACGTGGCCGGCGACCCGACGCAGCGCCCCCAGATCTCCTGGGCCTCGGGCTGCAGCGTCTCGCAGAGCGTGTCGAGGTAGGCGTCGATCGGGCCGTCGAGGTTGCTCGAGAAGGCCAGCGAGGCGCAGGCGATGTTCTCCGCGCGGCGCTGCCTGTAGGACGGCTTGCAGTTGAACTTCTCGACGATCACGAAGCGCGCCATGTGCGTTCCCGGGACCTTCTCCAGCGGGCGCTCGCCGCGGTCGCGAAAGCCCTCGAGGTAGGCGCGCAGGTTGTCGACCTCGCCCGCCTTGATCGCGGTCATCGCGAGAAAGCCCGACGCCTGCCCGGACTCGTTGATCGAGCGCGAGTGCCGCTTGTTGCGCATCCGTCTCACAGGTAGCGCTGGGCGTCGGTGAGCATCTTGTCGTACGTGGCCTTGAAGGCGTCGGGGTCCATCCGCTTGGCGCCGCGCTTGAGCGGGGCGAGGTGCTCGTCGAGCTCGAGCGCCGCCTTGATCATCGTGATCGTCGCCTCCGGATAGGCCGAGTAGTAGTGGGTGGCCTCGGTCTCGTTCTCGGTGATGTACTCCTTGAACGGGCCGACCGGCAGGGCCTTGGGAAAGCCGAACGAGCTGCCCCAGAACGCCGCCATTCCGCTCGTCAGGATGTGCGAGAAGGCGTCGATGTACTCCTCCCAGCCCCCGTTGAAGTTGCTCTCGAAATACATATGCGTGTAGTGCAGCTTCTGCTTGGGCTGCGGCTCGCCGTTGTAGGGGATCTGCTTGACCAGCGACCAGCGCGCGAAGTGGATGAACGACAGCTGCACGAGCGTCCTCGTGAGCTTCGGAAAGCGCGGCGTGACGAAGAACAGCACCGGCAGGAACAGCTTGCCCCACCACTTGACGGTGCTGAACACCGTGATCGAGATCGCCTGACCGTCGATGTTGCGCGACCCCGTTCCGGTGGCGGTGATCGGCGTTGCCGGGGTCACGGTGCTCACGCGATCCAACGTAACGCGCCGGATCCTGGGGAGTCAAGTGTGTATCCGGCCAACCTTTCGGGCGACTGGGTCGGCGTTCAATCGAGAGCGATGCGCATCGCGCGCGCCAGCGTGCGGCCGAGCACGTGCTCGGTCTGACCGAAGCGCGCGCTGATCGGGCCGTCGAACGGCTGGCGCGCCGTCACGACGCACGCATCGCCGATCGCGATGCCCTGATCGGCGAGAAAGCGCAGCATCCGCGAGTCGGCGTCCGACACGCGCACGAAGCGCCCGCCGGCGCCGATCGCGACGTTGCTGAGCGCCTCGGTCTGTCCTTCGTCGATGACGAGGTCGCGGTCGGGGATCGGGTCGCCGTGCGGGTCGTGCGTCGGATGGCCGAGCTTCGCCGCGATGCGCGCCTCGAGGTCCTCCGACAGGACGTGCTCGAGCGCCTCGGCCTCCTCGTGGACGCGGTCCCAGGGCACGTCGAGGTGTTCGGCGAGATACAGCTCGAGCAGGCGGTGGTGGCGCAGCATCTCGAGCGCCAGGCGCTCGCCGGCGGGCGTCAGGCGCACGCCGTGGTAGGGCTCGTGCAGCGCGAGATCGAGCTCGGCGAGCTTCTTGACCATCGCCGACGCCGACGCCGGCGTCACGCCGCAGCGCTCGGCGAGGCGGTTCGTGCTGACCGAACCGCCGTCGGCCCGGCGCTGCAGCGAGTAGATCGCCTTGGCGTAGTCCTCGATCGCGTTGCTGCGACCCGTTGACTGCTCAGTGGCCACGGCTAGACGCTCACGAGCAGGCCGGTGGCGAACATCAGCGCTAGGCCGGCGAGCAGGCCGCCGACGGCGCGCGGGTGCAGCGTGCGGCCGTCCTCGTCGCGCAGTGACGGCGCGAGCTGGACGATGACCTGCGCGATCGCCCCGGCGCCGGCGCCGAACAGCAGCGCCGCGACCGACGTGTTGAAGGCCGCCGCTCGATCCACGCGCCCAGCACGGCGGGCGCGCCGGCGATCAGGCCGAGCGCCGCCAGGCGCCCGAGCGACGGCTTGGCACGCGCGATCGGCGCGACGATCGCCAGGCCCTCGGTCGTGTTGTGCAGCGCGAAGCCGACGACGAGGAAGGCCCCGAGCGCGAGCGCCCCGGTCGTGTAGGCGGTGCCGATCGCCAGGCCCTCGCCGAGGTTGTGCAAGCCGATGCCGATCGCGATCAGCATCGCCAGCGACGTCGGGCTCGCGCCGGCCGCCTCGGAGGCGCGGCGGCGGTCGCGCAGCCAGGCGCTGACGCCGGTCAGCGCGAGAAACGCGGCGATCGCGCCGAGAAAGACGAGCGCCGCGCCGCCGAAGGCCTGCGAGCCCTGGCCGCCGAGCTCGAACCCCTCGAGCGACGCGTCGATCGCCAGAAACGCCAGCAGACCGATCGTCAGCGCCATCACGAAGCGCATCCAGGCGGGCGGGATGCGCCGGATCCACGGCAGCCACAGCATCCCGAGCGCGATCGGGATCACGCCGACGTAGATGCCCAGCAGCGCCATCAGGCCGAAGAAGCCCGCGTCCGCCGACGGCGATTCGACGGCGACGTCGATCGCATGCGTGATCGTGCCGCCAGTCGAGGTCAGCAGCGCGACCTCGTAGGACTCGCCCTCGATCCACGGCTGGCTGATCGCGATCGTCTCGCTGCCCAGCCGCCCGATCGGCTTCTGGGCGCCGGCGAAGGAGACGAACGCGTCGTTGACGATGACCTGCGCGATCGAGATCGCGTCGGGGCCGTCGTTTCGGACCGTGAGCTCGATCCTGCCCGGCTCCAGGCGCGTGGACTCGATCGCGAGCTCCTCGGCCGGCACGCCGCGGCGCTCGCCGAGCCCCGGCCCGCCGAGCGCGGCGAACGCGCCGATCGCGGCGAGGATCAGCAGCAGCGGGACGAGGCCCAGCGCCCAGGCGGGCAGGCCGCGCGTGGCGCCGGTCTCGGGACCGGCCGTGGCCGCTTCCATCAGCCGACCACCTCGAAGAAGCCCATCCAGCCCAGCTCCGTGAACTCCGACTGGTGGGCGTGGAACATGTACTTGCCGGCGTGCGGGAAGCGCATCTCGAGGATTCCGCGCTGGCCCTGGCACATCATCACCGTGTCGGTGAACTCGACCGGCTGCATCGACGTGCCCGTCGGGAAGTAGTGGAAGAAGTTGCCGTGCAGGTGAAACGAGTTGATCAGGTCGTACTCGAGCACGTTGACGAGGTACAACCGCACGAGCTCGCCGCGCCTGACGCGGACGGGCTTGTCGACGTAGGCGAAGCCGATCGTGTTGGCGGCGTAGATCTCGTTGGCGCGGTCGAAGTTCGTGTCGAAGCCGTTCATGACCATCACGAGCTCGTCGGCCTTCGGCCGCGCGTCCTTGGGATCGATGATGAACGCGCCGTACAGGCCCTTGGCGATGTGCTCGGCCAGCGGGCGCACATGGCAGTGGTAGAGGTGCACCCCGTAGGGCAGCGCGTCGAACTCGTAGACCGCCGAGGCGCCGGGCGCGACCTCTCCGGCGCCCAGGCCCATGATGCCGTCGGCGGGCGCGGTGTGAATGCCGTGGAAGTGGATCGTGTGCGGGTGGAGGCCGCCGTTGAAGAAGCGGATCCGCAGCCGCTCGCCCTCCTTGGCGCGCAGCGTCGGGCCGGGGATGCGGCCGTTGTAGGACCAGGCGGCGAACTTCACCCCGGGAGCGACCTCGATCTCCTGCTCGGCGGCCGCGAGCGTCCACTCGCGCAGGATGCGCCCGTCGGGCAGCCGCGACGTCTTGCCCCAGTCGAAGTCGCGCACGAGCGTGTGCGGGTCGAAGCCGTTGGCCTTGTGGTCGACGGCGCCACCGCGGAACCCCGCGTGGTCGCCGTGGCCTGCCATCTGCGGCTCGGCCGCGTGGCCGGGCTCGTGCTCGGCCGCGGCCGCGGCGGCGGTGCCGTGCGAGTGCGGGATCGTCGCGTGCAGGGCGGCCGCGCCGAGCCCAAGTGCGCCTGACGCTCCGAGCAGCTTTCGTCGTGTGAGTGATGCCACGAAAGGGATTATGGCATGACTAAACCTTCGGCGGGCGAGGCTGCTGCTGCACCGGCCCCGCGACGTCGTGATTGCGAGCGCCCAGCCGAGTGCCTGCGCGCCGGGCCATGGCCTCCCTGAGCGATCTACGGGTCGCCTGTGGCAACGGCCGCGGCGGCGGCGAGCTTGCGCGGAGCGCCTTCTCCGGACGCTTGTTGCGGCCTTCACAGGGGCGCTGAACCCCCGAGACGCCGGTCCAGCCGCTAGCGTAGGCCGATCTGTACCCGACTCGGGAGTACTCAATGACCAAGCAGGAGCTCGCACAGAAGGTGGCCTCGGACACCGGCCTCAGCGGTTCTGATGCAAAGGGCGCCGTCGACGCCACCTTCGACGCGATCGCCGGCGAGCTCGCCGGAGGCGGCGAGGTCGCCGTTGCAGGCTTCGGCAAGTTCAGCGTGAGCGACCGTTCAGCTCGCGAGGGCCGCAACCCTGCCACTGGCGAGACGATTCAGATCGCCGCCAGCAAGGCCGCCAAGTTCTCGGCCGCGTCGGCGCTCAAGAAGCAACTCAACGGCTAGCGCTGAGGCTGCGGCTCGCCGCGTCTGACTTGCGCAGATGCCCCGGCCCACGCTGAGACGTTCTCAGGAGATGACGTTCGACCCCGGTTAGCCGTGTTGCGGCCGGGGTGTTCGTCGTTGAGCCCGGATCCGGGCTAAGCGTCGTCGGGGTCGTCGCCCCAGGAACGCCGCTCGGCGCGTCCCGCGATCCCCGCGCCGACGAGCAGCAGCAGCGCGATGATGTACAGGCCGAGCAGCATCACCGCCAACAGCAGGAACAGCTGGAAGGCCGCGAAGCCCGCGGCCGCCGAGACGTAGATCCCGACGATCGCGGGGACCGTCTGGATCGCCAGGCCGCCGGGGATGCCGCCCAGCAACGCCGAGCGCCAGCGCACCTTCGTCAGCGGCGCGTAGCGGTAGATGACCGCGAACACGAGCATCGAACCGATCGCGTTGAAGACGAGGATCATCGGCCCCGGGAAGCCCTCCCCCGGCCGCAGCTCGTAGGAGAGGTTCGTCACGACCGAGATGCTCAGCGACGCGAGGATCACGGCGACCGCGACCAGGGCGCCGAGGCCGAGGTTGCGGATCCGGCCGATCACCATGTTGTGGCGCGGAACGTCGAGGATCCGCGACAGGCAGCGCTCGATCACGCCGATTCCTCCCGACGTCGTCCACAGCATCGCGAACAGCGCGAGCCCCAGCAGCAGCGGCGAGTTGTTGCGCGTTCCGAGAACGAGCCCGCGGATGTCGTCGTGCAGCGCCTCGGGCAGGAAGCGGTTGAGCTGGTCGGCGACGGTGATCGCCGACAGCACGTCCTTGAGCAGCAGCGCCTCGAGCGCGGCGAGGCCGAGCGCGAACGGCGCCAGCGACAGCACGAGGTAGTAGGCGAGCGCCGGGACGTCGTCGGCGATCCCCTCCCCCCAGTAGAAGTCGAACAGGCGCCGTGGCCCGCTCCAGAGGACCCGCGCGATCGTGTGGCGCCGGCGCGGGCGGCGGGGGTAGGTGTGCGCTGCGGGCGGCCCGGCGGGCGCGTCGGTCGCGGGGCCATCGGACGCGCGCGCGTCGGGCGCGGGCGCGGCGGACGCCGCGGGTGCGGGTGCGGGTGCGGCTGCGGGCTGCTTCGCGATCGCCTCGCCGGTCGGCCGCGCGGTGCTCACGTGCGCAGCTCGCGGCGGATGACGAGCTTCAGTCCCGACCAGGTGTCGTCGATCGCGCAGACCTTGACGTCGACCAGGCCGCGCGGCAGCGCCACCTCGCGCACCACGTCCTCGGTCATGTCGGTCGGAAGCTTCGAAGCACGCTTGGGCCAGGCTACCCACAGCATGCCGTCCTGCCGAAGCTTGGCGTGCAGACCGGGCAGCCGGCGCTCGAGCTCGGCGCGCGCGCGCACGAACAGCACGACGAGGTCCAGCTCGGGCGCCGGGCGCGCCAGCACGCGCACGTCGCCGGGCAGCTCGCCGACGAGCTCGTCGAAATTGCCGGGCGAGGCGACGTAGTGCACGCGCATGCCCTCCTTCAATCCGAGCTTGCGCACAAGCGGCGTGCCGGAGTAGCCCGCGGAGCTGTTCGCCTCGGCGCTCATCGGCGTCGAGGCTACGCCGCTGCAGCGATGCGGGCCTCGTCGCGTGCGGATGCATGGGAATCGATTGCAGCCCGCCCCAGCACTGAGCGTTGGCGAATTGCCTCGGAATGCGATGCAACCGCGTCAATCAGGGCCGGCGAAGCCGAGGACTGCGCGTTCATGGGGAGAAGCGCTCACCACGCCTCCCCCGCGAGCTGCGCGATGACCTTTGAAAGCCGCCCGCCCTGCCAGGCCAGCGGCGAGCCGCCCTCGTCCTCGACGACGAGCCGCCCGGCGGGCAGGAGCTCGGCGTAGTCCTTGCCGAGCGCGAGCGGATGGCCGGGGTCGGCCTCGTCGCGGCTTGCGACGACGACCGCCGGGCACTCGATCTGCTCGAGCGCGTGCAGGTCGGCGAATGGGCGCGAGCGCGGCACCGCGCGCAGCGCGGCGGCGACCGCATCAGGGTGCTCGTGGCGGGCGAGGCTCTGGCGCAGGAACGTCGTGACCGAGTTGCGCCACTGGGCGGGCAGGCGGTCGACGTCGTAGGCCGCGACGTAGCCGTCGATGCCGCCCTCGCGCAGACCCTCCGCCAGCCTGTCGTAGCGGCGCAGGCGCTGCACGGCGCCGGCGCCGGCGACCGGGTCGTAGGCGGGCGTGATCACGACCAGGCCGGCGACGCGCTCGGGCACGTCCAGCGCCAGGCGCAGGATCGTGTGGGCGCCCATCGAGGCGCCCGCCAGCACCGCGCGCTCGAGCTCGAGCTCGTCGAGCACCGCCAGCAGGTCCGCGCTCAGCAGCTCGTAGCCGTAGTCGCCGGGGGCGGGCGCGGGCGCTGAGGAGCCGTGGCCGCGCGCATCGTAGGAGATCACGCGATGACCGCTTCGTTGCAGCGAGCTCGACCCCATGACGACGTAGCGCCGCGACGCGGTCAGGCCGTGCAACAGCACGACCGGGATGCCGTCGCCGTCGTCGGAAGCGGCCAGCGTCACGCCGGCGCCGGGGATCGACCGCTCGGTCATCCACGGAAGCCTTGCAGCCGCGCGGACGGGCGCGCGAGCCGGGCGCCACTACCCTGGGCGCCATGACCGTCATCGACGTGAACGAGGCCGAGTTCCAGGCCGAGGTGCTCGACCGATCCAGCGAGGTCCCGGTCGTCGTGGACTTCTGGGCGCCGTGGTGCGGCCCCTGCAAGCAGCTCGGGCCCGCGCTCGAGAAGGCGGCGCAGCGGCGCGACGGCAAGGTCGTGCTGGCGAAGATCGACACCGACGAGAACCCCGGCATGTCCGACCGCTTCGCCATCCAGGGCATCCCGGCCGTGAAGGCGTTTCGCAACGGCGAGGTCGTCGCGGAGTTCGTCGGCGCGCTGGCGCCCGCGCAGGTCGAGCAGTTCTTCGACGGGCTCGTGCCGTCCGAGACCCAGCTGCTGCTCGAGGCCGGCGACGAGGTGTCGCTGCGCAAGGTCGTCGAGATCGACTCAAAGAACGTCGACGCGGCCTTCGCGCTCGCCCAGCTGCTCTACCGCAAGGGCGACGCCGACGGCGCGATGGAGCTCGTCAAGAACGCGCCCGGCAACTTCCGCGCCGACGGCCTGGCAGCGCGCATCGATCTCGAGCGAAACGCCTCCCCGCAGCTGCGCGAGGCGTTCGCGCTGCTGGATGACGGCGAGCTCGAGGACGGCCTCGACAAGCTGATCGAGCTCCTGGCGCAGAAGACCGCCGACGCCGAGCGCATCCGCCGCGTGATCGTCGCGATCCTCGATGAGCTCGGCGTCGAGCACCCGTTGTCGCGCGAGACGCGGCGCCGTATGGCGGCCGCGCTCTACTGAGTCCGCGCGGCTGAGACGTGTTCGGCGATCAGCGCCGCCGAGCGCTCGGGCAGCTCCCAGAAGAACATGTGCCCGATGCCGTGCAGCAGCTCCAGGCGCGCGCCCGGGATCAGCTCGGCGACGAGCTCGCCGTTGGCCGAGGAGAGCATCTGATCGGCGGTGCCGTGGACGACGAGCGTCGGCGCGGCGATCTCGGCCAGGCGTTCGCTCGTGTCGTGCTCCATGACCGCCTGCACCTGCGCCATGACCATCGGCAGCGTGACCGGGTGCTGCTCGGCGACGGCGACGAAGCGCTCGTAGTTGCCCTCGCCCGCGGCGTGGCCGGGCGAGACGTTGAACCCCCAGCCGGCGCGCAGCCTGCGGTCCACGTCGCCGGACATGATCGCCATCGCGAGGTCGTTGATGACGCGATCCTCGGTGAACGTCGAGCGCGACCCGCCGGAATAGGTGCAGCCGAGCGTCAGCGTCAGCACGCGCTCCGGGCAGCTCAGCGCGAGCTCCTGGGCGATCATCCCGCCCATCGAGATGCCGAGCACGTGCGCGCGCTCGATCTTCAGCCCCTCGAGCAGCTCCGCCGCGTCGGCGGCGAGGTCGGCGATCGAGAACGGCGTCTCGTCGCCCGTGCTGCGCCCGACGCCGCGGTGGTCGTAGAGCACGAGCTCGAAGTCGCGCTCGAGCAGGCCGAGGAACTCCTCGCCCCAGTGCAGGCTGTGGCCGCTCAAGCCCTGGATCAGCAGCAGCGGCTCGCCCTCGCCGCGGCGCTCGTAGTAGAGCTCGTGTCCGTTGACGGGCAGCGTCGGCATGAATCCCACGCTACAAGGGCAGCGCGAGCTGGTCGCCGGGGTCCTCGACCTCGCCGGTCTCAAACGACGCGACGCGCACGCCGAGCAGCCGCACGGGCCGCGCCGGCGCGTACTCGCGCAGGAGCTCGAGCGCGACGCCCGCGACGACCTGCGGGTCGTTCGTGTAGGTGCCGATCGTGCGCGCCCGCGTGACGGTCGTGAAGTCCGACAGGCGCACCTTGATCGCGATGTTGCGCCCGCGCCGCTCCTGCTTGGCGAGGCGCTCGCAGAGCTGCGATGCGAGCTCGGCGATGATCTCCTCGAGGCGTAGGAGGTCGGCGATGTCGACGTCGAACGTCGTCTCGCGCGACTCCGACACCGCGACGCGCACCGGCGTCAGCACCGCCGAGCCCTCGAAGCGCGCGCGGGCCTGCAGGTCCGGCCCGTGGTTGGCACCGAACTCCATCGCCAGCAGCTCGGGCGGCGCGGCGGCGAGCGCGGCGAGCGTCGTCAGGCCGAGGCGCTCGAGGCGTGCGACGGTCTTCGGCCCGATCCCGGGCACGAGCCCCGGCGGGTGCGATCTGAAGCGCTCGCAGGCCTGCTCGCGCGTCAGGCAGACGAAGCCGCGCGGCTTCTCGGCATCGGAGGCGACCTTCGCCACGAGCCGGTTGGGCCCGATCCCAACCGAGCAGTCCAGGCCCGTCTCGGCGCGGATCTCCTCGACGAGCCGGCGCATCGCCGCGCGCGGGGACATCAGCCCCTCGAGGTCGAGGTAGGCCTCGTCGAGGCCGACGACCTCGACGCGCTCGACCTGCGCGCGTACGCGATCCATGATCCGCTGCGACGCCTCGCGGTAGGCGGCGAAGTCCGGCGCCACGAGGATCGCGTCGGGGCACAGCCGCCGCGCCCGCGCCGTCGGCATCGCCGAGCCGATGCCGAACCTGCGCGCCTCGTAGGAGGCCGTCGTGACGACCGCGCGCGGCCCCGAGCCCGACACGATCACCGGCAGCCCGCGCAGCTCGGGGCGGCGCTGCAGCTCGACGCCGGCGTAGAAGGCGTCGACGTCGAGATGGGCGATCGGGGCCATGAGGACCGAAACGATGACGGGTCGCGCGGAGGTCGCACGTATCATCGGCCGCATGGCACACGGGACGCGCATCTCCGCGATCGACGCTTCGTTTCTGGCGCGCGAGAAGACCGGCGCAAGGCTGCACGTCGCATCGGTGACGGTCTTCGACGGGCCCGCCCCGTCGTGGGACGAGCTGCGCGAGCACGTCGAGGCGCGCCTGCACCTCGTGCCGCGCTTTCGCCAGCGCCTGGCGGAGGTGCCGCGCAATCAGGGCCGGCCGGTTTGGGTCGACGACCCGCACTTCAACCTGCGCTACCACCTGCGCCACGCCGGCCTGCCGGCGCCCGGCTCAGAGCAGCAGCTGAAGACACTCGCCGGGCGCCTGTTCGCCCAGCCGCTGGATCGCACGAAGCCGCTGTGGGAGATGTGGCTCGTCGACCGCCTCGGCTCGGGTGGCTTCGCGCTGATCGCCAAGAGCCATCACGCGCTCGTCGACGGCATCAGCGCGCTCGACATCACGACCGTCCTGTTTGCCTCCGAGCCCGACGCGCCGCCGCCGCCCCCGCCGGCCGAGCGCACGTGGGTCGCGCAGCCGATGCCGACGCCCGCCCAGCTGCTCTCCGACGCGCTGATCGAGCGCGCGACGCATCCCGAGGAGCTGATCCACCGCGCGGAGGCGGTGCTCGACGTGCCGCGCCGGCTCGCCGAGACCGCCCGCGACAAGCTGCAGGCGGCGGGCGCGCTGGCGTTCGCGGGCCGCCCTCCCGCGCCGCCGAGCCCGCTGAACGTCAAGGTCGGCCCGCATCGCCGCTACACGTGGGTCGACGCTGAGCTGTCGCAGCTGCAGGCGATCAAGGACTCGCTCGGGGGGACCGTCAACGACGCCGTGCTGGCCGTCGTCGCCGGCGCGCTCGGGCGCTACCTGCGACACCGCGCCGTCGACTCGCGCGACCTCGTGCTGCGCACGCTCGTGCCGATCGCCGTCGCCGCCGACGACGAGGACGCCGCGCTGGGCAACGCGGTCGCGCCGCTGGCCGTCGGGCTGCCGGTCGGCATCGAGGAGCCCGTCGCGCAGTACCAGACGATCCGCGACACGACCGCCGACCTCGCCGGCGCCCGCCGCGCGCTCGGAGCACGCGCGCTGACGCAGCTCGCCGGATTCGCCTCGGCGACGATCATCAGCCAGGCCGCGCGCCTGCAGCAGAGCCAGCCGGGCTTCGACCTGATGGTCACCAACGTGCCTGGGCCGCAGTTTCCCCTCTACCTGCTCGGCCGCCGCCTGCGCGCGCTGTACCCGGTCGTGCCGATCACCGGCCGCCAGGCGCTCGGGATCGCGGTCGTCAGCTACGACGGGCGGCTGTGCTTCGGCCTGCTCGCCGACTACGACGCCCTGCCCGACGTCGACGTGCTCGCGACCGAGCTGCGCGAGGCGATCGACGCGCTGTCCTCCGGCGCCTCGATCCCGAAGCGCGCGGCGCGCGGGCGGCGCAGGGCGGCCGCGCGACCGTCGAGCACGAGCGTGCTGTGAGCCTGCAGCGGGTCGCCGTCGCGTTGGGTGTGCTCGTCCTCGCGGCGGCCGGCGTCGCGCTGGCGCTGTCGTTCTTCAGCGCGCGCGACGACTCGACCCTGGCGCCCACCGGTGGCCCGGGCGTCGTGCGCGCCGCCGGCAGCGGGCCCGAGGTGCGCCAGGGCAACGTGCTGCTGCAGTTCAGCGACGAGCGCCAGACCGCCGGCCTGCGCGCGCTCGCGCTCGACACGGGCGGCGAGGCGACCCCCGAGCTCGTGTCCGCCGGCCAGGCCGTGCTCGTGCGCCGCCTGCCCGGCCTGCGCGTGGCGGTCGTCGCCTGGTCGCGCCAGCGCCGCCTCGAGGCCGACGGCCACGACGACCCGCGGCTGCGGGCGTTCATCGAGTACTGGCTCGGGCGAAACAAGAGCGGGTAGCTTGGCCCGCGTGACCGCTCCGCTGCGCATCGCGCTGGCCCAGATCAACGCCGTCGTCGGCGACATCGGCGGCAACGAGGCGCGCATCGCCGAGCAGATCGCCGCCGCGCGCGAAGGCGGCGCGCAGCTCGTCTGCTTTCCCGAGCTCGCGCTGACCGGCTATCCGCCCGAGGACCTGCTGCTCAAGGAGCACTTCCTCGCCGGCGCCCGCGAGGCGCTCGAGCGCCTGGCGGCCGCCACGCACGGGATCGTCGCGATCGTCGGCTACCCCGAGCGCGCCGAGGACGTCCACAACGCCGCCGCGGTCCTTGCCGACGGGGCGATCCAGGCGAGCTATCGCAAGCAGCACCTGCCCAACTACGGCGTCTTCGACGAGCTGCGCTACTTTCAGCCGGGCACGAGCGGCGCGACGATCGAGGTCGACGGCGTGACGATCGGCCTGACGGTCTGCGAGGACATCTGGCAGCCGGGCCCGCCGCTGTCGGACGAGGCGCTCGCCGGCGCGCGCCTGATCGTCAACATCTCGGCGTCGCCCTATCACGCCGGCAAGGGCCTCAAGCGCGAGCGGATGATCGCCCAGCGCGCGCGCGACGACCTCGCCGCCGTCGCCTACTGCGGACTCGTCGGCGGCCAGGACGAGCTCGTCTTCGACGGCTACTCGCTCGTCGTCGACCACGAGGGCACGTCGATCGCGCGCGGCCCGCAGTTCGAGGAGGCGCTGCTGTTCGCCGACGTCGACACGGTCGCCGCGGGCTCGGCGCGGCTGCGCGACACGCGCCGCCGCCAGCCTGCCGCCGCGGCGCGCGCGATCGTCGACGACCTCGGCTGCTTCGCGGTCCGCGACCGCCCGCTCGACGCGCCGCTCGGCGAAGCGCAGGTCGCGCCGCTGCTCGGCGAGATCGAGGAGGTCTACGGCGCGCTCGTGCTCGGCACGCGCGACTACGCGCGCAAGAACGGCTTCGAGCACGTCGTGCTGGGGCTCAGCGGCGGCATCGACTCGACGCTCGTCGCGCTGATCGCCGTCGACGCGCTCGGCCCGGATTGCGTGACGTGCGTGACGATGCCCTCGCCGTATTCCTCCAGCGGCACGCGCGGCGACGCCGAGCGCCTCGCCGAGAACCTCGGCGCCGAGCTGCTGACGATCGCGATCGAGCCGATGATGAAGGACTTCGATGCCGCCCTTGCCCCGATCTTCGCCGGACGTGAGCCGGACCTGACCGAGGAGAACCTGCAGGCGCGCATCCGCGGCAACCTGCTGATGGCGCTGAGCAACAAGTTCGGCTGGCTCGTGCTGACGACCGGCAACAAGTCCGAGATGGCCGTCGGCTACTCGACGCTCTACGGCGACAGCGCCGGCGGCTTCGCGGTCATCAAGGACGTCCCCAAGCAGCTCGTCTACCGCCTCACCCGCACGCGCGACGAGGACGCCGGCGGCGGCCTCGTGCCGGCGGAGCTGTTCACCCGCCCGCCGTCGGCCGAGCTTCGCCCCGACCAGCGCGACGACGAGTCGCTGCCGCCCTACGAGGTGCTCGACGCGATCCTCGAGGGGATCGTCGAGCACGACCTCGGTCGCGAGCAGCTCGTCGCGCGCGGCCTGCCCGCCGAGGACGTCGACCACGTCCTGCGGCTCGTCGACCTCGCCGAGTACAAGCGCCGCCAGCAGCCGCCCGGCATCAAGATCACGACGCGCGCCTTCGGCCGCGACCGCCGCGTGCCGATCACCAACCGCTTCCGCGGTTAGGCCTGCGGCCCCCCGGGCCCGTGGGCGCCGATCGGGCGCACCGCGATCGTCATCCGCGTCAGCGCGCAGGCGCGGCCCTCGTCGTCGGACAGCTCGACGTCCCAGATCCAGGTCGTGCGCCCGCGGTGGCGTCTGATCGCGCGGGCGTGGATCGTTCCGGCGCTGATCGGGCGCAGAAACGAGGTCTGATTGGACAGCCCCATCGCGGCGTTGCCCTCGGGCACGACGACGACCGCCGTGCCGACCGACGCGAGCGTCTCGGCGATCGCGGCGAAGACGCCGCCGTGCACGAGCCCGAACGGCTGCAGCAGCTCGTCGCGCACGGGCAGTCGAGCTGTCACGAGCTCGTCGGCAACCTCCAGCAGCTCGAGGCCGAGCAGCTTGTCCAAGCCGGCGGGGTTGGCGAGCAGCGTCTCCTTGTCCATGTCGAGCGAGGCTAGACGGTGGCGCCCTGACGGGTCCCACCCGGGCCGCTGCCGCTAGGGTGCCAACCGTGGCGACCACCGACGACCTGACCGCTCCCCAGCGCGCCGTCCTGCAACTGCTGCTCAAGCGCGGCAAGTCCTACGACGAGATCGCTTCGATGCTCAAGCTCGACCGCGGCGTCGTGCAGTCGCGCGCCCACGAGGCCGTCGCCGCGCTCGGCCCCGACAAGCCGGAGATCGGCGCCGACCGCCGCAACGAGATCGCCGACTACCTGCTCGGCCAGCAGACCGCCTCCGGCCGCGCCGCGACGCGCGAGTACCTCGAGGACGCCGGGAAGGGTCGCGCCTGGGCGCGCTCGGTCGCCGGCGCGCTGCGCCCGCTGGCCGACGACGGCCTGCCCGAGATCCCGTCCGAGCCCGACGAGGTCGATGAGGCCTTCAGCGCGCTCGACGCGCGCGAGGCGCGCAAGGAGGAGGTCCAGGCCAAGTCGCAGCTGGGCACGAAGATCCTCTTCGGCGCGGCCGGCCTGGCGGTCGCGGTCGTGCTGATCCTCGCGCTGGGCATCTTCAGCGGCGACGACGGCGACGACCCGAAGACCGCGACGATCACCCGCACCGGCGCGACGACGCCCAACGAGACCCCGCAGGCGATCGCGCAGGGCGTGCTCGCCCCGCCGGCCTCGTCTGACTCGCAGGCGTCCGCCGAGACGGCGATCGTCCGCTATCCCTCGAGCAACCAGTTCAAGCTGCTGATCGTCGCCAAGAAGCTCGCCACCCCGCGCGAGGGGTCGACGTACGGGATCTGGCTCTACACGAGCCGCTCGGACGCGCTCTTCGTCGGCTTCCCGAAGTCGGCCGTCTCGGAGGCGGGCGACCTTTCCGTCGTCGCCGACCTGTCGCCCGACACGCGCAACTACCGCGAGGTCCTGATCACGCGCGAAAGCGTCGAGAAGCCCCCGCGCCCGGGCGCGATCGCGCTGCGCGGCCGCCTGCAGGTCGCGACCCCGGCGAGCACGGGCACGCAGACGGCGGCGCCCGCCACGACGACCCCGTAGGGGTCTGACCGCGCGCTACTCCGCGTCGTAGCGGATCAAAGCGTGCACGTCGTGCGGCTCGAGCGCGCGACGGCCGTCAAGAAACGCAAGCTCGATCAGAAACAAGCAGCCGACGACCTCGCCGCCGAGCTGCTCGACGAGCCTGCACAGCGCGCGGGCGGTGCCGCCGGTCGCCAGCAGGTCGTCGTGCACGAGCACGCGGTCGCCCGCCGAGATCGCGTCGGCGTGCAGCTCCAGCGCGTCGGCGCCGTACTCCAGCGAGTAGTCGGCGCTGATCGTGTCGTGCGGCAGCTTGCTCGGCTTGCGCGCGGGCGCGAAGCCCGCGCCGACCTCGCGCGCGATCGCCGGGCCGAGCAGGAAGCCGCGCGCCTCCGCGCCGATCACGACGTCGGGGCGCAGCCCGCTCGCGACGTCCGACAGCGCCTGGATCGCGACATCCAGACCCTCGCTGCTGGCCAGCAGCGGCGTGATGTCGCGAAACACGATTCCCGGCTTGGGGAAGTCCGGGATCGACCGGATGTAGCTCTCCAGCGAGCGCTCCTCGAAGGGCACTAGTTGGCGATCCGGCGCAGGTCGCGGATCAGGAGCAGGTGCTTGAGGTGCGACGCGACGGCGGCGAGGTTCTCCAGCGCCTCGAGCGCCTCCTTGCGGCGCTCGGGGTTGCGCGAGCGCAGCGCCGGGGCGAGGATCTGCTGCAGCAGCGCCGCCTCGCGATCGGCCGACGAGCGAAAGACGCGCAGGTTGCGCCCGCCGACGCCGTAGCGGGCGAGCTCGGTGACGGCGCGGATGATCTCGCGCTCGGTCTCGTCGTAGTGGTGCGTACCGGCGCGGATCTCGCCCTTGATGACGCCGTAGTCCTCGAGTTCCTTGACGAGCTCGGCCGTCGCGCGCGTGTCCTCGAGCACGTCCTCGAGCGCGTACATCGCCCCGCCGTCCTGCACCGACACGCTCGCGCGCCGCTTGCGCTTGCCCGCGCCCGACGTGCTCGCGCCCGACGTGACGCTCGCGTCGGGGTCGCC
>Ga0136631_10000277_pt1 | contig 16069 bp, 13 predicted proteins | sample AntDrymUQ6012206_2_FD_104655 | JGI IMG/M metagenome (GOLD analysis project Ga0136631, IMG submission 104655) | Polar desert sand microbial communities from Dry Valleys, Antarctica - metaG UQ601 (22.06) | ecosystem: Environmental > Terrestrial > Soil > Desert | place: Antarctica: Dry Valley... | reverse complement strand
AGCAGGCGCGCCTGCTGGCAGCGTTCGCCGAGGCTGCCGTCTCGTACGGAGCCGGGGCCGCCCGTGCCGCGTGATTCCACCAAACCGCCGCCGTTGCGGCCGTGGTCGAAGTGGTCCCACAGTCATGAGTCCGAATTCGACCTCGGCATCGAGGAGGAGGTCATGCTGCTGGACCCCAGCCGCGGCTGGGCGCTGTCTCCGGCCATAGACAAGGTGCTCGCGGCCTGGCCCGAGCCGTTGTGCGACCACGTCAGCTCGGAGACCCACTCCAGCGCCGTCGAGCTGCGCACCGGCGTGCACGCGACCGTCGGCGAGGCGGTCGGCGAACTCGCGGCGTTGCGCGCCCAGCTGGGCCGCGTCCTGGACGGGCTCGGCCTGGCGGCGGGCGCGTCGGGCACCCATCCCTCGGCCGTATGGCACGAGATGGCGGTCTCCGCACGCGAGCGCCACCAAGACGTCTACGGCTCGATGCGCGAGCTCGCGCGCCGCGAGCCGACGTTCGCCCTGCACGTCCACGTCGGGTTGCCATCCGGAGAGGCGGGCATCGCGGCGTTCAACCGCCTGCGCGCGCACATCCCGGTCCTGCTCGCCCTGTCGGCGAACTCGCCGTTCTGGCAGGGGCGGGACACAGGCCTGGCGTCGGCTCGCACGCCGCTCTTCCAGGCCTTTCCCCGCGTGGGGATTCCGCGCGCGTTCGGCTCCTACGGCGAGTACGTTCGCGCCGTCGACCTGCTGCTCGACTGCGGCGCCTTTCCCGATCCGACGTACCTGTGGTGGGACGTTCGCCCCCAGCCCAAGCTCGGCACCGTCGAGCTGCGGATCATGGACGCGCAGTCCACCCTCGGTACGACGGCGGCGCTCGTCGCCCTCGTCCAGTCGCTCGTCCGCCTGGAGCTCGTCGACGGCCACGCCGACTCGGCGCTCGTGCACGCGCCCGAGGTCTTGGACGAGAACCGCTTCCTCGCGGCGCGCGACGGGGTCGACGCCGAGCTCGTGGACCCGGTACGCGGCCGCGCCGTCGCCGTCCGCGGCATGGCGATCGAGCTGATGAGCGCCTGCGCGCCGCACGCCAGCGCGCTGGGCTGCGCACGAGAGCTCCAGCTGCTCGGCGATCTTCTGGACGACCCCGGCCCGGCGCGGCAGCGCCATCTCGCCGCGCGCGACGGGCTCCAAGGACTATTGGCCGATCTCGCGATCGACTTCGACGGCAGCGTGAACCGCGTCGATCGCGGCGTCGTGTAGCTCGACGACCGCGCAGCACCTCGGCGAACTGGCATCCTCAGCGGGCACAGCCGATCGACCAAAGGAGTCCCGTCACGCATGTCCGACGTCACCGTGCTCATCATCGACGACGGTCCGACCTGCGTCGGCCCCGCAGCGGCCGACGCGCGATGAGCGCCGTCGCCGCAAGCGGCACGCTGATCCTGGGCGGCGACCTGGAGGTCCACCGACTCGGATTCGGCGCGATGAGGATCACCGGAACGGGCGTGTGGGGGCCACCCGCCGACCGCGACGTCGCGATCGCGGTCCTGCGGCGCGCCGTCGAGCTTGGCGTCGATCTCATCGACACCGCCGACAGCTATGGGCCGCACGTCAGCGAGCAGCTCATCGCCGACGCGCTGCATCCCTATCCGGACGGCCTCGTCATCGCGACGAAGGGCGGCCTCGAGCGCACCGGCCCCGGCCAGTGGCCGCGCAACGGGCGCCCGGACCATCTGAGGGCGGCATGCGAGGGCTCCCTGAAGGACCTGCAGGTCGACCGCATCGACCTCTACCAGCTGCACGCGCCGGATCCCGACGTCCCATATGCGGAGTCCGTCGGCACGCTGAAGGAGCTGCAGGACGAGGGCAAGATCAACCACGTCGGCGTTTCCAACGTCAGCGTCGAGCAGCTCGACGAGGCACGGTCGATTGTCGACGTCGTCAGCGTCCAGAACCGCTTCAACCTCAGCGACCGCTCGTCGGCGGAGGTGCTCGCGGTCTGCGAGCGCGACGGGCTCGGCTTCTTCCCGTGGTTTCCGCTCGCGGCGGGTGACCTCGCCAGGCCCGGCGGGGTCGTCGACGAGATCGCGCAGGCGCACGACGCGACGCCCGGCCAGATCGCGCTCGCGTGGCTGCTTGCGCGCTCGCCCGTGATGCTGCCGATCCCCGGGACGGGCTCGACCGGACACCTCGAGGAGAACGTCGCGGCGGCGGAGCTGCGGTTGAGCGACGACCAGATGGAGCGACTGGACGACGCCGCATAGCTACTCCTGCTGCGCCAGCTTCGACGGCCACCAGATCCTCGGCCCGATGTCGAGCGTCAGCGCCGGGACGAGCACCGAGCGTACGACGAACGTGTCGAGCAGGACGCCTAAGGCGACGACGAAACCGATCTGCGTCAGGAAGACGAGCGGCAGCACGCCCAGCACGGAGAACGTGCCTGCGAGTACGATCCCGGCCGAGGTGATGACGCCGCCCGTGACGGCGAGGCCACGGAGCATCCCCTCGCGCGTGCCGTGGCGAATCGTCTCCTCGCGCACGCGCGCCATGAGGAAGATGTTGTAGTCGATCCCCAGGGCGACGAGGAAGATGAAGGCGAACAGCGGCAGGGACGGGTCGCTGCCGGGGAAGCCGAAGACGACGTCGAAGACGATCGCGCCGACGCCAAGCGACGCCGCGAACGACAGGATCACCGTGGCGACGAGCATCAGCGGCGCGACGAGCGCGCGCAGCAGCGCCACGAGGATCAGGAAGACGACGATCAGCGCGACCGGCGGGATCACCCACGTGTCGCGCGCCGCAGCCTCGCGCAGGTCGCGCTCGACCGCGGTCGCGCCGCCGACGAGCGTCTCCGCGCCGCCTGCGCGCTTCGCCGCCGCGCGGATCTTCGGGATCAGCTCGAAGGCGTCGGTCGAGAACGGCGCCGGGTCGAGCACCGCGTTGAGCAGCACACCATCCTTGCCACGGGCGACCGGCGGCGTGACCGCCGACACGCCGTCCACCGCGGCGACGGCGCGGCGCACCGCGGTGACCCTCGACGGCTCGCGCACGATGATCTCGGTCGGCGCGTTGGCGCCGCTCGGGAACGACAGCGACAACAGCTGCTGGCCCTGGACGGCCTCGACGTCGTCGCGGAACGAGTTGCCCTGCGTGAGGCCGTCGTCGAAGTTCAGCAGCCCGAGCGCCAGGACGCAGAGCAGCGTCACGACGCCGATCGAGACGCGTCGCGGCCGCCTGGCCACCCATTCGCCGACGGTGCGCCAGCGCCCGCGCGTCTCGTCGGCGCCGGCGTCGCCGACGCGCGGGATGAACGGCCAGAACGCCCGGCGCCCGACGATCAGCAGCAACGCCGGCAGCAGCGTCAGCATCGACAGCACCGCGACCGCGATGCCGAGCGCGCCGATCGGGCCGAGGCCGGACGTGCCGTTGACCTCCGCGAGCGTGAGGCACAGCAGTGCCGCGATGACCGTCAGGCCGGAGGCGAAGATCGCCGGGCCGGCGGTGCGCAGTGCGAGGGCCATGGCCGCGTGGCGGTCCGTGCTGCGGCGCAGCTCCTCGCGATAGCGCGCGACGAGCAGGAGGGCGTAGTCGGTGCCCGCGCCGAGCACGAGGATCGAGAGGATCGCCGACGACTGGCCGTTGACGGTCACCCCGAGCTCGGTCAGGCCGTAGCCGATGGACCGCGTCGCGATCTCGGCGAAGCCGACCGCGGCGAGCGGGACGAGGAAGAAGATCGGGCTGCGGTAGATGAGGATCAGCAGCACGAGCACGAGCAGGAACGCGACCCCGATCAGCGTGCCGTTGATGCCCTCGAAGACCTTGATCGCGTCAGCGGAGAAGCCGGCGGGACCGGTGACCTTGACCTCCAGCCCGCCGCCGGGATTGCTCACCCGCCGGCGGATCTCGTCGATGGGATCGAGGATCGTCTCCGGCTCGCCGTCGCTCGTGATCGACGCGCGCACGATCGCGGCCTTGCCGTCTGGGGAGAGCACGGGTCCCCGGAACTCGGACGTCGCGCGGAAGTTCAGGCCGTTGAGCTCGCGGATGTCGGCGGCGATCCGGCGGCGGTCGCCCGGGGCGAGCCCGCTCTCGCGCCGGTAGACGACGATGACCTCCGCCAGCTCCCCGCCCTGCAGGCGCTCGCTGATCGCAAGCGCCTTCGTCGACTCCGCGTCGCCGGGCAAGAACGAGGTCGACTCGTTCTGCTCCGCGTCGGCGAACCTGCCCGGCAGGTTGGCCGCGAACGACCCGAAGACGGCCAGCAGCCAGACGGCGGCGACGACCCACTTCGCGCGCCGGCCGGCGGGGATCGCGAGCAGGGAGGGCATCGCGAACTTCTACAGCATGCGCCGGTCGGTCAGGCCGGCGCGCCGAGCAGCGCCCGCAGTTCGCCCGGCTCTGTGACGGGCGCGCGACATGTGAAGCGCTCGCAGACGTACGCGGCTGCGCGGCCGTCGACGGGCGTCCGGCCCTCGAGCAGCGGCACGCCGGCGTCGTCGCCGCCATCGCCGCCGGCGAGCACGACGTGCGGGCGAAACGCCGAACGCACGGCGCGCACGAGGGCGCTCGTGTCGTCGCCCACGAGCGCGACCTCGCGTACCGGCGCGAGCTGGAAGTCGAGTGCCTGCAGGAGGTGGCCGAAGGCCAGCGGGGCGCGCCGCAGGAGGTCGCCGAAGAGGCGCAGCACGGTCGTCCCGTGCTCCTCGTAGCGGGCCTCGCCGGTCAGCGCGGCGAGGCGCAGCAGCCCGAACGCGGCGCTCGACTGGCCCGACGGGATCGGTGCGTCGTCGATCTCCTTGCGTCGCGCGACGAGCTGCTCGTGATCGCTGGAGGTCTGAAAGAAGCCGCCGTGCTCGGTGTCGGCGAAGCGCTCGATGAGCGCGTCGGCGAGCTTGCGGGCGGCGTGGAACCAACGCGGCTCGAACGTCGCCTCGTACAGCGTCAGCAGCGCTTCGAGCAGGAACGCGTGGTCCTCGAGGTACGCGTTGAGCTTCGCCTCGCCGGCGTTGTACGTGCGCAGCAGGCGACCGTCGCCGTCGCGCAGCTCGTCGAGCACGAAGGCGGCGGCACGGCGGGCGGCGGCGAGGTAGTCGTCACGCCCGAGGACGGCGCCGGCCTCCGCCAGCGCGCCGATCATGAGCGCGTTCCAGGCCGTCAGGCGCTTGTCGTCGAGGCCAGGCCGTATGCGCTGCCCGCGCGCGGCCAGCAGCGCTGCGCGGATGCGCTCGCGCACCTCGGGCTCGGGCTCCGGGCCGCGCGACTCGAGGATGTTCGTGCCGTCGAAGTTGCCGCGTTCGCTGGAGCCGAACCACGCGATCGCGACGTCGGCGTCCGCGCCGAGGACGTCGCGCAGCTCGTCGACGCTCCAGACGTAGAACTTGCCCTCGACGCCCTCGGAGTCGGCGTCGAGCGCGGAGTAGAAGCCGCCCTCCGGGCCGGTCATCTCGCGCAGCACCCAGTCAAGCGTCTCCTCGGTCGTACGGCGCAGGACCGGGTCGGCGCTGACCTGCCAGCCGTGGAGGTAGGCGCGCGCGAGCAGCGCGTTGTCGTAGAGCATCTTCTCGAAGTGCGGCACGGTCCACGTCGCGTCGACGGCGTAGCGCGCGAAGCCGCCGCCGATCTGGTCGTAGATCCCGCCGGACGCCATCGAGCGCAGCGTCTGCAGTGCCATCGACGTCTCGCCGCGGCGCAGGAGGAACTCGATCGTCGATGCCGCCGGGAACTTCGGCGCGCCGCCCCAACCGCCGTCGACCGCGTCGAAGTGCGCGCGCAGCTCGGCGACGGCGTCGTCGAGGACGCGCGCGTCGACCGGCCCCTCGGCCGGCTTCAGCCGCGCGCCGCCGGACAGCCGCGCGGCCAGCGCCGAGCTCTGCGCGCGGATCTCGTCGCGCTGTGCCTTCCACGCCTCGGCGACGGCGTCGAGCACGGCCGGCCAGCTCGGCATCCCCTGGCGCGGCTCCGGCGGGAAGTACGTGCCGGCATAGAAGGGGACCTGCTCGGGCGTGATGAAGACGTTCAGCGGCCAGCCGCCGTGGCCGGTCATCGCCTGGACGGCCTCCATGTAGATCGCGTCGACATCAGGGCGCTCCTCGCGGTCGACCTTCACGCAGACGAAGTGCTCGTTCATGAGCGCGGCGATCCCCGGGTCCTCGAAGGACTCGCGCTCCATGACGTGGCACCAGTGGCAGGCCGAGTAGCCGATCGAGACGAGCAGCGGCCGGTCCAGCTCGCGGGCGCGCGTCAGCGCCTGCTCCCCCCACGGCAGCCAGTCCACGGGGTTGTCGCGGTGCTGCAGGAGGTACGGCGAGGTCTCGCGAGCGAGTGCGTTGGCCATGAGGGCGCGCTACCCCGCGTGGCGCAGGGCGAAGCGGCGCAGGAGCGCGGCCAGCGGCGGGTCGTCGAACGCCCGCACGCCGGCGCTGCGAGCGCCGACGTTCACAGCCCGCCCGTCAAGGCGCCCCGTGATGGTCGAGGAGGTGATCGTCAGGTTGCCGCGCGCGGCCTTGCTGCCCCTGATCCGCAGGACCTGTGCGACCGCGACATCCATCGGCACCGTGCCGGAGACCCGCACGCCGGGGACGTAGACGACGTCTGCGAGCGTGAGCCTGCCGCCCGGGCTGACCGTCGCGCGGCCGCCGCGCAGTCCGCCGACGCGCCGCGGCAGCCCGCCGCTCTGGAGCACGTCGCCGATGACCTGGCGGCGCATGTCGACGGCGGTCCGCAGCGCGGCGGTCACCGTGCGCCCGACCTTCCCCTTGCCGCCGGTCCCGGGCAGCCGGTCCAGGCGCGTCGGAGCGATCGGCGTAGGCGAGAACGGAGCGTCGCTCGTCGCGCAGGGCGTGACGGGCTGGCCGGCGAAGAACTGCGCCACGCCGCGCAGGCCGCAGTGCTCGGGCGTCTCGTCGCTCGCGAGGGCCGAATGGCCGGTATAGGGAAGCGACAGCACCTGCGCGGCCGGGACCAGCGACGTGACGCTGGCGCCGTCCTCCAGCGGCGTGCGCACGTCTGCGCTCCCGTTGACGACGAGCGTCGGCACGTTGGGCAGCGGCCCCGCGGGGACGGGAGGCGGTGTGAGCGTGGGCCAGCCGAGGCAGAGGTCGATGATCTCGGTGCCGAGGGCGCTGGCGCCGTCGAAGGGATAGAACGGCCCGTCACCGAGCCCGCGTACGACTGCGCGGGCCTGCCGCGCGCGTGTGGCGGGATTCGCCGCCCGGTTCCAGGGAAAGATGCCCTCCTCGCAGAGGGTCGCGGCGAAGACCGGATCGCTGAAGCCCTCGCCGGCGGCCTGGCGGCGCAGGTCGATGAGGCCGGCCGCGCGCGCTGCCAGCCGGATGAGCGGCGCGCTGTCGCCGCGGCCGGCGGACGTCAGCGCTCCCGGCAGCTCGGCGCGCAGCGTCGGGTTGAGGTCGCCGTTGAGCACGACGTTGAGCAGGTCCTCGCGCGTCATGGTCGCCCGCAGGCGCCGCCCGCGGCCGTCGGTGAACCGGCCTTGCAGCGCCCTGCGCGCGAGGCGCCTGACCTCGCCGTTGAGCTGGCCGACCGGGTTGCCCGAGATGCCGGAGCACTGACCGTGTGCGCACAGCTCCGTGAGGACGCGGCGCATGGCCGCGAACGTCGAGCGCTGGAGGGTGTCGGGACCTGCGGGCAGCACGACCGAGTCCAGCACGAGCGTCTCGACGCGGGCCGGGTAGCGCGCGGCGTAGTCCAGGGCGACCTTCGTGCCGTAGGAGACGCCGTAGAGGACGAGCTTCTCGTAGCCGCTCTCGGCGCGCAGTGCCTCGAGGTCCTCGACGCTCGCGGCGGTCGTGAACTGGCCGCGCCGGACCCCGAGCTCGCCGGCGCAGCGGGTGGCGGCGTCGGTGAGCGTGCGGCCGATGAGCTGGCAGGTCAGGGGCGTCGATGCGCCGGTGCCGCGCTGGTCGAAGACGAGCAGGTCGCGCGTGGCGAGCGCCGGCGCCAGGACCGACGCGAAGTCGACGGTCAGCGGCGTCGCGGCCTGTCCGGGCCCGCCGGCGAGCGCGACGACAGCGGTGCTCGTCGGGTTCGTCGGTGCGACGCGCCGCATCGCGGCCAGGCGGATGGTGCCCGCCACCGGTGCGCTGCGGTCCAGCGGGACGTCGAGCGCGCCGCATTGCAGGGCCGGTGCCTGCGCACAGCGAGTGAACGCGATGGCGGCGTCAGCGGACGGCGCCGCGAGAAGGAGGAGGCCCGTGGCGAGGAGCAGTCCCTGCAGGGCCGGAAAACGCATCCGGTGCTTCACGGTAGCAGCGCGCTACCGTGGCTCCGACCGCACGTTCCCGCGATCCCAGGAGCGCAACGACCCGTGTCCAAGCACCGCGAGCCCGTGACCGCACTCGGCGCCCCCGCCGCCATCGGCCCCTACAGCCACGCCGTCCGCGCGGGCTCGTTGCTGTTCTGCTCGGGTCAGATCGCGCTCGATGCCGACTCCGGCGAGCTCGTCGGCGCCACGCCCGCCGAGCAGGCACGCCGCTGCCTGGAGAATCTCCAGGCCGTCTGCGCGGCTGCGGGCGCGACCCTCGACGACGCCGTGCGCTGCACGGTCTACATGACCGACCTCGCCGCGTTCTCCGACGTCAACGAGGCCTACGGCGAGTTCTTCGCGACCGACCCCCCCGCGCGCGTGGCGATCGGCGTGGCCGCGCTGCCCAAGGGCGCGCAGGTCGAGATCGACGCGATCGTGGCGCTGCCGGGGTAGGGCCTGCGCGGGCGGACAGCGACGTTTGTCAGGTACTGAGCGGGTATGGCTCATAAGCTGACAAAGAGGCCCGAAGAGCTCACCGGCCGCGCAGCACCGCCCGCTTGATCTTGCCGCTGGCGGTCTTCGGCAGCTCGCCGGCGAAGTCGACGATGCGCGGGTACTTGTAGGGCGCCGTCTGCGCCTTGACGTGCTCCTGGAGTGCGCCCGCGAGCTCGGCGGAGGCCGTGAAGCCCTCGCGCAGGACGACGACGGCGCGCACCACCGAGCCGCGCTCGTCGTCGGGCGCCGCCACGACCGCCGCCTCGGCGACGGCGTCGTGGGCGATGAGCGCCGACTCGACCTCGAAGGGCCCGATGCGGTAGCCGGAGGAGATGATGACGTCGTCCGTGCGACCCTCGAAGAAGAGGAAGCCGTCCTCGTCCTCGGTCACCCGGTCGCCGGTGCGCCACACGCCGGTCGGCGGCGCGGCGCCGCGGTAGTGCAGGAAGAAGGTCGGCACGCTCGCAGGGTCGACGACGAGCTCGCCGTCCTCGATCGACAGCCCGATGCCCGGCAGCGGGCGCCCCATCGAGCCGGGGCGGACCTCCTCGCCGGCAGGCATCCCGGTGAGCTGCCCGGTCTCGGTCTGGCCGTAGCCGTCGCGGATCTGCAGGCCCGTCGCCTCCTCCCAGGCTCGCAGGACCTCGGGGTTCAGCGCCTCGCCGGCGGCGACGAGGCCGCGCAGCGAGGCGATCGGGCGCAGCGTCGCGCGCTTGGCGATGACGCGGTACTCGGTCGGCGCCATGCAGAGGACGTTGACCCGCTCGCGCTCGAGCAGCTCGAGGCGTTCGGCGGGATCGAAGCGGGCATCGTGCAGGAGCGCCGCGGCGCCGCGGATCCACGGCGCGATGAACGCGTTGCGCGCCGACTTGCTCCAGCCGCTGGCGGCCGTGCACCAGACGAGCTCGCCCGGCCGCGGGCCGAGCCAGTGCTCGGCCTGCACGCGCTGGCCGGCGAGGTAGCGCTGGCCGTGGACGACCGCCTTGGGCTCGCCCGCCGTCCCGCTCGTGAACGTCACGAGGCAGGGGTCCAGCGGCGAGAGCTGCGCCGCCGGCGGCGGCTCGACCGGCCAATCCGCCACGCCGGGCGGCAGGTGGATCGTGGGGCCGTCCCAGCCGGACGCTTCGAGCACCTCCGCGTTGCGGCCGTCGCAGACGACGAGCGCCGGCGGGCAGACGTCCAGGCGCAGGCGCAGGTCATTCGCGCGCAGCTGCTCGTTGCAGGGCAGCACGACGTAGCCCTGGCGAAAGCAGGCGACCATCGCGGCGACCCAGTCGGGCCGGTTGCCGACGAGCGTCAGGACGGTGTCGCCGCGCCGCACGCCGCGCTCATGCAGCGAGGCGGCGAACGTCTCCGCCGCGCGCACGACGTCCCCGAAGAACCACTCGCGGCGCGCGCCGTCGCGTGCCAGCTCGACGAGCGCGAGGCGGTCGGGCGGCGCGGACTGCACGACATCGAGGGCGAAGTTGCTCATGGCCGCGCGCAGTCTCGCACGGCCCCGGGGGCTGCCAGGGCGCAGGTAAGCTGGCTTGTAAAGAGCCCGCGAGATCCTGACCTGGGAGAGCGTCACAGCCATGGCCGTAGCCCCCACCTACAGCGAGTACACCGACGAGCAGAAGGACATCATCGCGATGGTCCGGCAGTTCGCCGACGAGCAGATCCTGCCCAACGCCGAGCACTACGACCACGAGGACGAGTTCCCCCAGGACATCGTCGACCAGATGAAGGAACTCGGGCTGTTCGGGGTCACGATCCCCGAGGAGTACGGCGGGATGGGCCTGGATCTGACGACCTATTGCATGATCGTCGAGGAGCTCTCGCGCGGCTGGATCTCGATCAGCGGGATCATCAACACGCACTTCATCGGCTCCTACCTGCTCATGAAGTTCGGCACCGAGGAGCAGAAGCAGAAGTACCTTCCGGAGATGGCGACGGGCGAGTGGCGCGCCGCCTTCAGCCTCTCCGAGCCGGAGATGGGCTCCGACGTCCAGGCGCTCAAGTCGACCGCGAAGAAGCTCGACGACGGCAGCTACGAGATCAACGGCCAGAAGATGTGGGTCACGAACGGTCTGCGCTCGAAGATCGTCTTCGTGCTCGTGCGCACCGACCCCAAGGCCGATCCGCCCTACAAGGGCATGACGTGCTTCATCGCCGAGAAGGAGCCGGGCGTCTCGGTGAACACCGGCGAGTACGCCGGCTTCACCGTTCCGCCGCCGCTGAAGAAGATGGGCTACAAGGGGGTCGAGTCGACCGAGCTCGTCTTCGACGGCTACAAGTGCCCGGCCGAGAACATCCTCGGCGGCGAGGAAGCCGGCCTGAACCGCGGTTTCCAGCAGATGATGGACGCGCTCGAGGTCGGCCGTGCGAACGTCGCCGCCCGCGGCGTCGGCATCGCCCAGCGGGCGCTCGAGCTCGCGCTGCGCTACTCGCAGGAGCGCAAGGCGTTCGGCAAGCCGATCGCCCAGCACCAGGTGATCCAGTTCAAGCTCGCCGACATGGCGACCCAGATCGAGGCCGCGCGCCTGCTCACGCGCAAGGCCGCCCGGCTGAAGGACGCGGGGCAGAGCTCGGAGCTCGAGGCCGGCATGGCGAAGCTCTTCGCCTCCGAGGCCGGGCGCTTCTGCGTCGAGGAGTGCTTCCGTATCCACGGCGGCTACGGCTATTCCAAGGAGTACGAGATCGAGCGCCTCTACCGCGACGCGCCGCTGCTGCTCATCGGCGAGGGGACGTCGGAGATCCAGCGGATGGTCATCGGTCGCAAGCTCCTGGCGCGCAACAAGATCTAGAGGACGGCGACCGGTCCGGGTCACGTCGGTGACCCTCGATCGTGCGGCGATGGGGAAGCCGTGAGCGAGCCGGTCCGTGTGCTGCTGGCGGAGCCCGACGCGCCGACGCGCGCCGGGATCCGGCTCGTGCTCGAAGGCGCCGGATTCGAGATCTGCGCCGAGCCGCTCGACGGCGCCGCGGCGCTCGACGCCGCGCTGGAGTGCCGGCCTGCGATCTGCCTCCTCGCCGAGCGGCTGCCGGGCGGTGCGGTCGCGGCGCTGCACGACATCTACCGGCGGCTGCCGAGCGCGAAGCTCGTGCTGCTCACCGAGTCAGACGACCCCGGCCCGCTGTTTGCAGCGGTCCGCGCGGGAGCGTGCGGCTACGTGCGCAAGGATCGCGATCCCACCCGCCTGCCGGACACCCTGCGCGGCGTGCTCGCCGGCGAGGCCGCGCTCTCGCGCCTGATGACCTACGTCCTGCTCGAGCGCTGGCGCACGCGCGAGCGAGGACGGACCCTGGCGACGGTGGCCGGCGCACCTGCGGTCACCGACCGCGAGCTCGACGTGCTCGAGCTCATGGCCGAGGGCCTGCACACGAGCGGGATCGCGGCGCGCCTGTCGATCAGCGACGTGACGGTGCGCCGCCACGTGGCCTCCGTCGTCGCCAAGCTCGGAGTCGAGGACCGCGCGGGCGCGATTCGCGCGCTGCGGGACGGCTGAGCTTGAGCCCGCGTCAGGCCTCGTCGCCGACGAGGCCCTCGCGGACGGCCATGACGGCGGCCTGAACGCGATTCTCCACGCCGAGCTTCTCGAGCGTGCTCGAGACGTGGTGCTTGACCGTGCTCGGGCTGAGGTGCAGGCGCCGACCGATCTCGATCGTCTCGCAGCCGGCGACGAGCAGACGCAGCACGTCGAGCTCGCGGGGGGTGAGGACCGGGGCCTCCTGCGTGGGCCTCGCCGGCGGTGCGTGGCGGCGCAGCCGGGCGAGCAGGCTGCCCGCGACGCTTGGTGCGATCAGCGACTGCCCGGTCGCCGCTGCCCGCACTCCACGCAGGATCTCCGACAGCTTGGCGTCCTTGAGGAGGTACCCCGAGGCACCGGCCAGCACCGCGTCCAGGACCTTCTCCTCGTCGTGCGTCGCCGTGAGCATGAGCACGGCGCTGTGCGGCGATACCTCGAGCAGCCGGCGCGTTGCCTCCACGCCGCTGATGCCGGGCATGTTGAGGTCCATCACGACGACATCGGGCAGCAGCTCGGCCGCGCGGCGCACGGCATCGTCCCCGCTGCGCGCCTCCGCGACGACGGCGATCCCGTCTGCCTGACCGAACAGGCGACGCAGGCCGGTGCGGAAGAGATCGTGGTCGTCGACGACGAGGACGCGAACGGCGTCCGCTTCGTCCGACCGCGGCATCGGCCGCCTCAGGTCGCCTGGACGCTGCGGATCCGCCAGCGCCCGCTCTGGCGGACGAAGAAGACCGTCGACGTCTTGTCGGAGGCCTCCTTCACCGTGGCGGTCGCGTTGGCTTCGTCGGCCAGCGTCACGCTCTGCACGGTCAGCCTCGTCGTGGGGGAGAAGAGGTTGCGCCGGACCTCGTCGGCACAGCTGCCGCTCTTGGAGGAGGTCGTCACGGATTTCGCAAGCTTTCGCGTGAAGATCTGGGTGCAGATCCGCTTGCCGTCACCGGCGACCGCGGCGGCCTGCAGGTCGCTCAGCACCCCCCGCACGGATGCCTCGTCCCCGGCTCGCTTATCGGTCGTGTCGTCGTCCGATCCGCCGCAGCCGCCGGCTGCGAGGGCGCCGCACAGCGCCACCAGCACGAGGAGGGAGCGGCGGGAGGGCAGGCTGTGGGTCGTGGAGGCGGCCATGTCGTACTACCTCTGCGGCGTCACGCGATCGATCCGCCAGGCGGCGTCCTGCTTGACGAGGTGCAGCGTCGAGACGTTGGCGTTCTGCTCCCGGATCACGGCTGTCCCCGTGTCGCCCTTGACGGTGATGTTCCGTCCGACCGAGATGGACTCGCCGGGCTTGAAGAGGTTCTCCTTGACCTCCGCCGCGCAGGCTTGCTTGGACGCCTTCTCGATCGAGCGCACGAGGCCCTCGGTGAACAGGCTCGAGCAGACCCTCGCACCGTCGCCCGCGCGGGTGGCCGTCTGCAGGGCGTCGACGGTGGCGAGGATGCCACGCTGGTCGTCTTGGACGGCGCCGGTCGTCTGCTTGTCGTCCGAGCCGCCGCATCCCGGCAGGACGGCTGCGACGAGCAGGGCCACGAGGACCATGTTGGAAGGTCGCATCGCGTGCGAGCGTACTGCGCTGCCCCGATCGGCCTGGACGAAACGTCGAAGTGTGGCGTTCACGTCCATGAACGCATGCGACCCGTTCGGGCTATTGCCGCACCCCGGGGGCATCAGGACGATGGGCGTCGGATTTGAAGCTGTCCTCGGATGGGCATCCACACCGCGACTTCGGGCGTCGCGGCGTTCAACACGGAGGTTGACTGTGTCAGGACTTAGGGCGAAGGGATTCGCCGGTACAACGGCGGTCGCAATTCTCGCGGCGGCGACGTTTGGACCTGCTGCGGACGCGCGTACTGCGCAGAAGCGAGCAGTACTCGCCGGCGACGGGCTGATCTACGCGTGCATCAGCAAGGACACCTTGCTCGGCGATCCTGGCATTCCGCGGATCACGGACAGCAACGGTTTGCCGCTGAAGGCCGGCTCGGTCTGTCGCAAGAGCGAGTATTCGACGAAGCTCTTCTGGAGCCAGACCGGACCCCAGGGACCGATTGGTGCAACGGGAGCGACCGGTGCTCAGGGGCCGATCGGACAGTCCGGCGCCCAGGGCATCCAGGGCATCCAGGGTCCGAAGGGCGCCCAGGGCATCCAGGGCGTCCAGGGCAGCATTGGCGCGACCGGCGCCAACGGCAATACCGGCGCGACGGGTGCGACCGGCGCGACGGGCGACACGGGCGCGGTCGGCGCGACCGGTGCGGCCGGCGCTGGTGGTGCGAAGGGCGACACGGGTGCGGTCGGCGCGACTGGTGCCGATGGCGCGAAGGGCGATAAGGGCGACGCCGGCACGGTCGGCGCGGCTGGTGCCGACGGTGCGAAGGGCGACACGGGTGCGGCCGGTGTGGCAGGTGCGGCTGGTGTCGATGGCGCGAAGGGCGATCAGGGCATCCAGGGCATCCAGGGTGACAAGGGCGAGACTGGCGCGACTGGTGCCGACGGCGCCAAGGGTGACAAGGGCGAGACCGGCGCGGCCGGTACGGATGGCGCGAAGGGTGACGCCGGTGCGGCCGGGGTCGACGGTGCCAAGGGCGAGACCGGTGTGGCCGGTGCCGATGGCGTCAAGGGCGAGACTGGCGCGGCTGGTGCCGCCGGCGCCAAGGGTGACAAGGGGGAGACCGGTGCCGATGGCGCGAAGGGCGACCAGGGCATTCAGGGCATCCAGGGCATCCAGGGCATCCAAGGCGACAAGGGCGAGACCGGCAATGCTGGTGCCGACGGTGCCAAGGGCGAGACCGGTGCGACCGGTGTGGCTGGTGTCGATGGTGCGAAGGGTGACGCCGGTGCCGCCGGCGCCAAGGGCGAGACCGGTGCGACCGGTGCGACCGGTGCGGCCGGATTCGATGGTGCCAAGGGCGAGACCGGTGCGATCGGTGCGGCTGGTGTCGATGGCGCGAAGGGTGACGCCGGTGTGGCCGGTGCGGCGGGTGCCGATGGCGCGAAGGGCATTGAGGGGATCCAGGGAATCCAGGGTGACAAGGGCGAGATCGGTGTGGCCGGTGTCGATGGCGCGAAGGGCGATCAGGGCGTCCAGGGCGTCAAGGGCGAGACTGGCAATGCCGGTGCCGACGGCGCCAAGGGCGAGACCGGCGCGGCCGGCACGGCCGGTGTCGATGGCGCGAAGGGTGACGCCGGTGTGGCCGGTGTCGATGGCGTCAAGGGCGATACCGGTACGGCCGGTGCCGATGGCGTCAAGGGTGACGCTGGTGTGGCCGGCACCGATGGCGTCAAGGGCGATACCGGTACGGCCGGCGCCGATGGCGCGAAGGGCGAGCAGGGCCTTCAGGGGCTGGAGGGCATCCAGGGTATCCAGGGCGTGAAGGGTGACAAGGGTGACAAGGGCGACACCGGCAATGCCGGTGCCGACGGAGCTGCCGGCCTTGCCGGCGCGACCGGCGCGACAGGACCCCAGGGCCCGCAGAGTGCGGCGGGTGCGAAGGGCGACACCGGCGCGACGGGCTCGCAGGGGCCCAAGGGCGACACGGGCGCCAAGGGTGACACCGGCGCTACCGGTTCCGCCGGTACCACCGGCTCGACTGGCTCGACGGGTCCCGCAGGCCCTGGCGGTTCGACGGGCGCAGTCGGTCCCGCGGGTCCGACCGGTTCGGCCGGTATCAGCGGCATCGAGATCGTCGTTGCGACGAGCGGTTCCACCTCCCTTTCCGCACTTCTTGACGGTGATTTCTCCCCCCACTGATCGTGTGGCGTGGTGATCATGGTCGTGGCGTGGTGAGGTAGGCGCTGGCGGCCACGTCGAGGAGGTCGAGTAGCTGCT